>Ga0335069_10000096_pt1 | contig 151511 bp, 105 predicted proteins | sample Lox_Sample_11_FD_206714 | JGI IMG/M metagenome (GOLD analysis project Ga0335069, IMG submission 206714) | Soil microbial communities from Loxahatchee National Wildlife Refuge, Florida, United States - Lox_Sample_1.1 | ecosystem: Environmental > Terrestrial > Soil > Wetlands | place: USA... | reverse complement strand
CCGTTGCCACTTGGCGCTGCCTTGACCTCGGCTCGCTTCATCGCCAATACTTCCCCCGTTACCCCAAGGGGGGTCACGTTCTACCCATCGATCCCTAATGTTCATCAAATTTCCCCGCGCGCGGTAGTCCAGAAGGAAGCAAGGCCCACGCATATTTTTCCGCCGCCAGTGTCCAACACCGGACGTGGCTGCGAGGTTTCGTCCCGCAAATAATTTTCACGGAATCGTCACATGGCGCGTCCTTCCGTCAATGGCCCGCCACCGGGTAAACCAATTTCGCAGCAGGCCGCCCGCCTTGATTGTCCACTGAATGCGAGTCCAGGGCCACGGCTTGTGTTCCACAAAAATCTGCCGCAATCGGTGTCAGATCGTGAAGGCCAGGTTCCGTCTCAGCGGAGATTCCTCCAAACTTCCACTCGCGCAATGCGTTGAATGCAACGTCAACCGCGTGCGGACCGGGTGACAATCTCATTTGCGTTTCATCGCGGCAAATGCTGCCAGCGCCCGCTCCCGCGCCTCCGCGTGCTCCACGACCGGCCGCGGGTACTTCGCTGTCCCCAACTCCGGTACCCAGCGCCGGATGTACTCACCTTCTGGATCGAACTTGTCAGCCTGGGTTTGGGGATTGAAAACGCGGAAGAACGGCGCGGCATCGGCTCCGCACCCGGCGACCCACTGCCAACCGAGCGTGTTGTTCGCCAGATCCGCGTCCACCAGCGTGTCCCAAAACCAGCGCGCGCCTTCCTGCCACCGAATCAGCAGATCTTTGACGAGAAACGACGCGACGATCATTCGCAGCCGATTATGCATCCAGCCGGTCGCCCACAATATCGCGCATCCCGGCGTCCATGATCGGGTAGCCTGTCCGACCTCGTTGCCACGCTCTGAGCGATCCCGCATTCCGCCGCCACGGGAAGCCGGCGAATTCGCCGCGCAACGGTTCGTCCGCCGTCTGGGGAAAGTGAAACAACAAATAATGCGCAAACTCGCGCCAGACAAGCTGTCGCTGATAGCCCTGTGTCGACGGCGATGGGCTGTCCTGCACCGCCCGCCAGATTTGCCGCGGGCCAATCTCCCCCAAATGCAGGTGGGGCGAGAATCGAGAGGTGCCAGCAATATCGGGCCGATCCCGGTGTCCATTATAATCGGCCATCGACTTGTCCCGAAATCTCTTCAGAAGTTTATGCGCTCCCGCCTCGCCGGGTTGCCAGGTCGCCGTATCGTTTTCGCCCAGTCGATCTCCGGTTCCAGCCCGAGTTCGTCGAGAGACAACGACCTCGGCCACCGGCTCGGAGCCGGTAGCGTCTTCGGCCTCGGCAGCAGCGTTGTCTTGACATCCTGCGACATGCAGGCCCGCCAAAACGGCGTGAACACCCGAAACGGCTTACCCGCCGCGTTCATCACGTCCCCCGGCTCAAACAACAATGCGGAATTGAAATCTCCGCCGGGAACCGTCGCGCGGATTCTCCTGTCGCGCTCGACCAAGGACGGCTCGTACCGCCGATTCCAGAAAACCGTGTCCGCCCCGGTTTCCTTCATCACGGCGCGTAACGTATCGATTGTCGGCCCGCGGCGGATGACCAGTCGCGAGCCGATTGCCCGCAGGCTCGCGTCGAGAGCTAACAACGACTGATGCAGCCACCAGCGGCTCGCCGCGCCGGGGGACCACTTCCCCTCCTCTTCCGGAGCCCAGATGAACACGGGGATAACGGGGCCGCCGCGCTTCACCGCCGCATTGAGGGCCGGATTATCCGCCAATCGCAGATCGAGTCGAAACCAGACGATGCTCAGCCTCAGTATCACCGCAGGCCTTCCAATGCTTCCGTGAGAACGCGCGCGGTCGTGTCCCAACTGAATTTTGCCGCATACCGTCGCCCGCCCTCGCCCAATCGCTGGCGCAACGCGGGATCTTCCAGCAGGCGCAGAAACGCGTTCGCCAGCGCCGGGACATCGCCTTCGTCGACCAGCAACCCCGTTTCGCCGTCCACCACCGCCTCCACAGCTCCGCCGCTGCGATAACCGACCACCGGCTTTCCGTGGAAGCCGGCTTCGAGATAGCTGATCCCGAACCCTTCGACGCTGTTCGGCAACATGCGGCTCGTCATGGCGCAAATGTCCGATTGTTGATACGTCGCGGCGAGCGTGTCGGGATTGATCTGGCACAGATGTTTGAATCCGACGCCCGCCGCCCGGCACACTGCCTCGACCTGGCGCAAGTACAACGAGCTGCCCATCCCGCCGATTTGATAAACGATCCGGGCTCGCCACGGCTCCGGCAACCGCGCCAGCGCCCGCGCTGTATCGAGTTGTCCCTTGCGCGGATGGACCCGGGCCAGCGTCAGGATCCGGATTTTGTCGTCGCCCGGCGCCGTCGTGTGACATGGCCGGGTCGCCGCCGAACCGCAGGCGACGGGAGCAATCACAATCCGTTGGACCAATGACGAGAGAAAGCTCCGCTGAATCAGCGACTGCGTGTAGGCTGATACGGTCAGGATGCAGTCGACACGCGGGAAGAAGCGCCGTGCCCAAAACTTCCAGAAACCGCTGTTTTGGAATCGCAACACTTCCGAGCCGTGGATCACCGAGACCAGCCGCCCGCATTTCGCCCCGCCCAGTGGCACGAGAATCATGAACGCCAGATGCGCCCCGACGCTCGTGAGCACCACGGTCGATTCTGCCAATCGCTTGCGCCGGGCCATCAATTGAGCGGCGAACTGAAGCACATCGCCAAACCGTAAACTCCCGCGCCCGCGCAGCCACCGGATCGGAACCGCGCACTCGTCCGTTGCTCTGGGCAGTGCGTAATCGGGCGCCCACACCTCGACCTCCCGCCCGGCCCGAGACAATGCCGCCGCCAGTTCCTCCGTATAGGTGGCGACGCCGCCGCGGAACGGGGAGAACTCGTGCGTGACGATCACGATCTTCGATTTGCGCTGTGGCGCTGTTGTCATGGGCGAACAGGAATCATCTCAACAAACCCCGCCCGACACCAAACGAAAAAACACTTTCCCTTTGGGGCAGGGTTTGGTATCAGTCCGCCGGGCGAGTAGGGACCATGGACGTGAGTCGTTTCAAATGAATGTGACTTTGACCGATAACGAAGTGGCTGATCTCAAGGATGGTTTGCGCCGATGCAGCTCCAAGACCATCGAAGCCGCCGTGCGGTACCGCGAAACCGGCGACCTCGCGGCCGTTCCAACCATTGTCTACGGGATTCTCGAGCGCTACCAGCCCTCCACGGCCCCCGTGAAACTGTCCCAGGCGGACGAAAACGCGCGCCTGGTCGAGGACATCGGGCTCGATTCGCTGACGCTGCTGGAGATCGTGCTCTCGATCGAGGAAGTTCTCAAGTTGCACATCGAGAATCAGGAGCTCCGCGAAATCCGCACGGTGGGCCACCTGAACAAGTTTCTCCGCGACAAGATCACGGGTGTTGCCAGCGCGGCGCCTCCCAAGGTTTACCCGCGTGAACAGATCGCGCTTGTTCTGCCGCAACAACCGCCGTTCCTGTTTCTCGACGTGGCGACGCTCGGCACGGAGACTGTCCAGGCTAGCTATACGATCAAAGGCAGTGAGTTCTTCCTCGAAGGCCATTTCAAGGATGACCCGGTGTTCCCCGCCTCGATCGTCTTCGAAGCTCTGGGCCAGGCCGCCTGTTTGTGGGTGTTGGAGAAAGCGCCGGCGCAAATCGGCAAGGAGATCCAGTCCAACCACGTCTATTTCGCATCAATGGACGGCGCCCACTTTTACCAAAAGATGAAGCCCGGAGATAAACTCGATTTCGAGTTGAAGCTCACCCGTCTGCGCGAGCCGTTGGCCATTTTCGAGGGAACCGTCACGTCCCAGGGCCGGCGCGTCGCCAGGATTGAACGGCTCGTGCTCGCCTTTGGCGAACAACTTCTTCCGGAAAACGCGTCCCCATCGGCATCGTCCGCGTCCGACACTCCCGTGCTGGCCCTTGGATCTGTCCCGCGCAGCAGCTCGGGCGGCAACGGATCCTGAGTCCGCATCGACCTAACATACAATTCAATGAAGCGTGTCGTTGTTACAGGCTTGGGGTTTATCACCAGCATCGGCAACAGCCGCCAGCACGTCGTCCGCAGCCTTCAAGAATGTCTCACCGGGGTCGAGCCGTTTGCGGAATTCGATGGCCCGCACTCGCCGGTGAAACTGGCCGGCACGGTCAAAGGGTTCCAATTCCCCACATCCTACTTTGAGGATTGGACGCTGCCGCCGGAATACAAACTGAGTCGCGAACAACTGCGACCGATGGCGCCCAATTCCCTGTACGCGTACGGCGCCATGCAACAGGCCATTGCCGAAGCGATGCTGACGCCGGACGAAGTGTCCAGCCCGCGCACCGGCGTGATGTGCGCCTCCGGCGGTTCGATGTGGCTCGCCTACGACAACCTGCACACGATGGTCACCCGCGGCGTCGCCCGCTGTCAGCCCATGGCCATCATCAACAGCATCCCCGGCTCCCTCTACATCAATCTGGTCTCCTGCTTCAAAATCAAAGGCGGAGCGCTCGGCTTCTCCAGCGCGTGTTCATCCTCGGCCCACGCGCTTGGCACGGCCGCCGACCTGATCCGGCTCGGCCGCCAGGACATCGTCTTTGTCGTCGGTGCCGAAGACTGCAACCGGTTCAGCATCCTGCCGTTCGCCGGCATTCGCGCGTTGAGTCTGCAAACCGACCCGGCCAAGACGCCGTGCGCGTTCGATGTGAAGCGCGACGGGTTTGTCGGCACCGGCGGAGGAGCGGTCCTGGTTCTCGAGGAACTGGAGCGCGCCCGACGTCGCGGCGCGCCGATTGCCGCGGAAGTTCTCGGTTGGGGCCAGTCGGCCGACGGGTACAACGTGCTTGCCCCCGATCCCGAGGGCGACGGGTTGAGACGCGCGATGGAAGATGCGCTGGGCGATGCCAATCTGGCGAAGGACGACGTCGATTACATCAACGCCCACGCGACATCGACCACCGTCGGTGATGTCAGCGAGTGTCACGCGATCCGCGCGGTGTTCAATAATGGCAAGATGCCCCACGTCAGCAGCACCAAGAGCCTGACGGGCCACGGACTGTCCCTGGCGGGTGCGATGGAGGCCGGGTTCTGCGTGCTGGCGCTGCAGGAGGGTTTTACTCCGGTTTCCGCGCACATCACGGAACTCGACCCGCAATGCGCGATCATACCCATCGTCACGAAACCCGTCCCTGACAAACCTCGCGTGGCCTTGAGCAACTCCAGCGGCTTCGGGGGCACCAACGTCTGCCTTGCTTTCCGTCGATGGGACAATGGCGCCTCGTGACATCCGCAGGGTGTTCCTGACCGGCGCCAGTTCCGGGATCGGACTGGAAACCGCCAAACTGCTGGTCGCGCAGGAATTTGAAGTTTGGGGAACCGCTCGCGACGCATCCCGTCTTCCCCAATTGCCGCAGTTCCACGGCGTGTCGATGGACCTGACGCAGACGGATTCCATCCGCCGAGGGTTCGACAGCGCCGTGCGGGACGCGGGCGCGTTCGACGTGCTGATCAACAACGCGGGCGCGGGCGCGTTCGGCCCCGTCGAGAAGATGCCCGCGGAAATGGTGCGCGAACAGTTTCAGATGCTGGCGGACGGGCCCTTGGAGTTGATCCGTCTGGCTCTGCCCGCCATGCGAGAGCGCAGCCGCGGGACCATTGTTAACGTTACGTCGCTGGCGGCGCAGTTTCCCATTCCCTTTATGGCGCCGTACAGCGCCGCGAAATCTGCCCTCAGCGTATTCACCGCGGGTTTGCGCGTGGAACTTCTCGACACACCGATCCGTGTCGTCGAGGTTCGCCCCGGGGACATCAACACCCCGTTTCACGAACGAACCAAGCGGGTCAAGACGACGGAGAACGCCGAAGAAGAACGGCGGATGAACACCGTTTGGGAAGCCCAACTGCGAACCATGGCCGCATCGCCACGACCGGATCGGGTCGCGCGGGTGATCCTGCGGGCAATCAGGATGCGGAATCCGCCACCGGTGCTGGTCGTGGGAGGTCTATTCCAGGCGCGGTTGGCGCCGCTGGGCGCGCGGCTCTTGCCGCTTCGACTACTGGAATCCGTCCTTCGGAAATACTACCGGCTCTGACGCCGAGAGCGGCGATGGTCCTGACGATGTCGCTGGGATGAAACGGCGGACGGGCGCGTTGCATCGCGCGGCGGATCGCGGCGGGCAACTCGGGCCGCCTCCGCCATTCGGTGACAATGCCCGCCAGCTCTTCCGGGCTGCGCACCAATTGCGCCACGCCGTGGTCGCGGGAAAACCTCACCGTGATCCGTTCCTGCGGCATGATCCCGCCAAGACTGTTCAGCAACAACGGGCAACCGCTGACGATCGCCTCGCTGGTTGTGCCCGTCCCCGGTCGAGCGACGATCGCCGACACCGAACGCATCAATTGGCCAACGTTGGTGTTGTGCGGGAGCAGCCGGACCCGCGCGGTCGGGTTGGCACGAGCCCATTTGGAAACCTCGCGCTCGGCAATCGGTGATTTGCCGCACAGCAGCACCACCTGCGCGTCGACCCGGCGCCGCCGCAATGCGTCGAGGAATCGGACGTGATTGTGGGCCCCACGGCTGGACGCGCTCAACAGAAGGATGAACTCGTCCGGGTCGAGCCGCAGTCTTTCGCGGATGAAGGCCGCGCGACCGGCGTCGCTCTCCGGCTTGTCGTAGAAAAACCGCCGCAACAGAAAGCCCCCTACGCGCGTTCTTTCAGGAGGCATCCCGCAGCGCACGGCGGCCTGACACGTTTCCGGCACCGCGCCGATGAACAAATCCGCCGACGGATTTACCCAGTGCCGGCTGAACCCGTACCCGCCCGACAATTCGCCGCAGTAGGTGATGCATTTCACCCGATCGCGCCCGAACACGTCGCGGGCGTATTCGAAAAATCCGTGGTTCAACGAGTCGTGCACGCTGATCAGCACATCCGGCTGCAGGTCTTCCAAGACCTTCCGGTATTTCTTCGCCCCCAGCGGACGGCGGGTGCGGACAATCGGCACGACCTCGAGAAAATTGAAATAGGCATGGTGCGCGAAGGGTGCGTTCCGCTGGATCCAATTGTACAGCCACACGCCAAACGCATACACGGCATGCGATTTCTCCAGCGGACGATGCAGTTGCACCGAGAGATCGTGCGACAGCTCCGCCTGCGCCCATTCCTGAAATGCGCGGGCGCGCATGTTGTGGCCTCCCCCAGTGCTCGATGTGAGTATCAGAACTCGCATTCGCCGGCCGCGAGTATACGGCAAGCTTCCCGGACTACAAGCCCCGATGTGCGTCCCGCCTCCCCCGTCGCTCGGCGCAGGTCTCCCGACCGCGCCGCCATAGTGGGGTGGGCGTCCCGCCCGCCTACGCCGTGAATGTTGCATAGGCGCCCCGCCGGTGTCGTAAACAAAATCCTCGTCCGACTCGGCTCCCCGACCGCGCCGCCATCAACCATCAGCCATTAGCCACCGACGCCGCCTTCCCCGTCAACCATCCACCATTGACCATTGCCCATCGCCCCTGTCCCCGCCCCTCCCAATGAAGATCGACGGACCACCAGAGGCAGATACGGAACCCGTGCTGAGGAGCGCGGGCTGGCCTCGGGCGCATCCATGCAAAGCGCCGTGTCAACTGGGGCGGGCGATGATTCGCATCCGGCTGGCGGAGTACGTTGACATCGGTAGTCCCATCGCTGGTCTTGTGAAACCGGTACGCCCCGAACACGGGTTCCGAGCCCATCCTGTTTGAGCCAACCCTGGAAGCCGCGAATTTGGCGGATCGTGTGCAGATTCGACTTGACAGGCCACTGTGCGCTTGTAAGCGTATCTCCCTTAGATGGTGAGGAAGACGCGGCCGCGATGCTCGCCAGCCCTGTCTTGAGCTCGAATTGAAGGCGAGAACGGACTCGAAGCAGAGTTTTATCATCACAGGCGTGTCCGGAGCCGAACGCCTCACTGACCCCTGTAGCCTCTCACCTGACCCGTGCTCGCAGCCAGCGCGCGCTGCCCGGTTATCCATCCATGCAATTCAACAGCGTGCCTTTCGCACGCAAGGAGCACATCCCCATGAAAACAAGTAACCCGAACACGATGGCCGGGCGTTTTGGAACTGTCTGTGCCGCGAGCCTGCTACCGCTTCTGCTATTGCTGCTGCTGCCCACCGCCGTGCAAGCCCAATACACGTACTCGACCAATTCCGACAACTCGATCACCATCACGAAATACACCGGCCCCGGCGGGGCGGTGACCATCCCCAGCACGATCAATGGTCTGACGGTCACCATTATCGGGAACAGCGCGTTCGGAGGCATCAATTCCCTGACCAGCGTCACGATCCCCGCCAGCGTCATCAGCATCGGAGAATTTGCGTTCGACACCTGCCCCAGCCTTGCCAACGTCACGATTGGCACCAACGTCACCAGCATAGGACAAAATGCGTTCTTAAACTGCGAGAGTCTGACCAGCGTCACGATCCCCGCCAGCCTCACCAACATCGGCTTCGTGGCGTTCGGTGCCTGCACCAACCTGACTGCGATCACCGTGAATACAAATAATCCCGTCTATAGCAGTTTGGCCGGGGTCTTGTTCAACCACAATCAGACCACGCTCATCACATACCCGGCAGGCCTGGCCGAAACCTCCTACACGATCCCCAACAGCGTCACCAGCATCGCCGCCTATGGGTTCTATGACATCGCCAGCCTGACCAATGTCGTGGTCGACACCAGCGTCACCAGCATCGGAGGTTATGGGTTCGAAGCCTGCGTCAACCTGAAAGGCGTCTGTTTCCTGGGTAATGCCCCGGGCAGTGGTTCCGATACGAGTGTGTTCAATTATGACACGCATGTGACCGTCTATTACCTGGCGTCGGCCACGGGATTCACCAGCACGTTTGACGGTCGTCCGACCGCCACATTTTCGCCGCCGACCGCCGTGATCACGGTGGTGGCGGGTCCATCCAACGCGGGAACGGTCAGCGGTGGTGGAACGTATGCGGTCGGTTCTTCGCAACAGATATCGGCCAGCCCCAACAGCGGCTGGAGGTTCACCGCCTGGAGCGACGGCAATACCCAAAACCCGCGGACGATCACCGTGGCGGCCGGTGGCGCAACCTACACGGCGAATTTCGCCGTGTCCTCCTGCACGTATACATTGAGCAGTGTCATACAGACCTGCAAAACCAGGATCAATATAAAGATGGGCACAACCAATACCACCTGCACGGTCGCCTTCAATCTGGTTGTCACCGATACCGTGGCGACAATGGCTTCCAAGTCCTTGGTTCTGGTTTGGCTGGAGCAAGGCAGTACCTTCAATGCAACCGCAGGCCCCGCACCTCTGACGAAGTTGGTGAGTGCCCTCAAGGCGGGTAAATCAAAGACCATCCGGATCAAGACCAGGAAACTCTCGGGGTCTCAGACCGGCACCTTCATCTTCGCCACCGACGCCGACCAAAACGTCCTTGCTTCCGTCGAGGTCTCCGGTCTCAAATAGTCGAGAAGCACCAGCGCGGCACGCTGGTCCTGAGCCTCGCCCGCCTTCGCTGGGAAAGCTCGTTCGGCGCAGGTCTCCCGACCGCGCCGCCATAGTGGGGCGGGCCCTGGTCGCCTTCGGCCCCGCCATAGTGGGGCGGGCGTCCCGCCCGCCTGCGCCGTGAATGTTGCATAGGCGTCCCGCCTGTGTCGTAAACAAAATCCTCGTCCGACTCCGCTCCCCGACCGCGCCGCCATCAACCATTCACCATTGACCATTGCCCATCGCCCCTGCCCCCTAAAAACTGGGTTCGTTTTCGTAAATCCTGGGTTCGTTTTGCTCGGCGGCAGGTTCTTTTCGGTTCGTTCTGGGTTCGTTCTGGGTTCGTTCTGGGTTCGTTTTTCACTTCCGAGTGTAAAGAAATCCGACACTCGACTTTTCCAACCGCTTGGTACTACCCAGCTTGCAAAAATCACAGGGCTCCAACTTCTGGGTTCGTTTCGTAAAAACACATATATACCCCCCTGCCCCCCCGTCGCGGCTCTCCCTCGATCCCCTCCGCTACCCCAGCTTCCCCCTTCACAAACCATTATCATGCGCCGATAATACAACGTCGCATACAGATGGTCAAGCATATATTCCACGCCGCCATAGTGGGGTGGGCGTCCCGCCCGCCTGCGCCGTAAATGTTGCATAGGCGTCCCGCCTGTGCCGTAAACGCCTCTCTGTCGTGCGCCGCTCTTTCTCTTGCTCCCACTCTCTCTTGCTCTCCCCCGCCTCTGTCCCCGCCCGCGCCTCTTCTCTTGAACCTTGAGCGTTGGACGTTGGACGTTGGACGTTGGACGTTGAATGTTGATCCGTCCCCGCCCTCTTGCGATTGTCGTCGTGGTTAGTCGCGCACTTGACCGTCACGGGCGAAATGCGGCAGGCGTATCGGCGTGGTCAAGGGCCGAGCGGAGTCCTTCGCGTCCACTTGTCCGCCGTCTTGTCCGCCATAGCCTTGGCGCCGGCGGAAGTCCTTGACGAAGGAGGATTTGTGGCTGGCCCCTTCCGCTCCATCCCCATCAGCCATTACCCATCTTGTAAAAAAGTGTTACCCACACACCTCAGATTCGGTATGCTGCCATGCCGTTGCCTCCGCGCCCGGCATCTTATCCGGGAATCCACCGCGCGGTCAGGCGCAAAATGTGGCAATGAGGAGAGTGTCCGCAAGGTCATGGCACGGGTCCTGTACGGAGTGATGGGCAACACGTTCGGGCACGTGTCGCGCGCCCTCGCCGTTACGGGGCGGCTGACCGACCACGAATTCCATTTCGTCGGCGGCGGGCGCGTCCCCGAAATCCTCCGCGGCCAATATCCCGTCCTGAAAGTGCCCGTCGCCCACACCGTCTATCAGAACCACCGCGTATCGGTGCCGCGCACGTGCGGTCATCTGGCCCGCTGCGTCGCCAGTATCACGCGCGTCAACCGCCAGATCCTCGACCTGATCGACCACTGGCAACCCGATGTCGCGATCTGCGACCGTGAGTTCTTTCTGCCGCACGCCGCCCACCGCGCGGGGCTGCCGATCTTTTCGCTCGATCACTCGCACGTGTTGCAGGTCTGCCGATACGACGTGCCGGCCTCGCAGGCGATTTCCTGGTCGCTCGCGCGCCTCGAAGACACCCTGTTCTTCAACAACACGCGACACAACCTCGTCACCTCGTTTTTCCATCTCGAGTTGAAACCAGGCGGGCAAAACGAATTGCTCCCGCCCGTGCTCCGCGCCGCCGTGCGCGAACATCGGGCCGCGACCGGCGATTACGTTTTCATCTACCAGACCACGCCGACCTTCGGCGCGTTGATCGATGTCGCGCGGCAGATCAAGCGCCCCGTCGTCGTCTACGGTTTTCGCAACGAGAAGGCCACGGAAGGCAACCTGACGTTCAAACCGTTCGACAAGGATGCGATCCTCGCCGACCTCGCCGGCAGTTGCTACGCGGTCGTCAACGCCGGCCACAACCTGATTTGCGAGGCGCTGTTTTTCGGCAAGCCACTGCTGTGTTTCCCCATCGCCAACACCTTCGAGCAGTTCATCAACGCCCGCTACGTCCGCGAACTCGGCTACGGCGATTTCTCCCTCGGCTTTCATCCGACGCCGGACGCGTTCGCGAATTTCGAGGCGCGCCTCGACGAATACCGGCGCAACGTGCAAACCAAATTCATCGACGGCACCGACGCCGTCACCAGTCGCGTGCGGGAATTGATCGAGAGCTATTCCCGGAAGAGACAGCCATGAGCGCGCCGCCGACCGTCGCCTACATCTTCGAGCGCTATCCCGTGCTCTCGCAAACGTTCTTCCGCCGCGAAGTCGCCGGCCTGCGCGATCAGGGCATCCGCGTCGAAATCCATTCGCTCTTCCCACCCGATCCCGCCGATGTTCCTCTTCAGGTCGAAGGCGTGCCCGTCGACACGTTTCGCTGGTGGGAAGCCATCACGCTCGTCGTCGCCCTTCCCCGCGAACTCATCCGCGGTCCCGGGCTGCTCCGCGACGGCTGGCAGCTGTACCGCCGGTATCGACCAGCAAACTCCGAGAATTTTTGGTCGACCCTCTGGGCCGCCGTCTTCGCCGTTTGCCGCGCCAATCGCATCCGCAAGAACAAACCCGACATCATCCACGGCGTATGGGCCACCGCACCCGCCACCGCCGCCGCGATCCTCGGCCGACTCTGCGGCGTGCCGTTCAGCTTTGGCGGGCACGCCTACGACATCTATCGTCACGGCGGCGACGCGTTCCTCGAACCGAAATTGCGCGCCGCGGCATTCGTCCACACCACCACCGAAGCCGGCGCTGATTATTTGCGCGAACGCGCCCACGGCGCGCCCGTGAAAATCATTCTCGCCCGCCGCGGTCTCGAACAGCTTCCGCCAAAACCCGTCCGCGATGCGACGACCACGCGCCCGGTGCGTCTCCTCTCCGTCGGTCGTCTCGTCGCGAAGAAGGGCCACATCCACCAACTCGCCGCGTGCGCGCTGCTGAAATCATCGGGCGTGCCGTTCGAGGCGCGAATCGTCGGCGACGGGCCGCTTCGTGGCGACCTTCAGCGGCAGATCGAGCGCGATGGCCTAACCAACTTCGTCACGCTCACCGGGCCGCTCGCGCCCGAGAAGGTCGACGAACAATATCTGTGGGCCGACATCTTCTGGCACACGGGCGTCGTCGATCCCGAAGGCGACCGCGACGGCATCCCCAACGTCATCCCCGAAGCGTTCGCGTATTGCCTGCCTGTCATCTCCAGTCGCACCGCCGGTCCGATGGAAGCCGTCGCCGACGAGGTCACCGGATTGCTCGTGGAACCGTCCAACACCGCCGAACTCGCGGCTGCTGTCAAACGCCTCGTCGAAGATCCGAAATCGCGCCATCAACTCGGCGAAGCCGGCCGGCGCTGGACCGAACAGCACTTCCTCATCGCCAAAAACGCCGCCATCCTCGCCCGCGCCTTCCACGAAGCCCGCCGCCAGTAGCCACGGCTAAGGCCCGACGCTGTTTCTGCCGATACAATTAGCGAAGAGGACGGAGGGAGGCGACGTACGTGCGGCCTTTGGACAATTGTGTCCAGTTCCAAGGGTGATCATACGCCTGGATGAAGCGTCGGGCACATCCACCCGCCTGACGGCGGAAGCGGGCGATTTGAACCGGGGAAGAGCTACCGCAGCCGCAATCCGGAGCCGTTTACGGCGATCCGTGAGGCCCAACTCGCGTCGCGCCAGAAGTGATTCGTAGCATTTTATGAAGGGGGAGGGACTGACCAGGGCAGTCGTACTAAGCGCCTTCGTGGTCGTGATGGCCGGGGTGTGCCCTGGAAGCGCTGAGGCGCAGGAGGCCGTACTCACCGACAATTCGACGATCCTAGCCGCCAAACCGAAGGCCGTTCCGAGTGCCGCCTCCCAGCACTCTCTGCGCGTCGTGGGGCCATTGAACGCGCGCGCCGAATGCGACGCGCTACTGAAGTTTGACCTGTCCACGCTCCCCGCCGGCACCGCCAACACAAATATTCTGAAAGCCACACTGATCCTGTACGTCAACACCCTCGCTCGCAGCGGCACATTCGATGTCGTCTCGGTCGGTGAAGCATGGAACGAACAAACGGTGACATGGGCGAAAGCGCCCGCACTGCTTCAGATGGAAACGGCCGGCGTGGTCCCGGTCGAGGGCCAGTTCGTCACGGTGGATTTGACGGAGCTGGTGAAGAATTGGGTGGACGGGACGATCACCAACAACGGCATTGCCATCGTTCCCAACGCGTCCAGCGTCAACGTCTCGTTCGACAGCAAAGAGAGCACGACGACCTCCCACCAACCGCAACTGGTCATCGCGACGAGCCAGAATGTCAGCATCCTTCCCAACGATGCCGGCTATGTCACCGCGACCGTGACCAACGCCGTCGCCCAAACCAACGCCACGTACTCGGGCATGTCGGTCGGCACCGCCACGTTTGCCGTCAATTCTGCCAGCCTGGGTGATCTCTCGACTTCTGGCTGGAGCAACTTCGTGACCGCCGTCACCAACGGCCTGCCCGATGCCAACGCGATGGCCGGCAAAGCCAACACCAACCAGAACATCAGCCTCTTCCCCAATGACGCTGCCTACGTCACCAAGGCCGTCACCAATGGCTTGCCCGACGCCAATGCGATGGTCGGCAAAGCGACGACCAATCTCTTCAGCGGCAGCAACACCGGCCTCGTCTTCAACACCGGGGCACCCGATCTCTCGATGTTCCTCCGTGAAGATGGTTCGTGGGCGCCGACGACCAATGGATTCGCCTACCTGAACGACCTGAACGCTACGAATGCTGCCCTCCGCCTCGGCCCGCTCGCCGTCACCAATGGACTGCCCGATGCCAACGCGATGGTCGGCAAAGCCTCGACCAACCTCTTCAGCGGCAGCAATACCGGCCTCGTCTTCCACGTCGGCGTACCCGATCCCACGAAGTTCCTCCGTGAAGATGGGACATGGGCTCCGGCGGGAGGGACTAATGGATTTGTCTATATGAGCGATCTGTGGGCCACGAACGATGCGATCCGCCTCGGCCCGCTCGCCGTCACCAACGGCCTGCCCGACGCCAACGCGATGGTCGGCAAAGCCGCCACGAACCAAAATATCAGTCTCTTTCCCAACGACGCCGCCTACGTCACCAAAGCCGTCACCAATGGCCTGCCGGACGCCAACGCGATGGTTGGCAAAGCGTCGACCAATCTCTTCAGCGGCAGCAATACCGGCCTGGTCTTCAATGTCGGCGCTCCCGATCTCTCGAAGTTCCTCCGTGAAGATGGTTCCTGGGCACCGACGACCAATGGATTCGCCTATCTGAGCGATCTGAATGCCACGAATGCTGCCATCCGGCTCGGCCCGCTCGCCGTCACCAATGGCCTGCCCGATGCCAACGCGATGGCCGGCAAGGCGTCGACCAATCTCTTCAGTGGTAGCAATACCGGCCTGGTCTTCAACGTCGGCGCTCCCGATCTCTCGAAGTTCCTCCGCGAGGATGGTTCCTGGGCGCCGACGACCAATGGATTCGCCTACCTGAACGATCTGAACGCCACCAATAACGCCATCCGCATTGGCCCACAAGCCGTCACCAACGGCCTAGCCGATGCCAACGCGATGGCCGGCAAAGCGGCCACCAACCAGAATGTCAGCCTCTTCCCCAACGACGCGGCTTACGTCACCAAGACCGTCACCAATGCGGTCGCTCAAACCAACGCCACGTATTCCGGCATGTCCGTCGGCACCGCCAGCTTTGCGACAACGGCGGGTTCTATCAACGGCTCGGCCGTCACGGCGACCTATGCCGGGATGAGCGTCGGCACCGCCACATTCGCCACGACGGCCGGCTCCTTGAACGGGAGTGGGGCCACGGCAACCTACCCGGGCATGTCGGTCGGCACCGCCACGTTCGCCGCCAATTCCGCCAGTCTGGGAAATCTGGCCGCTGCCGGCTGGAGCAACTTCGTGACCGCCGTCACCAATGGCTTGCCGAATGCCAACACGCTTGCCGGCAAGGCCAACACCAACCAGAATGTCAGCCTGTTCCCCAATGATGCCGCCTATGTCACGAAGGCCGTCACCAACGGTCTGCCCGATGCTAACGCGATGGCCGGCAAAGCCGCTACCAACCAGAATATCAGCCTGTTCCCCAACAACGCCGCCTATGTCACGATGGCTGTGACCAATGGTCTGCCCGATGCCAACGCTCTCGCCGGCAAAGCCGCCACCAACCGGAACGTCAGCCTCTTCCCCAATGACGCTGGCTATGTCACCATAACCGTGACCAATGGTCTGCCCGATGCCAACGCGATGGTTGGCAAGGCGTCGACCAATCTCTTCAGCGGCAGCAATACCGGCCTGGTCTTCAACGCCGGGGCCCCTGATCTCACCAAGTTCCTCCGCCAGGATGGTTCCTGGGCGCCGACGACAAACGGATTCGCCTACCTGAACGATCTGAACGCCACCAATAACGCCATCCGCATTGGCCCACAAGCCGTCACCAACGGCCTGGCCGATGCCAACGCAATGGCCGGCAAAGCGGCCACCAACCAGAATGTCAGCCTCTTCCCCAACGACGCGGCTTACGTCACCGCGACCGTGACCAATGCGGTCGCTCAGACCAACGGCACCTATTCAGGTATGTCGGCCGGCACCGCCACGTTCGCCGCCAATTCCGGCAATCTGGGAAATCTCTCGACTTCTGGCTGGAGCAACCTTGTGAACTCAATCACTAACGGTCTGCCCGACGCCACCACGCTCGACGGCAAAGCCGGCACCAACCAGAACATCAGCCTGTTCCCCAACAACGCGGGCTATGTGACCGCGATCGTGACCAACGCTCTGCCGGATGTGAACGCACTCGCCAGCAAAGCCGCCACCAACCAGAATGTGAGCCTGTTCCCCAATGATGCCGGCTACGTCACCGCGACCGTGACCAATGGCTTGCCCGATGCCAACGCATTGGCCAGCGTGGCCGCCACCAACCAAAACGTCAGTCTCTTCCCCAACGATGCCGGCTATGTGACCGCGATCGTGACCAACGGTCTGCCCGACGCCAATACGCTTGCCAGCAAAGCGTCCACCAACATCTTCAGCGGCAGCAATACCGGCCTCGTGGCCAACGCCGGCGCTCCCGATCCCACGAAGTTCCTCCGTCAGGATGGCGTATGGACCGCTCCGGCCGGCGCGACGAATGGACTGTCGTACCTGAGCGATCTGAACGCCACCAATGACGCCCTCCGCATCGGCCCGCAAGCCGTCACCAATGGACTGCCTGATGCCAACGCGCTCGCCGGCGCCGCGGCCACCAACCAAAACATCAGCCTCTTCCCCAATGACGCTGGCTACGTCACCACGACCGTGACCAACGGCCTGCCCGATGCCGACACGCTCGCCGGCAAAGCCGACACGAACCAGGACGTCAGCCTCTTCCCCAACGATGCCGGCTATGTCACCATGGACGTGACCAACGGCCTGGAAACGATCGCCGCAGCCAATGCATTCGCCCCAACGAACTCGGCACCATCCGCCCTGACAAATGCCACGTTCGTGTTGGGCGTGAATTTCACCAACGGCAACTTCCGGTGTTTCTACACCGTCAGCGTGGGTCTGGTGAGCACCACGGTGGTCGATTTCATCAATCTGACGGATGGGACAACCAACACCGTTTCGGTCGCCGACGCTGGTGGTCTGATCCTGACAAACTCCGTCTTTCAATTTGCCGGGCCCAATGAAGTCTTCGTCATCAACACGAATCGGTCCGCCGCCGGACAAGCGCCATCGCTCATCAGCGTGATGGGAAAAATACAGTAGCCGGGAAGGCTTTTCATCGAGGTCGGCTCCTCTGCGGAATGGCGCGCCCCCGCGTCGTTTCGGGCATATCCAGCCGCCCAGACGAATACGAGTTTACTGTCGTCAAAAAGTGAGTATCTTCCCTGATTATGTGCCTCTCATGAATACAGTATCCTCTACTGGGACGAGGAGACGAGAACAGGACCGCGCAACCCTGTCGACGCTCCGCCAAGACCCTCGGGTGCGCGAGTGGATGAGCATTTTTCACAAGGCGACCGGGTTGGCCATTCGCCTGGTAGCGCCCGATCTCGAAATCGACTCGGCGCAATGGTGCGGCCACGAGAACCGGTTCTGCCACGACGCCGGTCTGAAAGGATCGACGATCTGCTGTCAGGCCCGCGAGCTGCTCCAGAGAAAACTCCGGTCCCGACTCGTGCCGCAGCAGGTCGTGTGCGGCAGCGGCTTGACCGAAGTCGCCATCCCTCTGACCATCGGCGGACGGCACTACGCGACGTTCCTGGTTGGCCAGGTCTTTTGCCAGAAACCGGATGCGCGCAGTTGGGCGCGTCTGACCTCGCTCATGGGCGAAGATGGCGACGAGCATCGACTGGCTCGGTTGCGCGGAGCCTACCTCGCCGGCCGCGTGCTGCCCGAGGAGATTTTGCAGCCGCTCGTCCACATGGTGACGCTGCACGTGTGCCGGGTGGCGAACGATCTGCGGCAAAATGCAGCCGCGCGGCGACCGAAGAGGAGACAGCGGCTGAAACCCGCACAGCAGCCCAAGTCGGGCAAATCGAAGCGCTCCGTCAAAACGCCAATGTAGCAATGCGTGGATGCCGCGCTCCGGTCCGTGCGTCGCACACGTTATTCCACGATCCTCGAGCCAGCCTTGATCTGCGCAGGGGTCAACTCAAACAGCGCGTCGAGGAGGGCGACGCGGAAGGAGCCGGGGGCTTTGGCGCGGCGGGCGGCCCGCTCCGCAGCGAGTCCGTAACACGCCAGGGCTGCTGTGGTGGCGATGAGATAATCCGGTTCGACGGCGCAGAACGCCGCAATCGCGGTCGTCGCCATGCAACCGCTGCCGGTGATCGTCTGGAGCAGCGCGTGCCCGTTGTCGACGCCAAGCACGCGGTGGCCGTCGGAGACGATGTCCCGTTTGCCGGTGATCGCAACCACACACCGCTGCCGTCGCGCGAAATTCTTCGCCACCTCGACGGGATTGCGGACGCCCTCCACCGAGTCCACGCCGCGCACCACGCCGCCCGCGCCGGCGAGCGCGCCGATTTCGCCGGAATTGCCACGCACAACTGCCAGCTTCAACGTCTTCAGGAATTTCATGCCGGTTTTGGTCCGCAGCTTCGTCGCCCCGGCACCGACAGGATCATAAATCACGGGCACGCCCAGCTCGTTCGCCCGTCGTCCAGCCGCCAGCATCGATTCGACCCACTCGGGGGTCAGCGTGCCGGGATTCAACACCAACGCGCCCGCCATCCCGACCATCTCGACGACCTCCTCGCGCGCGTGGGCCATGACGGGCGTTGCGCCAAGCGCGAGCGTGGCGTTGGCCGTATCGTTCATCACGACGAAATTCGTGATGTGATGGATGAGCGGACGCCGCTCGCGAATGCGGGCGGCCAGCGCGGCGCAGATCTTGCCCCAGTCGGTCTGTTTCATCGGACGGTCTGTACCCTCAAGTTCGCTGGCGGTCAATTCCAACCCGGCATTTCACGGGGCACTTTGCGCTCGCGCCAGGGCGCCCCGGGCCGGGGCGAAATCGGGCTTGATGCGCAGGGCCTCTTTGTAATGCGGGATGGCTTCCGAAGGGCGGCCAAGCTTTTCCAGCGCCGCGCCCAGATTGTAGTGCGTCTCGGCGAAATCGGGCTTGAGCCGCAGTACCTGCTCGAATTCCGCGACCGCTCCGGCCGCGTCGCCCGTCGCCAGCAGCGCGTTTCCGAGGTTGTTGTGCGCCGCCGCGTCGCTCGGTTTGAGCCGCAACGCCTGCTGGTACTGGGCAATCGCTTCCGGCATCCGGCCCGCGCGGGTGAGGACATTGCCCAGGTTGTTGTGAAAGGCGGCATCACCGGGCTTGAGCCGCAACGCCTGTTGGAGATGCTCGACCGCCTCCTGCGTCCGGCCCGTGCGGGCAAGGGCCAACCCCAGATTGTCCTGAGCCTCGGCGTAATCGGGTTTGATGCGTAACGCCTGTTCGTAATGGCCGATCGCTCCCGGCAGATCGCCCGCTTTCTGTAGCGCGACGGCGAGGTTGTAGTGCGCCTCGGCGAAGCCCGGGTCGAGTCGCAACGCCTGCTCGTACTGATCGATCGCGGCCGGCCCGCGGCCAGCCTGGAGCAAGGCATCCCCAAAATCGTTGTGCGTGTTCGCGTCATCGGGATTGATCCGCAACGCCTGCTCGAGATGCTCGACCGCCTCTTGCGTTCGGCCTTCGCGGGCCAGTGTATTGCCGAGATTGTTATGCGCGAGGGCGTAATTGGGGTCGATCCGCAGGGCCTGCTCGTACTGGTCGATGGCCTCCTGTGTTCGCCCCGCGTGGGCCAGGATGTACCCGAGATTACTGTGGGCGCGGGGATTGTTCGGGCGTTTTTCCACGGTATCCTGCCAGATGGCCAAGGCCGAGGCGTAGTCCTGATTGCGCTGGATCGTCAGGATTGTGAGCAGCACCACCACGGCCCCGCCCGCGACGGATGCAAGCGCGACACCTTGCGGTTTGCTGAACAACCGTTTCCCGAGCGCATACGCGCCGAGCACGGTCAACGTGACCACGGATGCCAGCGGCAGGTACATGCGTCGTTCGGCAGCCACCTCGCCGAAGTTGGGCAGGAAACTCGACGTGGGCGCCAAAATGAGGAAAAACCACGCGCCCAGGAACCCGAGCCGAGGCTGGCGACGGAATGCCCATACCGTTGCGGCCAGCAGACCCAGCACGACGACGGCGGGCACGAGGATGTCGCTGAGCGACCAGGCAATCGGCCAGTCGTAATAATCGAGAACCAACGGCCGGGGCCAGAAGCAGAGGCGCAGATAATACGCAATCACGCCGGCTTCCGTTTTCAAGTAGTCCCACGCCGACAGTCCCGGAATCGCAAAGTTGGTTGCGGGATGAATCGTCCTCGCCACCAGGATGGCCAACATGACCCAGGTGGCGGCCAGGCCGGCGTACAGGCGGCCACGTTGCCGCCACAATTCGCGAACCGACGACGACAGGAAGACGCGGTCATACAGCCATACAATCAACGGCGCACCAACCATGACCTCCTTGCTTCCCATGCCCAAGGCGCAGAAGACGACGGCGGCCACGTACCACGCGCCGGGCCGCGACGACCGGGAACCGCGCCCCGTACAATACAACGTCAGCAGCAGGAACAGCCCCATCAGCAATTCCGACCGCTGAACGACATAGGTGACGCTCTCCGTCTGCAGCGGGTGCACCTCCCAAATGAGCGCAATCACGGCGGCCAGCCAAACACCAGCGGGGCCGAATCGATCGCCAAGCGTTTCGTCCTCGAATGTGCGCCGCAGCAGCGTGAACAGGAGGAGAGCGGACGCGATGTGCAGCATCAGATTGACCGCGTGATAGCCGCGGACATTCAGGCCATCCCACGCATAATTCACCGCGAGTGTCACAACTTCGACCGGACGTCCTTGCACCGGCAGATGCGGGGAGACGAACAGGGCATCGCGGATCGACCACCAGTGATGGATGTGGGGATTCTCGAGGATCGACGGGACGTCATCAAAGATGAAGGGCCCGCGCAAGCTGTTGTGGTACGCCCAAATGCCAGCGGCGACGATCAGCACCGGGATGAACTGACGCGGTTTCAACAGGCCGAGAGTCTAGCCGAGCCCGCGACGCGCGGCGAGCGTTTCCTGCCACGGCACCGTCTGCCCGACGAGCGGCCGTCACATTCCGATTGCACGGCGTGGCGGCGAGGGTTTATTCTCCGCCGCGTCGAACCATGGAGGTGGTAATGAGCGACAGGCGCTGTCAATGGCCCGATTGCGGGCGATGGGCCGGTCTGGATTGGGAGGTACTCGGAAGATTCCACTGTGGCGAACACTACTTCCCTGCCCTGGAACAGGCGTTCCTCAATGCCTACGCGGCCTGGGCCGGCACGACCGAGCCGACCAACGAGTTCAAGAATTTGTTCAGCCGCCACGTCGAAGGCCTTTTCCCGGCGGGCGGCGTGCCGCAGAGACTTTCGCAGGCCAAGATCGAAGAACGCGGAACGTCCTGGAAGAAGACCCCGGTCGGCGTCGAGTTTTCCATCGTCCGCCACCTGCCAGCCTTTCGGACGGGTGGATTCGTGAAGACGGTCGAACAGGCATGGCGGTTTGATCTTCGGTCCAAAGAACTGATCCTGATCGACCAGTGGGACGTCGAACCGCGAAAGCTGAAGCTGATCGAGATGGTTTCGCGATCCAAAACCCCTGCTACCGCCCGCGTTGCCCCCTGACGGCTGACTGCGGGCCGTCAACGGCGGGCGTGCCACATTATGTAATGGCTGTGCGCGGGCCGACAACTTGTCGAGCCGATCTCGGCTATTCCGTCAAAACGTCAGGCCAGAAACTCCCAAACACCAAACGAATTTGCTTGGTATTCGTTTGCGGCGCAATTGGTTGCGCCAGTTAGCGACAAAATGGCACCGCCACTGCTGAATCTTCGTGGCTTTGTCGCCTCGCGGAAGAGGTGTGGTGACGAGCGCAATTGGGACACAGGGATCAGGATCGATGGACATCTGGAAGCAACTTACTGAATCGGATGCGGTGCGCCGACAGCAAGTCGCGTTTGCGTGCGCGACCGGACTGCCGCTGACGTTGTTGCCCGCGACCGACGGAGCCACGGCACCGGTGCCATCGGCGTTTTGCGTGAACGGCTGCGTGGGTCCTCAAGGCAGCAAAGTGTGCCAGTGTTCCCTGGTGACCGCGGAACACAACGCCGCCCGCACAAGCCGCGCCAATCAATTCAACTGTCCCATCGGATTGAGGAAAATACTGATGCCGGTGATCATCAGCGGACGGCATGTGGGCAGTCTGTTGGCCGGCCCGTTTCACGTCGGCCCGCTGAACGGATCCAAACGCCGACGGCTGATGAGTCAGTTGAAAGCCGGCGGACTCGGATCAAAAGCCAACGGCGCGAAGGCGAGTTGGGACGCTTGCTCCACGATCACACCTGATAAACTGCGGGCGGTCGAGACGCTGCTGGAGATGTTTGCGCAGTACCTGGCCGAGTGCGGACAACGGTTGTTGCTCCACGAAGCCGCGCAACAATCACCGCTGTTGCAAAAGATCGAGGCGCACATGGTCGCGCCGTCCGACCAGGCGCTGAGCGTGCGCGAGCTGGCCGAGCGCCTGCACATCAGCCCCTGTTATTTCTGCAAGCTGTTCCGCAAACAGACGGGGCTGACATTCACCGAGTATCGCACCCAGATGCGCGTCGAGACCGCCAAACGGCTGTTGCTGGACCCCAGCCGGCGGGTGAGTGAAGCGGCCTACGAGGCGGGGTTCGACTCGATTCCCTATTTCAACCGCGCCTTCCGCCGCCACGTCGGTTGCTCGCCCTCGGAATTTCGGGAGCGCCAAGCGCGGTCAATCCAAGCAAAGGATTTGTCAAACCGGGCGTAGCCCACCGTACCCGGACGTGCTTAGGTAATCGGCGTGGTAGGAACCATGACGCCGATGAAGCGACACATGTTACTTTTGGGGCTTCCCCTCACTGACGCCCGGTCTACCCTCCCTCCATGCCGGGCGTCGGCCTCTTTCATTCCAACGGCAACCCGATTCCATTACGGCGAAAACCATCGGCCCGCGTCGGGCCGTTCACAACGGCGCAGCGGTGGCCGATGGACCAGCCGACTGTCGCGACATGGCCGTCGGTGGGCATATGACTTTCCAGTATCCAGGGGCAACGGCTCCCCTCACCCCGTTCCCGTTGCCCCTTCTCCTATTTCTCCAACCGTCACGGGTGGCGGATGAAGCGCCCGTCTCGCATCGATTTCGAGTAGAGGTCGCAGGTGAAGGCGAGCCGGCGGCCGGCAGTGCGGATGACGCACTGCCGGCAACCAAGCCGGAAGACGCGCAAGGGCTCTCCCCCCGCCGCATCGGGTCGGGACGACCTATGCGCGCTTCGGTTTCAGATCCGCTTTCTTCATGGCGAGCTTGAGCGCGTCCCCGAATCGATCCAGTTGCTCGCGCGTATGCAGCGCGGTGACGGCGGAACGGATCAGGTCCTTGCCCGCCGGGACGCCCGGGGCAATCGACATCACGGTGAAGAAGCCCTCGTCCCAGAGCGTCTTCCACATCCAGTAGCATTTCTCCTTGTCGCCGACGACGATCGGCAGGGCCGGCGTCGGACTCTGCCAGTAATCGAGGCCGAGGCCGTCGAGAATGCCGCGCAGGTAACGGTGGTTGGCCCAGAGCCGCTCGCGATGTTGCGGTTCCTCCTGCATCACCTGCAACGCCGCCAGCGCGCTGGCCGCCGCCGCCGGACTGATGGCCGCGCTGAAGATAATCTGACGCGAACTGCTCCGCAGATACTCGATCATCGCTTTGCTGCCCGCCACAAACCCGCCCGTGCTCGCCAGCGATTTGGAAAAACTTCCCGCGATCAGGTCCACCCGCTCGGTCACGCCCAGATGATCGCACACGCCGCGCCCGTCGCGGCCGAGAACCCCAAACCCGTGCGCGTCATCCACCACCACCACCGCTCCGTGTTGCTCGGCCAGATCGCACAATCGGGGCAGCGAGGCGATGTGGCCTTCCATCGAGTACACGCCGTCCACCGCGATCGCCTTCGCCTGTTTGGGGTCGAGATGTTCGAGCGTCTTCGCCAGCGATTCCATGTCCTCGTGGGCGAACCGTTCGATCTTCGCGCCGCTGAGCAGCGCGCCGTCCCAGAGCGAGGAGTGGATGCTCGGGTCCACCAGCAGCACGTCGCCGCGCTGAACCAGCGAACTCAGGCTGCAGATACAGGCCAGATAACCCGCTGACGTGACGTGGCAGGCTTCCTTGCCGAGGAATGCCGCCAGCGCTCCCTCCAACTCGATGTGATAGGCGCGGCTGCCGTTGGCCAGGCGCGACCCGCAGGCGCTCGCGCCCCATTCGTCCAGGGCGCGCTTCGCCGCGGCGATCACCTTCGGGTGCCGGGCCAAGCCGAGGTATTCGTTGGTCGACATCATCACCATCGGCCGGCCTTCCACGACGATGTTGACGCCGTCGGCCGAATCGACGACGCGGTAATACGGCGCATACTTCAGCCGCAGCCGCGTATTCACGTCCGCCTCGCAGCGGTCAATGATGGGTTTGGATTTGCGGGAGAACAAAGTCGGATACGCTCCTGTACGTTTCGGCGAAGCTAGTGGAATGTCGCTCCCCCGTCAAGCCGTCCGCAGCAAGGGAAGACCCGGCGCAAGGCTTGACCGGTTGCGCGAACTGGCCGGCGGGCCCCACTTCGCGCCACACATTCACCGACAGCCCGCACTGTTCTCACACAGAGTGTCAAGCGCCAGGGGTTGAGCCCGGCTCCATCGTGCTTCACTTGACTTCGGCCAGGGGAATGCTCTCCGCGGGCTGATCGAGTTCCAAGGCGACGACTGTATCGAGTTCGTCGCGTTGCGCCGGCGGCACGGAAATGTCGATGCCTCGTTCGGTCTGTGTGAACGTCGCGGCGGAGGCGCGGAGTACCTTCGGCTTTACTGCCGGCAGATGCAGCGTGTCGCCGGACCAATTCAGCACGTGCAGGTAAATGAAGGTGCCGCGATGCGTGGAGACCCCGTACTCTCCGGGCAGGAACGGGCCACCTCGTGTGCCGTAGATGCTGTCGCCGTGCCGGGCAAGCCACGCGCCGATTTCGCGCAACCGCTGCGCCTGGGGTGGATCAATCTCGCCGTCGGGACGCGGGCCGACATTCAGGAGCAGGTTTCCGTCGCGGCCGGCCGCGCCCACGAGCAAATGCAGAAGCTCACGCAGTGGTTTGACGGGCGCGTCGGGTTTCCAGCCCCACGGACCCGAGACGATCGTTGTGCAAATCTCCCACGGATGTTCGTTGTCGAAATTGCCGAGCGCGCCATCGCCTTCGCGCGAGTGGAAATCTTCGGGCATGTCGGCGCGGCCGTTGATGACCACCTGCGGCTGGAGTTGCCGCAGCATCGCGTACACCTGATCGTGCTGCCAATCAAAACCGGCCTTGTAGTGCTGATTGCTCAAGCGTCTTTGCCATTGCGCGCCGCGCCATTCGCCGCCGAAGTTCAGCCAGTCGGCCTCGCCGCCGTCAAACCAAATCACGTCCAGCGTCCCGTAATTCGACAGCAGCTCTTTCATCTGCCGGTGATACTGCTCGCGCATCGCCTCGGCGCTTTGGCGGTACAGGTCGGGAAAGAAGAATCCCGGGAATCGCCAGTCCAGCGGCGAATAGTAGAACCCGACTCGCAGCCCTGCGGCGCGCGTGGCCCTGACAAAGTCGGCAACGTAATCCCGGCGCGCCTTGAACTCGCTCGCCTGGCTGTCGAACAGGCAGAACCCATCGTGGTGTCGCGTCGTCAGCACCATGTATTTCATGCCGGCGGACTTGGCGATCTCGGCCCACGCGTCGGCGTTGAAATTCGTCGGATGAAACTGGTCCGCCAGCTTGGCGTATTCCTCGACGGGGATCTGCTCGTTCCACTGCACCCACTCGCCGCGGCCGGGAATGGCGTACAAGCCCCAGTGAATAAACATGCCAAACCGCGCCTCGCGCCACCAAGCCAAGCGGTCGTCCCCCACCGCTGTTCCGACGATGCCCATTAGAAACGCCATCCAGATTCGCCTCACTCTCACGACTCCCATCACAATCTCGCTTTACGGGCCATGCGCAAGAACTCGGGTCACATTGTAGTATCAGGGTCGACTCCTGACCACGACAGATCCTCGGTACGCCGCGCCATGGCTGGCATCTTGGCGCGTTCTGGGGCAATGTCAACGGAGATCGTCAGCGTGATCTGAACGCGGCGGCGGTTCACGGGGCTGATGCGGCTCGGGCTTCGGCGTGGCGCAGTGTTTCCGGGGTCAGACTTGTATTCATGACATTTTCGCTTTGCGGGCCAGTTCGGCCAGCCGCTGGCGCAGGCCCGCGTCTTGCTGCGCCGTTCGTTCCAACCGTTTGATAACCTGGGCGACGCCGCTGCCATCGCGATACCCTAGTTCCCGGGCCAACGCGAGCATCTTCTCCCCGCCCAAGCGGACGCGCATCCATAGTTGCACCCGCCAGTCACTCTCCTGTTCGGCCAACTGGCGGACGCGTTCCCGCGCGTCGCGTTGGTCATGTTGCTGGAGCCACAACCTGTCCTCCAGGCCCCGCTTGCCTCGCAGCGCTCTCTTCGCGGTTTCCCAGAGCCGTTCACTTCCCAACACCAGCCCGCCGCGCACTTTCTCCCAGGGACTGGGCACCGACTCGCCAAACGCGCTGCGCATCCACTTGCGATACTCGCGTTGCGCCTCGGCCTGTGTCCGCCCCCAGTACCGGAGCCAGCGCGTACTCAGCCACCCCGGAGCGCGGCGCCGGCCCGCGTAGTCCTGATGGCTGCTCCACCGATACCGCTCCAATTCCGCGGCGCGATCCGGCGCGATCACCGACGGTCGGCCGCGCGAGCGCACCGGGTTCAGGTGAATGTAGCGCACCAACTCCTGCGCGTAGCCGTCGGCCTCGACCAACTGCGCCTTGTAGCGGCCCTGAAACAAATGCCCGTTGCGTCGATGCCGTCGGTTGAACCGCACGGTGTACGTCGTCTGCAACCACGCCATGGCTTGACTCAGGTTCCCGCGCGGGGTTTCCACGAGGACGTGGTAATGATTCGGCATCAGACAATAGGCGTGCACCCGCAACCCAAACTGCTCGACCGATTCCTCGACGGCTTCCAAGAACCGCCCCCGGTCTGTCTCGTCGCGAAAGATCTCTCGGCGCTCGTTGCCTCGCGCCATCACATGGTAGACGGCTCCCGCAAATTCCACGCGCACCGGTCTTGGCATGTCCGCGTGGTACCGCACCACGCTCAATTTGTCAAGAATACAGGTCTGACCCTGTTTTCGACTGGCGCATGCCCGTGTTTGGCAAAGGTCACGAGTTACCCCCCTCGCCTCGTGTTTGTCTTTGCTAGTTCACGCGCTGCCGAAACGGCCTCAATCGCCAATTATAGCATCATCAAACACCCCCTTTACGATCCTTGTACCTTTACCAGTGTTCGGGTCTAGAATAACAAGTGTTCGCCCGTCGTTGTCATCTGGAACAAGAACGTACACCATGCCATTAGACTCGCAGTACAACAGATCACTCACCAAAGGTATTCGACTGGATTTTACACGTCTTAATGATTTTACATCGGAAGCGAACACACATATATCGGAACCGTATTGCAGCAGATAGTCAACGCCGTTAGTCATCGCGTAGACTCGCCTAATCGTAGCCTGTGTGTCTATTAGGTGATCCATATCAAGTTGTCCGGATGCCACATCTATTGATACAATCTCAGCGTTGTGAGAAGTGCTTGCGACGATCTTCTTCCCGTTTCGCGTCCACGAGGCAAACGCAAATTGTCGGTCTAAGTTGAATATCCGAGTAGATCGAGCTGTCATATCTATGACAGCTATTTGGTTGTCTTTCGTGACCGCCACAATCTGGGGCATCCCAGGACGCTTACAAATAGAGTTTAGCGATGGAACTTCACAAATCATCTCTGGCGCACGGCCGGGCATCCTTCTGAAGATGGCTCCTCCATGTCCGGATTCAGTTGAATGTGAAGGAAGATAATAGTACAGATAATCATCCTGCACCATAATTGCGTGAAGGCCGATGAAGCTGCGTGTCCAATCTATATCAATTGGCGCAGGCCTTAATTCATTGAAGCGAACAAGTTCGTTAGCTTTCCCGTTTCCCACGCAAATCACAGCCATGCCGTTGGATTGGTTCAGAATTCCAGACAAGAAAACGTTTTGCGAAACGGCAGGTACGATTAGAGAAAACAACATCAAAAGCCACATCACGCCACTCATATGAATGCGTGTGACTATTAGGCTGTATCGTCGTAGTTTCATTCTAAAGTGAGGTCAGATGAGCCCGATGTGCATTTCCGGGGTCAGACCTGTTCATTTTCGGGGGTCAGACCTGTATTCATGACATTTTTGCTTTGCGGGCCAGTTCGGCCAGCCGCTGGCGCATGCCCGCGTTTGTCTAGTGTCAAGAGTTGGTACCTTCGCCACACTCTTTGTCATACCCGGCATCCTGCCAGCAATTGGTTGGCGCCTCATACCAGATCACTGAACGATTTCCAACCCGGGCCAATTCCTTTTCGCCCACGAGATTCCCTTGCTTGTGACCAGGGTCCCCCGGATATCGAGCCTTTTTAGCGGCGCGCTTTCGAGGTGGTACAGCCCGGCATCCGTCACGGCTGTTCCCTCTAAATCCAGCTCCCGCAAGTTCACGCACGACCGCAGGTGTGCTAGGCCCGCATCCGATATCTTCGTTCTCGCCAGACCCAATCTTTGAAGTGTTTGAATCCCGTCCAAGTATTGCAGGCCTTCGTCTGTAATATCACTCTGCGTCAAATCGACAAACTGAAGCGCACGCAAACTGCTCAAAACAGCCAATCCGGGGCCCCTCACCGTTGTCCCGTTTAGGAACACCATTTTGGCTTGTGGCAGAGATTCGATTACCTTTACGTCTGCGTCACTATTCCCGAAACCGAGTTCCACGAGGAAGACTCTTCTGAATGGATAATAATCGCCGAACAATCCTGCGAACCAACGTGGCCCCTTTTGGCTAATTTCCACAAACCCGCCCTTGCGCTCAATCGCTTTTATGGCGGCGACCTCGTTACCGCGTTTTACCAAGCCGCACGCCACGATACCGATCAGGCCGAGTCCCACCAGAGCACCGGCCGCTCTTCCCAATTGTCCTGTGAAATGCGTACTCATATTCTCTACGACCCACCCGCTGAGAACTACCCACCGAAAGGATTATCGGGGTCTCTTGACACGTGACAGATTCTCCATGCGCTGCTCCGTGCCCGGCATCTTGGCGCGTCCGAGTACGGTTCCTGGGTCAGACCTGTCTGTTTCCGGGGTCAGACCTGTATTCATGACATTTTCGCTTTGCGGGTCAGTTCGGCCAGCCACTGGCGTATGCCCGCGTTGCTCACGTGTCAACAGTTGATACCTTCGACTATTCGTCGTGGCTGGCATCGCGCTCACTACTGGTTGGCTCCTTCGATCTTCTCAATACCACCGGCCTTATGAAACACACGCGTGTCAACGTAGTATAAGGGCAGGAACAGTTTGAACATAAACACATTCCAGCCACTATACTGTTCCGAGCCCCTTCCGGATTGTTCAGACCCGTGCGTCCGGAACCCTAACGGAGCCCATTGATAGGATATTGGACCCCGTAATCCAACGGCACCAGGGCAATACCTCCCGTTCGCCGTAAGCACCAAGTACACCGTGACGTAGGCTGCAAGCAATGCAGCAAAACAGATCCTCACTCTACGCCATTGCTTCGTCACCGGCTCGCTCCTCCAAGCACATCAGTATCGGGGTCGGTTCCCGTCACGTGACAGATTCTCCATGCGCTGCTCCGTGCCCGGCATCTTGGCGCGTCCGGGGGCGATGTCAACAGAGATTGTTGAGGTGATTGGGCGCGGCTCGCGGGGCAGGCGGGGCCGGGCCGGCACTTTGCGGAGCCGGTTTTTGTTTGGTATGTTCCGCGAATGAAAAGTTCCATCGTTCTCAAGACGGTTTTCCTGTTGGCCTGCTCGAACACGTTTATGACGTTTGCCTGGTACGCGCATCTGCGCAACTGGCATGACAAGAAATGGTATATCGCCGCCGCGCTGAGTTGGGGCATTGCCTTCTTCGAATACATGCTCCAGGTGCCCGCCAACCGCATCGGTTACACGGCGCTGAATCTCTCGCAATTGAAAATCATTCAGGAGGTGGTCACGCTGTCGGTGTTCGTGCCGTTTGCCGTCCTTTACATGCGCCAGCCGATCAAACTCGATTTCATCTGGGCCGGGCTGTGCCTGGTCGGCGCGGTGTATTTCATATTTCGTGCGTGACAACCGCTCCCTCGCTGGCCCACAAACACCCCATGGGCGCTGCCGCCAAAGACCCGTGGTGGTACGGGCTGATTCGCTCCCGACTGTTTGAGGGTGGATACGACCTGGCGTTGCGCGGCTTGTTCGGGCTGCGATTGCGCGGCACGGAATCGCTGCCCGCGTCGCGGCCGCTGATTCTCTGCTACAACCACGGGTCGCACTACGATCTGTTCTTCATGCTCGCGGTCGGCCGGCGGGTCCTCGGCGAAATGCCCGTGCCGGTGACGTGGCAGGGCACGCTGCAATACCCGCTCATCGGTTCCTGGCTGCGGGCGTGGCGGGTCGTGCCCATCGGCCGCACCAGCCAGAAAGCCGCGCGGTCGCAGGCGCTCTGGCAGATGATGCTCCACCTGCGCAACGGCCGCAGCGTGATCATCGCCTGCGAGGGCAAACGGCTCGATGCGCTCGGACCATTTCAACCCGGCGCAGCTTGGGCAGCAATGGAGACTGGGGCGCAGATCGTGCCGTGCAGCCTGCGCGGCGTTCAGCCGCTATTCAAGAGCATCCCCCGGCCGAACAAATTCTGGGGCAACGTGGAAGTGCATTTCCATCCACCGCTCGATCCGCGCGCCTTTTCCAGCGTGGACGAGCTGACCCAGGCGATTCGGCGCGCCGTCGCGTCGCAAATTGATTATCCGTTGCAGGAGGATGTCGCCCCGTCGGACACGGGCCGTTCATCAGCCTCCCTCAGCGCCCGTGCCTGAACGCGATGGACAGCGAAAGTCGTTGGCAAAGGCGCGGTTTGTCATTACAACTTCTGCCGCTTGCTGCTGCGACGAATAATCTTCTGTTGTTTGATGGCGCTGGGGTGCGCGCGATGGGTGGGGGCGGACGGCGCCATCGCCACCAACGCGCCGCCGCCATTCCCGCATTACACGCTCCCGCAATGCGTCGACCGCGCCCTCGAGCAAAATCCCGATGTGCTGACCGCCAGGAAGCGCCTCGAAGAAGCCGCGGGCGCCATTGTCGAGGCCCGCGCCGGGTTCCTGCCCAGCCTCACGAGCTACGCCAGCTACGAGAAGCTCGCCACGGACTACGCCACGTTGGGCGGCACGGCCAACTATCGAACGTATCTCTGGAGTGTCAACATCCGCCTGACCGAGACCATTTATTCGGGGGGCGCCGTGGGCGCGCGGATGGACATCGCCCGCCTCCAGAAACAATCCCGCACCCGGGACTTCGAGGCGGTGGTCGACCAGGTGATCGCGGACGTGCGCATCGCGTTTTACGACATCCTGCGAAACAAGGCCGATGTCACCGTCCACGAGCAAGCCGTGAGTTTCCTCGCCGAACAGAGCAAGAACGAGCGGGCCAAGCTCGACGTCGGCACCGGCCAGAAACTCAACGTGCTGCGGGCCGAGGTCAACCTCGCCCTGGAGCAATCGGCCCTGGTGGATTCGCGCAACCGCTTGCGCAACTCCTATCTCCGCCTGAGCGAATTGTTGTCGATCTCCTACTCGATCGATCAGGATCAGGTTCCCTTCGATGTCGAGGGCGCGCTGGTATACGAGAAGTCAGCCTGGGAGATCAACGATTGCCTGTCGCGGGCGTTGATCCAGCGCCCCGAACTCACCGCCCGGGAGAACGACATCAAGGTCCAGAAGAAACAACTCACCGTCGATCGCAGCGACGTGCTGCCCCATGTGAACCTGTATACCGGCTACGACGTGGTCAGCGAGCCGGACGTCACGCTTCCGCGCGATTACTATGACGGATACGTCGCGGGCGTGCAGGTCAATTGGGACATCTTCGACGGGCTGGCGTCCCGGGGCCGGATGCGCGAGACACGGGCGCGCATCGAGGCGGCGGATATCCAGTTCGACGCGACGCGGCGGAACATTCAAACCGACGTGGTCCGCGCGTTCCGCGACCTGCAGCGCGCCGAGGAGAACATTCAGACCCAGACGGCGAACGTCCAGCTCGCCACTGAATCGCTCGGCCTGGCCACGGCCAACTTCGGGGTCGGATTGATCAGCCAGCTGGAGCTGCTCCAGGCCCGGCTGGACCTGACGCGGGCGCAAACGGCGGAATTGTCGGCACGGTTTGACTACAATGCCGCGCTGGCGCGCCTGGAACGCGCCATGGGCAGTCGGTTTCAGGTGACCGAGACACGCGCGTCAACCGGAGGCGCCCGATGAGGCTGCGTGACGCCATTGTCTGCGGTGTTCTGCTGATCGCCGCCGCCGCGCCAGCGGTCTGCGCCCCACTCGAACAGCAGGCGCGGACCTACGATCTGACGCTGGACGATTGCCTGGCGCAAACCCTGCAACGGTACCCCGAGATCCAGGCGTTGCGCACGGAATTGGAGCGCGCCGCCGGCACGAGAATCGTCTACCGCTCGCGGGCGCTGGCGGATCTCAACGGGCAGGCGACCGTTGGTCTCCGCGGAGGCAACCTGTACAAGTCGCCCGAGATCGACACGAACCCGCGCACGGGCGTCATCTCCACCAACAGCTCCCGCCAACTGGTTCCGAGCGCATTCAGCGCCGTGTGGGCGCAGCTCTCCCAACCGTTGATCGATCTGGGGATTCCGCCATCGCTCCGGCGCGGGAGGCTGGAGGTCGTCATCGCTGAGCAAGCCCTCAACCGCGAGGTGACGGACCGGTTGCATGAAGCGCGGACGACGTTTCTGCGGGCGTTGTATCTTCGCGACCGCATCGCGCTGCACGACGAGATCGAGAAACGGCTCGAGGCAAACGTGGACGCCGAACAACGTCGGTTCGACGTCGGCACGGGCGGCCGCGAAGCCGTGGCGGCGGCAAAAGTCCAGGCGCTGAACCTGAAGCTGGAGACCTCGGACCTGCGCGGCGAGTATCTCTCGGTCGTGACCAGGATCGCCGCGCTGTGCGGGCTGAACCCGCGCGACGAGGTCAATGGTTCGCGGCAGTTGTGGTTGCCGCGGCCGGTGGGCGAGCTGGAGTACGCCATGGTGAACGTGGACGTGCCGCAAGAATCCGCGTACGCCGTGCAACACCGCGCCGACCTGAAGCTGTTGCGCGCCCTGATTGACGCGACGGCGGCGGACCGACAGACGACGCGCGCGGGCTACTTCCCAACGGTGTCGCTGATCGGCTCCGGGTTGTTCATCCCGGACAATTATTTGCTCACCCGGCAAACCCAGATCGTTACCGGGCAGCAAACGCAGTCATCCGAAGGTCGGCTCGGCGTGGCGATGGCCTGGCAGGTCATCGACACCGGGCAGGTCACCGGTGAAAGTCAACGGCTCGAAGCCGTGCGCGAAGGCTACCAGACGGTGCTTCACAAGCTCGAGCAGAATGTCCCGCGGGAGCTGGCGGCAGTGGAAGGCTCGCTGCAAGACGCCGACGCGCGCCATGAAGCGCTCGTCCAATCGGTCGCCCAGGCCGGGGAAAGCCTGAATTTGATCGAGGCGCAAGTCGCGCTCGGACAGGCCACACAACTGGACTTTCTCAAAGCCCAGAACGACCTGCTGCGGGTGCGGGAGGTGATGACCGACGCCGTGTACAGCCATGAAGTCGCGCGGGCCGAGTTGGACCGCGTCACCGGCCGCTACCTGCAATTTCATTTTGACGACCCTCAATGACGGCGCTTGTCTTGCCGCGCGGGCGCGATTAGTATCGGGCCGCTTGTCCTTCACATGAAGAAAACAGTCATCCTGGCGGCGGTGATCATCTCGGCAACGGTGGCAGTCCTGTACGGGCTGCGGGTCTCGCGCCCGGTCGCCGAGGTGTACGTCGTTCAGCGCGGCACGGCGGTCTCGGCGGTGTACGGGACCGTCAAGGTCGTCGCGTCCATGGCGATCAGCACGCACGCGCGCAGCAGCGGCACGATCCACTTTTCCGATCGGATCGCCACGAACAGCACGGTTGGCCTGGCGGTCACGCAGGGCGAACTGCTGGCGACGATCGTCAACGAAGACCTCGACCGCGAACTGGCCAACGCCGAGACGGAGCTGAACGCCGCCGAGGAAAGACAGCGGTTGGGCCCGCCCAGCCTGCCCGAGCTCGGCAACGATGAAGCGCAACTGGCCCGCCTGGAAAAACTGGGGGAAATGCAGAACGTTCCGGCCAGCGACGTGGACCGGCAACGCAGCCTGGTTCAAACCCTCCGCGAACGAGTGCGGATGGAGCAACTGGAGCTGGATCGGGCGGTCTCGGTTCTCCGCGAGCAGGCGGGCGTCCTCGAGGACCGCAAGGCGCGGTGCGACCTCCGGTCGCCGCTGACGGGGTATCTGGACTCGATCGGCTGTGTGAACGGCGAATTCATCAACGAGGGCGCGATCCCATTTGTCGTCGCCACGAAGTCGATGTACCTGACCGGCGAAATTAACGAGGAGGATGTCGGCCAGGTGGCGCCGAAAATGAAGGCGGCGGTGCGGTTGTATTCCTATCCGGACACGAATTTGATGGCCACGGTCAGCCGGATTCTGCCGACCGCCAACAACGAGCGCTACACCGTGGTCCTCACCCTGGACAACACCCCCACCAACTTGATGGCGGGGATGACCGGAGAAATGAACATCATCGCCGGCCAGCGCGAGAACGCGCTCATCATCCCGTCGAGCGCGCTGCTGAACGGGCGGGTGCTCGTCGTCAAGGACGAGATCGTCAAGCCCCGCAACGTGAAAATCGGGTTCCACAACCTGGAGCGCGCGGAGATCCTCGACGGCCTCCACGAAGGGGAGCAGGTCGTCGTGGCCGACCAGGATTTGTTCCGGCCGGGCCAGCGTGTCCGCGCCGTGACGATCAACATGTAGCCGTCGCCATGCCTTCGCCGCTGTACATCGCCCTCCGGTTCATCGGACATCGCAAGAAGGCGATCATCCTCAGCCTGGGCGGCATCATTCTCGGCGTGGCGTTTTTCATTTGCACCCAGGCGCAGACCCAGGGTTTCGAGCGGTTCTACATCCAGACCGTGCTGGGAACCTCGGGGGCCATCGTCGTGGAGGATCGTTTCCAGGATCGCTACTCGGGGGTGCTGGACGATCAGGGAAACGCCCTGGTCAGCATCAAGAACGAACGGCCCCGCAAGTACTACGCCGGCATCACCGACGCCAGCCAGGTCATCCGGGCCATCCGCGAATTCTCCAACGTGATTGCCTGCGCTCCCGTGTTGGACGACAGCGCCAGCATGCAGACCGACTTCCGCAGCGAGGTGTTCCGGCTGCAGGGCATCGACCTGGACGCCCAACTCCAGGCGACCGATCTGCGCAATTATGTAATTGACGGCGATCTCGGTGTCTTCCGCCAGAAGGCTTCGGGAATACTCGTCGGGGTGCTGCTGGCGCAGAAGCTCAACCTCGAGGTGGGCAACACCATCTCGATCATGGGAGCCAACGGCCAGACCCGCAGCTTCGAGGTGAGCGGCATCTTTCGCACCGGCGACAATATGATCGACGAGAAGCGGGCCTACGTCCATTTGCGGGTCGCGCAGAGCCTGCTCAGCCGGCCGTCGGAAGTCTCCTATATCATCGTCAAGCTCCGCGATGCAGGGCGCGCGCCGCAACTGGCCGCGCACCTCGAGGACTTGCTGCAACACCGGTCGCGCAGTTGGCAGGAGCGGGAACGCGGCAACCTGGAAATCTTCAAGGCGATCCGTTATTCAGCGGCGATTACCGTCTCGACGATCATCGTGCTGGCCGGCTTCGGCATCTTCAACATCCTGACGCTGATGGTGCTGGAGAAGGTCCGGGAGATTGCGATCTTGCGGTCGATGGGCTACCGGCGGTCGGATATCAGCGCGATCTTCTTGTGGCAAGGTCTGCTCGTGGCCGTCATCGGCTCGGCCGCCGGCTGCATCCTGGGAGCGTTGTTGACCTGGGGAGTGTCGCGCATTCCTGTCCGCGTCCGCGGGTTCTTCGCGACCGACCATTTTCTCGTGTCATGGAACTGGCACCACTACGTCGCCGCCATCGGCATCGCGTTCGTGGGCGTGTTTATCGCCAGCTACTTCCCGGCGCGGCGCGCGGCGGCGCTGGCGCCCGTGACCATCTTGCGTGGCTCGGGCCAATGAGATGACCGCCATGACCGACACGAGCATGTCCATGGCCGATTCGACCGCGGCGACAGCGCCGGCCACGCCGTTGTCCTGCCGCGGATTACACCGGTACCTGGGCGAGTTCGAATCCCGCGTCCACGTGCTGCGCGGAATCACACTGGATATCGGCGTCGGCTCGGTTCATTCGATCGTGGGCCCGTCCGGCTGCGGCAAGAGCACGTTGTTGTACGTGCTCGGCCTGCTGGACCCGCCCGATGAAGGGCGGATCGCCATTGGCGGCGAGGACGTGTCCGGCCTGACCGACCACGAGTTGTCCGCCAAGCGTAACGAGTTGATCGGGTTTGTGTTCCAGTTTCACTTCCTGATGAACGAGTTCACGGCGGCGGAAAACGTGATGATTCCGATGCGGCGTCTGGGGCGGCTGACCACAAGCGAAATGCGCCACCGCGCGGGAACGTTGCTCGACGCTGTGGGGCTCGGCGACAAGCTGGATCGCCCGGCCAACCATTTGTCCGGCGGGGAACAACAACGCGTGGCCATCGCGCGGTCCCTGGCGAACGACCCCAAAATCCTGCTCGCCGATGAGCCGACCGGCAACCTCGACACGGAAAACTCGGAACGCGTGTTCCGGCTGTTGACCGAGCTTGTGAAACGCGAACAGAAAGCGCTCCTGCTGGCGACGCACAACCCGCTGATTGCGCGGGCGAGCGATTTCATCCACGAAATGAAGGACGGCGTGGTCGTCCGCAGCGGTCCGGCCCGCTAGATCACATCGGCGAACGCGCTCTTGGTCCGCATGAAGAACGCGTAGCCGACGAGCATAATGGCGAAGCAGACCAGCGTCATCAGGCCGAACTGTCCCCAATCCACGGGCAGGCCCCACATGAACACGTCCCGCAGATTGTCCACCAACACGGCCAGGGGGTTGTAATGCACGATGAAGCGCAGTTGCGGCGGCACCTTGCTCATCCGGTAGAAGATCGCGCTGCAGTACATGAGGATCAACAGCAACACGGGAACCAGGGAGTTGATGTCGCGAATAAACACTCCGAGACTGGAAAACAACCAGGCGATTCCCAGCCCGAGGAAGAACAGGGGGATCACAATCAGCGGAATGTACAGGGCCGTCATGTGCAAGGTGTGATGCACCACCAGATAGGCCGCGGCCAGTGGAATCAAACTCACGATCAGATGCACAATCGCCGCCACGGCGACGGACACCGGCAGAACCTCCAACGGAAAAACCACTTTGGTGACGTAGTTGCTGTTCATCAGGATCAGTGTCGGGGCGCGCCCGAGGCATTCGGAAATGAAGTCCAGCATGCTCAACCCGCAAAACAACGCCATGGCGAAGTCGACCTTGCTTTCGTTGGGATCATTGCTCAATCGCGACTGGAAAATGTATCCAAACACCACGCCAAACACAGCCAGCGTGCACAGCGGGCGCAGCAGTGACCAGAACACCCCCAGGTAGGACCCGCGATAGCGCACCAGCACGTCGCGTTTCGTAAATTGCAGGATCAGGCTGCCGTGACGACGCAAATCCCGAACGATCCGCCACGGCATCAGGAGGCTGACCAGAGACGCGGGCTGGCTTCCCGCAGGCTTCACGGTCAATACAGGTGCTGGTCCGGATGCGTTCACGCTGCCGCTTGAAACCTCCTAATACACGAGTGCATTCGATTCGGGATGCCTCACGCATTCCGCCACCACTTCGCCGTCGCGGCTCCCCGTGGATGGTTGGCGCATTTGCATGGTCGACCCTGTGTTTCCTCCAAGCAGCTTTGACGGGGATGGTTTACCGAGGCGGGATAAGAAAGCAAGCCAGAATCAGGTCAGGGCCTCGCACGGCGCTCGCGGCACTATTCGGCGGTGGTTGTGAGCACCAGATTCTTCACGGCCACGGCCAGATCACGACCGTCCGTTCCGATTCTGATTGGCGGCTTCTGACTGACAAATTCCAGCGTGTTCTCCCCCGCCTTCAATGGCAGTTTCACCGGCGGAAAACTCCGGAACTCCCAATTCGTCCAATCCACAGACACCGACGCGAGCTTCACGTTGTTCACCAGAATGTCCGCATCATTGGGCCGTTGCGCCGACAGAATCTGGCCCGAGAGCGTTGCCAGCGTGTCGTTGGAGACCGCGATGCTCAATCGCCCCCGCCCGTACGTCCAGCACGACCAGTCCGACCCGTTTCGCTCGACCAGATGCCAGCCCTCCGTGAGCCGAAACGCGCCGACAACCTGCGCGGGCACCGACGGCGGCGCCACGGCTGCCGGTGCCAGCATGATGGGCAGCCTCAACCGGTACATCCACGCCCCGTCGCCTGCCGCGGGACCGCCGACGAACTCGTTGTTGTAGAACCGCACGGCATCGTCAACGACCTGATCGTGTTGGTGGAGGACCTTTCCGGTTTCGTCCGCCCCGGGAAATGGATCGCCGACGAAGAAAACGGCCGTGTCGGGGGCGATGGTCACGGGCTCGGCTGGAGGCGGGGGGAGAGCCCATTTGTCACGGCGCAGCAGGTATTTGCCCGGTTCGACCTGGGTCAGCACCGGCTGTTTTCCAAACCAGTCAACATAGTAGACGCGGACGTTGGGGTAGCGGTCCAGATAGACCCAGAAGGCGTCGGCTGGCATACCCCACGCCGACGTGGTAATGACGACCACCGGCTGTTTCTGTGCGAGATCTTTGATAACTTGCACCGCCCGGGTCGAAGCGTAGCCGCTCGCCCAGCCGTTGAGGTACTGCAGGCGATCATCCAGGGTCACGACTTGTGCTGCCGGCTCGAAGTCCTGGAACAGAATCTGCCGACACGACGGAGCGAGCAACAGGCAGACAATCCCCACGCCGCACCACATTCTCGCGCGGCTCCGGCGCATGAACTCCCCGAGAACATCGGCGAGCATCCACGCCAGCCCGATCAACAGCGGGACGGCGCCATAGAGCAGATGCCGCGAATAAAACCGCGTGCCGACCAGGATAAAGGGCGCGGCCATCGCCGCCGCATAACAGCCGAGGAAGAGCAGCCCCCGCCATTCGCGCCGGATCGAAAGATACACAAGCGATATCAGCGACAGGAGATAAACCGGTGGCGTCAGATAGAACCAATACCAGCCCGTCTGCGGTTGGCCGGTGATGCCTTTCACGATGTCGTGGATGCTGGCTTGTCCCTCGGCCGTTGGAATACACACCTTGATGAAGTTGGTTTTGATTTGCACCAATCGGTCGGGCAACGAGAGCGGTCGGGCGTAGTCCGGGTGGTAGACAAGACGGAGCTTGATCGTGGGCCAGCTGGCGATTACGGAGTGCCAGACCCCGTAACCAATCCAGGGCAGCCAGAGCACACAGGCCAGAATGAACGCCACGGCCAACCAGAGCGTCGCCGCACCCCATCGTCTCGGGATCGGCCGGGTCGCCGCCGGCGGGGCGAACAATGCCAGTGGCGGCAACAACCAGAGCGTGTAACTGACGATTGGCCGGGAAAGCAGCGCCACCGCCATGATCAGTCCCAGCGGCAACGCCACGAAAAGCAACCCACGGCCGGCGTCCAGGTTCCCATCCAGCCGCCGCCGCGCCCGCAGGCTCATCCACGCCGCAGAAACGGAAGCGAGGACAAACGAGGAATCGACCAATGCCAGACGCTGGTTGAAAGCGACGTAGGGACAAACGAGGACCAATAGCACGGCCAGCAACACGAACAACTCTCCGGAGTCGCCACGGTCGGGGTTGGTTCGCCAATGGTGAAGCTCCAAGCAGAAACCAGCCACCGCCCACAGCGTCAGAAATCCGGCCAAGACCGACACCAGGCGGCCTGCCAGCAACGGGTCTCGAATCACACTGCCGGCCAGTGCCAGCAGCCAAGGATGCAGCGGTGGTTTCGGATCACCGAGGCAAACGAGTGCATTGCGCCAGGGTGCCTGGCGGATCAATTGCGCCCACCGCAGGAAGATCGCCTCGTCATTGAAGATCGGGATTGCGAGCAGGCCGGGAAGTCGCAAGGTAAAGTACCAACCGCTGATCGCGAGCGCGGTCAGCCACCAGATCTTCTTCGAGGTCGATTGACTCATGCCGGTGCCACGACGGCCTCGCCGAAATCGGGAATGAGCACTCGATAATCTCGGATGCCCGTGGACTGTTTGCCTGTTTGCATGATCGACCTCGTTCCTTCCTCCAAGCAGCTCCGGCGAAATGGATTACTGATGCGACAGGGGAAAGCAAGCTGAAATCGGCACCTCAGACCAAAGCTCCAGAGCTGCTACCGCATTGTCGCCGCCCGGATCATGCGACCGCACGGACCACGGTGGCGAAGCCGGGGAACAAGGCCCTTCATTCGTCAACTCGATGCAGGGCGAGATTCTTGATCAGGTACGAAGCCTCGCGCGGGTCTTGTTCCGACAATTTCACGGGAGGTGTTTCACAGTCGAACGCGACTTCGATTGTCGGACCGGGCTGGTCGAGCTCAATTGTTGGTGACGTCCAATCATGCCAGCCGCCCTCCATCACAAGCTCCACGGTTTTCCCGCCGACGGACAGATGGACCGGCCGGCGATCGCCGACCGGCAAGTAGGTAAACGAGAGGACCACGCGCCGAGGTTGTTCCCCCCGAATGAGGCAGGTGAAATGGAGCTGCCGGGCGGTCCACTGCCACCACCCGGTCTGGTCCTGCTCGCGCGGGTATCCCCCAGCGGACGACTGCAGTACGAACGACGTACGTGGGCAGGATCCCAACCAGAGATTACCGGCGCGATGGGCTCCTGTCGGAATCCATGAATCCATCGAGGCCATCCAGCGGCACCGCTCAATCGGCTGGTCCCGTTCGCTCTCCACCAGCCACGGTCTCACCCAGGCGTCATCACCCCAATTGCCCGCCACCGCGTGATCCATCAAGGCGTACATCAGCATTTGGCGAGCTCCCACCTTGCGCTCGCCGGTACTCAGGTAAATCGGATCGTCCTGTGGAATAAATCCCGCGAACTGACGGATGCGGAAGAAAGCGGAAACCGGGTCAACCGACAAACCGGAGTCTTCTCGGATCGGATGCGTTCGAAATTCGGCCAGTCGGACGTGCCGGGCAAATCCCACGGCCAGGATCGCCGTCAGTCCAATCGACAGGAGAAAAGATCGAACAGTGCTGCGGTGCGCGATCACAGCAATCCCCACCGACAACAGACAGAACACGGCAGGGCTTGCCCAATTGCTCAATTTGAACTGACTCCAGGACTGCCCGGTTCCCGTTGGCCAGGGAGATGGGACGATCCAGCGAAAGTAGGCAAAGGCGAGGACCACCAGTGACAGAAACGCCAACTGAGGCACAAGGCTCCAGATATTCCCGCGACGTCGGCAGGACCAGAGCAAACCGGCGACCATGAGGCCCGCCAGCGCAATGCAGGCGACGGGAATGAGCGCCTTGTCCAGCAAGTACACATTCACGTCATGGGCCCCCGTGCGGAGCCCCATCGACAACGAGGCAAACTGCCACCAATGCCAGTCAACGGCCATCCCGACAACGGCCGAAACCTGGCTGCGAAGGGATTGGGCAACCCGGATCATTTCCAAATTCACCAGGCTGAGACACAGCAACGCCAACCGCCCGGCGATGAGTACAAGGCGACGGATCTGCCGCCGTAGCGGCACGGCTGCCGCCAGAAACACGAGGACCAGAGAGGCCGCCAGGAACGGGAGGATTTCGGAATAGCAGTGAATCGCTGCCGAGAGAAGAAAGCTGACCGGAATCCAGTGCGTAAACTTGTCGCCCGTTCCGGGGTGCGTGACCAGATGGCGGAGCATTCCCCCCATCAGAACGAGGCTCCCCACGACGAAGGCCAGCCCCCATGTCTGGGGAAGGAAACCGTTTGACGCGCCGTAGGTCAGGCCGTTCAGAGTCAGTCCGACCGCCGCGCCACACAGCAGCGACAAGACAAGCCGGCGGCACACATAATAGGATGCCGCTGCCACTGACAGCCCGCCCAGCACGACCGGCATCGCCACGACGGCTGCGTATACGCGATAGGACCACGTGGCGCCCATCAATGCTTGCACATACGCCAGCAGGAACGAGGCACCCATGCGCATGCCAACCACCTGATAACATAAGACCTGCGTGGCGGCAGGGTAGTTGCCGGACTGCACGGCGCGATGCGCAAACCCGTGGGTCTGCAGCCACTGCCCATGCACCAGATACGTGAAAGCATCGTTGTAGAGACTCAGCGCGCCGTACCGCCATACGGGATACAGCACTCCCGCGGTCGTAACGACTGAAAAACAGGCGACCAGCAGGATGTTCTTGATCGCCTCCGTCAGGTCGCGCCGGCCCCACACCGATGCCCCGACCAAAAGAGCGGTGACCGCCAGGCACAGCGGCTGGTGGTACCCATTCCCGATCCAGCCCAGCAGAACCGCCGCGTGGAGCAACACGGCCAGCCCGATTAGCGGGCTGAGCAGCAGCCGGCTTTCCGCCCGTAACCGCCACGGCAGCAACGCGCCAACCCTCCACCCGATCATGCACCCGATGGCCAGCATCAGGAGCAGAGTTCCCAGCGTATCGGCGTACTGCATATGCCCGTTTCAGGACAGCAACTGATTCAAGTCTGCCTGCAAAGCGACTTCGACACAGTGATTCATGTTTCGATCCATCGGATACACCTGTGGCATCCCGAGTAGTCCAATGCCCTTGGACCAGCCAGTGAACGGGGGCATCCTCAATAGAAATGCCCGATCGTACAGGGGCGAAGCCCGCGTGCTCTTAAACAGCAGTTTGTCCCGCACCGTCGATTCGTCGAAGGACGGATACAATTTTCGAAGCGACGGCAGATGGAGGCGAAAGACCTCATCGGCATCCAGGGCCAGTTGCGGGTGATCGGACGCGAGGTAGTTGATAACGTAGGCGATGTGCCGTCCGCCGTAATCCCGCGGGTCGACCAGGTTCGTGTGCTCGATCACGCCGCCGAACGTAATCGCGGGATCCAGATTGTTGATCCAGTAATAAGTTCCCAGCGGCTTATCCAACAGGAGCACGAGACAGCAGGCACCGATGTACTGAATCTGAGAGGCGCGGCGCTTCAACTCGCCGTCCTCGGGGAAGAGCAGGCGGGTGAGATCGCCGGGGTGCCCTGTCCAGACCAGGCGGTCGTACGACCCGGTCTTCCCGCCAGCCGAAAGGGCAAAGTCGCCGCGGCCTGTGCGATCAATGCGTTCGACCTTGGTCCCGAGTCGAAATTCGACACCCGATTTCTCCAGCTTCTCGACAACCGCAACCATCAGCCGTTGGAACCCGCCCCGAAGATAGCCGAGACACTCTTTGCCCCCTTCGCGGGAGCGGCTCCGGGGATAGATGCGCCCCCAGAGGAACGCCGCCGGGGTGTTGGCATACGCGTCACCGAATTTGGCCTTCAGCAGCGGCTCCCACAGACCTTGGTAGCCACGCAGGTTTCCGTGGCGCCGGAAGAATTCTTCGCAGGTGATTGAGTCAAATGGCCGCCAATCCGGCGTCTTCTGAAATGTCCGCAGGTTCCAGCCCATCTTCAACCGATCCAACAGACCACCCACGGGTCGGCAGCGCAACAGATCCAGCGGCGATTCCAGCGGCCAGATGCGCCCCCCGGCGTACAGGCCCGGGCGGCTGTGACGCCAAAGCAGGTCGCTTTCCAAGCCGTGTTCGCGAATCAAATCGATGACGTGTTTGTCGGTACGAAAGATGTGATGGTAGAATCGCTCCAGATACGTTCCGTGCACACCGGGAAATTCGAAGCCCGACGCCAGACCGCCCGCGTTTCCGCCATCGAAGACGCAGACATCCTGTCCGGCATCCGACAACCGCCGCGCGATGGTCAGTCCCGTGACCCCCGCGCCGACCACCGCAACACTCACGGTCGCGCGCTCCGTCCGGTCCCGTCTTCGTCCGACGGCCAGCCGACGCCCAGGGTCCTGGCTACGGTGGACACTGGCCGCCCCTTGATATTCTCGTAGATTCTTCCGATGTACTCGCCAAGGATGCCGACGCACAACAACTGCACGCCGCCCAGGAACAGGATCGAGATGACCGTGGTCGCAAATCCCGGCACCGGGCGCAGTCCGATCCGCGCGAACTGTCCCTCAAACACGCGCTGGGCGAGCGTAAAGACCGTGCCGAGAAAGGCGAACGCCGATACGAACAGGCCCAGATAGGTGGCCAACCGCAACGGCCGTATCGACGAGCTCAAAATGCCATCCACAGCCAGTTTCATGAGCATGGTCACAGTATACTTGGCTTGGCCGGCCGCCCGTGCGCTCCGCTCATACGGAAGGCTCTCCTGACGAAAACCGACCCAGGCCCGCAACCCACGAATGAACGGTCGACTATCTTGAGCCGAGGAAATGACCTGCACGACGCGGCGGTCCATCAGGCAAAAGTCGCCGCTGTCCAACGGGATTTCGACCTCCGAGAGCGTCGCCAGGACGCGGTAGTACAGAAAGTAACACGCTCTCTTCAAGAGGGACTCTTTTCGCCTCCGGCGCACGCCGTAGACAACGTCCACCCCCTCCGTCCATCTTTTCAAGAACTGCGGCACGAGTTCCGGCGGATCCTGCAAGTCGGCGTCCAACACCACGACCGCGTCGCCACGCGCCGCGGTGAGCCCCGTCCAGAGCGCAACCTGATGTCCAAAGTTGCGAGCCAGGCAGATCATCTTCCAGCGGCGGTCCGCTTCATGGATTTGTGTCATTACCTGCCAAGTATTGTCACGCGAACCGTCATTGACAAGAATGACTTCATAGTCGATCGGCCACTCGGCGGCAGCGGCCGTAAGGCGCTTGTACATCAGCGGCAGGACGTCCTGCTCGTTGTAGCACGGAATCACCACCGACAGAAGAGCCTCGTGCGAAACACTGTGGGGCCGAGTCTCCAACGCCGGCACAGTTACGTCCGTAGGTTTCGTTTCCACAGTCATGCGAGCGAGCCCAGACAAGCAACGGGGACGATCACCCCGATCCCCTTGTTACAAAATCGCTGGACAATGTCAATACCACCCGTTCCCGTCGTGGACGTCGTGCTCCGCGGGCGGGGAGCAGGCACTATTGCCCTGCCCTGTCCGAAGACGACCACACGTAGAGCCCCGAGTCGGGTTCACCGTATCGTTTCACCAGTGCCACGGTACACCCAGGCTCCAACGGACGAGGCTGATTCAGCAAGAGAACGTATACGGTTTGGCTGTGATATCGGGCGGCTGCGTCGCGAAGCAGTGACAGACTCACGACGGGCCCCGGAATAACGTGCAGATCCCGCATCTGCAAGATGGGTAACACCCAGGAATCCCCCCCGGCCGACAGCAGTAGAGGCGTCTGGCCGATCTGTTCACGGCGAGCGTCGAGATCATCGACGATTTCCGTCATCGATGGGCGTTCTCTCATGGTCATCCATTCGCGTTGCGTAACTGATCGCCAGAGGTGTTTCGGGGACTTGTTGTACGAATACATCGGAAACAAAATGGCGGAACTGACCGCCAGGACCAGAAACAACCTTTGTCCAAACAGGCTCCGTGATTCCGGCCCGGTCAGGAAGATTGTGGTGGCCAGCGTGAACAACAGAAACGGCAGCATGAGGAACCGCATGTTCCACGGCATCCAGGCCACCGTGGCGCAAACCAGTAGGAGACTGCCGAGTCCCGCCAGACACAGGCGGCGAAGGTCGTCTCGGGCGGGCCGGCACAGGATCAAGCAGACGGCGATCCACAAGCTCAGGGTGCCAAGCGGACCGTAGTCCGTGCCCGCTTCCCCCCCGGTCTTGAGAAACTGCAGTTTCGCATCGTCGAAATCGGGTCGGTAACCCTTGTTCTCCAAATGCATGAAACTCAAGGTCGATCGGCAGAACCTCTCGAGCCAGGCCGCGGATGGGGTTTCTGGATTGGCAAGATCCAATCCCACGTCGGTCGACCCGATGACGTAACGAACGAGGTTCGCCATCATCCCGCTGAACCCATCTACATTACGGTGGCTGGCGATGTGGGCATTCCCGATCAGATGGCCGTAGGTCATCTCGTTATTCACGTAGATCTCCACGCTTCCCAGCAGGATAAAACAGACGACGGAGAATCCCACGAATCGCCTGGCCAACCGCGCTGTGTCGCGGAGAAGCCAGAGGGTATGGACGGAGAGTATCGCGAGAAAGAACAGGCCGAATGTTTTGGCTCCCGCGGCGAAGCTCAGCCCCAGCGCCCCCAACGCCAGGTATCGGGCCAACCGCTCGCGCTGGAATCGCCACATCGCATACACCCAACAGGCAATGCCGAACACGAAACCCAGATCGTTCTTGGTGCTCGAGGCCTGAAACATAACGGTCGGCAGAGCCAGGATCGCCAGGCAACAATGCCAGGCCGTTCGAGCGTCATATCGCGACTTCACCATTTGAAACACGATCAGCATCACACCGACAAAACACAGGAAGCTCGGCACGGCGTACCCCCACCCCAGAAACAGAAATGGGTAATGAATGGCATCGAAGCTCCACGGGAACGCCACCTGCCGGTCCGAGTTCCAGCCGGTGTTTCCAAAGAGTCCCCCGTGCTCCGCGATGAGTAATCGAGCGAGGTTGTATGTGTGCGAGTCCCAAATGGTCACCGGAACAACCACCGCGTACGCGGTCCAGTAGGCGAGCGCGACCAGGACCATGGCCTGGACGAATCGAACGGGTCTCCACTCGCCGCTATGCGTGTCCGCACTCACTTCAAGATCAGAATCAATCGTGAGATCACCGAGAATGCGCTCAGCGCAATCAGAATGGTGAACGGCAGGTTCTTTGGTTCGGCGCACCACTTGAGCGACCGGCCGATAACCGTTGTCAGATGTGCCGAATTCATGCGGTTCTGTCGTGCCCGATATTGTTGGTTGTGTGTCGCACGGTCAATCGAAAAGCAACGAAACAAGCTCTTCGTCGCAAAGCTGGCGTGGCCGCGAAGGGCAGTCGTTGATTATTCGTTGCCCTTGGTGTTGAACGTGTGCTAGCGTCGCTCCGTTCGGCTGATGCTGTTGGCCCGCGGCCGGACGACCTGGACGATATTGTGAGCATTACCGGCAGAGACAAACCCCCGCTCTATTCCGAGTTGGTCAGCCTGATGCCCGGCCTGGAGAAAGAGCTCGATGTGCTGATCGTGCCGACGCTCGGGGTCCCGATGCGGCCGCATCCACTGGACTACGTCTTTCCTCATCTCAAGAAGGTGTTCGACGGCCATCGCGATATCATCCGCCGGCACGCGGATCAGGTTCGCGAGTTCATCTTTTCGCCCCACCTCGACACCGTGCCGCAAACCAAGACGGATGACGTTACTCCGTACTGGGGAAACGATTACTTTCATCCGGGAGATGCCCGCCTGGCCTATGCGGTGATCGCCTGCCATCGGCCGCGCCGCGTGATCGAGATCGGGTGCGGCAATTCCACGAAGTTCATGCGCCGGGCGATCGATGATTATCAACTACCGACGAGGATCACCTGCATCGACCCGCAGCCCCGTGAGGACATCAGCAAGGTTGCCCATGAGTATTTCGAAGCCAGCCTGCCAACGGTCGATTTGGACGTGTTCGATCAACTGGAACCCGGCGATGTGCTCTTCCTGGATGGCAGTCATCTGGTGATGAACGGCAGCGATTGCGTGCAATTCTTCCTGAACATTCTTCCCCGACTGCCCAAGGGCGTGTGGATTCACCTGCACGACATCTTCCTGCCCTTCGATTACCCCTACCAACTGTTTCTCGACTGCAAGTCCAACGAACAGTATATGCTGGCCATGCTCTTCCTGTTCTCTCGAGAGTGGCTGCCGGTCTTGCCGATTTACTACGGGTATCGGGAGGGAATTCTCCCCCACGGGGGCGGGTCACTGTGGATGAAGCGGCAATGAGTGTGTAGCCGCAGCCGACTCCTCTGTTCCGAGGCCGTTCGGCGGTCTCACGCTGGTCTTCCTTGAAGACTGCGCCGCCAATTCGTCCGCAGCCATTCGCCGGTGGTCTTTCGGGTCGTGCGGTTGATGCAGTGGTTCCACCGCACGGCCGCGTACCAGGTGACGGTGGACAGCGCGATGGCAAAGGAGAGCGGGTTGGCCTGGTCAAATCCGTTCGTCTCGGCGACCGCGTGCGCGTAATTGAAGATCCACTGATCCGGCACTCGTCCAAAATGGCGGCGCATCAATTCGTTGATCGCGTGGTGACAAGCCACGCGGGAGCGGACGGTAAACGCTTCCGCATGCAGCCGCGTCGCCGCCAGCAACTTCGGCAGATAGGCAAACCGCACGCCGGCCTTGCCGAGGCGAATCCAGTATTCGTAGTCCATGCTCTGGCGCAAGGTGACATCGAGCGGGCCGCACCGGTCCACGACCGAACGCCGCAGAAACGTCGCCGGCTGACTGATGAAACACCTCTCGATCAGACGATTCCAATCCCACGGCTCGGTTGGGTACTTCTCGATGAACCGGTCATTCTCGTCGATGTGATTGGCGTCGCCGTAGACCACCTCGACTTCCGGGTGCCGCTCGAAGTATTCCAACACGGTCCGCAACGCCTCCGGGTAGTAAATATCATCCGAGTTCAACCACCCGATGATCGCCGCGGTTGACCGCCGGACCCCCTTGTTGACGGCGTCGGAATGACCCGCATCGCTTTCGGAAATCCAGGCGAGCCGATCGCCAAAGCCCCGCAGAATCGAGACGGTTTCGTCTGTGCTGCCGCCGTCGATGACTAAATACTCCATGCCTGTAATGCCCTGGCTCAGCACGCTCTGGATCGTCCGCTCGATGAACCTGCCCTGATTGTACGAGGGGGTAATAATGCTGATGGGTGCTGTCATTTGCTTCTCGGGTACAGCATCAACTTCTCTTCCCGGGCCCTCGCCGGACCGGGCGTTCGTGCTCGACCTTTGCATCTCGCGGTCTGACGGCACGCTCCGTCTCCTTCAATGGACGAAGGCCGTTGCGCGGAGGTTGGTAGCGCCTGACGATGGTCTCCAGGAGGAGAACCGCCAGTTTGCGGTCGTCCGCCGCGTCCGAGACCAGCCGCGGAATGAAATACGGCCGCGTCCGCAACTCCAATTCCACCGTCCCGCTGTTCGTCGATTTGTCCACGATGGCCTTCAGGCCAAACTGACCGCCAGCGCTTCGCTTCTCCCTGGCAACCGCCCGGCCGTTAATCAAGAGCACGACCTCAATACTGGAGTGGTGACGCCGGGGCTGGGGTACATGCTCGAGCACCAACATGATTTCTGTCTGCGGGTGCGGAACTTCAATGGTTTGGCGGTAGACCGGGCCCACCCAGTTGTCGTTATACTTGCCGACAAAGGCCGAAGCCGCATCGTCGGTTTTCTGAAACAGCAAGAACACGAGACCGGAGTACGTCTTGTCGGCCAGCACCGGCTGCAGCAGCCGGTGCCAGGCCATCCGGGGCGAAAGGTGCCCCGTTCGGATTGTCTCCCAAACCGCCGCCGCGAATTGGCCGCGGTCCCAGGCTTGCTCGGCCCGGCGGGCGTGATGACAGGCCCGCTCATGCCGGTGTTGCCCGTGAATCCAATGGGAGATCTCGCATCGCCAGCGCAGCGGGTGCCACCATGGTCCCCAGTGCATCCGGCTGTAACGGGTCATGATCTCCAGCCAATCCTGCTCCGTCTTGTTGGCCGACACCGAAGCGGAGTGCATCCGATAGGTGGCCCACAGCTCGTCGACCCCGTGAAACACGAAATCACGGCTGAACTTGCACCACTGGAGATAATCGAGGCCGTGGTTGTGATTCTCATCGAAACCGCCGCACCGTTCGTAGACCCGGCGATGCCAGAACGTGGCCGGCTGCGGGATGGTGTTATATCCTCGCTTCCAAATCGCCAGGTGGTCGAAATGGCTCGTGAACTTCGACGGATGCTCGGCACCGACGTAGGGTGAGCCTTCGCCGGTAAACAGGCAGCGGCCGAACACAACATTCCGCCCGCGGGATGGGCTGATTTCCTGCGCGACGCGGTGGAGACAACCCGGGTAGAGCGTGTCGTCGGTGTTCAAGTACCCGAGAATTTCCCCGTTGGCCCGGCGAAAGGCGCGGTTCACCGCCTGGGCGTGGCCCGTGTCCTTCTCGACAAACAATTTGAAGATGTGCGGCTCTCGTTCCGCAAACTCGCGCGCGATCTCCACCGCGCCGTCGGTTGACCCGCCATCCTGGATGATGACTTCGAGATTTGGATACTGCTGGTCCACCAGGCTCTGCAACGTCTCGCGGATGAAGCGTCCCTGGTTGAATGACGGGACGGCGATCGAAATGAGCGGCAGATTCTTCATCTCACGGGCTGTCACTCTGAATAAACCTCCTGAAACACCCGGGCGTATACGGATAAGGCCTTGGCCGCGCTGAGTCGAGGAGAAAACGTCCGCTTGCGCTGCCGGCCGGCCGCCACCAGGTCGGCACGGATCTTCTGGCTGGTGATGATCTCGATCAACGCTCGGGCGATGGCCTTGGCATTCCGGGGATCGAAATACATCGCGGCGTCACCGCCGATTTCCGGCAGCGACGTTGTCTGTGAGCAGGCCACCGGGCAATCCGCGATGATCGCCTCCGCGACGGGCATGCCGAAGCCCTCGAACAACGACGGGAACACGAGGGCGTGCGCGCCGCCGTAGAGCGCCCGAACCTCCAGCGGGGAGCGGTACCCGACATGGACCACCCGGGACTCCAATCCTTCGGCGCGAATCAACTCAGCCGCCGCATGCTTCTCGTCAAACTGCCTGCCCGCGAACACCAATTGAATGTCGGGCGGCAATTCCGCCTCCGCCAGCTTGAAGGCCTCCACCAACCGCAAGTGGTTCTTGTGAGGCCAACAGTGCGCCGGGAAGAACAGGTACCGGCCGCGAACTCCCATTCGCGCCAGCAAGCGGCGGCGCTGGCGCTCTTCGACCTTGAGCCAGGCCGCCCGCGACGGGATATTCCACACCGTTGTCATCTTCTCCAGCGGAACCCCGTAACTTGTGTGAAGATCCATGCGCGTGAACTCGGAGACGCACATGATATGCGTCGCGTGGCCCACCGATTCCCGATAGAGTCTTTCCCGCTCCGCCCGCGCCTCGGGTGAGAAGAATTCCGGGAAATGAACGTGCTGCAGGTCGTGCACCGTGAGAATGTTGGGAAACGCCCGCAAGTCGGGATGCGAGTAGCCACAGACGGAATGGACGACGTCGAAATCCAACTGGTGATACCAACGCAGCGCGCGCATCTCGGGCGTCAACAGTTGCGGACGGCGAAGGGTTTGAGCCAGCAGGTTTGCCAGTCCCGCCTGCAACGCGGATAATTTGGCGCCGGTCGGCTCCGTGAAGCAGCCACGACAGCGAAAACCCCTGGGGAACTCCCACTCGTAGTACGTGCTCCGCGGACAGAACATGCGATATTCGTTCCGGTAGTCGAGCCTGGAAATCGCCGAGATCAATTCATGGGTCATCTGTTCCTGGCCACCGGCCGCGCCAATCCTCATCCACCGCAGGTCAAACAATAACTTATAGGGCCGCTTTCGTTTGACGTTCACGGTCCGACGAACCAGTTCTTCGTATGGGGTGGCGGCCACCGGGATGGAATTGTGGGCCAAAACCGTCGCCTTCGCCCCGGCCACCACCGCGCGATCTGGTCCTCGCAACAACTCCACGACTGCGGCCGCAAATGTGGATGGGCTTTCCCTCAGCCAGCAATTCTGCCCGCTGACAGCCCTGGTTCCTTCCGCTGCCATGGCCGTGCAAACGACCGGCACCTCCATCGACCACGCCTCGAAAATCTTCTGTCGCACACCACCACCAAAGCGCATCGGCACGACATAGACGGCGGCATTCCAGAAATACGGCCGGATGTCCGGTACGTTGGGGCAAAGCTCGACGCCCGGAGTGTTTCGACAAGCCTGTTGCAGTTCCGGATCCGGCAAGAGTCCCGCCACCTGAAACACAGCGGCCGGAATCTCGTGGCGGATGAGCGGCCAGATCTGCCCCAGAAAATACAACACCGCGTCGACGTTGGGTGGATGTCCGAGATGCCCCGTGAACAGCACAATCGGACGCCCGTCTTTGCGCCATCCCGCCGGCGCGGTCGTATAATAGTCCGTGTCCACCGGTATCGGACACACGCCTGCTTCTGCCGTCGGCTGAAACAGCTTGATCGCGCGTTGCCGATCAAGCTCGGAGACAAAACCTACCGTATCGACTCGACGGCAGTAGCGTTCCTCCTGGGCGAATATCGCCTGCAGGCTTCTCCGGTCGGCCGCGTTGTGCTCGGAACCGCCGGGCCGATTCGGCAGATAATCCGAGCGGACGTCGTGAAAGTAGACCATCTTCGCCGGCTGCGACGGCAGATAATCCAACCACGGTTCCGTGCTGGATTGGATCAGGACGATCAACTGCCAGTGGCGGTCGGCCATCGCGCGCAGCAGGTAGGGAGCGCAGTTGGCCAGGGTGGTCAATTGCCCGTAGGCTTCCGCCGGTTGCCGTTGCAGACGAAGCAATCGAAGCAACAGCGCGTTCCGCACACGGGGAGGCAGGGATTTCAGCCACCGTGCCAGGCGCGGCGGCGGGTTCCGCAGTGGGGGGAGCGGGGCGGGTGCCGTGATCGGCCGGGGCCAGAAGTAGGAACCGCAGAGAAGACTTTCGAGATTGGCCACGCCTTCCGCGGGATAGTGCGGGTGCAACGGAGCGACGACGCCGACCGCGTGTCGCCGGGCCGTATGGCGCAGATTGAAAAAGTCGTTCCCGTTCTTCCCGGGAAAGAACGGGAGGTCGGTCGTCAATGTCAGCACGTTGTGCATCGCTGCCATGTGCCGCTCACCAGCGCCACAGCCCGCACGCCTTGAGTACGCGCACAAGCCGATGGTTGTTCATTTCCGAGAATTGCTCTTGAAGCTCTCGGATCCGCAGCCGCGCGGCCTCGAGGGAGCTGAGCGCGCCATCGAGGGCGTGTGACTGCGTGTCCAGGCGGGCCCCCAAATTGCGATTCTCATCGCGAGATGTCTGAAGCTCGCGTGTGAGAGATTCGTTCGCGCTGCGGACGCCGGCAAGTTCTGTTTCCAGCCGCGCCAAAATGCCGGCGTATTTCGCGATCTCGGCAGACATCCGCGCTCCCTCAGCCTTGACGGCGGCGAGGTCGCGCTGGGACGTCTCCAATTGACCAAGAAGATCCATCTTCTCCCTGGCGTACGCCGATTCCTGAGCTTGTTTCTCTCGCGCCAGCGACTCATTCTCCGCCCGTTTCCGCTCCAGCTCCGCCCTCGCCGCATTGAGTTGGATACCCGCTTCCGCGAGCTGGGACTGATGCTGCCGATTCTCCTCCGCCAACCGCGAGACCTGCTCGGACAACCCGGCCCTGGCCGCTTCCAACTGCAGGATCGAGACGGTGTATTTCTTGGCTTCCTCCAGCCAGCGATGAACTTCGGCCTCCAGCTCGGAGATTCGTCGTCCCTGCTCATGGATCACTTCGAGCCGGGCGGCCCGGTCGGCCTCGGAATCGGCCAGTTGCCGGGTCAGCTCGGATCGGCCGCTTTCGAGCTGCCGTGCCTGCGCGGAATACGTCCTGGCCTCTTCCAGCCAGCGATGGACTTCGGCCTCCAGCTCGGAGATTCGTCGCCCCTGCTCATGGATCACATCGAGTCGGGCGGTTCGATCCGCCTCGGATTGGACGTGCCGAGTATTCAACTCCTGGAGTTGCTCGCTCAAATCCAGCAGCGCCAGAACGAGCCGGCCACCGGGCGCGGCACACAGTCTCTTCACGATCTCGTCCGATGTCTGAACGGCCAGCGGCTGGCGGCTGGCAACCACGAACATGTCGTAGTGCCCAAAAATCGCCGGTTCGAAGACCTGACTTTCCAATCCCGACCGCACCAGGAACTGCTTGATCGAGTCCTGACTGAACAGGAAGAGATGCTCACGGGGTTTTAGCTGCTCGAGAAAACGGCTCTTCTCCGAAACCAATTGTTGATACGTTCGGCCCGCCGGGTAGTTTGGCGTCTGGATAACCAACATCCCGGCCGGTTTGAGCAACCTGACACACTGACGGATCGTGGCCAGCGGGTCCGGCAGATGCTCCAGCACATCCATCAGTGCGACGACATCCAGCGATCGCGCCGCGAAGGTCTGATCTTCGATGGGCCCCGACAGGGTAGGCACCTGATACGTGCGCGTGGCGAAATCCACGACCCACGGGCTCAGCTCCAGGCCGGCGGCGTCAAACCCGGCCCATCGCAGCAGGGCGACAAAGGCGCCGTGTGCGCTGCCCAATTCGAGGGCTTTTCCTGGCGGCACTTTGTACTTCAGGACGGTCCGCAGCCAGTGGAGACAACGTTCTGGCAAATCGGTGCGGGCCCGGGTCGCCAGGTCGGGATAGCCAAAACTCTGTTGCAGATGCTCCTGATAATAGCTCCGTCCGTACAGGTCCGTCGCATCATTCCGCACGCGCGTGACGTCTTCGGTCGGGACGCGCTGCCAGACCAGCGTTTCGCATTGGGCGCACCGAAGATAATCATCCGAAAACCGTTCCAACGCCTTGTTCCCACACCAACAAACGGGTGTGGTCCTGGCGCGACGGCCGACCGCCGGTTCACGCGGAGACTTCATTCAGCCGTCCTGCCTCCACATGCTCGACGAGGGTCACGGCACATAAGCCGGGCAGGTTGGCGACGCCGTGGTGCAGCAATTGTACGGGTTGGCCGCCGCGACGATACACAACCGCAAACATCGCCACTCGGGCCAGGTGGCAAAGCCGGATGAGTTTCGTATGCAGTTCGGCGTGCGACATCGAGCCGCGCTGCTGATAGTCGGAATTTGCCAGCATCGCCAGCCCGATGGTGACGACGTATTCGCCAACCGCCAATTCCAGCGAAATATCCTGCCGAAATCGCAAGCGTCCTCCTGCCCCCGCGTTCAACGGGACTTCGGAGCCGTACTCCAGCGTGTTCTTTCCGTGCACGATCACATTCTTGTCGTTGAGAATCTCCAGCCCGCCGATGGGCGCTTCGATGTCCTGCAGCAACTCGAACTCGTAAAAGAAGCTCGCGGTCTCCCCCTGGGGGAAGGCAACGCACGGGCGGCCCTCGGCATCGCACACGGCGACGGCGGTACACCGCGCCCAGCCATTGGAGACCTGTCGGACACCCGAAAGATCCAGAAACGCCTCGGGGGCCGGCCACGCCATCTCGTCGCCGGTCGTCACCAGCGAGGTCGCTGGTCTCGGCGAGAGAGCACCGCCGCTGGCAACCGATTGGGCGTACTCTTCCTGCTCAATCAGGTAGTACCGTTTGACGGCCTCCGTGGCACTTCCCTCGAATACCAATTGGCCGTGATGGAGCAACGCGGCCCGCTGACAGAACTGCTCGACTTCGCCCATGCCGTGCGAGACCAGCACGATGGACACGCCCTTGGCGCGCAATGCCTCCAGATGTTGGTAGCATTTTTGCCGGAAAAAAATGTCCCCCACGGCCAGGGCCTCGTCAATCACGATGACTTCTGCATCCACCCGCGTGGTCACGGCGAATGCCAGCCGCATCAACATGCCGCTGCTGTACGTTTTGACCGGCTGATCGATGAATTCGCCAATGTCGGCAAACGCCGCAATCTCCTCGAACTTTCCATCGATCTCCTGTTTCGTCAGCCCCAACACCGTGGCGTTCATGTAAACATTCTCGCGACCCGTGAACTCCGGGTTGAACCCGCTACCCAGTTCCAGCAGCGCGGCCACCTTGCCTCCCAGCCGCACCTCGCCTTCCGTCGGGGCGAGCGTTCCCGCGATGACTTGCAGCAGCGTGCTCTTGCCCGAGCCGTTGCGACCGATGATCCCGAAGTTCTCTCCCCGGGACACCTGGAACGAGATGTTCTTCAGCGCGTAGAAATTTCGGAAGGATTCATGCGAGAGCCGCTTGCAAAGCTTGCGGGTTCCCAAGGGCAGAAATGGCAGTTGTCCGACCCGACCCAGCAACGGTCCGTGCAACCGAGCCGCCGGGGAAGTCCAGATCGCGTAGGCCTTCGATAGGTTCTCTACCTCGATAACAGTGTTTGAACTCACGTCTTGCTCAGGAGAATCTGCGGCTGCACCAACGAATCAGAAAACCTCCGTACTCCTCCGGCGATACTGCCAAAGGCCGCCCTGGCGAACAAGAAAATTCAACGTCCACCGCCGGGTCGCCACGGAACAAGGGCCGTCTTGCCACAAGATTGCGTCTGCGACTATAATCGAGCGTGCTCTACCTGGATGTCTCCAATTCTTGTAGATTGCCGTTGAACGCCGCCGTCCCGCGGATGGTCAGCAACGCCGTATGTTGGTTTGCCGACAGGAACAATCCCGCTGGTCGCCGCCGCAATCTCGCTGTCGAGTAACGCCATGAAACCGGCCTTGCGTGGATTTCTGGAAGACCGTCTCGGCGCCGATGGAACCGCCATTTGGTTCAAGCGCAAGGCCGGCATCCAACTGCCGCGCGATGTCCGCGGACGGACCGTCATCTTTCACCTCACGTTCACGCCGCCGCGGGATGGCCGCCGACAACTTCCTCCGCCGCGGAGCGAGGTCTGGCTTGATGGCACCAGACTCGGCGTGATCGAACCGTCGACCCCGGGCGCCTTTCAACAATCGTTCCAACTGCCGCCCGGCGCATGCCGCAACGGCGACCTGCAATTGCGGCATTCACTGAGCACGCTCCATGGCTGGTATGCCTGGTTCGGGCGCGTGCTGGCGAGGTTCCCGCTCCTGGCTGGCGCCACCAGCCGTCTGAAGAAGTACCGCGACCGCACCGTGCAGCGTTCGCTGGGAATTCAGCGCGTCCTGGTTGACGATCGTGTCATCTGCGATTTCACCGACGGCGGCCAATCGTACCTGCCCCATGCCAGCGACAAGGAATTGAATCTTGGCGTCAATGTCTGCGCCTGCTTCTCGCTGGACAACGGCATCAGTGAAGGCGCGCGCGCCTCGTTGCGGTCGCTGCAAGCCGCCCGGGTCCCCGCCCGCCAGATCGATGCGGGTGAACCGTTGCCGACGGAGCGATGGCCGGTGTCGGTGTTTCACGCGGACGCGCCGCAAATGTCTGCCCTGGCCGTCCGCCATCCGGCGCTCTTCGCGCCAGACCAATACCGAATCGGGTACTGGGCGTGGGAGCTGCCGGTTTTCCCGGCCACGTGGATGGACCGCTTTGCGCACGTCGACGAAGTCTGGGTTCCGTCCCGATTCACATTCGAGGCGGTCAGCGCGCGCTCTCCGGTCCCGGTTCTGATCATGCCGCACGCGGTTGATGTCCCGCCGCCCGGGCCGGTCGACCGGGCCGAGTTCGGCCTGCCGCGCGACGCGTACTTGTTTCTGGTCCTGTACGATCTGGATTCCTATCAGGAGCGCAAGAATCCGGCGGCGGCCATCCACGCCTACCGTCGGGCGTTCGGCGGACTCGACGACGTGGGGCTGGTCATCAAGGTCCACCACGGCGAGCGGCACGACGCGGCCCGCGATAACCTGCAGAGGCTCGTTGATAATCTCCCGGGCGTCCGCCTCCTCGACGAGACCTTCTCCCGCGAGAAGCTGACGCGCCTGCAGGCGGCCTGTGACTGTTACGTCTCGCTGCACCGCGCCGAGGGATTCGGACTGTGTGTGGCGGAAGCGATGGCGCTGGGAAAACCGGTGATCGCCACCAACTGGTCGGCTCCGGCCGAATTCCTGTCGACCGACAATTCAATCCCGGTCGACTACAAACTGGTGACGTTGGAACGCGACCATGGCCCCTATCGGAAAGGCCAGGTTTGGGCCGACCCGAGTCTGGATCACGCGGTGGAGGCGATGCGGAGGCTTCATCGCGGCCGCGATCTCGGTGTGCGTCTCGGACGACAGGCCGAACAGACAATTCGCGAGCGGTTTTCCCCGACGGTGATCGGCCGACAATATCGCGCGCGACTGGAAACCATCGCCCGCTGGCGCCTGGCCGAACCGTAATCGTTGGGTTACGGCATGCGGTCGATCTGGTACCGGAAAAAATCGGACTCGGGCCGGGCGAGCCATTCGGCCAACGTCTGGGCCTTCGCGTCCTTCGGCGAGAGGATCGGATTTTTCACCGGCCACTGGATGTTCAGCGCCGGGTCGCTCCACAGAATTCCGGACTCGGCTTTCGGGTTGTATGTGCTGGTGCACAGGTACTGAATATCCGCCCGCTCCGACAGGACACAGAACCCACGGGCGAAGCCGGCGGGCGCGTACAGCATCTTCATGTTCTCCGCGGAGACAATCGTCCCGAAATACCGGCCCAGCGTCGGGGAGCCTTTACGGATGTCGACGGCGACGAGATACGCCTCACCCAGGGTCACGCGCATGAGCTTGGCCATGGGCGGGTCCCATTGGAAGTGCAGCCCGCGCAGAACGTTCCTGACGGAATGCGACTGGTTCCATTGCCGAAACGTTTCCGGGAGCCCCAGTTCCTGGAATCGGTTGGCACGGTACACCTCAGTGAAGAAGCCTCTCGCGTCGGAAAGAACTTCCGGGAGCACGAGCAGCACCCCGGGGATCGGTGTCGCTTCAATGTTCATGGCGTGGATGATTTGGCATGTGTCAATTGACCACCAGACCGTAGCGAGCACGCGGCCTCGCAACTTTCCGCGTCACCGCGTTCGACCTGTCGCGTCGACCGCGGTCTTGCAGGAAAGCCGGCGAATTGTTAGGAATGTCGCGTGGTTTTTGCAACGAAAATCATCTCCACAGGTCGGGCACTGGCCTGGGCATCCCGCCGGCCACGGGCTTTCTCCTGAGGTTCTCCCGTGCTCTACATCGATGTCACCAGCTCCTGCAAGTCACCGATGAACGGCGGCGTGCAGCGAATGGTGCGCGGGATCTTCACCGCGCTCCGTCGTTGCCGCAGCGACGTCATGCCGCTGTTATGGAGCCCGAAACTCGGTTCGTACTGTCAACTCTCGAAGGCCGAATGGCGGTTCCTTGTCGATCCGTTTGCCGATCACCGCGGAGCCAGCGCACGACCGGAGGGACTTTCCAGCCCATTCCCCTGGTCGAAGGCGGTGCGGTATCTTCGCCACTGGCGACACCGCTTCGCACTCGACGCGGCGGCGACAAGTGCCGACCTGCTGCTCGTGCCGGAGATTTTTCAGGACAATCGCGTCAACCGACTGCGCGACGTGCAGACCTGGTTCCCCGGGCCGTGTGGGGCGGTGTTTCACGACGCCATCGCGCTGCGCCTGCCGGAGTACAGCGCGCCCGGGCGTCGGCGCAATTTTCGCGAGTACGTGTGCGCGCTGGCCAGCTTCGACAAGGTGGTCTGCGTCTCGCGCGAAGCCGAGAGTGATCTGCGCTCCTACTGGGACTCCTTCGGCGTGACACCCACGACGACCATCGTCCTCGGCTGGCCCATTGACTTCGGGCAACCACGGCCGGCGCCACAGCCAAACTTTGGCGCTCGACGCGCGCTGTACGTGGCCACCCTCGACCGGCGAAAGAACCACCTCACGTTATTGGAAGCCGCGGAGAAACTCTGGGGTGCGGGCTTGAACTTCGAGCTGGTTCTCATCGGTCGCACGACCGCGGATTGGGGAGCGACCGTCCTCGGCGAACTCGGTCGCCTGAGAAAGCGCGGCCGTCCGTTGAAATGGCTGCGCCATGTCAGCGATCACGCCCTGCACCGGGCGTATCGCGACTGCTCGTTCACCGTCTACCCGTCGGTCCGCGAAGGATTCGGACTGCCGATCCTGGAGAGCCTGTGGCATGGCCGCCCCTGCATCTGTGGTGCCAACGGCGCCATCGGTGAAGCGGCCGACGGCGGCGGATGCCTGACGGTGACGTGCACGGACGCGACCGCCCTGGCGGGCGGAATGCGCGCGTTACTCACCGACCAGGCTGCCTATCGCCGACTGTTCGATCAGGCCCGTGACCGCGCGTTTCGTTCCTGGGACGACTATATCGACGAACTGTTTCGGGCGATTGGCACCGGATGACACGGCGACAGTGCGCGCGGGACGACTGGCTGATCCGACCGCTCCCACGCCGCCAGGATGTGCGGGAAGTCCTGCGCCATCAGAGGCCGGTTCTTCTTGCCGGCGTAATGGATGACCCAGGCCTGGCGCCGCTGCGATTCGTCCGCCCACAACTCGGTGAATTCCGCCAGCAGATTGCAGCGGGGCTCGAGCGGCTGCAGCAGGATGCCCAGACGATGCACGTGGTAATTGAACGTGTTTTGCTCGGCCCAGCGTCCATCGATCGGCGGGCAGGTCTCCAGATCGAACAGCTCGCGATGCGCCCGATCCACCACCATGACGCCCGAGTTGAAATAGCCCTCGGGTTTGCGGGGCAGCGGACCCAGTTTGCGCTGCGCGCGCGCGAATTCCTCCCATCGCTCCCACCAGCGCGGGCCGACATCTTCAAAGACGCAGCCGAACCGCCGCGCGGCCACCACGTCGAGTAAATTCGGGCAGGCTGGCGTCAGCAGAATGTCGCTGTCGAGATAGACGAGCCGTTCATATCGGTCCAACAGGCGGCCGAGCTGGCATTTCTCGAATCGCAACCACTGATGGCGCCGCCGTTTGAACCACGGCGGCGAAACCAGAATGGCCCGCTCGCGGATCGGCACAAAATCCATTCCGTGCCGACTCACATACCGCTGAAAAATCGGATGCGACATGGCGCATTCCGGCGGATCGCCGATGGCCAGCGTGACCAAAGCTGTGGCGTGTGGCATCGCCGCCGAGTGTATCGGATCTGTCCGCTGCGAACAACGCCAGAGTGCGGTGTCGTGGCCGCCGCGTCCGATTCGATGTCCGCCTCAGGTCATCCAGTAGCCATTCACGAAGAGGATGGTCGCCATCGCCTGCGACACCACAAACACGACGAACAGCGGCGTGGTCAGGCGCGGCCACTTCTTCGTCATCTGGGCAAGAACAAAATAGAACGGGAACAGGACGGAGAAATAGCGCGGGAGCGATTCGAGTCGGTTGCTGCACAGACAAATGGTGGTGAAGATGACCAGGATCAGAAGATAGGTTGGGCGCAACCGCCAGCGGGCGGCGAGGAACAGCAGCACCACGGCGATGATCGCGGTGCCGACAAACCAAATCGTGTAGGGTCGATCATACCACCCGAGGTGGAGAAATGGCTTCCAGGGCCAGACGAGCTTTCGTCCCCAGGCCTGCTCGGCCTTGAGAAACGCCAGCGGCTCACCGAATTTCCGATCGAGGTAGGCGACATAGGTCAGGAACCCGAGAGCGGGAGCAGCGAAACAGACCAGCGCGCGCCAGGCATCGGGCTTGCGCCAGGTCAGGTTGTGGCGGTTCTGGAGAACGTACTCACAGACCAGCGGGATCACCAGCAGCAGTCCGATCATCCGCGTCAGCGCTACAGCGTAAGCGCACGCGGCCGCCAACAACCAGCGCTCCGTGCGGGCGAAGTACAGCGTGCCCACCAGGCACAGCAGATACAGCGATTCCGTGTAAATCGAGGAGTAGAATACGGTCACCGGATTCAACAGAAGAAGCTGCACGACACGCCGGGCGCACCGTTCGTCCTTCATCTCGATCACGGTCAACTTCCAAAGAACCACGATGCCGAAAAACAAGCTGCCGTTGGACAGGAGATACCCGGCCATCCGCGCGTCGATCGCGCCGCCGCATGTGAGCCATCCCACCAGAACGGGGTAAAGCGGGAAGAACACCGCGCTGCATTGTTTGCCCGGGACGTACTGGTAGCCGTGTTGGGCGATGTTCAGATACCATCCTGTATCCCAGTGATTGAGCCAGTTGAGAATCGTCCCCGGCTGGGTAAAGAATTCGCCCTTGGGCAGCAGCCACAGACTCAACCCGGCCACGGCGACGAGAAACAGTCGCGACAAGATAAAGTCGATCGCCAGAAACGACCATGGCGTCCGTGTTGTCGGAATGACGGTGTTGTCGGTCATTCAGAAGGCGTATTGCGCGGAGTTTACCTGTCGGCTCTGGCCGCAGTCAACACGCGGCCGAACGCAGGAAGTGGTCTGGAGTGATGCGGCGGCAAACGGCGCGGGATTCTCAGCCGCCGATGGACTTCGACTTCACGATCAACGTCAGCGCTTTCAGGGCGAGCTCCGTGGCGAGAAATGGTTTGGCAATGACGTCGTTGCCGCCGCTGCGGCAGATCTCGGCGCGATGCTGAAAGTCCGTGGCGCTGGTGACGAACACGATCGGCACCGTCTTGTAGTTCGGCAACGATCGCAGTTTCGCGCACAACTCCAAACCTGTCATCACCGGCATTTCCAGGTCGAGCACGATCAGGTCAAAGTGCCGGTCCTGCGCCACGCTGAACGCGGCGCCGGGGTCGGACAATGCCTGCGGTTTCAGGTTGGCTTTCTCCAGCGCGTTCATGACCGATCGCAGCGCAATCTGCTGGTCGTCAACCGCCAGCACCCGCGCCGTGACCAGTTCCACCTCGCGTCCGTCGCCATCGAACAGTGCCGCGAGCAAATCGACCGTCTGGGCCATCGTTCGCTGGACCGATTGATTGACGGAGTCAGGCTTGTCCACCAACTGACGCAACAACTGCTCGAACGCGCTGACCACACGCGTGATCGTCGGCAGCCGCGTGAGGATCGGATTGGCAGACAGGGCTTGGGCCTGCTCGAACAATTCCCGCAGCTTCCCGATGTCCGCGGGCGCTTTCGCGACCGCCTGCAGTGCCTGGCGGACCAGCACCACCGCGGGACGCGCTTCCTCCAAGGAATTCTTGCGCACCTCTGCCCGCAGATCATCATTTCGGGTTGACGGCTGATCCGCCACGCTCATGCATTCATTCCTTTACACGAGACCGCTTCACGCGGGTCATCTTGTCCCCTCTTGTCCCACGAAGACACCATGGACGGCTCGGGGTGAAGGGACACGGGGGGCGCGAACTGCGGTCGGATTGCAGGTTCTGTCGCCAGAGTTGCGATGGGCGACGTGTATGCCGCGTGCGCGGCTGTCGCGCGCGCCACCGTGCAGGCGTTCTTCCGTGCCGAGCCGTCCAAAATCTGCTGGTTCGTCCTTCATCAGTCCTCGGTAACGAGACTCCCGGTTCCGTCGTCTGCAACCCTCGTGCCGGGAGCCGCCTCGAAACGCAATACAGCCGTCTGACAGCCAAGTCCGCTCACTCGCCAGCCAAGTCTCACGGATGCAAAAGATTCCGTTGACGTTTTTGACACAATGCCAGCCCTACGGCCCCGACCCTGAACAATTCCGTCAATGGGGAACGAACCACCGACTCCGCCGCCGGGCGTGCCGTCTTCCCATGTTGCATAGGCGTCCCGCCTGTGCCGACCGATGCGCCGGCTACGTGCGATCTCTCCCGGGTCGTCGGTAGGGACGGCTGGCCCAGCCGTCCGCAGCCACGGCGGCTTTGCCATTGGCAGCCATGGTGCTAATGTTGATCTCCCTCGCCAGGCCCGCGTCGCGCAATTCGCCGACGCACCCGCTCACCGTCTTCGATGGCGCGGTGGCACAGGTCCTGAACCCGCCACGAGCCGGGGCCGCGACCCCGATTCACACATCTGGTTTTGTAGCTTGGGTCTGGAGGACAAAGTGCCCGACCATTCTACCTTCAGCAAGGATTGGCACGGGCGGTTTGCCGGCACGAATCTGTTTCGCGAAATGTTTTACGACGTGGTGCGCCAAGCCACGCTTACTCTTGGCGCCCTAGGACCCCTAACCGGCGTCGAATTATCTCTCCTACGAAAAGTCGAGGCGGCGCATGTCCCGGAACCATAAACTCACTGGTAAGGCTATTCCCTCCGATAATCTGTGGCTCAATTGTCGGCGCATTCTTAACCATCGCTAAGGTCTCCGTCACGTCCGCGTCGCTATTTGTAGCCAGCAAGTCGGCGATTAGGCACGATGCATAAAATCTGACATTTGGAGCTTGGTGTGTGTCAGTAGCCAACCGCACGGCTTTACCAACCGTGCTCACTTCCTTTTTGAAGTCATCTTCGTACACGGTTTCGGCCAGTCGCGCGTCCTCAGAGTTCAACGACACAAGAATAGTGGCCATCTTGGACGTGGAGGCGAAATACACTGGCCAGCACACCACGGCAACCACGGCCAGGCAGAGAGCAGTCCGGCAGCCGATGGGTTTGTGGAAGTGTCGCGCAAGCCAAGCTCCAGCTGACATCACACACGCTGTACTGATTGCAATGACGAGGCTCGGAATGTAATACATGCAAAACATCACCCAATCGTCTGGGCCCATTAGTGCCTCAATCGTGGTGTGCACATGCGATTGCCTCCTGTTGAATTGAGGTCAACTCCGTAGTTTGTGGTTTTTCGTTGACATAGTATCACACCACAAACCGGGGTCTCAACCTCGCAACAATTCGCTTCCGACCGACGCGGACGGTTGCCGCTGCCACGTCTTGCCAGCCCCTATTGCGCTTCCAAGGTGGCTACGACATTGACCGTGGTCCGGCCATCTGGACGCGGAATGAGGTTGCCGGGCACGTCGCGGCCGTCAACCCGCAATCGGTTCACACCGCGACTGAGGCCGGTAGGATTCTTCACCGAGATCCGGTACTCCGTGCCGCGATAACGACGCACCACGGAGAATCCCGGCCATGACTTCGGAATGCACGGGTCGATCCGCAGCCCTTCATAGTCCGGCTTGATCCCCAGCAATCCTTGCGACACGGTCACAAACGTCCACGCCGCCGTGCCCGTGAGCCAGGAATTCTTCGCTTCGCCGGGCGTCGCCGCGTCGCGGCCGGCGATCATCTGCGCGTACACGTACGGCTCGCACCGGTAAATCTCGATCTGCTCCTCTTTCGCCGACGGACAAATGCTGAGGTAATACTCCAGCGCGCGGTCGCCCTCGCCGAGCAGACACCATGCGAGATGAATCCACGTGTTGTTGTGGCAGAAGATGCCGGCGTTTTCCTTGTAGCCGGGCGGATAACTGGTGACCTCCCCGAGTTCGAGATGGTACCGGCTGTAGGCCGGCTGCTGCAGGATGATTCCGTCCTGCGTGTAGAGATGTTTGTGGACGCTTTCCAGCGCGAGCCGGTTGCGCCCGTTGTCGGCCCCGGCCCCGCCCAGCACGCACCAACCCTGGCTCTCGATGAAGATTCTTCCCTCCTCGCAGGTCTTCGAGCCGACCGGCTTGCCGGCGGCGTCGAACGCGCGGATGTACCATTCGCCGTCCCATGCCTTCGTTTCAACGACCTGCAGCATGTCGTCGTAGTGCGCCTGCATCCGCTTGGCGTCGGCCCCGCGATTCAACCACTGGTACAGCGCGCTCATCTCCCGCGCCGCATACAAAAACAGCCCGGCAATCATCACCGATTCGGCCGTCGAACCTTTCACGTCGCCGGCCGTCTGGAAGGATTCGTTCGGCTCGGTCGAGAAACAATTCAGGTTCAGGCAATCGTTCCAATCAGCGTGACCGATCAGCGGCAGGCCGTGCGGACCGCGATGGCTGAGCGTGTAGGCGATGCTCGTTTCGAGATGATGCAGCAGGTTGTCGCGGCTACCGGGCCGGTCGGCGTACCCCACCGGCGCGTCGAGAATACTCTGGTCGCCGGTCTCCTTGATGTAGGCACACGTACACAAGATCAACCACAGATGGTCGTCGTAGAAATCGCCGCCGATCTCGGCGTTGCCCTTCTTCGTGAGCGGCTGATACTGATGGTAGCACGTGCCGTTGGCGAGCTGCGTGGCGGCAATGTCGAGGATCCGCTGCCGCGCGCGCCCCGGAATCATGTGCACGAAGCCGAGAATGTCCTGGCTGCTGTCGCGAAATCCCATGCCGCGGCCGATGCCCGTCTCGTACATGCTCGCCGACCGCGAGAGGTTGAACGTCGCCATGCACTGGTACTGGTTCCAGACATTGGCCATGCGCTGCGCGTGCGGATCGGGACAGGTCGCCTGAAAGGCGCCGAGCAACTCGTCCCATTGCTCGCGCAGCTTCCGAAACGCCGCGTCCACGGACGCGACGGAGGCGTACCGCGCGAGAATCTCGCGCCCCTTCTGTTTGTTCATCACGAACGGCGCGTCGAACTTCGGCAGATCGCCCTGCTCCACGTAGGCGAGGACGAACGCGAACGTCTCCTCCGCGCCCGACGCGAGATCGAGGTCGATCTGGTGCGAGCCGACCGGATTCCAGCCGTGGGCGCGGCTGTTGCGCGCCTGCCCGGCCCACGGCACGGCCGGCTCGTGCAGTCCGTTGTGAACACCGACGAACACGTCGCGCGACGTGTCGTAGCCGGTCACATCGCGCGTGCACCCGAATAGCGTGTAGTGATTGCGCCGCTCGCGGTATTCGGTCTTGTGGTAGATGCCGGAGCCTTCGATCTCGACCTCGCCGATCGAATACGTCCGCTGATAGTTGGTCATGTCGTTGAGCGCCTCGAACAGGCAGAACTCAACGAACGAGAACAGTTTCAGTTTCTTCGCGGTCTTGCCGGTGTTGCGGACCGTTGTCTTCCACAGCTCCAACGTCTCGTTGACCGGGACGAAGAACAACATCTCCACTTCGACGCCATCTTTCGCGCCGAGAATTCGCGTGTAACCGAGTCCGTGCCGGCATTCGTAGCGGTCGAGCTTCGTCTTGGTGGGCTTCCAGCCGGGATTCCAGACCGTCCCGTTGTCGTTGACGTACAGATAGCGGCCGCCCACATCCATCGGCACGTTGTTGTAGCGATAGCGGGTCAGGCGTCGCAGTTTGGCGTCCTTCCAGAATGTGTAACCGCCGGCGGTGTTCGTGCACAGGCCGAACAACTCCTCCTGGCCCAGATAATTCAGCCACGGCAGCGGCGTGTCCGGTCGGTGGATGACATATTCGCGCGCCTCGTCATCGAAATGGCCGTAGGGATTCATCGGGTGAATGGGTTGGCGAGTCTAGCCTTTGATCCCCGTCATCGAGATGCCTTCGATGAACGTCTTTTGGGTGAAGAAGAACAGGATGATGATCGGCAACGCGACGAGCGTGCTAGCGGCCATCAGGTAATGCCATTCCGTCCCGCCGTGTTCGGTCTGGAAGAATTGCAGGCCGAGCGCGAGCGTGTAGTCCTCCTGCCGCGTCAGATAAATCAACGGCCCGAGAAAATCGTTCCACGTGTACATGAACTGAAACAGCGCGACGACCATCAGCGCGGGCCGGCACAACGGCAAAATGATCTGCCAGAAAATGCGGAACTCGCTGCAGCCATCAATGCGCGCCGCCTCGGCAAGGTCTTTCGGAATCGTCAGGAAAAATTGTCGGAGCAGGAACACATTGAACGCCCCGGCAAAAAACGAGCCGACCCAAAGCGGTTTGAGCGTGCCGATCCAGCCCAGCCACCGAAACAGGCAATAGATCGGCACCATCACCACGGGGAACGGGATCATCATCGTCGCCAGGCACACCATGAACACCTTGTCCCGTCCGCGCCAGTCCACGCGCGCGAACCCGTAGGCCACCAGCGAACTTGACGTTACCGTGCCGATCACCGTCAGCACGCACAAGAAGAGCGTATTGCGCAGGCACGTCCAGAAGATCCGCATGGCGCGGATGGCGCCGGCGAAATTCTCCCAGCGCGGCGCGATCTTCTTGATGATTTTATCGGCCGGATACTTGTCAACGTCACCCTGCGAGATCTCCGTGAGCGCGCCGTTGTTCTCGACGTACAACCGATACGGCATCCACGTCGGGGGCAACGACATGGTTTGCTCGATCGGCTTCAATCCCGTCGAGATCATCCACAGCAACGGGATCATGCACGTGACGGCCCCGAGCACGAGCAGGATGTACAAGAGCAGGCGTTGGACGGATCGCATGAGTTACTCTCCCTCGTAGTAAATGTGGCGGCGCGTCGACCGCGTGGCCAGCCACGTCAGCCCGAGAATGATCAGGAACAGGATCCACGCCATGGCGCAGGCGTAGCCCATCTGCTGGTAGTCGAACGCGTTCTGATACAGATACACCGCGTAAAACAGCGCCGACCGGTTCGGCCCGCCCCCGCCGAGCATGATGTACGCCTGGGCAAACACCTGCAACGAGCCGATGATGCCCATGATCAGATTGAAGTAGATCACCGGCGAAATCATCGGCACGGTGATATGACGGAATTTCACCCACGCATTTGCGCCGTCGATCTCCGCCGACTCGTACAACGAGCGGGGCACGTCCTGCAGCGCGGCGAGATAGATGACCATTGTGTTGCCGCAACCCCACATCGCCATGAGAATCAATGAGGGCTTCGTCCATTTCTCATCGGCGAGCCATTGCGGGCCCTTGATGTGAATCAGCTCGAGCGTGTAGTTGAGCAGGCCCACGTTGCCGTTGAGAAGCCACAGCCAGACCATCGAGCTGGCCACCACGGGAACCAACGACGGCAGAAAGTAGATCGTGCGGAAGACGGAGCGGCCTTTGATGTCCTGGTTCAGCATCACCGCGATCAACAGCGCGACGATCAGGCAGAATGGCAACGACAGGAATGCGTAATACAGCGTGTTGTACAGCGATTTCCAGAACACGGTGTCCGTGACCATGTCCCGATAGTTCAACGCGCCAACCCAGACGGGCTTCGACAGCACGTCGTAGTCGCAAAACGAGTAGTAGATGGACGCGCACACGGGAAACACGGTGAAGGCGAGAAACCCAATGATCCACGGGCTGATGAACGCCAGCCCGATTCCGAGATTGCGTTTCTCACCGCGGGTCATACTCGCTCCACTCTTTCATCCGCCAGTCCTTGACCATGTCCCAGCGCGTCAGCATCCGATCGAGCTTCCACTGCACGCGCGCCTGCACCGGCCCGACCGCCTCTTCCGGCGTGACTTCCAGCGCCATGATGCGGTCGATCGCCGCGTTGAGCTCGTCGTTGTACACGCCCCAAATCGCGAACCGCGGCTCATATCGCGCGTGCGGGCTCTTGGCCACTTCCACGAACTCCTTGATGTATGGATTGGGGTGTTTCCTGTAAAATTCCTCGCTCACTTTCGCCAGCGGACTGAACTTGCGTTGGCCGAGACACAGCTTCTCCATCGGTCCCGGCTGGTTGACGTAGCGGATGAACTCGAACGCCTCCCGCGGATGACGGGCGCCCTTCGGGATCACCAGCACGTCCTCGTCCACGACCGTGACCAACGGGAATCGCGCGGGATCTTTCGCCGGAAATGGCGCCGCCCCCCACTCCATCTGCGGCGCATACTTGCTGATGAAGTTCTGCATCCACACGCCCTGCAGGGTCATCGCGATCCGATCCGAGAAGAACGGGTTCTGCGTCGACTGAAAACTCGCGCTGCTCCCGATCGCAAACGACGCGCCGAAGGCGCGGCGATTGTCCACGCCGTATTTCTCGGGCTGGGAACGAAGCCAGCGGAGCATCTCGATCATCTCCGGACTGTTCGCCGTGATGTGCCGCTCGCCGTCCCACAGGCTCCCGCCAAACCAGTACACCCACAACGGCATCCACCAACCCGGTTGTTGCGGATCGTGACCGACCTGCAGCAATTTGAAATTCTTGGCCTGCTTTTCCGCGTCGGTCAGCTCGGGATAACGGACCCGCACGAGCTTGTCGCCGCGTCTGATTTCCACAATCGTCAGTCGTTCGGACATCGCCTCCAGTTCGTCCAGGCTGCGCGGCGGCCGGTCGGGGTCGAGCCCCGCCTCGCGGAACAGTTTCTTGTTCCAGTGCAGCGCCAGCGACCACGGTGTGCTCGGCAACGCCCACATGAATCCGTGATACGAACACATGTCCCAAAACACGGGAATGTAGTCTTCGCGTTTGATGCCCGCTTCCTGGATCATCTTGTCGAGCGGTGTCAGCGCGCCTTTCTCGGAGAACGCCGTCACCGTGGTCGGCCAGACACCGGCCACGTCGGGTGGATCGCCCCCTGCCGTCGCCAACATCAGCTTGCGTTCGACCTCGCCAATGCCCGCCAGCTTGCGGACGAAAATGCGATTCTGGGAATTATTGAAGTCGTCAACGACGGCTTGCATGGCGTCATCCTCGAACCCGGTCCACTTCTCCCAGTAGGATATTTCGATGCGACCGTTGGTCGGCGGGGGTGCGCTGCAACCGGTGAAGGTCAGGGCGATGCAAACGATTGCCGCCCACCACCCGCAGACGCCAACTCGGTTCCAAAATCTCATAAGGTCTCGATCCGTCGCTGCCAAATCCTGCGCCGTCAGGGTGAAAGAATTCCCCGCCAAAGTCAACGGTGTTATCGATACCACATCTGCCATGGCCGCGATACCCAAATCCCGCCCAGCCGCTCCCCCCGAACTCGTCCTTGACGGAATCCCTGCGCCACAGGTATGGAAAGCGGGTGCGAAACGATTTCAGAGGGGAGAATGCAACCAACACTTGTGGTCATGGCCGCAGGCATGGGCAGCCGCTACGGGGGCTTGAAGCAAATCGATCCCGTCGGCCCCAGCGGCGAGACGATTATTGATTATTCCGTGTACGACGCGGTGCGGGCGGGATTCGCGCGACTGGTATTCGTTATTCGCCGTGATATTGAGGCGCCGTTCCGCGAGGCGGTTGGCCGCCGGTTCGAGACGCGGATCGCCGTCGATTACGCGTTTCAGGAACTTGCCAACCTTCCGCAGGGGTTTTCGGTCCCGGAAGGGCGGACCAAACCGTGGGGCACGACACACGCCATCCTCCAAGCCGAAGAACTTGTTAACGAACCATTTGCGGTCATCAACGCCGACGATTTTTATGGACGCGAATCGTTCCAGGTGATGGGCGGATTCCTGCGCTCCGGCAGCACGGACTACTCGATGGTCGGCTATACCCTGCGCAACACGCTGTCCGAACACGGCAGCGTCACCCGCGGCGTCTGCGAATGCGACCCGCAGGATTACTTGCGCACCATTGTCGAACTGCTCAAGATTGAAAGACAAGGTAACGGCGTGCTCGCCGATGGCCGTGTCCTGACCGGGGATGAACTGGCGTCGATGAATTTCTGGGGGTTCACGCCGCTGGTGTTCCCGCAACTGCGCGAGCGGTTCTACGAGTTCATGCGGCGGCACGGCCGGGAATTGAAGAGCGAGTGTTTCATCCCCACCACGGTCAACGAGCTGGTCGCGGCGGGCGTCGGCCGCGTGAAAGTCCTGCGCACGCCATCGTCATGGTTCGGCGTCACCTACCAGGAAGACAAACCCCGCGTCACCGCCGGCATCCGCCAGCTCATCGCCCGCTGCGAATACCCCCAGAAGCTCTGGGAGTAGCGCTCCCTCTCCTGCCAAGAATCTGACCAGCGTGAGCAAATGACGACAGCGGGCGCGGCCTGACGGAACGCGCGCGAGATTTTCGCAGGGTTGTGACGGTCGGCCAAGCCCCGCGATTCCGCTGATTTTGTGGGCGTTTTCCGTATCACGTCCAGAGGGCCAACATCGCGCGGGATGAATTGCCGTGACTGAGCACGCTCATTGCTTTGGGGAGCCGCATGGAAACGGAGACTTTCATACCAATTTCGACACCCCGCGAAAAACACAGTTTGTCGGTCCCTCACGCCCACTTGGCGCCGCATCTGAATCGCAACCCGAAGGCGGCCCGGATATTTGCCGAGGCGCATCGCAACCGGCTGTACGCCACCATCGAGTCCACCGACCTGGACCTGCGCGCGGAAGAACTCGAATTGCATTTTGTCGGGATGCCGCTACGGTACTGGCCGCGCGTGGACGCGGCGACGTTGCGGTGGCATTTGGAAATCGTTCATGAATTTATCGACGGTCTCGCGGGCAGCGACGTGATGCTGGCGCCTCCCGTGGTCCGCTGGCGGCACCTCCCGGATCGGGGATTTTCCGAGGTGATCGTCTGCACGTGGGACCGTCTGGGATTACTGGCCAAGATCGCCGGATCGTTCGCGGCGATCGGCCTCAATATCGTCCGCGCCGACATTTACACGCGGGCCGACAACGTGGTGCTCGATATCTTCCAGGTCTGCGACGAGCAGGTCCGCCACGTCCAGGACGTCTCGCGGCTCAAGCAGATGGAGCTGTTGCTCACCGCCGCTCTGGGACCGAGCGGCAAGGGCGAACTCGCCTTGCGCACGTGGCTCGCCAGTGCACCAGCCGCGTCCGAGACCGCCAAAGGTGCCGGCACATCCGTTGCCGTGTTGGACAACGAGCGCTCGGACGATTACACGATGCTGGAAATTCAGGCGCCCGACCGCGTCGGGTTGCTGCACGACGTGCTGGCGGCGATTTCCGCCGGCGACGTGGACATCGCCCATGCCATCATCGTCACCGAGGAAGGCGAAGCCGCCGATGTGTTCTTCCTCACCGGCACCGACGGCAAAAAGATCTGCGACACGAAACGGCTGACGCGCATCAAGGAAGCCGTGCTCGCTGCGCTGGGGTAGCACACAGTCCGCCCCCAACTTTCACGGGTTCGACTCTTTGGTCGGTCGATCTTGCTGACGATTCAGATAAGCCACTGCGTCACTGAAGTTCTTTCCGAACTCGTCCGCCGAAAAGCTCCCACCCGTGATCGCGCGCTCACCGAGATTGTGTAACGACACAAGGGTCTGTCCCAGCGCAAATGCTTCTGGCGATAGGTGATCAACATAACGCTTGAGCCAGACCTGGTAGGTCTTGATCATCTCCCGGTCGCAAAACTTGCTCAAACCCCAAATTGCCGAACCGGCGTCTGATCCAAACGGATCTCGCTCGACAAAGTCGAGCAGCGCGCGCTTAAGAGTCAGCAACTCACCCGGGCTGAGTCGCTCCTCGTTTGCTTCCGGTACTATGTCCGACTCGATCCCTCTAATGTTGAAATAGGCCACCTCGGCAATAAACACAATTGCTTCATGCACGGCTCTGGAGTCAGTGCCGTGCAGAGCAGCCATTGCGTCTTCAAGGCGTGGGCTCATGCGTCTTCCGCCTGGAGTTCCTATCCCAAGATACCACCGCTACTACTCGTAATAGTGGTAGTTCACATTCGGGAAGATGTTGTCGCGCCACTCGATCGAGGCGAGCCAGGGCTCGTCGATGTGGCCGGACTTGATCTGGTCGTAGAGACGCGTGAAGCGCAGGATGTGATCTTTGGTCCGTTTGACGGCGTAGGGCACCATCGTGCCGGTCTTCATGATGAACGCCCAATCGCTGGACTGCGCCAGCAGCAGTTCGCGCGCGGCCTGTTTCAGCGCGCGTTGGACGATATCGTCGCCATGCTTGTAATTGCGGGCCAGCTCGGTCATCCGTTGCGCAGCGACGTGCAGGTGCGGATAAATCCACGCATTGGACCCTTCCAGCCAGACTTCCCAATAACCCTTGTTGCCCCAGCTTGATCCGCTCGGCTCGATGATCTGCTGCGTGGAGAAATCGCGCAGGTACTCGGTCGGCGTCGTCAGCTTGAACACGTTCTGGTCGTACGCGACCTTGCGCGTGAAATAGTTGATGAAATCAGGGCCTTCGAACCACCAGTGACCGTACAGTTCGGCGTCGTAGGGCGAGATGATCAACGGCGGACGCTTCATCACGCCGTGGAGATGCTCGACCTGCTTCTCGCGGTTGAACATGAAATTGCCGGCGTGGCTGGCGGCTTTCTCCATCGCCCAATGCCGATTGTACGGCTCCTTGTGCGGCGTCTTGCCCGTGATCCGGTAATACTTCACGCCCGTGAAACAGCGGATGCCGTCGGGATGGATGTAGGGCTTGATGTAATCGTATTCGAGATCGAAGCCGACATCGCGGTAGAAATCGCGGTAATCCGGATCGCCCGGGTAGCCTTCCTCGGAGCTCCAGACCTGCTTGGACGATTCCACATCGCGCCCGAACGCCGCGACGCCGGCCGACGTGAACACGGGCGCGTAAATGCCGAAGCGCGGACGCGGATTGCCGAACATGATCCCGTGCGTGTCCATGATGAACCAGCGGATTTCGGCTTCCTGCAGGTACTTGTCGAGACCGGGCGTGTAGGCGCACTCGGGCAACCAGATGCCGCGCGGGTCGCAGCCGAAACATTGGCGGTAATGGTCGCGAGCGATCATGATCTGGGCGCGGATGGCTTCGGGGTGCTCGGCCATCAATGGCAGAAACCCGTGGGTCGCGCCGCAGGTGATGATTTCGAGTTTGCCCATTTCCTGAAACTTGCGGAACGCGCCGACGAGGTTGCGTCCATAACCGTCGCAGAACGTGGCGCGGGCCTCTTGGAAACGGTTATGATAGAACCACGCCAGGTCGTGGAACGTGCGGTCCCACTTCGTGCGGTCGATTTCCTTTTCGGTGAGCTCGATCAGGTGGCTGATGTGCTTGATGTAGCGTTCCTGGAGCAGAGGATCGAGCAGCATCGAGCACAACGGCGGCGTCAGCGACATCGTCAGGCGGAAATCCACGTTGTCGTGGACGAGCCCTTCCATCACCTTGATCATCGGGATGTAGGTCTCGGTGATGGCCTCGTAGAGCCAGTCTTCCTCGAGGAAATCCTCGTACTCCGGGTGGCGCACAAACGGCAGATGCGCGTGCAGAATGAGCGCTACATAACCTTGTGGCACGGCGAGGGTTCCTTTCCGTGTTTCGGTTCCGCCCGCGAACCGTTGTGATGCCCTGAATGACAGGCCGCGGCGCGCATCAGGCTGCCGCTGGCGATTTCAACTGCGCCGGTTGTTTGACGCTGCCGACCTCGCCCTTGGTGCGGCTCTGGCGCTCGAAGGTCAACTGCGCCTCGCGCTTGTCGTCGCCGTCCTTCGAGACCGCCACGACCGGCAGCTTGTACTGCCCGTCGGGGAACGAGTAGTGGAACGAAAACGTGCCGTCGCTGCGCAGCTTGATGGGCTTGCCGTCGACCGTGACTTTCGCATCGGGCTCGGTCGCGCCGTAGATGATCAACTCGGCATTGACGGCGAACCAGAAGCCTTTTTGCGGGGCGATCGACCAACTGGCGCCGCCGGGGCTGAACGCGCTGAACATGCCCGAGCTGAGTTCCTCCTGCATCCGCCGGCGCAGCCACTCCGAGATTTCGAACGACCCCATCTGGATCCGGCGGAACAAATCCCCGCCGAGGATGCGCTCCAGTTCGGCCGCCTGTTCCGCCGTCCACGGGCCGAGTTCGAGCCCGAGCTTGAACGGGAAGCGGAAACCGGCGCGTTGGAGGCGATGCAGGGCGTCGGCGAGGGCTTCGCCGTCCCGCATGTGGCCGCGAATGATGTTGAACAGATCGCGAAACGCGATATCGATCGGGATCGTGACAAACCGCGCGGTTGTGTCCGGCGAGACCGCATCGGGCGGCGTCGTGGTCTCCCGCGAGTGGCTGACGACGTGGAAATGGCCGTCGTGCTGCCAGTAGCCGAGCTCGGCGCGGTAGGTGGTCGCGGCTTTGTTGACCGGAATGTACCAGTTGCGCGAATCATGGCTGAGCGTGAGCACCTGAATCGGGTCGGCGTGATTCTTCTCGTACACGCGCAACAACAGGCGACCGTCCGAGGCCTGGCCACGGCAATCGGCCATTTGTTGCCAGCTCAAATCCCAGTACGCATAGAGCCAGTGCGGATCGCGCGCGGTGAGGAACAGGCGGCCGGTGCCGTAGGAATCAGGCAATTCACCGAGATGTTCCTCGTGAAAGACCTGTCGCCGCGGTTGCGCCGCCGGCGCGACATCAAATTTGTGCGCGGCCATCTCGGCGGACAGTTGAGCTGCGCCATCGTCGGCGGCAACGGTCACCGTGGGCAATACCGGGGCTTTTGGTGTGCGGGCCGGACGTTCCGCGCGCGGGTTGGCGGCGGTCTTGACGGCAGCCGGCTCGGGTTCATCGGCGTCAGTGCGGCGACGGACCGCGCGGCGTTTGACGACATCGGCGACGCGTTGCGCGAAGGAACCGCCTCCCGTTTGTTCCCTGGCGGCAGCTCCTTTGGGACGCTGCTGAGCGTCATGGATCCGGTCGGCCAGGTGTTCCTTCTTGAGCGTGGAGACGCCTCGCAGACCAAGACGTTGTGCGATCTTCAGCAGTTCGGTTTTTGTTTTCGCCAATAAATCTGCTTTGTTCATGGAACAACTCCTCCTGCCTCGCGGATGTGAGGCAAACCCCGAGGTGCTCGGGGTTACTCTTCGCCAAGTGCACCGTACCTTAGAACAGACTCGGCGGCAATGTAAAAGGATTTTTTGTGAAAATCAAATGGAAGACGGTTCTTCATGTCGTGGAAGACGTTATGTAAATCTACGGCGCGGTGGCGGCGAGGACTTGGAAGGCAGCGTCCGCTTCGGTTTGACGGACGTGCGGAGTGCCGTCTCGACCGGGCGATCAGCGGAAAAAAATCGACGGAGTCGGGGAGCCCGTTCCAATGTTCTCGTCGACAAAGCGCGTGCGTTCAACGGGGCAACTGCGTAAGGTGTTGCGAGACAGATGAAGTCTCTACGAGAGCTATTGCGCGGGCCCGGATGGCGCGGCCGAGCGAGAAAGGAGTGGGCACTGCTGGCCGCCGTTTGCATGCTGGTCGTCGGGTACGACGCGTATATGAGCCTGCCGGGCGATTGGGAGAAGTTCGGCTTGGAGAATCCATCTGACTCCGCCTACAACTTGCTGGCGCGAGGTTTCCGCGACGGGCATCTCTATCTGGAGAAGCCGGTACCGGTCGGATTCGCCCAACTCGCTGATCCCTATGATCCGGACGCCAACTCCGTGTACCGGTTTTCCCCGCCCTACCTGCTGCACGACCTGAGCTACTACAACGGCCGGCTCTATCTCTACTTCGGGCCCACGCCGGCTTTGATCCTGTTCTGGCCTTACAACACACTGACCAGGGGCTCTCTGTCTTATCGTCAGGCCGTGACGATCTTTTGCATCGTTGGCTTCCTGGCCAGCGCAAGTTTGCTGTGCGCGGTGTGGCGCCGGTATTTTGCCGAGGTAAGTGTCGGGGTGGTGGCCGCGTGCGTTCTCGCCCTCGGGTTCGCGGTGGGCACGTTGGCGCAGTTGTCGCAAGCGAGCTTTTATCAGGCGCCCCGCACCTGCGGCTACATGTTGACCATGTTGGCGCTGGGTGGCGTTTGGCGCGCGTTACACGATTAAGGAGCACGGGTGGCGTTGGCTGGTCGCGGCCAGCGCGGTGTACGGACTGGTGGTGGGGGCGCGGTCGAATCTGTTGTTTGGTGCGGTCGCTCTGCTGGTGCCGGTGGCCCGGGCTTGCCGTGAACGGCAGCGGGTCTGGGCCTCGCTGGCGGCGGCGACCATCCCACTCGCGCTCATCGGGTCGGGGCTGATGCTCTACAACGAACTGCGATTCGGCAACCCGCTGGAATTCGGCTGGCGCTACCAGTTGAATTCGGAACAACAGATCTCACGGCAGCCGTTCAGCCCTCATTTCCTCTGGTTCAATTTCCGCGCCTATTTTCTGCAGCCAGCGCGCTGGAGCGGCCGATTCCCCTTCGTGCACGAGGGCTCCCTGCCACCCTTGCCGGCGGGCTATCTGAACCCTAGGAAATCCTTTGGCGTGCTGGTCAACATTCCGCTGGCATGGCTGGCACTGGTTGTGCCGCTAGCGTGGCGGGGACGGTCGGATCAGACAGGATCGAACCTGCGTTGGTTTGTGGCCGCCACGGCCCTGCTCTTTGGAATGTGCGCGATCCCCCTCGCGCTTTTCTGCGTTTCGGCCTTCGATTACGCCGTGGACTTTCTGCCGTCGCTGTTGCTGTTGGCGTGCGTTGGCATCCTGGGGCTGGAGCGCGCATTGGCCGGGACGCCGGGGTTGGCGGATCGGCTGGGCCGGCGGTGGGCGGGGCGCTGTGGTTGGGGCGTGCTCCTGGGCTTCTCGGTGGCGTTCAATCTGCTGGCGACCGCCGGGCATTATGCCGAGGCGCGCACACTTCGCGGAGACCGGCTCAGGGTGGCGGGCAAACTCGGGGAGGCGATTCGAGAGTACCAGCGCGCGGTGCGTATCGACCCGGAGTACGCTCGGGCGCAACATTGCCTCGGCTACGAACTGCTGCAAGCGGGCAGGCTTCCCGAGTCGATTGAGCACTTCGAGGAGGCACTGCGGAGTACGCCGGGCGCCTCCGCAACCCACAACGATTTGGGATCTGCCTTCGAGCGCCAGGGACGCATGGCGGACGCCGAGCGCCACTACGAGCAGGCGGTGCAAACCGACCCGAGGAACTCCGCCGCGCACAACAACCTGGCCAACGTTTTGGCGCAACGGGGAGACATCGAGGACGCAATCAGACACTATGAGGAAGCCCTGCAAATCGATCCCGACTACGGGGAGGCGCACTGCAACCTGGGGATCGTTCTTGGCCGCGCGGGCAGGGTGTCGGAGGCGATCGAGCACTTGCAGCAGGCCGTGCGGATCAAGCCCGACCTTGCCGAGGCGCAGGAGGCACTTGGCCGACTGCAGGACGCCCGGTCTTCCCACTGAGCAGAATCGATACGGCAAATCCTGTGGCATCTCTCGCCACTCGGTGCATCTTGGCACGGCTTGCGGCGCCCGCCCCCACAGATCTCGCAGTCAACCTGGACGAACCGCAGTCTGGTTCTTCGCAAGCGCCCGGGCGATCAACTCGACGCTGCGGGTGGTGGCGCCGACGTTGGACTCGATGACGTGGCGGGCGGCTTCGGTAACGGCGCGGCAGCGGCCGGTATCTTCCAGCAATTCCTGCACGGCGCGACGAAGTCCGTCCGCGTCGGCGACCTGGACGCCCGCGCCGTGCGCGACGAATTCGCGGGCGATGGCACGGAAGTTCTGCATGTTCGGGCCGAAGATCACGGGATGACCGGTGGCAGCGGCTTCGACGATGTTCTGTCCGCCCTCGCCGACGAGGCTTTTGCCGACGAAGATGACGGTGGCGATCTTGTAGAACCACTTCAGTTCGCCGGTGGTATTGACGATGAGGCAATCATACGGCTGATCCGTCGGTTCGAGGCGCGAGCTCACGTCGGACCGGAGGATGAACCGTATCTGCTTGCGTTTGGCGAGGTCGACGACTTCGCGGGTGCGCTCGACGTGGCGCGGAACAAGAACGAGGAACAGGCGGGGGAACTTCGGGCGCAAATCGGCCAGCAGGTCGAACAGAATTTCCTCTTCACCGGGATGGGTGCTGCCGGCGACGAGGATGGGTTGCGCGGGCGACACATCGATCTGCTTGAGCAACTGGACCGGATCGACCGACTGCGCGTTCGCCCGGGGCATGGAGATGTCGTACTTCATGTTGCCGGTTACGTGGACGCGATCTGCGGGCGTGCCGACGGCGGTGAAATTGGCGGCATCCTCCTGACTCTGGGCGCACACGAGGGAGAGCCGGTCGAACACCTGTCGCGACAGCCAACCCACACGTTTGTAGCCGCGTTCGGAGCGGGGCGACATGCGAGCGTTGACCAGAAAGATGGGCGCGCCTCGCGCGGTGCCCGTCCAGATGTGGTTCGGCCACAGCTCGGATTCGATGAGGACGACGAAGTCGGGTTGGATCAGGCGATAGGCGCGGCGGACGCACCAGGGAAAATCCTGCGGGAAATAGAGCAGGTCAACATTTTGGGGCAGGCGCTCATAGGCCTGGGTGTAGCCCGTCGAGGTGGTCGTGGTGACAATGACGCGCAGACCGGGAAATTCCCGCTGCAGGACGTCGATGAAGTGCAGGGCGACGTTGATCTCGCCGACGCTGACGGCCTGGATCCAGCAACGGCGCTCCTTCTTGTCGGCGAGCCAGCGGCGGAGGTCGCCTGAATAGAACCCGAACCGTTGCCAGAAATTCGCGCGGTACTTCCCCCGTTTCCACATCTTGTACAGGAACATCGGGCTGAGGAAAACGAACCCCACCGCGTACAAGACCGTATACAACAACTGGATCACGGGTGGACAATAGCGGATTTAGCCGCCTAATGTGAACCGTTTTCCTTGTGCGCGAAAACGCGCATCCCCCTATCTCATCGCTGGTTCGGAGCTCAAATCGGCACCAAACCAAGGCTGCACCGTCACCGTGGCATATGAAAAGCTACACAAAAACCCCCGTAAAAGGACCAAAACCCAAGCACATGTCAGTCTCACGGGATGAGCGTCCGAAGCGACGCGTGCCGATGAAGTGGCACCGCGTGTATTTTTTGCTGGCGGCGTTCGACCTGTTCACGGTCTTCCTGAGTCTGCTCCTGAACCACCAACTGGTCGCACTGCACGCGAGCACGGTGCAGGGTGGCATGGTGTGGGTGAGCCGACTCAGCCACATCGATACTCTGGCCAGGGAAGCCGGTATTGTCGCCACGGCCGCCAGCGACGCGCTCAGCAGCAATGACGTGGAGTCCGCTCAACTGGAAATCCTCCCGGCCGCTTCCCGCTTCAACGAGACACTCCACCTTGTGCGCAATGATCTTCAAGCCCATGTCTCGGCCCGCGATGCCGCGGGGTTGTTGAACGACTGCGCCCGGGTCGAGGAAGAAATGGGACAGCTAGTCGAGACCAGCGATTCGATCTTCACGTTGGTGCGCCTGGGAAGACTCGACGCCGCGTATTCGGTCATCTCCCAGAAGAGCCACGAGTACGACAACCTTTTGCAGACGTTGAACCAACTCCGCGCGGACCTGCGGGCGCGCCGAGAAGAGTACGTAGACGCCCAGGTCGCCGATGCCAACAGCCTGGCCAAGTTCGAATGGGTGCTGGGCGGACTGATCCTGGTGATGGTCGCCGGGATCACGATGTACGGCCTGCGATTGGAGCAGCACATGTCCACTTCCGAATCGCAGTTGCGTGAAGCCGAGCAAAAATATCGACGGCTCGTGGAACAATCCACGGACGGGATCGTTGCCACCGACAGCGCGGGGCACGTTGTGTTTGCGAATCGGACGATGTCCGAAATGCTCGGATACTTCACGGACGAACTGTTACAATTGAAGATCGAAGAGACATACCTCCCCGAGGAGCGCATCCGGGGCACCGAGCGACGCCTGCAATTACAGGTCGGCAAGACCGTGTGCTTCGAGCGAACCGTCCGCCGCAGGGACGGCACCTGTTTCCCCGCGGAAATCAGCCTTCACCGCGTCGAAGACAACCTCTTCCAGGGGATCATCCGCGACATTACCGAACGCAAGGGTGCTGAAGGCGTCCGACTTGAGTTGGCCGCGATCATCGAGTCCTCGGAGGACGCCATCTTCGCCACCAATCTTGACGGGACCATTACCACATGGAACGCGGCCGCGGAACGGCTCTTCGGTTATTCGGCCACGGAAGCGACCGGCCAGCCCGTCCAAATGATCATTCCCCCCGAGCGCGCACACGAGAAGCAGGAGATCTTCGGGCGAATCGCCAGCGGCCGACGTGTCAGCCAATTGGAAATGGTTTGTCTGACGAAAAAAGGCCATCATACGGACATTTCCATTTCGGTATCGCCGATCCGCGACGCGTCGGGGAACATCGTCGGCGCCTCGACGATCGCGCGGGACATCTCGGAGCGCAAACGCCTGCAGCAACAACTTCAGCAATCGCAGAAGGTCGAGGCCATCGGGCGGCTGGCCGGCGGCGTCGCGCATGATTTCAACAACATCCTCACGACGATTATCGGTTACTGCGACCTGACCCGCGAAGAAGTGGACGTCCGGGGCAACGCGCGGACCAACATTGAAGAAATCGCCGCGGCGGCCGAGCGCGCCGCGTCTCTGACCCGCCAGCTTCTGGCCTTCAGCCGCAAGCAAACGCTCCAGCCGAAGGTGCTGGATTTGAATGCCGTCGTGGGGAACCTGGACAAAATGCTGCGCCGCCTCATTGGTGAGGACGTTGACTTGATCACCAAGCTGACCACGGATCTGGGACGCGTCCGGGCCGATCCCGGCCAGATCGAGCAGGTGATCATGAACCTGGCGGTCAATGCCCGCGACGCCATGCCCGATGGCGGCAAACTGCTGATCGAGACGGCCAATATCAAGCTGGATTCGGAAACCATGCTGTTGCCGCAGGATGTCCCCACGGGTGCCTACGTGATGATTGCCGTCACCGATACCGGAACCGGTATGACCGAAGAGGTCAAGGCGCACCTGTTCGAACCGTTTTTCACCACCAAACCACAGGGCCACGGCACGGGACTGGGTCTGTCCACATGCTATGGCATTGTCAAACAAAGCGGCGGCCACATTCACGTGTACAGCGAAGTCGGCCGTGGCACCACATTCAAGGTGTACCTGCCGCGCATTCTGGAGGGAGCCCCGATGGATATGCCCGAATCAGCAGCAGTCGCCCACCCGAAGGGAACCGAAACGATCCTGCTCGTCGAGGACGACCAATCCGTCCGCGGCCTGAGTGCGCGGTTGCTGCGCTCCAAAGGATACAACGTCGTCGAAGCCAGCAACGGCCAGGAGGCGTTGTATGTGGCCAAACAACGCGCTCCGGGCGAGATCGCGCTGTTGCTCACGGATGTCATCATGCCGGAGATGGGCGGCAGGGAGCTCGCCGATCAATTCCGCGCCGTACATCCAAATGCGAAGGTCCTGTTCTGCTCGGGCTATACGCAAGAAGCCATTGATCGTGGCGGCGAACTGGAGCCGGGCACCGCTTTCCTGCAAAAGCCGTACACTCCTTCCGTGCTGGGCCAGAAAATCCGCGAAGTACTGGACCAACCGTCGACAACCGGGGTGATTTCACGATGACCCCATCGCCGTCCAGGTGCGCGACACGTTCGATTGGAGCTCAATGAGTCCGAGTCCCTGCTCCGTCGATCCGCTTGTCCGTTCGTTCGTGGCGAGTATTTTCCGCCGCCGCTGCGCACGGTGCGAACTGATCATCCTGGTCGCGTCCAGCCTTGCCCTGCTGTTTGCTGTGCATTACTTCGACCTGGACAGGGCGCTGGACCGCTGGTCGGACAAACATCATTGGCTCGGCGTCGGGCTGAATGAAATCATTTTCGTCTCGGGAATCATGTGCGTCGGTTCCGCCATCTTCTCGCTGCGTCGGTGGCACGAACTGGCCGTCGAAATGGCTGCCCGCCGGCAAGCCGAAGATTCCCGCAACCAGTTGGCGGCGATCGTCGAGTTCTCCAATGACGCCATCATCGGCAAGGACCTGAACGGTATCATCACGAGTTGGAATGCGGCGGCCGAAAACCTGTACGACTATTCCGCTGCGGAAGCCATCGGGCGTTCCGTGGAATTGATCATCCCCACCGACCGTTCCCATGAGTGGCAGGAGATTCTGGAGAAGATCCGGGAGGGGGAGCATATCTCTCACTTCGAGACGGAGCGGGTGGGAAAGAACGGACAGCGAATCAATGTCTCGCTGTCGGTCTCCCCGATCAAGAGTGTAACGGGCGACGTCGTCGGCGCGGCGGTGATTGCCCGGGACATCTCCGAGCGTCAGCGGTTGCAGCAGCAGCTTCTCCAGTCGCGCAAGGTTGAGGCCATCGGGCGATTGGCGGGCGGTGTCGCCCACGATTTCAACAACATCCTCACGACGATCATCGGCTATTGTGACCTGACGCGCGAAGAACTGGGGGCCGATCACAGCGCGCGGGTCAACATCGAGGAAATCGCCGGCGCTGCCGAGCGCGCCGCGTCCCTGACCCGCCAGCTTCTGGCGTTCAGCCGCAAGCAGACGTTGCAGCCGAAGATTCTCGACCTGAATGCGGTCATCGAGAACCTGGACAAAATGCTGCGCCGCGTTATCGGCGAAGACGTGGAATTGATCACCAAGCTCACGCCCAACCTGGGGCGAGTCAAAGCCGATCCCGGCCAGATCGAACAGGTCATCATGAACCTGGCCGTCAACGCCCGGGACGCCATGCCCAACGGTGGCCGGCTATTGCTGGAAACCGCCTCCGTCACGCTGGACGCGGCCAGCGCGCATCTGCCGGAAGACGTGAGACCGGGGAACTACGTGATGATCGCTGTCACCGACACCGGCACCGGTATGACGGATGAGGTAAAGGCGCGCGTGTTCGAGCCGTTCTTTACCACGAAGCCGCGGGGCCAGGGCACCGGGCTCGGTCTTCCCACGTGCTATGGCATCATCAAACAGAGCGGCGGCCACATCAGCGTGTATAGCGAGTTCACTCACGGCACGACGTTCAAGATCTTTCTGCCGCGGATTGCCGACCCGACGGCTCCGTGTTCGCCGGCCCCTCCTTCCGTCACCCAGCGGCGCGGAACGGAAACGATTCTGCTGGTCGAGGACGATTCCGCCGTGCGCACACTCAATGCCCGCTTGTTGCGGTCGGCTGGCTATACCGTTGTCGAGGCGGACAACGGTCGAACCGCGTTGCGCCTGACCGATGAACGCAAGGGCGACGGCATTGACCTGTTGTTAACGGACGTCATCATGCCGGAAATGGGCGGCAAGGAACTGGCGCAACGGCTCCAAGCGGCGTACCCGAAGATGAAGGTGATGTTCTGTTCCGGCTATACACAGGAAGCGATCGACCGCGGGGGTGTCCTTAATCCTCACACGGCCTTTCTGCAGAAACCGTTCACGCCCGCCCTGTTGACCCAGAAGATTCGCGAGGTGCTGGACACGCAGCCAACCGCCGTCCGCGATGCCAATTCTGTCACGTCAGCAGGGTGAACGGCACAAAAATGTGCGCATCACGGCTGCGGAAGCGTGACGGGGCATGTAGGTGCCGTATGGCACGAGAGTTGCAGTGATTTCTCACGGATGAACGTTGATCGAGCCAGCATTTCTCGACCCGCGACGGAAGCCCCCTGCCCCGACGACGCGTATTTCCGGTCGTTGATCGAGAACACCTCGGACGTCATCACGATTCTGGACCCCAGCGGGGTGATTCGCTACGAAAGCCCGTCGATCGAACGCGTCCTCGGTTACAGGCCCGAAGAACTGGTGGGGCACAGCGCGTTCGAATTGATCCACCCGGATGACGTCGCGCGAATTCAGATCATTTTCCATGAGGCCCTGAGTCAATCCGGCGCCGTTCGCTGCGGCGAATTCCGCTATCAGCACAAGGATGGATCGTGGCGCGTCTTTGAGGCCATCGGCAAAAACCTGGTCAACGATCCCGCGGTCCGTGGCATCATTGTCAACTCGCGGGACATTACCGAACGCAAACGCGTCGATGACGCCCTCCGTCTCAGTGAAGAGCGCTATCGGAATCTGTTCGGGACGATGCAGGAGGGTTTCGCGTTGTGTGAGATCATCTGCGACGCCGACGGAAAGCCCTGTGACTACCGGTACCTGGAGGTGAATGCCGCGTTCGAAACAATCCTCGGTATTCCGCCCGATCGGGTGCTCGGCAAGACCGCGCGGGAAGTGTTTCCCGATATCGAGGACTACTGGATCGCGACCTATGGGGAAGTGGCCCTGACGGGAAAACCGGTCCGATTCGAAAACTACCGGCGAGCACTGAACAAACATCTCCTCGTAACGGCCTACTGCCCGAAACCCGGGCAATTTGCCGCGATCTTCTGGGACAACACCCAGCACAAACAAATGCTCGAGGCGCTGACGCTCAGCGAAACCAAATATCGACTTCTCGTGGACCAGGCCGACGCCGGTCTTTTCGTCGCCGACGAAAAGGGAGCAATCCGCTTTGCCAACCCCAAAGCGTGTGAGATGAGTGGTTACAGCGCGGAAGAGATCGCGCGTCTCCGCATCACCGACACGTACTCTCCCAAGGAAATCACCGATGGCACCTCACGGATGGCGGCACTCCCCACCGGCCAGGCGGTCCGTTTCGAGCGCCTCCTGCGCTGCAAGGACGGCTCGGAGATTCCGGTCGAAGTCGATCTCCGCAAAATGACCAACGGTTGGTACCAGGGTCTCACGCGGGACATTTCGGACCGCAAACGGACGGAAGAACAGCTCCGCCTCCAGAGTGCCGCTCTGCAGGCCGCCGCCAACGGCGTGGTCATTACCGATTGCACCGGCACCATCGTGTGGACCAACCCGGCGTTCTCGCAATTGACCGGCTACAGCGCGGAAGAAGTGGTCGGGCAAAACCTGCGGATCCTCCGCTCGGGTGCGCACGGCGAGGACTACTACCGCGACCTGTGGGGGACAATCAACGCCGGCCACGTCTGGCGCGGCGACATCATCAACCGCCGCAAGGATGGCAGCCTGTACAACGAGGAGATGACGATTACGCCCGTGCGCGACGAGCGCGGGGAGATCACCCACTTCGTCGCCATCAAACAGGATGCCAGCCCCCGCCAGCAAACCGAACAGGCGCTTCGCGAAAGCGAGGAGTTGTTCCGTTCGCTCAGCGCCAGTTCTCCCCTCGGCATCTTCCTGACCGACACCCGCGGGCAATTCACCTACATCAATCCCCGCTGCCGGCAAATCCTCGGGTGCTCCCTCATCGAGAGCCAGAACAACGGCTGGGTCAAGTGCCTTCATCCCGACGACCGCGATGCCGCGTGGCAGCATTGGCTGGGCTACGTCCAGTCCGGCCGCGGCGAGTACTCGTACGAGTATCGGATTCAAAACCCGGATGGCACCACGCGGTTTGCCCACATGCGGGCCGCTCCGCTGCGGTCGGACGACCCCGTGCCGATGGGCTTCGTCGGCAGCCTCGAAGACATCACGCACCACCGGCGGGCCGAGGACGAACTGCGGGAGAGCAAACAGAACCTCGAACGGACGATGCAGGAGCTCAAGGCCGCCCACAACCAGGTCGTTCAGCAGGAGCGATTGCGCGCGCTGGGCACGATGGCCAGCGGCATTGCCCACGATTTCAACAACGCCCTCGCGGCGATCCTCGGATTCACCGAATTATTGTGCCATCGTCCCGAAAACCTGTCCGACACCAAGAAGACGTTGCGGTATCTGCAGATGATGAACACGGCGGCGCAGGACGCCGGAATTGTCGTCAACCGGCTGCGCGAGTTCTACCGTCAGCGCGAGGAGGGCGAGGTCTTTGCGCCGGTCGACCTCAACAAGCTGATTCAACAGTCCGTCTCCCTGACCCAACCGAAGTGGAAGAATCAGGCCGAGGCCAAGGGGGTCACCATACAAATCGTCACGAAGCTGGGTCAGATTCCCCGGGTTGTTGGCAGCGAGCCCGACCTGCGGGAGGCACTGACCAACCTGATCTTCAACGCCGTGGACGCGATGCCGGAAGGCGGCACCATCACGGTCCGCACGCGTTCCCGCCAGTCGCGCGTGATCATGGAAGTCACCGATACCGGCACGGGAATGACGGAGGAAGTGCGCCAGCGCTGCCTCGAGCCATTCTTCACCACCAAAGGCGACCGCGGCACGGGCCTGGGGTTGTCCATGGTCTACGGCATCGTGCAGCGCCATCAGGGCACCGTCGACATCGAGACCGCTCTCGGCAAGGGCACAACGTTTCGCCTCTCCCTGCCGTGTGCGCAGGAAGCCTCGGCGAGCCAGGCCGGTGATTCTGCGACGGCGAACATCGGTCCGTTGTCGGTGTTGTTGGTCGACGATGAGGAAATCGTACGCCAGATTCTGCGCGAGTACCTGGAGGGGGACGGGCACAAGGTGGACAGCGCTTCCAACGGACCCGAGGCGCTCAACAAGGTACCAAATGGCGGGTTCAATCTCGTAATCCTCGACCGCGCGATGCCTGGAATGAGCGGTGATCAGGTGGCCGTGGCCATCAAGGAGATGCAGCCGGATCTGCCGGTGATTCTCCTCACGGGCTTCGGGAACATGATGAAGGCCGCCGGAGAAATACCGACGGGAGTCGACCTCGTTATCGGCAAACCCGTCACGATCGCCGGGCTGCGCGAGGCGCTGGCCCAGGTCGTCAAGCCCCGCTAATCTCGCCGTTGCTCCCCAGCCTCCTCGGGGCCGATCCCTTAGCCCGTTCGGCGGGCGAAGCCGTCCACATACATGCTGGTGATCATGGACAGGAAGATCGCGGCGGCAAACCAGTACACGCCGCGTTGCGGCCTGATTTTTGCCAGTGGGCCAAGCTTCACCAGGACGATCAGGATCGCCACGACAAACACGTCGAGCATCGACCATTTGCCAAGAATGCCGAGCCAATGGAGCACGGCTTGTCGCTTCTCCTCCGCCAGACGGACGGTCCAGATCAACCCCAGCGCCGCCAACTTGACCAGGGGAAACACGATCGAGAAGAAGAACAGGATGATTGCCAGTGCGTACTGCCCTCGTTCCCACAGACCGTGAACGCCCGCGATAACGGAGTAGTCATTCTTCCAGAACACCATCTTCTCGACCGTCATCAGCGGCATCGATAGCGCGATCAACAGCAACACGAACGCCGCCAGAATCATCAGCGGTATTTCGATGTGTCGCGGATAACGGTCACGCAGCGATTGTGCCATCAGTGATCAACATACCGCAGCGCTTCGCGATGGCAACTCACGCCTCCCCGCGACAACGCCGGGAGATCTGAAGCAGACGCCAAACCCGGTGATCCGTGTCGCCTACGGCTTCGGGTCGCCCGCGGCCCGCTCGCGGAGATCGTGAACGGCGACGAGGTACTGGTTGATTCGTTCCACATGGTTGGCGACATCCGCGGTCTTGAGCATGGCGCGGACGCGAATCAACAGGTCCATGATCTGAAACGGCTTCCCGATGAAATCATCCGCGCCGGCTTCCATGCACTCTTCCAAGCGCCCCCGGGCCGTGAGCGACGTGACAATGATGATCGGGATGTTCCTGGTTTCCTTGCCCGCCCGAATCGCCTTGCAGAAGGTAAGGCCGTTGAGCTTGGGCATCCCGACGTCCAGGAGAATCAGATCGGGTTTGAGCGCCAGTGTCTTCTGAACGGCATCCTTGCCGTCCACCGCCGTGCACACCTCGACGTTCTCAGTCGCCAGAATACTCTCCAGTACTTCTCGCATCCCCGGATCATCGTCGACAACCAGTACTTTAGGGCGTTTCACGTCGGTTGACACTGACAGCCGCTTATACAAAGGCGGCTCCGTCGGCACAAGCCAATTCGACCACTCTGCCGCTCGCCGCCGTGGCGAGTTGAATGCTGACCCGCGGCGTCGCGCCCGTCATCCCCAATGCCCGGCAATCCACACGCCGCTTCCACCGCGCGGTTCCCAGCGTCCACCAATCCATATCGCGCGGCGACGCGGAGGCCATGCCCAGCGACCTCTCACCCACACCCAGCGACCGCCGTACCACGTCCACGCGCCGGGAATCCATACGTAGCCGGGGCTGGGAGCCGGATAGTATTCCTCCACAATCGGCGGAGGAGGTGGTTGCGTCACGATGGTCGATTCCGCAGGCGCCCCATACGGCGGCGGTGGCGGCGGCGCCACGTTGTAGCCGCTGGAGGTATTGATCATAAAGTCGATGACCCGCTCGCTGACGCCCGAGTTCTTGAGGTCGATGATTTCCGCCGTGCTCAACTGATACACCGAGTGCGAATTGCGGATCTGGCTGATGATCACCTCGTCGCTCACGCCCGCCCGCGCCAGCTCCTTCACGTCTGCCAATCCCAGTGGTTGGCCCTGTTCCACACGCTGCCACGTGGCTGGCGACTCCTGCTGAATCCGCGCGCGTTGCTGCTCATCAATCGAATGGCCGATCAACGCGCCCGAAACGACCCCGACCGCCCCGCCAATCAGCGCGCCGGCACCCGCGTTGTGGGCCGCCGCGCCGCCAATGATCGCACCCGTGCCGGCGCCGATGGCTCCGCCAGCCAGCGCGCCGTTGGCCGTATAGTCAGGGCGACCTTCCTCGGTGTAGCATCCCGTCAACACAATCCCGGCAGCCAGGATTGGAACAGCGATAAACCTCTGTTTCATGTTCATCCTCCCACAATTGTTTAGACGAAACACTGATATGCCCGGTTACAATTGCCGTCTACGATAACTGACGCACAACCCGGTTCCTTGTTCAACACCGGCGCGTCACGCCAATAATTTGCATGCAGAAACCGTCACTAATCAACAGATTTCTCGGAGGCTCCAGGGAACCGCGGCGTCACGGATGCTGGGACAGGCCGTCCGCTTTGGGAGCCGGCGGCGGATTGTCCCGATCTTGGCGGCGCTGGCCGCTGGGCTTCCTCCAGAACCTTGTTCCACACGTTTTCGCCGCCATCTCCGTACCCCGAAATGAATCCACGACGAAAATCATCGCGCGCGCTGGGTGAGGCGCCGACGATGTACGCGCGCAGGTAGTCGACGAGCCAATCCTGCGAGGCGGTCTTCAGCCGCAGCGCCTTGCCGGAATCGTGACCGAGCTGCAGGTAATCGCGCCCGTCGTATTCGAGAGAAGCGGGCGGAGCAGAACCGTACTGGTACGCAGGAGCACCATCATACTCGTACCCATATGGGGGTGGATATCCGTAGTCGTCGTAGTAATCGTAATAATCGTACGGCGGCCACCACCAGTACGGATAGCCCCACCCAAATGGGCCTCCCCCGAAGCAGAGGTATCCGCCGTGATAATGCCCACCGTGCCAACCCCAGCCGCCGCCATGCCACCCACCACCATGCCAGCCACCGAATCCGCCGCCGCCATGCCCTCCCCCTCCGCCAAATCCGCCGCCCCCATGACCACCTCCCATGCCACCGCCACCTCCTCCGCCACCACCATGCGCGTACGTCAGCGGAACTGCGGGCAATACGAACATCACGACCGCCAAGACAAGCAAATCAAGGTGCTTTTTCACGTCAACCACCTCGATTGTTTAGATGCTTCCGGGCGGCGTTTGGTTCAACCGTCCGATCCGCAAAGCCACCGCACTGCCTGGCCAGAAAAACCAAAACTCCCTCGGGGGTCCGAGGGAGTTTTGGGCTACGGCTGCGTTATGTATTTAGGGGTGCGCTAACCAACGGTTCTACGATTTCGTCAATTCCCTCGTCTTCTTCCTTCGCAGCATGAATGCCACGGTCACAAGTCCCAATACAGCAAGCAATTCCGCGCTACCGCCCGAAGTCTCCGGCGCCGGTAGCACCGGCGGTAACCCTGCGTTTGCAGCAGATGTCGCGACCACCACTGCGACCACCGTCAACAGACACAGGCTCAACCTCTTTCCCAAACACGACCCGTCCCTTTGCATATCTGCCTCCTCAGTTGATTCTGATCCCACGTCTAGAGAGCGTCTCCCACGCGTGACCATCACTTCGCCATGCGTGAAAACTCCCTACACCTCGCCACCAATGGTCACCTCCCGAGCTTGCGGTGTGCCACTCGCCCGTCACCCACCTCCATCCAACACTCGGCCAGGCTCGCAACATCCTGTGAATCAGACCGTTGGACACACGCCCGCGACTGTCCATTCTTTGATCGCTCCCGAGTCCCGCCGTGTGAAGTGTAAACTTCGGCGACGCTCGGGATGCTGTGTGTTTATATAAAATCCTACCCATCAACATGTTGTCGTTAATCCGTGGCAGCCCAAACCGTGTAAGGAACTTTGACATGGAATACCCCGCCATTCTGCGCCAGCTTTATTGAATTGAATCATAACGCCACCCCGTCTAGCATCCGCCCAGTCACATTCACTATGCCACACACCCATGGGAAGGAGACTCTCGTGACGAAGGATACTCAAGCTACCGGACCGAAGGGCTGGATCGGCTACCGCCCGGAAATCAAGGTCATGGATTGCACCATCCGCGACGGCGGATTGATGAACAACCACCGCTTCGACCACGACTTCGTGAAGGCCGTCTACCAGGCCGACATCGACGCGGGCGTCGACTTCATGGAGATCGGCTACAAAGCCTCCAAGAAACTCGCCAGCCGCAACGAATTCGGCGCCTGGAAATTCTGCGACGAAGACGACATGCGCCGCATCATCGGCGACAAGAAATCCTCCGTCAAAATCTCTGTCATGGCCGACGCCGAGCGCACCGATTACCACACCGACATCCTCCCCAAAGGCAAAACCGTCGTCGACATGGTCCGCGTCGCCACGTACATCCATCAAATCCCCACCGCCCTCGACATGATCAAGGACGCCCACGACAAGGGCCACGAGACCACCATCAACATCATGGCCGTCTCCACCGTCCCCGATCTCGAACTCGACAACGCCCTCGATGTCCTCTGCAAATCCGAGGTCGACACGATCTACATCGTGGACAGCTTCGGCACGCTCTACGGCGAGCAGATCCAGGCGTACATGCACAAGTTTCTCAAGTTCGCCAAGCCCGCCAAGAAGACCATCGGCATTCATACCCACAACAACATGCAATTGGCATTCGCCAACACGATCGAGGCGATCATTCTCGGCGCCAACATGCTCGACGCCAGTATCGCCGGCCTCGGCCGCGGCGCGGGCAATTGCCCGATGGAATTGCTGCTGAGTTTCCTGCACAATCCCAAGTTCAATCTCCGACCCATCCTCTCGTGCGTTCAACACCACGTCGAACCGATGCGCGAAAAACTGCGCTGGGGATTCGCCATCCCCTACCTCGTCACCGGCTTCCTCAACCAGCACCCGCGCACCGCCATGAAGTTCATGGAAGAATCCGACGGCGAGGACATCCTCAAGTTCTACGACACCGCCATCGAAGAAGAATAATCGCATAGTGGAACGGGCATCTTGCCCGTTCATCGCCGTTGTAGGCCACGTGCCCCACGTGGCGCTCTGTGACCGTCGCCCCGCTTCCGCCCGCCCGCCTACCCGCTTGTCGCGCCCATGGCGGGCTTGGCGAAGGCAGACCCCCACCCCCCATTCCTCGGGTTCGTTTACCACCAACCTGGGTTCGTTTTGGGTTCGTTCTTGGGTTCGTTTTTTCAAGAAACTCAAGCCGGCATGCAAAATCTTGGGTTCGTTTCGTATTTTTTATCTTCTATGGCCCGGCACCCCTCCCACTCCGTCATCCTCAGCCCGTCGAAGGATCTCACCGGCTCCGTCAACCCCGAACTGAGAATGTCCTGCCTTTCCGCATCAACCATTAACCCTGAACCATCTACCATGTTTTCAAAGACCTTCCCCCGCCATATCACAACTACGAATCTAATCAAGAGCACAATATCGCCCCACGATACTTTCCTCCTTGACAATCCGCCGTGTTTCGGCCGGTGGCCATGTAGCCACCGCGGCCTGCCCGCGATTCCTTATCGGGGCTGCAGCCCTCGATCGCCCGCCACACTCTGGACTGCGGTGACTGGTCACCGCTTTGCCGTACGCCGTCTCCTCAAATCTAATCTCAAATACCCTCCCACCCGCCTCTCGCCCAGCCGCCCGTCCGGGCTGGACAAATCCAACACCCCGGCGCAACATCAACGATAGCCTTGGACTAACACACTTCTTGCTCGAAAGGATGCGTCCGGGCACGTCAAGAATGGCAATGTGAGCTCGGAGAGGGTTCCCAACCATGATTTTCTCAGGAGTTCGGCTGCCCGATGAGGTCAGGATCGCACTCGAAGAAGACCGTCTGGTCATCTTCGTTGGAACAGGAGTATCAATACCCCCGCCATCCTCGCTGCCAGACTTTAATGGCCTAGCCCGCCAGATCACCGGCGCGAATTCTGTGCCGTCGGGCAGAGAGGATCGGGCCCTCGGAAAGGCCGCCCGCGATGGAACGAATGTTCACTTGGCGGCCGCGAAGATTCTCTACAATCCGAGGACCCGCCCCACGGAGCTTCACGGCAGAATCCTGCAAGTATTTGGTGCTCCCGATAAGGTGAGGGTCGTCACCACGAATTTTGACGACCATTTCTCCGCCACCTCACGAATCGTCTACCGAAAACCTCGCGTGCCCGAATACTACGCGCCGGCCCTACCTCTCGGGGACGACTTTCGTGGAATCGTTTATCTGCACGGTTCCGCAAGGGTGGAGCCGCGGGCAATGATTCTCACAGACAAGGATTTTGGCGTCGCCTACTTGACTCGTGGTTGGGCCCGGGATTTTCTTGTTTCCCTGTTCTCACAATACACAGTGCTCTTTGTTGGATATAGCCACAATGACGTCACGACAACATACCTAGCCCGTGGCTTAAACCAAGCGTCAGTTAAACCTCGTTGGACACTAGTCTCGTCCGATCTGAGGCCCGAAGATCAGGAGAACTGGTCATTGCTGGAAATCTCTGTAGTGCAGTACCCCATCGATCCCTCGAACACAGTCAACCAACACCAATCGCTAACGAAATTCTTCTCCGGCTGGGTAAAGCACGCCAGAGAGTCCCTCCTGAACCGCTCCAGAAGAGTCAGAGCACTCGCAGCAGCGCTCCCGCCCGAGAACACGGAAGTATCAGAATACCTTGACTACTGCCTCCACCATCCCCAGCTGGCGGAGGACTTCTACACCGCAATTCGGCACCCCGCTTGGATCGGATGGATGGAAGACCGCGGCTACTTCAAGCCCTTCTTTTCAGGAAGCGCCGGTCCCGCGGTGCAATTGCAGCCCCATGAGGCGGTCGCTGCCGCCTGGGTATGCACAATCGTACGAAGGAAATTCCCGTCTCTCTTGTTGGAGCTTATCGAGAAGCATCATCAGCGCCTGAGCGCGCAATTCGCGCAAATCTTCGGGCATAAGCTCTGGACGGAAAGCAGAAGGACGCCAGACCCTTACTTCTCTACGTGGATGTCAATCCTACTTTCCCAAGGCTACCACATTCTTGACGGAGCACACTGGGCTTACCTGCTGCAGGAATGCCGAATACCCGATCACACCGCTGTAGCCTTGCGCATCCTCGAATACATGACATGCCCGGAGGTTCAGCTGCAGAAGAGATTTGATTACTCACAGCCAGCACGCACCGGTAAGAACGAGCGTGGAAAGAATCCCCCGAGAACAGTGGACTATGGGGTCGAGTGGCCCGAGCAATCCCGCCACTGGCTGGAAGAGACTTGGAAGAAAACCCTTCAACCGAATCTCCCATCTCTTGCGGAGCCACTTGCTCTCCTAGCGACGAAGCAGTTGACCTCAGCCCACCTGCTCCTTCGCGGTCTGAACCGGGCGAGCAGCTTTTTCGACAGCACGAGCTGGAGCCGCAGCTCCATCGCCGAGCATGAGCAGGACCGTGACCCCTTGGAACCTTGCCTATCGATGCTCATTGATATTGCGCGAGACGTTATGTTGCACTGGTTCCACACGAATCCGGAACGAGGGGGGGCCCAAATCAAGATTTGGTGGTCGTCGGATGTCCCCTTGTTGCGCCGTCTGGCGATCTACGGTATGGCCTCTGATCCCAAGCTTAATGCAAACGCGCGACTCGACTGGCTCTTAGAAAATGACCTGATCTTCGACCTGGGGATGAAAAAGGAGGTTTTCGACGTTCTGGCAACCGCCTATCCCTCCGCCTCGGCGCAAATGAAACGCAAAGTCCTGCGTAGGGTTGCCAAGGGAATAACCGGTAAGGCCCGAAAAGGCCTCGAGCCTACAACCTTGGCTTATGAACAGTTCAATACCTTGGTGTGGCTGAGCCGAGCTGACCCCCAATGCCGGCTCGTGAAGAGCGCAAAGGCCAAGATTAAGGCCGTACACGGGGATTTTGGTGAGAGAGACCGCCCAGAGCTCACACACTGGCACGGCTCTGCAATCTTTGCCGATCCGAAGGAGGGATTCAACTTCGAGAAGGTGCTGTCCGAGCCCGCAGTGAAGTACCTGAGCTTCCTGCGCCAGCACGTCGACGACCCGATGCAGACAGAACGCTGGAGTTATCTGGTCAATCTCGCAGAACTGTTCCGCCGAAACAAGGGTTGGGCGCAGGAATTCATGACGGAGTTGATAGAAGTCAGTGCAGCCGACCGCGAGATTTGGCTCAGTGCCGTTCGTGCCTGCGAGGAGATCCTCAAGACCCAGGCAGATTGGGAATGGGCCTTCTCTGTCGTGGACCGAGCACCCGAGGTCCCGCAGGTATTCGCCGGGGTCGCGCACCTAATCTCACACGGGATTTGGCGCGGAAATGATGTGCTCAACGACGCCAATACCTCATTGGTTGGCAAGGCCGCATCGCTGATGGGTAAAGCTTGGGACGTTTGCGACAAAACCGGGGAAGCGCTCGACGAAACCTACCGTGACTGGTACACACGTGCTATCAACCATGAGGGTGGGTGGATTGGGGAATTCTGGATCCACTACTGCAGTCGTCTGCGTCGACAGGCTGGAACATCATGGCAAGGCGTTCCCCCCACACTAAAGTCCAAAATGAAGGCCGCGCTAGAGGGATCGACCCAGTTAAGGGTCTTTGCTCGAATCGCCATGACCCCATGGATGGACCACGTTTTCGCTTGGGACAAGCAGTTCGCCGAGGACTACTTCCTGCCGCTTCTCGATTGGCAGCGTGACGCCACCATAGCCCAGCAAACATGGTCTGTCCTCCTAAACTACCGACGCGCCACGTTCGTGGAAATCGAGAAGCAACTGCTCCCATACTACCGTCAACTTGCTGGTCGCCTGCGGGGAATGCTCAAAGCTGCGACAGAAAAGGCTGAGCAGTTCGACGACCACACGCTTCAGAACCTTGGTCTGTACCTTGCTGGCTTAGCCATCCACGTCCTGCCGAACCCAGTGGAATCTGGGTTCTTCCAAGAGTTCTTACCGCTCCTGCCGGAGCACGTGCTTCGGGCATTAGCCCTAGGATTTACCAATTCCCTTACGAAAATGCCCCCAGAGCGGACAAAGGCGCTCTGGGACAAATGGCTCAGAGAATACCTAGATTCACGGCTGGTGGGCGTTCCGGTCGCGCTATCAACCAAGGAGACTAGCGTCATGGCGGAATGGTGCCCTTGCCTCGGTCTAGTCTTTCCCGAAGCAGTTGCGCGCATCGTTCAAATGCCCCTAAGGAACGTGTCCGTCTACTCCATTATGCAGATCCTGCAAACTAGCCCTGTTCTCACCCAGTTCCCAAAGGACGCGTGCCGTTACATCGTCGCGGTTCTCAAGGCCGAAGACTTCCCGAGCCTGCACCCATCACTTTCAGTCGTGCACGACCAATTCAAGAAGAGCATCCGCAACACACCTGAATTCCGAGAGTTCGAAGAGTTGCTCTACCTGCGCGGCTGGAAAAACAATCCATCGAAATAGGGGCGGTCAATTGCTGCCTGACTCCCGCCGTCCCTCAGCCGCGCTCCGCCCGACCCGTTCTCGACCCCGCGCCCAGGAGGTTCTTGCCCGATTGGCCTCTCAACAATCGGGCAAAGGATTCCACTCGTCGTTCTCAGCGACCTCTGCGCCTCTGCGTGAGAATCACCGGCCTCACCCCCGTTCTCACACCTTCCCTCTCCCTCCCTCCTTAACGGATTCACGGTCTTGACGCCGCCGCTCGTGGACGGGCCGTATCCCACCCTTCACCATTTCGGACTCCCAACCGACAACCGCCTGTCCGCCTTCGTGCGGATTCGTGTCTTCTTCGTGCCCTTTGTGCATGAATCCTCTCGCCTCCCATCGTCCTTTGCAGTACGTTGCCGCGCGGTTCCGGGCACGATGATACTTCCGAAAATCCATCGCTATTTCGGTGGTGATCTCACGAGGAACACCGTGCGGTTCATCCTGCTTCCGCTGATCTTCGTCTCGTACTTCGGCATCCTGGCCCTGGCCGCTGCGTTGTACCCCGACACCTACGATTGGCGTTACCTGTCCATCTCCAAATTGCTCTACCCGCTCACCAATCCCCGGTTCCATTACATCGCCTCCGCTAGCGTCGCGGCGACCGGCCTGCTGATGGCTCCGTTCGCCGGTTACATCCGCCGACGACTCGGCGGCGCCGCTCCGCGTGCGTCGGCAGTCGGAGCCGCGTTGTTCTTCGGTGGCTGCCTGTGTCTCACGCTGGCCGGCCTGATCGCCTCTCATCCACTGCATGGAACAGCCCGCTTTCCTCAACTACACAACCTCCTGGCGCGCATCTCGGTCATCGGCATCGGACTGGGCATCGTGACATTCAACGTGTGCGCCACGATTGGATATTGCCGGGCGGCGCCCGGGACCGCACTCCATCCACGTCGCCTCATCCTCTCGTGGAACCTGCTCACGCTCCCCATTATCCTCATCACGTTGACGTGGCTGGCCATCCGCATCTCCGTGAACCGGTCGACTCCCGCCTATCACACCATCGCCGCAACCGCCCTCTGGAAAGTCGGCTTCTGGGAATGGATCGGCTCCATCGTCGTGTTCGCCTTCCTCGTCTACGCCGTGTTGTTGCTGCCCGAACACGATCCGGCCTGAGCCCTCCCCGTCTGCCACGCTCCCAGCATTGCTTTTGGCGACCCGACACGGTATGTACAATGGGCATGAGGTTCGTCTTACGTCGCGCCGCGTCTGCGGACTGCATTCGACGGGGAAATGGTTGGCCGGCTCCGCCCCCGAGGACGGCGCGATTCCTCATTCTTCTCACCGCCGCCACCCTGGCGATCGCATTCCTCCCCGCTGCGGCGCGCGCCCAAACCGGCACCGTGGCTTTCAGCCAGACGACCTACACGGTCACCACCGCTCAATCCAACGCCACGATCAACATCGTGTTCACGGGCAGCACCGACGACACCGCCTTCATCGACTTTTCCACCAGCGATGGGACCGCTGCCGACGGTGTGAATTACGTCGGCACCATGGGCACGAATTTCACGTTGTCGTTTCAACCGAATATCTTGACCGATGAGGTCGGCGTGGTGACGGCTGGTCCCGTGACCAACACCATCCTCATCGGCATCCTTGGCGGCGGCGCCCCGCAATCGACGCAAACCGTCAGTCTGGCCCTGGCGAATCCGGATGGGCCCATCACCATTGGCAATCAGGGGACGGCCACCCTGCAAATCATCAATACCAATGTCGCGGTGGAACAGGTCCAATTTGCCCAGTCCACCTACACCGCGGACGACACAGACACCGTAGCCACCATCACCATGGTTCGAATCGGCGATACCAACGAATCGGTTACGGTCAATTTCAACACTCAGGACGGAAGCGCCCAAGCCGGCGTCGATTACTCCAATACGACGGAAACGGTCACCTTCTCGAGCGGCACCGTCAGCAATACCGTGGCCATTCCGCTCATCGCGCCACCGCCGAACGCCCTGAAAACCAATCAAACCGTCAAACTCGTCCTCAGCAATCCCACGGGCGGCGCCGCCCTCGGCAGCCCGAGCCGGGCCATCCTGACGATCCGCGCCACCGGCCCGCCGGTCATCCAGTTCAGTGATCCCGCGTACCGGGTCCACGAACATGTCGGTCGCGCCACGGTCACCGCGATCCGATTCGGCGATTCGTCGGCCCAGGCCACCGCCGACTATGCCACCAGCGATGGCACCGCGCAAAACGGGATCGATTACTTCAGCACGAACGGCACGCTGATCTTCTCGCCGAACTCGTCCCGCGCGGGGTTCACCTTCCAGATAATGAAGTTCTCGACCTTTCAGAGCAACAAGACCGTCAACGTCACGCTGTCCAACGCGACGGGCGCCTCGCTGGGCACCCAGGTCACCGCCGTCGTGACGATTGTCAACGACCGCCCCCAAACAATCGTCTTCACGAATTCAAGCGGCGCGGTGATCACACTGTCGCTGCGCTCCATCGGCGTCATGCAGGTCTTGCAGCCGGAACCGCTCAACCTGCTCCTGGATGAAACGGAAGCGGCCACCAAGATCACCATGTTGGTCAAGAACGGCCGGAACGCCACCGGTTTCCCCCAAATCGACCAGATTACCGGCGCGAGCGATTGCGGCCTCATCGACGCCCGCGCGTTCGACGTGGTCGGTGCCGGCATTCAGCTCGGCGGCTACCTGAAGCAACTGCGCATCCACGATCTCACCAACGACGCCGTCGTGATCTCCAGCGACCCGGCCAACCGGATCACCTCCATCTCCGCGCACAATCTGATGGATGGCTGCGTGATCGACATCGGCAACCGGATCAATCGGCTACAGGCCGCGCGCCTGGGGAATGGAGCATCGCTGGCCGCGCCGCAAATCGGTTCTGTATCACTGAAGGGCGACAAGAAGGCGGGGATTTCCGGCGATTGCGCCGGAACCATCACGATCTCCGGCGACGGCCTCGCGGCCAATCAACTCGCTCTGGGTTCGCTCAATGTGGCAGGCACGATCAACGGCGCCAGCGTCATCATTTCCAACGGCAGCGCCGGCGCCGTCACCGCCTCGTGGATGATCGATTCCACGCTCTATCTCGGCTACTCGCCCAACATCTCAACCAATCCGATCTCGGGCGGGGGCACGTTCGTCGACGGAACGCGGCTCGGCAGCGTCAACATTCACTCGCTCGTCAATGCGTTCATCAACAGTGACATCGCCGCGTCACAGATCGGGAGCGCGCGGTTTTCCACCATCGTCACGAGCAACGGCGGGCTCCCGTTCGGCGTCACGGCGCAACGTATCTCGGGCGCCTCCTGCAAAAGGCCGCCATTCCGTTTCTTCCCCAACGGCCCCAACGACCAGTCCCTCGGCGATTTCCACGTGCTGCGTCAGTAAGGCGGGCCGGTTCGCGCCGGAGCGCCTGACAGAAGCTCGTGGGAGGGGCGTTTGCCGCACACGACAGCGGCGTCTCGTCGAACTCGGCTTTGCCCCGACCGGTCGCGACAAGAATGTCGCTCCCACAGACCCGCGGCAGTTTCGTTACGGGCTCTTCGTGGGATTCCAACCGTCGGCGCCGCCGAGCACTTTCGCGACCGTGATCGCCTTGGCCTCGTTCGCCGTCAGTTGCCGCGCCCACGGAACGCGCGCCTTTGGGTCGGCCCCGGGCCCGGTGCTGTTGAATTCGGCGTATCGCGAGGTCTTCTCCCGCGCAGGGTCCTTCCAATTGTTCCAGCCCTCGGGCCGGACCACGTCGGACATCTCCGTGTTGAGATAAATGGCGCTCGAATACTGGCGCCACGGGCGTCCCAGGTAGGACCTCACGCCCGGCTCGCCGGTGACCCGGCAGTTTGAGAACACAAACCCAAACGGCTCCTCCAGTGGCGTGGACGCGGCGGTCACGTACCCATTCGTCAGACAATGCATGTGGCATTTCTCGAAGAACGCGGTCGCCCCGCCAAAAATGAAGTCGACTTCGCCGGCGATGTAACAGCCTTCGAAGTACTGGCGGCCGCGATTGAGAAAGACCGTGTCGTGCCGGCCGAGAAACCGGCAGTTGCGAAACACCACGCGGTCGCCGTCCACCCGCACCGCCACGGCCTGGCCGAGCCCCGTCGCGGTGTTCTCGAACGTCAGATTCTCCGCCGTGAAGTCGTCTGCGTCGATGTCCGTCGACTGCGTCCGATGCGTGGTGATCGGTTTCCCGTCGGCGCCCGGCGTCTTCGCGCCCAGATTGAACGTCAGAACCGTTTTCTCCGGGTCTTCGCCCACGATGTGGACGAAATGTTTCTCGCGCTGGGCGTAAATCAGCTCCCTGTACGTGCCGGCCTTGATATGGACGATGCACGGGTTGGTCGCGCTGGCCGATTGCGGCGTGGCGTTGATCGCTTCCTGCACCGTCTTGAATGCGTTGCTCCCGTCCGCCGAGACATACAGATTCGTTTCCGCCGAAACCGTCAGGCCCGTGCTCGCGATGGCCAGTGCCGTGGCGAGCAGAAAACGAAGCCTCATTGTTGGCCATCCTTTGGCGCGGGCGTTGCGGTAGCACTGACCTTTTCCACCGCGGTCTTCGCCTGCTTCAGGTCATTCCCGTCCACGGTCACATCATCCGCGGAAGACTCGTTCATCCGCAGAAAGGTCTCGGTCCCCGGCGTCGCGACGCACCCATGGACGAACACGTTCTTTACCTCGCCGAGCTGGACCACTGGTGTCCCCTCGTGCGGCTTGGCGGTGGTGACCCCGTCCAATTCCAGACCGTCGGTGCCCGTCGCCGTGAACGCCGGGCCCGACTCGGTATTCACCGTCACGTGATGCAATTCGATTCCCTTGGCGTCCTTGATCGCAAACCCGGTCTTGCCCGTGAGCTGGATGTCGCTGAACGTGACGTCTTCCACCGGCATCTCGGCCAGGCCGGTCACCTCACAAGTGACCTTGCCGGACCCGGTGATGCCGTTGAAATGGATGTTGCGGAAAATCGGCGTGCGCTCCGACACGGGTTCGGGGTCCGACTTCCGGTAAAACGTCGTCAGCACCAACACGTCATCGCGGATGTTGCGCATCACGAGATTGCTGATCCGCACATCCTCGATCACCCCGCCGCGGCCGCGCGTGGACTTGATGCGAATCCCGTTATCCGTGTTCTCAAAGATGCAGTTGGCGATGGCGATATTCCTGACCCCACCGGACATTTCGCTGCCGATCGACAGGCCGTGGCCGTGCAGCAGCGTGCAGTTGTCGATGACGTAATTCTCCGCCGGCTTCCCGATGCGCCGCCCGTCCGCGTCCCGTCCCGATTTGATCGTGATGCAATCGTCGCCGACATCCAGCAGGCAATCGGAAATATGAACGTTGCGGCAGGAGTCGGGATTGATGCCGTCGGTGTTGGGCGACTTGGCCGGGCTGATGATCGAGACCCCGTGCACGGTGACATTCTCGCAGTAGACCGGCGTGACGTTCCAGAACGGCGAGTTGCGGATCGTAACGCCGTCCACGAGGACATTGGTGCACTCCCACATCTGGATGAACGGTGGACGCAAAAAACCGACGTTGAGCGGGCCGTAATTGAGCTCGGTGATCCGATCCTGGTTCAACCGCGCAAACTCGTCCTGCCACTTGCTGCGCGGGGCATCTTTGTTGCCCCGCAAATTATGGAGAAAATCCCACCAGGCTTTCCCCTGCCCGTCCAGCGTCCCGCGGCCCACGATGGCCACGTCGCTCGCCTGAAAGGCGGAGATCAACGGCGAGAAATTCGTCACCGAGATGCCTTCCCAGCGTGATGGCACCATCGGCAGGTAATCGTCGAAATTGGTGCTGAATTTGATGGTCGCGCCCGCGTCCAGGTACAACGTGATATGGCTCTGCAGATGAATCGGGCCGGTCAGATACGTCCCCGACGGGAAAAAGACCGTTCCGCCGCCACGGCTCGCCGCCGCGTCGATGGCCTTGTGGATCGCTTCCGTGCACATCGTTTGTCCATCCGATGACGCGCCGAACGTGGTCACGTTGAAAGAGCCGCGCGCCGGCTCGGTCTGGGAGGGCGTCGTCACGCTGTAAGCACCGTGCGCCGACTCGTTCTGCCCCGTCGTCTTGCACCCGACCATCAATCCGGCAAGGGCCGCAACGGCCAGGATGTTTGACCACGCCATCTTCACACTATTCCGATTCATTGAGTATTGCCTCCCGTTGGATAAATACTGCAATTCCCGTCGCTCCGCGCATGATACAAGCTCGCGACCCTGCGCTGCAACCATTCAAAAACACGTGGCGAGAGCACCTACCGGCTCAATTCGTAGGCCTTCATGATCGTCGCGTACTTGGTGATCATGTTCGGCACTTCCCAATCCGGCAACCGCCCGGCGCGAAGGTATCGCAAATAATTCTCGGTGACCTGCGCGAAATGCGCCTCGTGGCCGACATCATACTTCTCGGGGACAGTGATCTGCCACACTTTCCCGTCCCGTCGAAAGCCCACGCCGGGATATTTCGATTGCAGGTCTCCGATGGCGGTCTTGAGCGCCTTTTCAAATCTGGCATCGTCGACATGGCCGACTTTTTCGACGTACAGAACCGGCTGGAACGGTTGCTCCGCGCCCTGCCGGATAATCAAATTCGCCTTCGTCCCGCGCATCATGGACTGGTGCGTGTCCCCTGCCCCTGGCGGCGCCTCAAAATTCCATTTCACGGTGACCTTGGCATAAACACCGCGCAACCGGTACGTGAACTCGCCGTTGGCATAGACCTGAAGCACGCCGTCCTTCACATCGGCGCTGAGGAATGTCGGGAAATTCTCCGCGCCCGTCACCTGTTTGAATTTTTCGCGGGTGATCGGCGTGGCCCAGCGACGGGCGCTCAATACGCTGACATCCTCTGGACTCAACGCCTGTTCCGGAAACGCTCCCCATTGGATCAGATCCACCAGATGCGTGGTGACATCCACAATCCCCTCACCCTGCTGGCGGACATCGAAGTACCACGTCGGCCGCCTTAGCGGTGTGCCGGCCACGGTCTTGAAAAAGTGGTGAACGCTTTCTTCGGTAATGGCAGGTTCGTTGGTCGAGCCGTGGACGAGTTCGCCAAACAACGCGGATTGCTGCGACAATTCCCGTTGCAGCTCCGTGGTGATTTCAAACCGCTCGGTCATGATGTCGTACAACAGGACGTGGTTCGTCGTCGCGATGTCGAACGCCTGCCGCAATCGGGAGAAATCGCCCGGTGTGATGGCCATCGGTTTGTCCGCCAGCACATTCAACCCCGCCTGGACCGACCGGAGAATGTACTCCGCCTTGTTGGTATTGTTGCCGGCCAACACCACAATGTTGCCGGGCTTTTCGCTCAGCATTTTTTCCAGGAAGTCCGGGCCGGTATAGACCTTCTCCTGCCAATGGGTCGGCTGATCGGCTCGCGCATTGAACCGCTCGATTCGCTTCAGGTGTTCCGCCACATCGTCGCCGGTGGGAGCGTAGACATGCACCACGGAGTCCACGTCCGGGTACATGAATTTCTGCACCAGCGCGGCGGTGAAATGTCCCGGATCAAGCGTGATCAGCCTGAAGCGGGCCCGTTCGTCGTTGGTTTCGGCTCGGGCGAGATTTCCACTCATGATTCCCCCGCAGATCAACATTAGGGTCAGCAATCTACGCATCGCACCCAGTCTGCCAGCCGTCGTTCACGATGGCAATGCTGCCGTACGTGGATGGTGAGCCGGATACGCTACGAGAGCCGCCGTGACGGATTCTCCTGGGTGTTTTCGTGCGTCGCGGTGGGCAAAGGACCGGCAAAGAATGAAATTGGATAGACGACGCTGTCGGTAAGACCGGCCAGCGTCGAGGCCGGATCATTGGGAATTGGTATCGGCGGGGAAATCCTCGAGTCGTTCAGCGGCCAACTTCTCCAATCTCCTCGCTTGGGTGAGCAGTGTACGGCGAAGGCCTGGAGACACATCGCGCTCGCTGATGACGCGCGCGAGGCTGGCGATTGTACTGGCTCGCCGCGCGATCCGAACGTCGGGGTGTTTCCGCTGTGGGTAGATGCTATCAGGGATAATTCGCCGTCGGTGGCAGGACGGTAGCTGAATTGTCTTCGACCGAAGGGGCGGCTTCTCGTTGAGTACCGCGCCAAGTTTGGACTCGGAAACGACTTTCTGGAACAGCGTGTACTCCGCACGGTCAAGATAGGCTCGTCTTTCCCCTTCCGGCACGTTTGATAAGTCCAATGGCCAGACGCAAATCTCCGCGACTTCGAACGGGTCGAGAACATTCATCGCCACTGCGTCCGTCCGCTGGTTGGTCAAGTGACGCCCGATCCGTTGTCTGAGGCTTTCAAAAGTCTGCCCGATATAGATCGGCTCGCCGTCATAGTCATAGAAGGCGTAAACGCCGTATTGGTAGTTGCCGATCTTGTTGCCTGCGGCGTCCTTCGTATCAAAGAAGCTGCTGATCTCCCGGCGAATTGCGGCAACGTCCTCCGGCAATCCGACGCGGGCTGCTCTAGCGCCGCGCGGCTCTTCTGTAGATGACGTGGCGCTCTCGTACCGCTCTTGGGATCTTTTCTTCGGCATACAGTTCTTTCCAGACTGGGTTCAAATAGTTCTCGGCGATCCATTTGATTACCGGTACGCAGACCGCGTCGCCAAAGCCAAACAACGCTTGGTTGACGGGCGCCTTAATCGTGAAATCACCTGCGCCCATCAGCCGTGCACACTCGCGCGGCGTCAACAAGCGCACGGCGCAGTGGCGTTTTCCGGCGACGAAAAGAATCTGCCTGCCACTGCCTCCCCGCGGCGTTCGCAAGCATCCGGCTACTCCGTCCGTGCGCAATTCTGCCATTGATTTCCCATAGCGGACGCGACGGAAGACTGTGGCATAACGAGTCTTCTCACTGCGGATCATTGACTCAGCTTGACCGCGATGCTTGGGACTCATTTGGTTTAGCAAGTAATCAACGCGATCCCGGCTCCACCAAAACGCAGAGTTTGGCGACAAGCTTTCAATTACATCCTCCAGTTTGGCACCGGGCGTTGGAAGTGGCGGCAGTTGACGGATTCGCCAAGCGATGTCGGGGTGCCAAAGAATAAAGTCAGCTAGCGCTGACGGACGGCAATCGCTTTCCAAAAACCTCGGCGTCGTCTCCTTTACGAGACGGGCTTGCCCTTTCGTCCCAACGACAAATAGACGCTGCCGGCTCTGCGGAACGAACCGGAGGGCGTCGATAATGAATGCATCCACCGCGTAACCCAAATTGTTCAAGGCCGCGAGCGCATCTCGAAAATCGTTTCCGTCGTGTGATGTCAAGAAGCCGGTCACATTCTCGAGCAACACGAGCGAGGGGCGCCTGCTTCCCATTGCTGTAATGGCTTGGATGAATCCCCAAAAGGCAGAGGACTGTTCGCCGGCAAGCCCCTTGCGTGCGCCCGCCAAGGAAAGGTCGTTGCAGGGAAACGACGCGGTCGCTAAGTCCACTCTTGGGATTGAGGTCGAATCCACCTCGTGGACGTCACCCAAATGGAACGTCCCATCGTCTCCGAAGTGGTCTCGGTACATCTCCCATTTCTTCTCATCAATGTCGTTCGCATAGAGAGTCTGCCATCCGGCCTGTTCCAGCCCCATGCGCATGAGACCGATGCCGGCGAAGAATTCAGCGACTGTCCTTTGGTCTTTCACACGATTCCCTACAATGAATAGCCGGTTTGCTGTGAATCTTCAAACATCAAATTCTCGCTGGCGATCTACGCGCGTTGGTTTTGCCGGGCCTCCGCAGAACCGCCCGAACTTTCGCGATGACAGCCTTGGGATTGCGCAAGGAATGTTCCCACACCCGAATAACCCGCCAGCTTTGCTGCTGAAGCAAACGAACAATCTTTCGATCGCGAGCCTTGTTCCGTGCAAGTTTCCGACGCCAGTAGGCTCGATTTGTGGCTGGGCATTCCCCGTGGGCGCGGCAACCGTGCCAGAAACATCCGTCAACAAAAACAGCCAGACGTTCACGCCGAAAGACAAAGTCCGGGTTCCCCGGTATGGGCTGGTGGCGTCGCCAGCCTTTTATGCCGTGTGCGCGAAAGATGGACAGCAGGCGCAACTCGGTGTCTTTGTTGCCTCTCGACCGCACTGCGGCCATTACCTGTGAACGCTCGCGCTTGGAAAACACATCGGTCATAAGACCCCTTCTGAGTCGGCGCTGGCACGGTGGCGAATCTCGTTCCATGAGAGGGGCACGCGGGCAGTTTACAGGTGGGTGATTGTCCAGGCAACGTCGCTTTTTCTGGCCCGACATCGGAATGGAGGGCGTGTCAGACGGCACGCGGGGCGTGTGCGCTCCCCGTTGGATAATGGGGAAATCAGGGGGCGATTTTGGAGTTGACATGTGCATCGGTATACGATATGGGTTGAGATGAAAGGATTGTTCTTTGAAAAGCATGGGGACCTGTTTTGCACTCGCTCGCTCGCGCCCGCTCGGCTCACCCGAATGGGCCGCCTGCGGCGTTGCGTCTCGCCGCTCCCAGCGGCTCGGCCTTGACATAGCGGGAAGATGGCCAATGGCAAATGGCTGATTAGAGGAAAGTGCAGAAGAGAGCGGCCAGGCCGGGAGACCTTCGGTCAAAGGCCGTGCGGGGTCAGGAGACCCGCGCACAGCCTAAACGGGAGCAAGACGACGGCGTGCCGGGGCTAACGGCAAAGCGGCGACGAGTCGCCGCACTCCAAAGGGATCCACCCACCCCCCTGTTTCTGCGAAACGAAGCCAACGGTTTTTGGCGTGTTGCGGTCGCGGATGAGCGTGGGGGACAGGTGGTTACGAAAGTTGGTACGCCGATTTTGGCGTTGGCTTCGTTTGGCTTCGTTCGGCCAAAAAATGGCTTCGTTTTGGGGGTGTTTGGGGCTTGAACTGCCGCAAGCAGGGACGCCCGCGCCACCAAAGGGGAGCTGCGGGCTGTTACGGCACGAGGCGGACGCGGTAATAGCGGGACGGGACGTTGGTTGCGCCACCGGAGTCGACGAAGTTCGTTGCGGTGTCGCTGCTGCCCGGCAGGATCGTCTGCGACGCCGGAATATCCGCGAAGCCGTTCGTCACGTAGCCACCATTGGTGTCACCGCCTGTCACTTGCACGATGTTGGTATGCCCGCCCGCGGTTGACCACGTGACCCACACGTCGGCGCCCGAATTCACGACCGAGGTAATTTGGAAGAGGGAAGCGGGGTTTGTCGGATTCAGCCCGGCGAGAAACTGATTCGTATTGCTCATCCCCTTCCCGAGCGGATCAGCATTGCCGTCCGCCTGGGGACACAGCGCCAGATTGGTGCACCCGAAGTACTGCAATTGCCAGGACGTGAACGGATCCGGCGGCGCGGCGACAACCAGATTCACCTGGCCGCTTGTGTTGGTCGCAATGGTATACGTGAAATTCGCGTTCGGCACCGAGCCGATCATCAGTGTGCTGGATGTCAACGTGCCGCTGTAGGTAAACAGCGTGTACGTTCCGTTGGTCAGTCCACCGTCATCGGTGGTATTCAGCGTACCCCTCAACGCCAGGTTGCCTGTCACGGCGATCTTGGTGGCATTCGTGCCAAGCCCGAAGTTCAGCACCGACGCGCTCCCCAGGTTCAGATTCGTGCTCACAGTCAGCGTACTGGCGGACAAGGTGAGAAACGGAGCGGGGCCGAGCGCGTTGGTGTGGGCCATGCGCGCCGAGGCATTGAAGAACGCCAGCACGTTGTTGGTCAGTGAAGTGGCCAGCCCATCCAACGACACCACATTCGTGTTGAGGACACTGTTGGTAATCGTGACTTCGGCATTGTACAGCTCCAGCGCGTTGGCGCCGCTGATATTGAACTGCGCGTCGACGATCCGCATGGCGCGGGCGTTGTAGATGTCAAATGCCGTGGCGCCCGTGAGGCTCACACTGGCAAGGGTGAGGTTCGAGACCGTCATCTCGAGCCGCCCCCAGATGATACCGGGAATGGCGCCGCTGGCGACCGATGCGGTCACGTTGCTGATGGTGATGTTGCGCCAGACGGGAATGTTTGTGGTGCCGACGGACTCGCCCGCGGCGGTTGCCGGTGTAACACTGGTCGGGGTGCCCACCTCGTTGTAGTAGCTATAGATGACGATCGCGCCCTTTTGGATATTCGTCATCGTGAGATTGGAATACGTGAGATCTTGCGCGGTGCCGCCCCGGCCATTCAAGCTCAGGTTGGTCGTGTTATTGTCGGACTTCATCCGAATGCCGTAATCCGTACCGTCATAGGAGCAACTTGTGACCGTAAGGTTCGACAGACCGCCGGCGGTATTGCTGCCGATCGACACGCCGTGGCCAATGCCGAACACGCAATTGGTGACGAGGATGTTCGCATCGATCGTCCCGCTGGTCGGGCTGAACGCGATGTTGTCGTCGCCGTCGCTGATCGAACAGTTCTGAACCAGGCAGTTCGTTCCCGCCAGATCGATGCCGTCGGTATTGGGCGACGAGGGTGTGTTGATGGTAATTCCCTGGATCGTGATATTGTCGCCGGTGCCGCCAAAGCCAATGTGCATCTTCGGCGGATTCTTCAGATGCAGATTTTGTATCAGCACCCGCTGGCAGCCGCTCAAGCTGATCATGAGCGGCCGCAACGAAGTCGCCCGGCCATCCCACCAGCCCGGCTTGGCTGTTGTCGCCTGGCCGTCGATGGTTCCGTAGCCGCTGAGTTCCACGTCATGGAGGCTGGAGCCGGCGATGAAGTTGGGAATTGTGCCATTGGTCGGATAGCTGCCGAACGGCAGCATCTTCAGGGTCGCGTTGCTATCGACCTGGAAATTGATGCCGTTGGCCAGGGTGATCGGCCCCGACAAATAGCTGCTGAGCGTCCCATTGGCGGGAATCAGCACCGTGCCGCCGCCGTGGGAGCTGGCATCGCTAATCGCGCTTTGAATCGCAGCGGCGTTGTTGGCGGTCCCGTTACCGACCGCTCCATACGCGGCATTGGTGACGGCAAACGTCTGATTGCTGATGATTGGCAGATCGGGATTCGCGCTGGCCAACTGTCCGCCAAGCCCCAGAATCAGAGCCAGGATCGACCACAGACAGGTGACGACGGCCACTTTAGGAAGGTGCGTGTGCATATTAGGGTACCAGTCGGACACGGTAGTAGCGGTCCTGAGCATTCGTTGCGCCACCGGAGTCGACGAAGTTCGTCGAGGCGTCGCCGCTGCCGGGCAGAATCGTCTGCGACGCTGGAATATCCGCGAAGCCGTTCGTGACGTACCCACCATTGGTGTCACCGTCCGTAATCTGCACGATGTTCGTATGTCCGCCGGCGGTTGACCACGTGACCCACACGTCCGCGCCCGAATTCACAATCGAGGTAATCCGAAATAGCGAGGCGGGATTGGTCGGGTTCAGCCCGGCGAGAAACTGATTCGTATTGCTCATGCCCTTGCCCAGCGGATCGGCATTGCCGTCCGCCTGGGGACACAGCGCCAGGTTCGTGCACCCGAAATACTGCCACTGCCACGCGACGAACGGATCCGGCGGTGGATTGTTGTTAATCACGAGCAATCTCACCTGACCGACCACACTTGTCGAAATCGCGCAGGTGAAACTCGGATTCGGCGTTGTGCCAATGGCCAGTCCGCTGCCGGTCAATGTCCCGCCGTAGGTAAACATGGTGTAGGTTCCAGCTCCAAACCCGCCGCCATCGGTGACGTTGAGGGTGCCGTTCAACACGAGGCTGCCGGTCACGGCGATCTCGGTCGTGTTCGTGCCAATCCCGAAATTCAGCACCGACGCGCCCCCGAGGCTCAGGCCGTTGCTGATCGTGAGCGTCGTGCCGCTCAACGTGAGATTTGGGCTGGCGCCGAGCAGGTTGGTGGCGGTCACCGCCGCCCGGGCATTGAACAACGCCAGGACATTGTTGGTCGGCGGGACAACCAATCCGCCCAGCGTCATCACATTCGGGTTCGACGCGCTGTTGGTGATCGTGACCTGGGCGTTGAACAGTGTCAGCGTGTTGGTCCCCGTGTTGGGGGCGCTCAAGTTGGAGTCGATGATCTGGATGGCCCGTGCGTTATACACGCAGAAGGTCTTCGTCGGGGCGAACAGGTTTACGCAATCCAGCGTGACGTTGGAAACCACCATCTCCAGTCGTCCCCAAATGATCCCCGAGATGTTGTTCCCCGTCAGCGCCGTGGCGGTCAGATTGCTGACGGTGATGTTGCGCCAGATGACGACGTTATTGGTGGACCCCACTTTCTCGCCAGCGGCCGTTTGGGGTGTGACGCTGTTGGGCGTTCCGACCTCATTGTAGTAGCTGTACAGCACGAATGGATACTCCACATTCGTCATGCTGAGATCGTAATAGGCCAGGTTCTCGACCAGTCCGCCCGCGCCGCTGCCACTGGCGGCATTGTCCGACTTCAACCGAATGCCATAATTCGTCGCATTGAACGTGCAATTGCTGACGATCAAATCCCGCACGCCCCCGGACGTGTCGCTGCCGACCGATACGCCATGACCGGAACCGAACGTGCAGTTCGACACCACGGTGTCCACCGTTGTGAAGCCGGTGCATTTGAAGGAAATATTGTCGTCGCCATCACTGATGAAACAGTTCTGGATGAGCGTGTTGGTCGCCGTGAGGTCGATCCCGTCGGTATTGGGCGAACTCGAGGAGGTGTTGACCGTAATCCCCTGCACCGTCACGCCATTGTTTCCGCCCATCAGCGCGAAGTGGTACATCGGCGAATTCTGTGCCGTGACGTTTTGGATCAGCAGCCGCGTCGTGGCGACAATGTTCACCAAATACGGCCGCGTACCTCCGCCCGACCACCAGCCCGATCCCTGTCCATCGATTGTTCCCGATCCGCTGATCACCACGTCATGCAGGTTGGTGCCGTTGATAAACGGAATGGAGGCGCTCGGCCAACTGCTCTTCGGCAGCATCTGCAGCTTGGTGCCCGCATTGATCTGCAAACTGACGTTGTTGGTCAGGTTGATCGGGCCGCTCAGATAATTCGTCAGCACGCCGACCGCCGCCACGATCACCGTGCCGCCGCTCGCCGCGCCCGCGGCATTGATGGCGCTCTGTATGGCCGACGCGTTGTTCGACACACCGTTGCCATACGCCCCGAAGTTCGTGACGTAAAACTGGTTGGTGGGTATCTGCGGCAATGGCGGCGGGCCGCCAAATACGACCGGTGCCAACCCGAGCAACACCACGGACGGTGCCGCAATCGCTCTGGTAAACAGCGATTTCGCACCGTCTGCATCCATATCAAACACCGAGTTCCTTGACCGACACTTCGTTCTCTCAGGGCAACAGAACGCGCACGCGGTAGTAGCGGGACGGGACGTTGGTGGCGCCGCTGAAGTCCGTCATATTGGTGACCATGCCCAGGCCGTTCCCGCCGCTGAGAATATTGGTCTGGCCGGTATCCTGCCAGCCGCCGTTGGTGTAGCTGCCGTTGGCGGTTCCCGTTGTGAAATCCAGCACGTTCGTCCGCGACGCAATTCCAGGCGTATAGGTGTTGTCTCCATTGGCGCCCAGGTAGGTCACCACGATGTTCGTGCCGGATTTCACCGCGCTGACAATGTGCAGGTACGCCGCCGAGTTGGTCGGATTGAATCCCGCCATGAACGCGTTCGTATTGCTCATGCCGTTGCCCGTGTAGAAGGCGTTTCCGCCGCACGCCGCGCAGTTGGTGCTGCCGAAATACGTTTGCGACCACCACGCGTACGGGTCGTAGACGTTGATTGTCTGCGTGAACGGGCTGCTGGCGCCGTACGTGTTGGAAGCGATCAATGACGCGGTCCACGCGCCCGGTGTCACATAGGTGTACGTCGGGTTCTCGCTCGTCGAGGTCCCGCCATCGCCAAACGTCCAGAACCAATCTGCCGGCGAACCGGATGAGGTATCGGTGAAACTCACGGTCAATGGCGCTGCCCCGCTGAGAGGACCCGCGGTAAAACTGGCCACCGGCGGCGGCGGGTAGCTGACGATCAGATTCACCTGACCCACCGTGTTGGTCGAGATCGCGTAGATGAAGTTCGTACTCGGCACCGTGCCAATTGCCAGGCCACTGTAGGTCAGCGCCCCGCCGTACGTGAACAGCGTGTACGTCGTATTGGTAAACCCGCCGGCATCGTTGACGTTGAGCGTGCCACCCAGCGTCAGATCGCCGCTGACCGCCGTCAGATCGCTGCTGGTGCCGAGTTGATACTGCAGAGCCGCCGTGTCGTTGGCCACCAGGTTGTTGCTCACGGTCAACGTGCCCGGGCTGTTGCCGGGGGCCAACGCGCCATTCACCGTCACCGGCCCGCCAATGGTCCCCGCTCCGCCCAGGGTTGCTCCGCTGGCGACGGTGACCGCGCCGGTGCCGGTCCCGCTGCCGGTTGTGTTATTGATGAACACGGTGCCATTGTTGGAGATGACGAGCGCGCCGGCAAAGTCGGAGTTGTCCGCTCGTAACGTCAGCGAGGCGCTCCCGGGGACATTCACCAGAAGATCCCCGGACCCCTTCACCGTGGCGTTCAGCGTATTGGCGCCGCCGTTGAAAGCCAGCGTGCTGGGCGAACTCACGCAGAGGCTGTTGGAGGACGTCACCGAGTTCTGTTTGAACGTGAGAACGCTGCCTCCCAGCGCGAGGGAGCCGGCGCCGAGCACGTTGGTGTCGGTGATCGTCGCCGTCGCGTCGTAGAAGGCCATGTTGTTGTTCGTTCCCGGTCGCACCAGTCCGGTGAGCGTCACCAGGTTCGTAACGAACGCGCTGTTCGAGACGATGATCGAGGCGTTGTACATGGTCAGTGTGTTCGTACTCGTCGGTCCGCCGAGGTTGGAATCGATGATCTGAACTCCGGTGGCGTTGTAGATGCAGAACGTCTTGGTCGGCGCCGCAATGTTCACGTTCTGCAGGGTAAAGTTCGTGACCGGCATTTCCTGTCGGGCCCAGAGGATCCCCCCGATGTGGCTTCCGGTCAGCGCCGTGGCCGTTACATTGCTGAGCAGGATGTTCTGCCAGATCGGCGTCGTCGTGATGACCGGCTGGGGCGCGTCATTGGCCGCGGTCGTCGGCGTGATGCTGTTCGGTGTCGAGACCGTGTCATAGAAATCGTAGAGAATGACGGCATAGCCGACGTTGCTCATCGTGATGTCGCGGAATTGGATATTCTGGACCAGGCCGCCGATGTCACGGTCGGACTTGAACCGGATGCCCTGATCCGTGCCGTTGAAGGTGCAGTTGCTGACCAGCACATCGTGCACCCCGCCCTGGATTTGACTGCCAAAGGACACGCCGTGCCCGACGCCAAACGTGCAATTCGAAACCGTGATGTCCGCCGCCGCGTCGGCGCTGCTGCCGATCTCCATGTTGTCATCGCCGTCGCTGATCGTGCAGTTTTGAACCAGTACATTGGTTGATCCCAAATCCATCCCGTCCGTGTTCGGGGCGGTGTTCCCGGAGAACGGCGTGTTGATGTTGACGTCCTGGATCGTGACGCTCACGTTGCCACCCTTCAACATCAGGTGGAACTTGGGCGGGTTCTGCAAGGTCACATTCTGGATGAGCACCCGCTGGCACTGGCTGGAGAAATCGATGAAGTACGGTCGCGGGTCGCCGGCCGGCCACCAGGTCGAGCCCTGGCCGTCAATTGTCCCCGGTCCGCTAATCTCGACGTCGTGAAGGCCCGCACCGTTAATGAACGGAACGCCACTACCGCCGCCGGGCCAACTGGTCTTCGGCAGCATTTGCAGCATCGCCCCGCTGTCGATCTGCAGGTTGACGCTGCTGGCCAGCGTGATCGGCCCGCTCAGATAGGTGCTCAACGAGCCACCCGACGGGATTTCGACCGTGCCGCCGCCCAGAGCCGCCACGGCATTGATGGCGTTCTGAATGGAGCCGGAGTTGTCCGTCGTGCCGTCGCCCACGGCGTTGTAGTTGGTCACATTGACGTTGTTCGTAGGAATGACCGGCAACGGCGGCGTCTTGGAGAGGACCGTGAGCACGGCGGCGCTGCTGATCGTGGAGCCGACATAATTGGACGCCGTGAGCGTATAGTTGCCCGAGTCGGTTGTCTGCACGTTGGTCAACACGAGCGTGGTCGTGGTGGCCCCGGCAATCGGCGCACTGTTGACATTCCATTGGTAACTGATTGGCTGCGTGCCAACCGCGGCCGCGCTGAAACTGACATTGGTGCCGACGTACACGGTCACCGACGCGGGTTGGGGCTGGGTGAGGAACACCGGCGCCACGGGATTGGTGTTGACCGTCAGGTTCGCATAGGAACTCGTGACGGAGTCGATGGGATTGCTCACGACCACGGAATACACGCCAGCATCACCGGGTTGCACGTTCGTCAAAGTCAGCGTGGACGCCGTAGCGTTGGGAATTATCGAATTCGTGTTGTAGTACCACTGATACAGCAACGGCAGGCTGCCACTGGCGCCGACACTGAAGGTGGCGGTCTGTCCCGGAATGACCGTCATGTCCTGGGGCTGGTTGGTGATGGTGGGACCATTGACCGCCACGCTCAATTGCGCCACCGTGCTCGTCGCCACGCCGTAGGCGTTCGACACAATCACCGAGTAGCCGCCGACATTCGTGGGGTCAACACTGCTGATCGTGTAGGTGAAGTTGGTGGCATTGGCCAAGGGCGTGTTCGTATTGAAATACCATTGGTAGAACAGCGGCAGAGTGCCGTTGGGAACAACGGTGAACGTCACCGTACTCCCGGAAGCCACGTCCTGATCTTGTGGGTTGGTGATGATCGTGGCGGGGACGGGCGATGACGTGTACTCCACTTTCACCTCGGTGAAGTTGTTGGTCGCCGCCGCCTGGGTGTTGTTCGCCGGGCGAAACGCGATCCCATCGAAACTGAAATTGGTCGCCAGGCTGTCGGCCGTCGTCACGGAAAGCGTCGCGCCATTGGACAGGTTGGACCACGTTTCCGAAATCACCAAGGTCGTGAGGTTGGAGCGCTGGAAAGCAAACTGCAACGTGTACAGTGTTCCGTTGGCGAAGCCGCTGAAAATGTTGGTATTCTGACCCGTCTTGGAGATCGAGGTCCAGTCCCCGCTGGCGCCGAGCAGGCTGTTGTCGGATATGACCGTACGCTTGCGAACGTCGATCGGTTGGTTATCGCCAAACGCTGTGTACATTTTCCCGAACAAGGACCAGCCCTGCACAAACAGTCCCTGGGAGCTGCTGCTGAAGCCGCCATCGGCCGTCACGCGCAGCGGCACATTGCTCCCGTCGGCGAAATCGAAGATGCCGATCCGGAACCCCTGCGAACTGCTCGCGTTCGTCGGAACGCCGTTATAGTTCATACGGAAGGTGGTGGTCAGCGTGTCGCCGACATTCAATTGAACCGGCGCACTGCCATTGGTCGTGAAATAGGTGATCGCCATCCCCGAGCTGCTGCCCACCGCCATTCTCAGGGCGCCCCCGGAGACCGACAACGAACCGCTGCTGGAAGAAAACCAGGCCGAGCGCGTCGGAAGATTCTGGCTGGTGCGCGTGCCGCTGCTCCAGGTCGTCTGGTCCAGAAGCACTGTCGCGTAACTCGACCCCGCCAGGACCAGCAAAGTGGCCAGCGCCGCACTGAGTTTGAATACACGTCTCATGCTGCATCCTTCCGCAGGCCCATCGGGCCAGTTCGTTGTGTCCTTACCTCTCTCGCAGCCCCCAATCAATCCGATGCTCAACCGACGACAATCCAGCCCTCTACGGCAACAGAACCCGCACGCGGTAGTAGCGGGACGTGGCATTGGCCGCGCCACCAACGTCGATCATATTGGTAACGGTGCCGACGCCTGTTCCCTCGCCACCGGCGGCGGATATGCCCACGCCAAGAACGTTGGTCTGGCCCGTGTCCTGCCAGCCGCCATTCGTGTAGCTGCCGTTGGCAGTGCCCGTCGTGAAATCCAGCACATTGGTCCGCGACTGAACGCCCGGAAGATAGTTGGTGTCGCCGCTGGCACCCAGGTACGCGACAACGACGTTCGTGCCGGACTTCAGAACGCTGATGACGCGCAGGGACGCCGCTGAGTTGGTCGGGTTGAATCCCGCCAGGAACTTGTTGGTGTTGCTCATGCCGGTGCCGGTGTAGGAGGCGTTTCCATCGCACGCCGCACAGTTCGTGTTGCCGAAGTACGTCTGCGCCCACCACGCGTACGGATCGTAGACGTTGATCGTCTGCGTGAACGGGCTGCTCGCGCCGCCCGCGTTGGAGGCAATCAAGGACGCCGTCCAGGCGCCCGGAGTGACGTACGTGTACACGGGGCTCTCGGTCGTCGAGGTGCCGCCATCCCCAAACGTCCAGAACCAGGCCGATGGCGAATTGGATGACGCATCGGTAAAACTCACGGTCAATGGCGCCGCCCCGCTGAGCGGACTCGCCGTAAAACTGGCCACCGGCGTCGGCGTGACAGAAGCGACAACGTGTACGCCGACCGTGTTGGTCAACGACGTGCCTTCCGTGTCCGTAACGGAGAAATCAAAACTGCCGAGCCCGTTGAAGCCGGATGTCGGCGTGTACCGCGCCGTCTTGCCATCGGCCAGCACGGCTACCGTCCCGTTGACCGCGTTGGCCACGGTGAACGCAGGTTGATTGGTAAACCCGACGGCGTACTGGCTCAGATCAAGGTCCACATACGAATCCTGCGCGCAGTTTTCGTGCGGGGCCGCCAGCCAGTTCAGGTAACGCTCCAGGTTGGAGTACCCGTCGCCAACCGAGTCGGCATTGGCGTCGGAGAAATCGCCCGGCGGCGAGTTCGGATTGGTCCCGTGCAGCACTTCCCACCAGTCCGGCATGCCGTCGTGATCGGAATCAACATCGGCGTTGTACGTGTTATACGGCGGCCACGGGTAATTGGGAGAATTGGTGGCGACGTCGTGGACATCGGTTTGGGTATCGATGAACCCCGGGTAGTTCGGGCCGACGCTGTTGGTTTGCAGCAAACCGTTGATGGTGTAATTCGGGCCGTTGGTGCCGACATAATGCCACGTGCCATTCAACACTTCCTGAATGACGCGTTGATCGATCACGTCGGCGTTGGGAAGATTGCAGCCGACATCCGACAGGACAACCTTGAACGCGTCATGGGCGCTCTGCGTCGTGACGTAGGACGGATAAATCTCCGAGCTCACGCGCACCGAGTTGTAGGCGTTGGTGTCGTTGTACTTGAGGCTCACCGCTGTTCCGTACTGCCAGTTGTTCGTGTCGTAGTTCTTCCCTTCCATCACGTTCCCGTTCATGTAGACCTGTTCCGTACCGTACGCGGGATTGAGGGCGTCCAACTGCAGCAGCCACGTCTTGTAGGGATTGATGGGCAGCGGCTTGTAGTAGTTGTTGACGTAATTGATTCGCGCCACGCCACCGTCGGTGGTCTTGTCGAGCCAGTTGTACACGACGTTATCACGCACGTCGAGCGACCCGGCGTAATGAGCGCTCTGGTCAAGTCCGCCCGCCAGGCTCCAGTTCCGTTGCGTGCAATGGGCAATGAGGTTGTGGTGATAGCTGCCGATCTCCCCGCTGATCGACGCCGCGAACGCGTGCGGCTGATAACAATTCGTGCAACCGTCCTGCGACCGCTCGGTGTCGTTATAGTGGTACGAATAATCCAGCGCCTCGGAAATAATGTTGTGCTGGAAGGTGATATTGCCCGACTGGCTGCCCACCGCGCCGCTCTGGCGGGAACTGGTCGCCTCATCGATCGTCCACCCCAGCGAACAATGATCCATGATGGAATTGTTCGAGTTGCCCAACCCGATGCCATCCATCGCTTCCTGGCTGTAGTCGCCCAACCGGCAGCGGATAAATCGCATGATCACGTCCGAACAACCCGCCAGCCCGGCCCGATACTGACTCAGACAAATCCCGTCGCCAGGGGCGGTCTGCCCGGCAATCGTGACATACCCGTTGGTGGAATTGATGGTGCAGGGTTGCTTGAGCCTGATCAATCCCGACACCCGAAATACAACCGTGCGCGGGCCGGTTGCCTCAATCGCGGCGCGGTAACTGCCCGGAATGACCGGCTCGCCGATGGTCTCGTCGTAATCCAACAGGTTGGTCACTTCGACGACCGCGCCCCCGCGCCCGCCGCGGGCGAATCGGCCGTATCCTTCTGCCGTCGGAAACGCCATGTGCCGCGTGCGGAACCGCCAGATATCGCCCTTGGCGACGCCATTGGTCGCATCGATTTCGTCGATGCGCCAGTAGTACGTCAGCGCGCTGTCGAGGTTCGTGGGCGTATTCCAGAAGTTCGTCGTGTAGCTGCCCTGGAACTCGGGGGAAGAATGTGTGGCGGTTGCCACGTTATTGCTGACAGTGCCGAAATACACGTCGTTGGTGACCGCAAACTGAGACGGCGTCCAACTGAGCGTGGTGTAGCCCGTCCCGGCGGAGCCGGGCACGGCCGCATCGTTGTTGGCGAATACATGCTCGTCCCCATCACCAGGCACCGCTCCGGTCGCCGTCGTCCCGGGGGACAACCCATCAATCGCAAATCCGTTCAGGATGACGAAATCCAGATTGTTTGTACTCGTATGATCGGGATCAAAGTTGATGGTCGTCGGCAGCCCGGCCACGGCATTGACTGTGAAATAGGCGAACCCGCACTTGCTGTCGTTGGTGGCGTAATAGCTCGGGGTGCTGGTCATCACGGTGCTGCCGTCGACGCTGATGACGCACGCGCTCATGAAATGATTGGAGCCGTGCCACGTCGTATTGACGTGGTTGCCATACACGTCGTTGTGATACGTGGTGATCGTGTGCGTGCCGGCCGTGAGATTGGAGATGACCAGGCAAAACGCCCCGCCGTTGGTGTACGGTATGCCCAACGTGGTGTTGTAGGTCCAAACCCCGTCGCAGGACAGGCGATAGCCGGCGTTCGGATCCGTGCTGGTGCTGTTGCCGTCCTTGTTCCCCCAATTCGCCATGAGAGACGTACTGGCGGTTCCGAACGCGGGCACGGTCTGGGAAACCGTGCAGGAAATGACGGCGCCCGCGGCGTTGGTGAAGTTGCGGGTCGCCTTTTGGCCGGTCGATCCAAGATCGGTCGCCAGATTCCAGGGCAAATAGCCCGGAGCGGTATTGTCGCTCCGAGCGGTGTTGTTGATGTCCACCTTGAAGGGCGTGGACTGAGCCCAAGATTGCAGAGAAACAACCCACACAAGGGCGATGGACGCCAGATTCTTCTTGACACTCCACTTCATCGAAAGCCTCTCTTTCCGAGCCAGTTAAACACGCACCACGCCCTTTCGGACAACGAAAAACACCTAGCCGATACGCTCCGACGCTGGTTTCGCAATGTAATTGCGACGCCCGCTGCTACTTTTTCACCTCACGGAACCAGGCGAACGCGGTAGTACCGCGACGGGGCATTCGTTGCGCCACCCAGGTCGATATAGTTGGTCGAGGTATCGCCGCTGCCCGGCAGAATTGTTTGCGAAGCCGGGATATCCTGGAAGTTGTTCGTGCCATAGCCGCCGGCGGCATCGCCGTTCGTGACTTGTACGATGTTCGTGTGACCACCGGCCGTCCTCCAGGTAACATTGACATCTGCGCCTGTCTTGACAACAGAAACAACCGCCAGTGCCGACGCGCCGTTGGTCGGATTCGTGCCGGACAGGAACTCGGCCATGTTGTTCTGACCATCACCATCCGGGTCGGCTGTCGCCGCTGCCTGCACACAGTCCGTGCAGGTGAAGTACTGCATTTGCCAGCAGGCAAACCGATCCGTCAGTGACACGGTCGCGCTGCCGTTCATGGTCGCCGTGCAGCCACTGGTCGCATTGGACGCAATTACCGTATACACACCCGCCCCCGTCACGTTGGTGAATGAAATCGCGCTGCCGGTACCGGCCAGCGGCGCGCCCGTGGGACTGCCACCCAATTCAAGCTGGTAAACCACGCTCGATTCCGATCCATCCAAGCCGACGCTCACGCCGCCGCCACCGGCGCAATACGCGCCGCCACCAGTAACATTGAAGGTCGCGGGACCCCCACCGGCACCGACCGTCAGCGTCGCCGCCCCAGAAACCGCCGGCGGACTGCACGTGCCGCTGACCACGCAATCGAAACTCGCCCCTGAATCGCCCACATCGACGCCCGTGAGCGTCAACGTGATCGTGCCCGACCCGCTAATGGTGCCGCCGTCGCTGATGTTCGAGCCGTTCTCCTGCCACTGATAGCTCAATCCCACACCTGTTGCCGAAACGGTAAAGTCGGCTGTTCCACCCACGCAGGCTGTTTGTGGCGACGGATCGGAAGAGATGCTCGGCACGGCATTCACTGTGACCGGCAAACTCGATGCTGTGCCGCTGCAGCCATAGGCATTGGCTGGCGTCACTTGCACGTTCCCACCGAGCGAGCCCATCGTCACCGCAATGGATGTCGTCCCTTGTCCGTCCGTGATCGTCGCCCCCGTGGGAGCCGTCCATGTATATACCGTCGCGCCGCTGACGCTGGAGATTGAATAGACCAGCCCCGTTTGTCCCGCGCACACCGTGGTCGATCCGCTGATCGAACCCGCGCCACCAACGCCGGTCACCGTCACGCCCAGGCTGGCCGGCGTACCGGTACAGCCGTTGGCGTTGGATGGCGTGACCTGCACGTTGCCGGAACTCGCCGAGCACGCATAGTTAACAGTGATCGACGTCGTGCCCTGGCCGCTGGCGATGGTCGCGCCCGTCGGCACCGTCCACGCGTATGTGGTCGCACCGCTAACGCTGGAGATCGAGTACGTCACACCATTGGTGCCCGCCCTGACGAGATTCGGCCCGCTGATCGAGCCGGCGGCACCGACGCCGGTCACCGTCACGCCCAGGCTGGCCGGCGTACCGGTACAGCCGTTGGCGTTGGATGGCGTGACCTGCACGTTGCCGGAACTCGCCGAGCACGCATAGTTGACGCTGATCGAGGTCGTGCCCTGGCCGCTGGCAATCGTCGCGCCGGTCGGCACAGTCCACGTGTACGTCGTTGCGCCGCTGACGCTGGAGATCGAATACGTCACGCTGCTCGCCCCGGCGCTAACAGAACTTGATCCACTGATCGAGCCGGCCGCGCCGACACCGGTGACCGTCACGCCCAAGATGGAGGCGCCGCCATTACAGGTGCCATTCGAAGGGGTTACCGTCACGTTGCCCGAGCTTGCCGAGCAGGCGTAGTTGACCGTGATCGAGGTTGTGCCCTGGCCACTGGCAATGGTCGCGCCGGTCGGCACGGTCCACGCGTAGGTCGTCGCGCCGCTGACGCTGGAAATCGAATACGTCACGCTGCTCGCCCCGGCGCTAACAGAACTCGATCCACTGATTGAGCCGGCCGCGCCGACGGAACAGGGGGACGAAACCACCAGATTCACCTGACCGTGTGTATTGGTGGATACTGCGTATGTGAAACCTAGGTTGGGCGTTGTGCCCACCGTCAGCGTGCCCCCCAGCGTGCCGCCGTACGTGAACACGGTGTACGTCCCGCTGGTGAATCCGCCGCCATCGGAGACGTTAAGAGTGCCACCCAACGTCAGATTGCCGCTCACCGCCGTCATGGTGGGCGTCGTCCCAAGGCCGTAATTCCATTTCGACGATGTGCCAAAGCTCGCGTTATTGCTGATGGTGAGCGTGCTGTCGGCCAATGTGAGCAATGGATTCGCGCCCAGCGCGCCGCTGTCGCCCGTCTCAGCCAGGCCGTTGAACAGGGACACCACGGTGTTGGATGGCGACCACAATCCCCACATCGTCACGGTATTGCTAGTCGCGCTGGGGGCGCTGTTGGTGATCGTGAACTGCGCGTTGTAGAATGTCAGCGTATTCGTGCCGCTGGTGGGCGTGGTGAGATTGCAGTCGATGAACTGAATGCCGCGCACGTGATACAGGCAGAACGTCCCATCGCTGGTGCGGCCCTGGATATTGACCTTGCACAGCGTGACGTTGGACACCGGTGACGACGGCAGTCCATACATGATGCCGGCGATGTTGCCGGGCCCCTGGATGCCGCTATTCCCGACTGCCGTGAGATTGCTGATGGTGATATTGCGGTAAAAGGGCGTCGAACTGTTGGTCGCGGACGCCGAATCGGAAGCCGCATTCGCCGGCGTTATGCTGATGGACTTCGACGGCGAGCCCAGGATGGTATAATCCATGTAAAACGCGATCGGGAAATTGACGTTGGTCATCGTCATGTCGCAATACTTGATATTCTGCACCAGGCCGCCGTCACCCTGGTCAGATTTGATCTTGATGCCGTACTCCGTGTTATTCCACCAGCAGTTGCTCACGATGACATTATTGACGCCGCCGCCGATCTTGCTGCCCATCGAGACGCCATGACCGGTGCCGAACGTGCAATTGGAAATCGTGATGTCCGTGGCCGCCGCCCCGCTGCCGCCGATTTCCACGTCGTCGTCTCCGGTGCTGATGAACGAATTCTGAATAACAAGGTTGGTCGAGCTGATGTCAAACGCGTCGGTGTTGTGCGAATCGTAGGGCGTATCGATGGTAATGTGATCGATCGTCACGCTCGTGTCGCTGTTCTTCAGATAAATCGTGAACGTCGGTGGATTCTGCAGCCTCACGTTCTGGATCAGCACCCGCGTACAATGATCGAATTGGATGAAGTTCGGCCGCGATGAGGCGAGTGGGTACCACCAGTTGGTGCCCTGGCCGTCAATGGTGCCCGGCCCACTCACCTCGATATCGGTAAGGGTTGCGCCTCCAATAAACGACGCCGTGCCATAACTGGGGCTCCACGTGCTCATCGGAAACATCTGCAGCATCGCGTTGGTGGCAACCTGCAGGTTCACGTGGCTCTTCATGGTGATCGGCCCGCAGATATAATTGGTGTTCACACCCACCGCCGGTATCCGCACCGTCGCCCCCGATGTCGACGCGGTCGAGGCGAAGTTGATGGCCGCTTGAATGGCAGCGGTGCTGTTGGAAACGCCATTGCCAAGCGCGCCGCCGGCGAAGGCGGTATTGGTGACATCGTAGATCAGGTTGGTATTAATTGTCGGCAGCGGCACCGGCAACGCCCGCGCCACCCCGGCGAAAGCCAGTGAGAACAACAGTGCGCAGCCCGCCGCACGTCTCCAAGCCGCAGCCGAAGACTGTCTCCGCTGCGACTGGCAGAGCCGGCTCAATAGCCGCATCGCGCATCGCTCGCCAAACCGTGTTGTCATCATCCGTGGCTTCATCTCAAATCCTCCACCGGCCAATCGTCAGCCGCTGCCCCGCACAGTTCCAAACCTGCGGCCGGCCAACTTGCCGATACGTCGCCGCGTCAGCTTTGCCTGCTGCGTTAAGCACCCCGTTTGCCATTTCCGCGCGTCCATTTTCGTACATCTGATGAAATCGGGCCGCCAATTGAACGCACGGGCAACGAGAGGCGTTGCTGGACGCCGTTGTGAAGATGGAAATGGAGAGAGCGCTTCCGCAGTTGAGTGGCGACTCGACCGGCTTGGAACAATAGCCCTGGCTCCCGTCATGAGGATGTATACAGCTGCGACCGCAGGTCTGCTTCTACCGAAAACTCACGAATCCATGTTGTCTGGTACCTCTTCCCCTAACCGATTGTCACTGACCCAACCTCTGAATCCCGGCCAAATCACCGGGCGCCCGCTTCAACCGGTCGCTCCACGCCGCCCGTCACCATACACGACGTGACGACCGATTCAAAAGACGTCTGCTGTAAATTCTCTCACATCCGGACCGCAGGCCGGTGTCCGTCAAGAAAACTGCACGCCGAATCACTCGGCTGCCTGATGCTAGTTCAACTGGGCCGCAGGACAGTTTCCACTACTTCCACAGGGTGAGGATATCGTTGTGATCTGATCGATCGTAAGCGCTTCGGCGTGATAATCGCCGAAAAGGTAATTGAGGACCGCCACGTGCCGTTGGATCGGTATCATCGGATCAGCCTGACTGGGTGTGCTGCTGTCGTACGGCGTATTGGAATAGCTCACCGCATCATTCATCTTCATCGTATTGCCTCTGGCCTCGGCGATCAGGACAAATTGCGCAGGGAACGGACAGCTCTTCAAGTTCGGTATATAGGGCATATCGATACCCCCGTAATATGGGTTACCAGGGGTACCGCAGTACGCATACTGATTCGCGAGAACGCGAAACGATCCGATCGGCATCCCGTAGCTGTAGCAGTTCGACAGATTCTGGCAATACCCTCTTCTCGCCGGACAAATCCGCATGAGACGGAGCTTCTCTTGGACGTTGTTCTTCGCCCCGAGATACGACCCGAGCGGATTCAAGGGGGTGGCGACGTCCCAATATGTTGACTGGATACCATAGAAAAGGTTCCCGTTCCAATCGTCGGCATACAAGGCCTCAGCCGTGCCCCATTGCTTGATATTCGCGATGCAGACCGCCTGATAGCCCTTCTGCCGAGCCCTGTTCAGAGCCGGTAGCAGCATCGCTGCCAGAATCCCGATGATCGCGATGACCACCAGCAGTTCGATGAGTGTAAACGCCTTGCTTGCGCTTCGGTTGGGTTGCATCTGATCAGTCACGCCTCCGGTTATGAAACAGTATGGCCTCGTGGTTGTTTCCGTCGTTCGATTCATGTTCGTACTACTCACGTCTCCGAGCACTGGACTCCCGTTCGGAATATCCAATATAATCTTACTCGGTTCTGAAAACTTTGCAAGGAATATGCTGTGCCCCTGTCCCGATTTCCAGAGCCTGTTCTCTCAGCGACTAGAAATGCTATCCGCCGCACGGTCCGCTAAACCGCTCCTGCCCCCCGATACACCGCTGCCAGCGCACGTATACGCCGTCTTCACCCGCCTTATTCGACACCGCCAGCCAATAGCCAAAACGACTCCTCAATGCTCACAGCCCCCCTCGCGCGGACGAGCTGCCACGAAACTCTGCGGCGTACGGTCCGGACGTCTTGCCACCGACGATGCCACGTACTGCTACTGCACTCCCCGTCGAATAATCCAGGCGATGCGCCGCCCTCACTCCGCCGCCGCTCTCTCTGCCACGCCTGTGCCCCCCATGAATGCACGACCGACTCCAATGCCGCAAACCTGTCGGCTCCGCGCGAACACTACCCTGGCAGACATGCCGACTCCCACGACCCATCGCCTCTCCCACAGTCTGGCCGTTCCCGCTTGGGTCACGGTCCGGAGGCTTGGGCGGACGAGCCGGGGCGGTGCGCCACCATCCCACGATCCAAAGACAGTATCATAAGACTGCATCGGCGAAGCTCCACGCCTTCTGACGGCTGGCCTTGCTGATTTAAATGGACGGATACCGACACGGCCACGCTTGTTGCTGCAATCGATTGCAGAAGGACGTCACTCCCACCCCAGTTCCCTGTCCCCGAATTCATCCCGGGCCAGAATCGTCCGCCCGGAAATCCATCTTCGAGCACCGGCCAGATTTCACAAGAAAACCTCGGGTCCTGCCCGGACCTGCCACGCCGACGCCCTGTGCTACGGTCCCATCGGCCTAAATCCGACGGTTCCACGATCATTTCGCGCCTTGGCAATATTCGCCAGATCGAGTCGTGTTGCCACCCTCTAAAGCCCGAGAGCTTCCTGCGTCAGTGATTCAAATTGCTATGCAACGCCCGCTTAAGATGCATTGACAATGAGCCGATTTACTGTATTGTAAATTGCAACGAACGGGGTGAGAAGGCACGCGAGAGCCTCCTACGCTGGTGTTGTCACGTGTGAGCGGCGGTGTTAGGGCACCTCAAAAAAAACGCGAGGGTTACGAAAACCATGAGGTTCACGATGAATCAGACGGGAACGGTCGTGCGCGGATTTCAAACAGCAAGCATCTCCAAACAATCATCGGCCGGCAGTCGCCGATTCCGTTTCAGAATGGGACGGGCGGTCGCTGCGGGCGCGATGGCGCTCGCGCTTTTGGGCGGCGCCATCCGGTCTTACGCCACCAACTACGTCTGGATCGCCGATAGCGGCGCATACAGTACCGGTGCCAACTGGAACCAAGGCACCTTCGCGGGCAATGGCGACTCGGTGTTCTTCACCAACAATGACAACTTCACTGTCACCGTGGATGTCGATACAGCCAACATAAAGGACACGATTGTTTCCAACCAGGCCGGCGTGTTCACGCTCGATTGCTCCAGCCACACATACACGACCACGAATGATTTCCGGGTCGGCTACTACAACTCGACGTCGACAGTGTACGTGACGGCCTCGGGCGGTGGAACGCTGGCCGTCGACGACTCCGGCGCGAACGGAATCGCCAATGCTCAACTGCGCGTTGCCGATACCAGCACCAACGATCCAACCCTCGCCAGTTGCGTGGCGGTGATGGTCATCACCCAGGGCACCGTGGTGGCGGACATCGTGAGGGTCGGCTGCAGTTCGAATTCTGTTGGCTCGATATACGTCGGCCATGGCGGCATACTGCAGAATGTCGCCGCTAACATCGGCACGTATAGCATCGGTGACACGAGCCCCGGTAACTCACTCATCGTGTCGAACGGCGGCCAGTTCTCCTGCGGCGGCACGTTTAATTTCGGCGGTGATGAGTTCGATTCCAACAACGTCGTCATTGTTTCCGATCCCGGCAGTTCCGGGTATATCAACGGCTATTTCCGGGGCAACGCCAATAGCTGCACGTTCATTCTCTCGAACAGCGCCACGTTGCATGACGCCGGCTCGTTCTTGTTCGGCCTCGGTAGCAGCTACTGCACCGGGTCCGTTTGCGGCGCCGGCACCCAGTTGATCATCGATAACGGTTTCCAACAGGGCAGCGGGAGCGCGGGCGGTACCAACAACTTCTTCAGCGTCTACGATGGTGCCTACATTTCGGCTCAGGGAACCGTCGCCGTGGGCAACAACGCCTACCACATTCACGATGGACTGGCCATCGGCGGAATCGGCCGGATGTCCACCGGCCTCTTTACCGTGGTACGCAGCGCGTCCAATCAAACCAACCACGACAGCAACTTCCTGATGATCTCCAATGCCTACGTCCAGGCCAGATATCTGAACCCTCAGGGGCCGGTGGAGACCTGGTCCATCCTCGGTAAGGCCACCGTCCTGCTGACGAACAATCTCGGCCTCGGCGTGGTTCAGGGCAGTTCCAACGCCGTCAGCATGAACGCCAACAACGGCACCTTCGTCGTCGACGGCGGCACGATCATCGCCCAGGTGGACGGGGCCAATACCGCTGGCAATTTTGGCCTGGGTGGTAGCGGACCCAACAACACCGTGATCTTTACCAACGGCGCCAAAATATACATCAGCGGAGGCCAGATGACCGCCACAAACAATTTGTGGACAGTCTCGGGATCTTCCACGGTCTGGTCGAATTTCAATCGGGTGGCCAACTACACCAATGACATTGATATCGGCAGCGGCGCCTGCTCGAACAATGTGTTCATCGTGTCTGACGGGGCCAAACTGTACAACTCGGGCACGTTCGAGGTCGGCGGTGTTTGCTCGGGTGGATACAGCCACGTCTTCTTTGGCGGCCCGGGTCTGCCGGCGGTCATTGACAACACCCAGCTCGGCGGCACGATCCACCTCGGCTCGGCCACCGTCACGTTCGGCACCACGTTCCTGTCGGACGCCAATACGCTGAACATCAGCAACGCGACCGTGAACGCCGCAGCGCTCATGGTCGGGGCCTCGTTGTCGCCCACCAACACGTTGACGGTCGACGGCGGCAATACCACCGTCGGCTTCCTGCAGGTGCTGGGAGCCAACTCGGCGGTGTTCAACGGCGGCCAGATGAATGTGGGCAGCGCGTCATTCGCGGCCAACGCGAATTTCGGCAGCCCGTTTGTCATCGGCAATGGCACCGCCGCAGCGATCTATAATATGTCGCCCGCAGGCGGGATCCACGCCTTCGCGACCGGGTTGACGGTGAACAATGGCGCCACCCTTGAGGGCTCCGGCGCGATTGCCGGTAACGTCACCAGTTACGGCACGATCGTCCCCAACATCTCGATCACCGGCAACCTCAGTCTGCAGCCGGGTTCCGCGATCAATCTTGGCTTCCCCAACGGCAGCGACAATATCGCTGTCAGTGGCGCTCTGAGCCTGGGCGGCGTCCTGAACGTCGGCAGCTTGAGCGGGTTCGGTGTGGGCAGCTACACCGTGCTGACCTTCGGCTCGTTGGCCGGCACCGGTTCGTTGGGCCTCGGCACGACCCCGGGCGGCGGCTTTGTCTACGCCATCGTCACGAATGGGTCTGCCATCCAGTTGAGCGTGTCGACGTCGACTCCGGCGATGACGTATGGCGGTTGGCAGAGCTACTACTATCCGGGCGGCGGCCCGAGTTCAGCGGGCACAGCCGATCCGTCGGGTAGTGGCATGCTCAATACCAACAGGTTCCTGGCCGGCTTCGGCACGAATCTGACGGCGACCCTGCACATCATCAGCATCGCCAAGGCTCAGACCACGAACGTCGTGATCACGTATCTCGGCGCCAATGGTGATAGCAGCTATAGCGGCGGGCCTTCGTCACGGACCAACGTCCTGGAGTTCACCACCGGCGCGACCGGTGGCAACTATACCAATAACTTCGTCAGCGCCAACCAGACCAATGTGCTCTCCAGCGGGACTGGCATCGGTCTGCTCAGCAGCTTCATCGACACCAATGGCGCCGCCAGTGGTTCGACTCGGTACTACCGCGTGCGGGTGATCGTGCCCTAACCGGTGGAGGATCTGAACGGACAATAGGATATGGAGCGCAGCCGAGCGGAAATGAAAGGTATGTCAGCGAACAACAAGTGCCTTCGTTCACGACTCGGTGAACACCCGGCGGCTGCGCTCTTATCTCTTCTTTGTCATGGTTCACAAGTGGGATGTTCGCAAGTGGTTGGTAGTGTGGGTGTTTTTCCTGCCGATTTGTCTGGTATTTTGCGAAGCGTTTTGCTAGGCTGAAAGGGTAGAGAAGAACAATTTTCGCCGGCCACCGCAACGGCGGCCGGCAGGTAGGATGTAGTAGGGTTGAGCTTGCAGTCAGAGGTATGGGATAAGAAGTTTGCTCGGAAAAAATTGGGTCAACAAACAAGGTAAGGAGTGGTGAGGGTATGATGAGGAAACAACTAGCAGTCGTCGCTCTGGCGACTATCGTAACTCTTGGATTGGCAGCGTCCAGCCAAGCCAGCTTGCTGTTCTCGGACGGGTTTAACTACCCCGTAGGCGGACTTTCAGGCCAGGGACCGTGGTCGGTCGGTGGTAATTCCGCCGCCTTGGCCGTTATCTCTGGCAACCTGACGTATCCGGGGCTGCTGGATCTCGGCTCAGGCGAAGTGCAGATCACCGAAGGGACCGCTTCAAGCACAGTCGCTACATACGCCAATCAGACCGCCGGACAGGTCTGGTATTCGTTCCTGTTCGATCCAACGGGTGCCAACACCGGTAATGGCTACGTCACCGCGATGAATGGTGGCGGCGGCGCTCCGAACGGCGGCACTGATGCGATCGACTTCTACTATTATGCCAGCGGGATCCCGGAGATCCGTGCCAATCCCAAGTCCGCAACGGCTGGTAGCGCGACCGCGCTTTCACTGAACACGACGAACATGATCGTGGAAGAAATCGACATGACTGCTCATACCGCCAGCATGTGGGTAAATCCGTCCTCGCTTACGTTTGGTGCTGGCAGTGCGCCAACGGCTACCGCGAGCCTGACGGGCGCCACGGGAGCAACGTCGATCAACGATGTCGGGTTCAAAGCTTTAACCACCGCCGGCGGTCCGTTCATCGTTGACAACGTGTTGGTCGGCCAGAGCTGGGCCGATGTGACCCCCACGATTCCTGAGCCATCCACGTGCCTCTTGGTTGGGTCGGGCCTTGCGCTGATGCTCGGGCTGATCCGCCGTCGTCGCAGCTAGACAGTACGCCTTATCATTCGTACCTTCACGGGCGTCCCGGTTTCCGGGACGCCCGTTTGTTTTCTGCACAACTCGCTTGCCCTGGTGCTGCGACACGATTCATTGGGAGGGTGAGGCTCCTGCCGAACCGCTACGTCTGGCTGGTGTTTCTTCGGCTCGCCGGGAGGCTCGCCCTCCCGAAACCCTGCCGATCAGGCGTGTCGATGCACTGGCCCGATCTGGAATCGCCTGCCCGAAGGGCAGTGGGCCTGCAACGCCTGGTGATTCCCATGGAAATGCTGTGGGCCGCGTCTCCGCACACGACGCATTGTTGCAGGGCAACTGCTCCGGTTGCCGCTCGTCTTGGCAGCGCGAGCTTCGGTCGCCTCCGTCGACGTCTTGCCCGTTCGTTCCGACTGTGCCGTAGTCTCCTCGCCCCTTGGGGGAGAGGACGGGTGAGGGGTATGAGTGCAATCCGTCCCGCTGTAAAACCACGTTAGTGACACGGTACTGGCGGCGCGACACACCTCATCGGATGGGCTTTTTCCCCTCATCGGTGTGGGCAAGGAGAATCCTCTCTCCCTTGCCGTGTCAGGGAGAGGGACAACGTGAGGGTTCGTTTCATGCAGCTTTTCCAATCAGGTGTGCCGTTGCACCAAACGCTTTTACTGTCCGCCCTGCATCTGAGCCTGCATTTGGGCCAGCGCGCCTCGCGCCTGGGTGAAATCGGGCCTGATCCGCAGCGCCTCTTGTAAGTGGGCGATCCCCTCCCCAAGCCGGCCCGCCTGCCCCAGGGCAATCCCCAGATTGTATTGGCCCATGGCGTAATCGGGCGCGACCCGCACCGCCTGCTCGAAGTGCTCGATCGCCTCCGGCAGCCGGCCCAGCCGTGCCAGGGCGAATCCCAGATTACTGTGCGCCTCGGCATAATCGGGCCTGATCCGCAGAGCCTGCTCGTAGTGCGCGATCGCCTCTTCGATCCTGCCCTCCCGATACAACGCGTTTCCCAAATTGCCATGTGCCTCGGCGTAGTCGGGCTTGAGCTGCAGCGCCTGCTCAAAATGAACGATGGCATCATCCAGCTTGCCCTCATGGGCAAGGATGTTCCCCAGGTTGTTGTGCGCCAGCCAGGCACTTGGATTCCTGGACAACGTATCCTCCCAGATCGTCCGCCCGTTCCGATACGCGTGTGTCTGCTTCCACGTGGCCATTCCCAGCGCGGCCAGGGCAGTAACGACAACGGCTACCCCGGCCCGCCGGCCCCCTTCACCGCGCCGACCTGCCAGTACGGCCCCTGCATGGGCAACCACGGCGATCAGGACGGCGGAGGCCAGATACTGAAAATGGTCGGCGACGTACGAGTAACGGAACGGAAACACATCAACAAACCCCAGGGCCGGCGCCAGGATGACTCCCAAACACAGGGCGGCAGCAACCGGGCCTCTTCCAATCCGCAGGCGCATCGACCACAACGCGGCCAACATTGCCAGAGCGGCTACAGGAAACAGGTATTGCCACCACGCCCGGGGATCGATGCCCCAGCGGGGATAGATAAAGATGAGTGGATGAGGCCAGATCAGTTTGCCGGCGTAAAACCAGAGCGCCCGCCCCGCCAGCAAGCAGCGTTGAAGGATCGACAGCGACCACTCGGTTCCGCTGGCGCCGACATGATGCTTCTCCAGCCACGCGGTCATCAGCCCCAGACCTGCCCCAAGCAGGAACATCGGGCCCAGGGCCGCCAGATCCAGCTTGCTGACCCTTCCGTCCTTCCACCAGATCAGCAGGAGCAGCACGGCGGGCAGGGAGCACGCCACCGTCTTGCTCAACAAGGCGCAGAGGAACAGAACCATCGACAGCGCATAAAAGCGCCGGCGCTCCGGACCCGGCTGGTTCGTGGCGGGCAGCGGGCGAAACCGGAGATACGCCAGCAGCGCCAGCAGGAAGAACATCATGGAAAGCAGATTCTTGAGCTCGGAGATCCAGGCCACCGATTCGACCTGCACCGGATGAACCCCGAAGATCGCCGCCGCCACCCATGCGCCGCTGAGATTCAGCCGCCGCAGTGTCTCCCACAGAAGCAGCGCGTTCAGCGTGTGGACCAGGACGTTGACGAGATGATAACCAAACGGCTGCAGACTCCACAGGTGGTACTCCATCCAGTAAGCGGTCAGTTGCAGTGGATAGTACTGCTGGCTCGCGGCCGGAGCGGACCAGATGCGATAGAGACCATGCGCCGACCGCAGATTCACGTTGCCCGTTACGTGAGCATCATCGTCCCAAATGAAACCCGCGCGCATCGCCGGCTCGTACGCGACGAACGTGACGAGCGCCAGTAATAATGCCAGCAGCCAGGTGTTGTGCGCCGGGCGCTTGTTCGCGGCGCGTCCCGACGCCGCCGACTGCCGAGGGGGAGCATCGTCGCTTGACCGCCCGTTCGTCATCAACCGCCATCATACGGCTCCGGCACGAGGAGGCAAGCGCTCTTGCAGCCGAACAGAATCCTCGCCGGTGCGGACGGTGGCTCGGATCACTGTTCTCGTCGACTCGTCCCGCTCGCCGGAGCACGGTAGGCACGTCCGGCCCGGTACAGTTCCAGCCGCGTCTCGATCTCGTCGGCCAATCGTGTTTGCCCTTCGGAGCGCGCCAATCCGCTCGCTTTGTGGGCGGTCGCGATGGCGTCGTCGAATCGGCCGGTGCCGGCGTAGGCAACAGCCAGCGTGTCCAGGTACTCGGCCGCCCGGTTGTTCGTGAGTTCACAAGCCCGTTCGGCCAACGTCACGGCCCGCGCCGGGTCGCCGCCGTTCGCCGGCGCCAGCGTCGCGAGCAGCCACGCCAGATCGTTCTGGATCTCGGGGTCGTCGGGCTTGAGTCGTAATGCCTGTTCCCAGTGTCCCATCGCTTCTGGTATCCGGCCCGTTTGCGCCAGGGCATTCCCGAGGCTGCGGTGCGCCTTGGGGTCGTCGGGCTTCAGCCGTAACGCTTGCTCGTACTGCCCGATCGCCTCCTGGAGCCGGCCCAATCGGGCCAACGACAATCCCAGATTGTAGTGCGCAGCGGCGAGGTCGGGCTCGATCCGCAGCGCCTGCTCGTAGTGCGCGACGGCTTCCTCAAACCTGCCCTCGTCCTTCAAGGCGTTCCCGAGGTTGGCGTGGGCCTCGGCGTCATCCGGCTTGAGCTGCAAGGCCTGTTCCCATTGCGCCTTGGCCTCGGCTACCCGGCCGAGTCGAACGAACGCGACTCCCAGATTGTCACGCGCTTCCGCATTGCCGGGTTGAAGCCGCAGGGCCTCCTTCACATGCCCGATCGCCTCGTCGAGCCTGCCCGGTTGCCGCAGCAGGGCGCCCCCCAGATTGTTGTGCGCCTGGGCGTAATTGGGCCGCAGCCGCAGCGCCTGCTCCCAATGCGCCTCGGCTTCCGGCAGCCGGCCGGCTTTGGCCAGGGCAACCCCGAGGTCGTAATGCGCCTCCGGGGAGCCGGGGTTCAGCCGCAGTGCTTCCTCGTTCTCCCGGATGGCGTCCGGTAGCCGGCCCAATCGAATGAACAAGTACCCCAGATTGGTGTGAGCCATCCAGGACCGGGGATTCTTCGTCAACGTGTCGCCCCACAAGGTCTCTTCGTCGTGAAACGCTTCGCCGTGCCGCCAACTGAGCATCCCCAGCACCGCGACCACGATCAGGCCCACCGCGTATCGCCCGGCTGATTGTCGCACCACGGCGCTCACCGTCGCGACAGCCAGCGTGATGAGGCCGATGCAGGCGAGATATTGAAAGTGGTCGGCCACAAACGAGTACCGAAAATAGTACACATCGAAAAAGCCCAGCAGGGGCCCCAGGGTGACCAGAAAGTACAACACCGCCACCAGCGGTCCCCGTCCGATCCGCGACCGCAGCCGCCAGAGCGCGATGAGCACGGTCAGCGCTGCCAATGGAAACGCGTACTCCCACCACACCCCGGCGTCGATTTCCCAGCGCGGATAGTTGAAGGTGAGCCGTGCCGGCCAAAACACCTTGGCCGCATAAAACCACAGCGCCCGGCCCGTCACCAAGCCGCGCTGGACAAACGACAGCGCCCATTCCGCTCCGCCGGCGCCCACACCTTTCTCTACACGGATCGTCACGTAGCCCAACACGGCTCCCAGGACAAACATCGGAGCCGACGCCAGGACATCTCGCCGTTCAACACGGCCGGTTTTCCACCAGACCAGAAGCAACAGCGCCACGGGCAGCGAACACGTCGCCGTCTTGCTCAGCATGGCGCACGCAAACGATACGAGAACCAGCGGATAATATCGCCAGTCCCACCCGCGGGTCGTCTCCCGATCCATTAACGGTCGAAACCGGAGATAGGCCAGCACCGCGAGAAAATAAAAGCATCCGGAAAGGACGTTCTTGCGCTCCGTGATCCACGCCACGGACTCCACCTCTACGGGGTGAAGCGCGAAGATGGCCGCCGCCCACCACGAGCCCGGTATCTCCAGCCGTCGCAGCACGCGCCAGAGGAGAACCGCATTCAAGGCGTGCAGGAAAACGTTCACCAGATGATAGCCGAGAGGCTGCAGCTTCCAGAGATGGTACTCCGCCCAGAAACTGGTAAAAACCAACGGATAGTATTGGATCGTGGCCCCCGGCCTGGCCCAGATTCCCCACAACCCATTCACCGCGCGTAGCAACGCATTGTTGGTTATGTAAACATCGTCGTCCCAGATGAACCCCGCCCGCCACACGGGTTGATAAGCCAGGAAGGTGACGAGCACCAATATGAAGCCGCAAATCCAGGACTCGGGTACAGAAGTCGCCTTTGTAGTGGGCCCTGATGCGGTCGACTGCTGAGCGGAAGCGTTGTCGCTTGATTGCCCGTTGGTCATCAGCGCCATCATACGGTTTCGGCGCGGGCAGGCAAGCGCTCTTGCAGCCGAACAGAATCCTTGCCGGTGCGGACAGCGGCTCGGATCACTGTCCCCGCCGACTCGTCCCGCTCGCCGGAGCGCGGTAAGCGTGTCCCGCCCGGTACAGTTCGAGCCGCGTCTCGATCTCGTCGGCCAATTGCATTTGGCCTTCGGAGCGCGCCAATCCGATGGCCTTCTGGGTGGCGGCGATGGCGTCGTCGAATCGGCCGGCGGCCGCGTAGGCGGCGCCCAAGGTGTCGAGATATTCTGCCGTCCGGTTGTTGGTGAGTTCACAAGCCCGTTTGGCCAGCGTCACGGCCCGAGCCGGGTCGCCGCCATCCTTCGGCGCCAGCGTCGCGAGCAGCCATGCCAGGTCATTCTGTACCTCGGGGTAATCGGGTTTGAATCGCAACGCCTGTTCCCAGAGTCTCATCGCTTCCGGGAGCCGGCCCGCTTGCGCCAGAGAATTCGCAAGGCTGCCGTACGCCTCCGCGTAATCCGGTTTCAGCCGCAACGCCTGCTTATACTGCCCGATTGCCGCCTCTCGCCGTCCCAATCGCGCCCATGCGAGCCCCAAATCGTAGTGCGCTCCGGGGAGGTCGGGGTTGATCCGCAACACGTGCTCGTAATGCGCGACGGCCTCCTTGATCCTGCCCTCCCGATACAAAACGTTGCCCAAATTGCCATGCGCTTCGACGTAGTCGGGCTCGATCTGCAGGGCTTGTTGCCACTGCGCCTTCGCCTCGGCCACCTTCCCCAGATTGGCGAAGGCGACTCCCAGGTTGTTATGTGCCAAGAAACACTCGGGATTCTTGGCAACCGTGTCTTGCCACAACGTCTCAAGATCCTGGTAAATGCGCGCCTGCCGCCACGTGGATGCGCCCAGGATCAACAACGCCATGCCCGCGCCAATCGCTCCCAGTTCGCGGCCCCATCGACCGGCTCGGGCACAAGCGACCGTGCCGGTCCCCACAACAAGGGCGATCAATCCGATGCAGGCGAGATATTGAAAGTGATCGGCCACAAATGAATAGCGAAAGTAATAGATGTCAAAGAACCCCAGCACGGGCAGCAGAGCGGTGAGGAAAACACCGGTCCCGAACAACGCGGCTCGAGCCCAAGGCCGTCGTCGATACGTCCAGAGGAGCGCACTCGCCACGACCGTGCCGGCAAGCGAAAGCCAAGCGCTCGCCGAGCCTGCAGACACATCCCAGCGCGGGTAGATGAACGTGAGTTTCGCAGGCCACAGCACGTGTGCGGCATAGAACCACACCGCCTTTCCCGCGATTGTCAGACGCTCGGCCGGGGACAACTGCCAACTCTCCGTGTTTACCACCCAAACCTCGCGTTGCTGCTCAATGACCGTTAGCGCCGACATGGCCGCCGCCAGACCGAAGAACGGGGCGGCACGGAAGAGCTCGCTACGCCGACAACGTCCGTCCCGCCACCAAGCACACAGCAACAGAAGGATGGGCAGCACCACGGTGGACGGCTTGCTCAGCATGGCTGCGGCGCCAAAAGCCATGGCGAACGTGTAGGCGCGGCGGCTGTTGTCGCTCTCAAACTTCAAGAAGCAGAGTACGGCCAGGAAGAGAAAGAAACCGGACTGGACGTTTTTTAATTCGGTCACCCATGCTACCGATTCGACGCAAACGGGATGGATTACCCAGACGGCTGCAGCCAGCCATGCACCCGGGACTCCCAATCGCCGCAGCAGCATCCACAGCAGCACGCCGTTTGCCGCCTGCAACGCCACGTTGACTGCGTGATACGGAAGCGGAGCCAGTCCCCAGAGGCGGCGCTCGATCCAGAACGTAGTGAGGGTGAGCGGATAGTATCGGGACACGGCCAGCGACGACCAAATCTGCTTCAAACCGTCGACCGAGAGCATTGCGGGATTGCTCGTAAGATGGTCGTCGTCATCCCAAATGAACCCCGCCCGCCAGACCGGCCGGTACGCGACGAACGTGACGATCACCAGCACCAGCGCCAGGAGCCAGGAGTTATGCGCAGAGGTTACCTTCGGGACGCGCGCCATTGACATCGGCTGCTGAGCGGGAGTATTGGCGCGTGATTGCCCGTTCGTCATCGACGCCATCATACGGGTTCAGCACCTGTAGGCAAGCGCTCTCGCAGCCGAACAGAATCCTCTTCAGCGCGGACGGTGGCTCGGATCACTGCCGTTGCGGACTCGTCCCACTCGCCGGAGCACGGTACGGGCGTCCGCCCCGGTACAATTCCAGCCGGGTTTCGATCTCGCCGGCCAATTGGAGTCGCCCTTCCGAGCGGGCCAACTCAATGGCCTTTCGCGCGGTGGCGATGGCGTCGTCGAATCGGCCGGCGCTGGCGTAGGCAACGGCCAACGTGTCCAGATACTCGGCTGCCCGGTTGTGCGTGAGTTCACAAGCCCGCTCGGCCAACGTCACGGCCCGAGCGGGATCGCCGCCATCCGCCGGCGCCAGCGTTGCGAGCAGCCACGCCAAATCGTTCTGCACTTCGGGGTAGTTGGGTTTGAGTCGTAACGCCTGTTCCCAGTGTCCCATCGCTTCCGCCAGCCGGCCCGTTTGCGCCAGGGCATTCCCGAGGTTGCCGTGTGCCTCGGCATAGTCGGGCCTCAGCCGCAGTGCTTGCTCGTAATGCCCGATCGCTTCCGGCAGCCGACCTTGCTTCCCCAAGGCAAGCCCGAGGGTGAACTGTGCATCGGCGAAGCCGGGGGCGATCCGCACGGCTTGCTGGTAGTGCTCGATTGCGTCCGTAAGCTTACCTTCCTGAAGCAACGCATTCCCCAGGTTGTAGTGTGCGTCGGCGTAATCGGGCTTGAGCCGCAGTGCTTGCTCGTAGTGGCCGATCGCTTCCACCAGTTGACCTTGCTTCTTAAAAGCGAGCCCGAGGTTGAACTGTGTATCGGGATCCTCGGGGGCAATCCGCGCAGCTTGCTCGTACTGTGCGATCGCGTCGGGCAGCCGACCTTCCTGAGCCAGGGTGGTTCCCAAATCGCAATGCGCCACCCAACTGCCGGGGTTCCTTGCGAGTGTCGCACGGTACAGCGTCTCGGCGTCCCGATACATACCGCTCTGGTGCCACGTCAGCGCGCCCAGCGTCGCCAACAACCCCACGACCATCACGAGCGCCACGGGCTGGAGGACGGCCGGCATCCTGCTGGCAATCCGTGCCGCACCGGAAGAAAACAGCACGATGATCGCCAAACAGGGCAGATACTGGAGATGGTCGCCGACGTAGGCGAGAGCCAGCCAATACACGTTGATGAAGCCGAGAGCCGGAAACAAGGTTCCGGTGAAAATCAGAATCGCTGCCAGTGGTCCGCGGTTTCGTCGGGCTGACAGCCACAGCCCCCCCAGCAAGACCAGCGCTCCAAGTGGAAACGCGTATTGCCACCATGCCTTCGGGTCAATGGTCCATTTGGGGTACATGAAGACCAGATCAAGCGGCCAGATCAGCTTGCCCAGATAGAACCAAAACGCCCGGCCCGCCAGCAGTCCCCGATCGAGCAGCGAAAGGGAAAAATCCGCAGCATGCGTTGCGCACATTCTCCGCTCCATCCATGCGGCCGGCTGGACGGCGAGTGCTCCTAGCACAAACCACGGCAGCAACGGTATCACATCGCGCTTCCATTCGAGCCGACCCCGCTCCCACCAGGAAACCACCAGCAACACCGCCGGCAGCGTCACGGCCACCGATTTGCTGAGAACAGCCAGGAGGAACAGCCCGAGGCCAACCGCATAACTCGACGGGCGGCGGGCTTCGTCGAAACGCAAAAAGACAAGCGTTGCGCCCAGGGCAAAGAAGGTGGACAGCGTGTTTTTTTGTTCGGAGATCCACGCGACGGATTCGACACACACCGGGTGAAGCGCGAAGATGAAGCCCGCCAGCCACGCGCCGCGCAGCGCCAAGCGCCGCATGACCGCCACGAGCAGACAAGCTGAGCCGGCATGGAGCAGCACATTGGTCAGATGATAGCCCAGCACCGCATCGCCCCATAAGCGGTGTTCCAACCAGAACGCGCTGTGAAGAACCGGGAAATACTGCTGCGTCGTCCCCACCCCCAACCAAATTCGCCACAGTCCGGCGAATGATTGGAGCGCCGGCCTGGTCACGTGGTCGGGATCGTCAATGAGCAGGCCGCCCCGAAGGGCCGGGAGGTATGCCAGCACGGTCGCGCCTACCAGCGCCAACGCCAGAAGCCAGAAGTTGCGCGCCGATGCCATCGACTGCGGAGCGGGGGCGTCGTCGCTTGCCATCTGTCCTGTCATCCATTGCATCCTAGCATGTCCTCGTCCGCCCGGGCAATCTTTGGCCCAGTCGCTCGGCCCGGCACCGGCGCAGGACCCGTCAGCGTCGCCCGGGCGATAATATTCGTATTGACGGCGGTTTTGCCCCGTAGACAATAGGAACCAGCATGAGACGGGGTTCTTCCGACGACGGCCTCTCTTTCAGAACGTACCGGGCGAAAGATGGTGGGGCTGAAGAGTGAGCCGCTTCTGTAACGTCGAAAGAGAGCAAGCCCGTTCAACACGAACCAACACATGCCCCTGAAACTTCGCGATAAATGCACGTTCGACCAGCTCTCGCTCGGCGAGATCATGCTACGGCTCGATCCCGGCGAACGACGCATCCGCTCGGCCCGCGAATTCAAGGTCTGGGAGGGTGGCGGCGAGTACAACGTCGCGCGCGGCCTGCGCAAGTGTTTCGGCCTCAAGACGGCCGTCTGCACGGCCTTCGTCGACAACGAAGTCGGACATCTCATCGAGGATTTCATCATGCAGGGCGGCGTCGCCACCGATTTCGTCCTCTGGCGGCCTGACGACGGCATCGGACGCTCCGTGCGCAACGGACTGAATTTCACCGAGCGCGGCTTCGGCATCCGCGGGGCAGTGGGCGTTTCCGACCGCGGCCACAGCGCCGCCAGCCAGCTCAAGCCCGGGGATTTCGATTGGGAGAAAATCTTCGGCCGGATCGGCGTGCGCTGGTTTCACACGGGCGGGATTTTCGCCGGGTTGAGCGAGAGCACGGCGGCGCTGGCCATCGAGGCGGTCAAGGCCGCCACCCGGCACGGCACCATCGTCAGCTACGATTTGAATTATCGGCCCAGCCTCTGGAAGAGCATCGGCGGCCAGGCCAAGGCCCGCGAGGTCAACCGCGAAATCGCCAGATACGTCGACGTGATGATCGGCAACGAGGAGGATTTCACCGCCTGCCTCGGCTTCGAGGTCGAAGGCCTGGACCAGAACATCACGAAGATCGAGACCGACGCCTTCGAGAAAATGATCGAGAGAGCGGTGGCCGAATTCAAAAACTTCAAGGTCGCCGCCACCAGCTTGCGCAAGGTCATCACGGCGAGCAAGAACGACTGGAGCGCGATTTGTTGGATGGACGGCAGGTTTTATGAAAGTCGACGGTACCCCGCCCTGGAAATCCTCGACCGTGTCGGCGGCGGCGACAGTTTCGCGAGCGGATTGATTTTTGGCTTTCTGAAGACGGGAGACCCGCAGCAGGCGGTGGACTACGGCGCGGCACACGGCGCGCTGGCCATGACCACGCCCGGCGACACCTCCATGGCCACGCAAAAAGAAGTGGAGAAAGTCATGGGCGGCGGCAGCGCGCGGGTTCAACGATAATGGTGTTCCTGATCCACAAGATGCGAATCGAGACCTGAATCATGGAAACGAGATATGTACCAGATGCCGCGCGCTATCCGCGCCTGACCACCGACGAACTGCGCGCCGGCTACTTCGTCCAAAACCTGTTTCAACCGGGGACGGTGCAGCTTGTCTACACGGATCTCGATCGCGCGATCATCGGCGGGGTTGTGCCGACCGAGCAGAAGCTCGCGCTTGAAACCTCGAAGGAGTTGGCGTCGAACTATTTTGCCGAACGCCGGGAAATCGGCGTCATAAACCTCGGCGGCGCAGGGTCGGTTATCATTGATAAACAAGCGTTTACGCTACAAACACGCGATTGCCTGTACATCGGGCGCGGCAGCAAGCAGATCGAATTCACCAGTGCGAACCGCGCCGAGCCCGCACGGTTTTACCTTGTGAGTTACCCGGCGCACACCGTTCATCCCACACGCCTGGCAACCGTCGCGGATGCAGCCTCCGTGGCGCTCGGCTCACAGACCGATGCGAATCAGCGGGTCATCCGCAAGTACATCCACAAAGATGGGATTCAAAGCTGCCAGCTCGTCATGGGCTTTACTGAATTGAAGGACGGGAGCATCTGGAACACGATGCCGCCGCACACTCACGCGCGCCGCTCGGAGATCTATCTGTACTTCGATGTGGCGCCCGACGCCGCCGTATTTCATTTCATGGGCAGCGCGCAGCAGATGCGGCATCTCGTTGTCCGCAATGGCGAGGCCGTGCTGTCCCCGCCCTGGTCCATTCATTGCGGCGCGGGAACGCGACATTACTGTTTCGTCTGGGCGATGGGCGGAGAGAATCAGGAGTTTACCGACATGGACCAACTCGCCGTGCGCGAGTTGAAATGAACCAACATCGCGAAGGAAGGGCAACTGCATGGCGATCCTGGATCAATTCAAACTGGATAATAAAGTAGCCATCGTCACCGGGGCCGGGCGCGGTCTCGGCCAGGGGATCGCGTTCGGCCTCGCCGAGGCCGGCGCCGACGTCGTGGCGGTGGACGTGATCGACCAGGCCGAGACGAAGGCCGGCGTGGAAAAACGTGGGCGACGCTGCGCCACGGTGCGCGCCGATCTCTCCAGCAGCGCGTGCGTACCGCAGATTATTGACGCCGCCCTGGCCGCCTTTGGTCATATCGACATTCTGTTCAACAACGCCGGCATCATTCGCCGTGCTCCGCTGACCGAATTCACCGAAAAAGATTGGGACGACGTCATCAACATCAATTTGCGCACCCTGTTTTTCCTCAGTCAGGCGGCCGCGCGGGTCATGATCAAGCAGGGCAAGGGCGGCAAGATCATCAACACGGCATCGATGCTCTCGTTTCAGGGCGGCATCCGCGTGCCGTCGTACACGGCATCGAAGAGCGCCGTGATGGGGCTGACCCGGCTGCTCGGCAATGAGCTGGCCCCGTACGGCATCAACGTCAACGCCATCGCGCCGGGCTACATGGCCACGGACAACACGACGGCATTGCGCGCGGATGAAAAGCGCAATGCCGAAATCCTCGGGCGCATCCCCGCCGGACGCTGGGGCACGCCGATGGATCTGCAGGGCGCGGCCGTGTTCCTCGCGTCGGCGGCGTCGGATTACGTGCAGGCCTACACGATCGCGGTCGATGGCGGCTGGCTGGCACGGTAGGAGAACAAGCAAACACAGCACGGAGAGCACACCATGGCACAGCAAATCGGAATGACAGCCGCTTCCACAGCGGCAGATGATGCGCGACGGCAAACGAGTTTTCGTTGGGTGATTTGCGCCCTGCTGTTCTGGGTCACCACCGCCAACTACATCGACCGCGGTGTCTTCGCGAATCTCGCGCCGGAGATGCCGGGGCGATTGAGCGTGGCCAAGGGAGATTGGGACGTTGCCTATTGGAACATGCAGGTGTTCTTTCAAATCGCCTACGCGATCAGCATGTTGTTCATGGGCCGATTGATGGACGTGCTGGGTCTGCGTTGGGGCTTCGCGCTCGCCTGCGCGTTCTGGGGCATGGCTTCGATGTCGCATGCGTTCGCTCCGGAAATCGGCATGCTGTTCGGCGGCCCCATCGCCGGTTTCTTCGTCTGCCGAATTCTTCTGGGCCTCGGTGAAGGCGGCAACTTCCCGGCGGCGATCAAGACAGTAGCGGAGTGGTTCCCCAAGCGCGAGCGCGCACTGGCCACGGGATTGTTCAATTCCGGCTCCAACGTCGGCGGCCTGCTCGTGCCGTGGGCGCTTCCATTCATTGTTGCTCTGAATATTGGCAGTGTCGCCGTGGGATGGCGCGGCGCGTTCCTCATGACGGCCATCATTGACCTGTCCTGGATTATTGTCTGGGTCTCCGTGTATCGAAAACCCGAGGAGCATCCCAGGGTGAGCAAGGCGGAACTGGCCGTCATTCAAAGCGACGCTGTCGAAGCCACTGTCAAAATTCCGTGGAGAAAGCTGCTTCCGCACAAGCAAACCTGGGCATTTGCGGCGTCCAAATTCCTGACAGACTGTTTCTGGTGGTTCTATCTCTTTGGCAGTCCCGATTTCTTCAACAGAAAGTTCAACCTGGATCCCAAAGCCCGTGAACCCATGATCGTGATGATCTACGTCGTCGCCTCCGTGGGCAGCATCGCCGGCGGCTGGCTGGCGGGGTCGTTGATGAAGCGGGGATGGACAGTCAACAAGGCGCGCAAGGTCACCATGCTTATCTGCGGAGCGTTTGTGGTGCCGGTCATGTATTCAGCCATCACCGACAACAAATGGGTGGCGGCTGTGCTCATCACCATCGCGGCTTCGGCGCACCAGGCGTGGTCGGCCAACGTCTTCAGCCTGGCGGGCGATATGTTCCCACGGCGTGTGGTTGGCTCCGTGACGGGGTTGGGTGGCATGTTTGGCGCCGGTGGTGGCGTGACTCTGTTTATCATCACGGGCAAGGTGCTAAAGCAGACCGGCAACTACCTGCCCGTCTTCGTGCTGGCCAGTATCGCCTATCTTCTTGCATTGCTCATCATCCATCTGATCGTGCCCAAATTGGAAATGGCGGAAATCGAAGAGCCGTCTTCGGGCGCTGTGGCCAAAGCGTAAACAAGCCACGACTGTAGAGGTGGACGGGGCCGCCTGCGGAAGTTGTTGTGTATCAACTGCTTCTACACACGCAGTCAATCCTTGCCATTGGCGGTGAACTTTTCGGGTTCGGCTTGCAACTACTGAGAGAGAGGAGACAATCTCAGGCGGGTGCAAGCCGAATCCGATGCCATTGGCCGGTTGTATGGACTATACGCCAGCGAGCTGTATCACTACCTCGCGAAGCGATGCCCGGATGCCGCGACGGCCGGAGACCTGCTGCAGGAAACCTTTTTGCAGGTCGTCCGCCAATCCGACCAACTGGCGAAAGTGACGATGCCCCGGGCCTGGCTGTTTGCCATCGCCCACAACATGCTGGCCCGTCATTATCGCCGGCAGCGTGATCCCCGACCTGCCGCGCAACTCTGGTACGAACCTGAACAGAAACAAGACGACCGGCTCACCGCGATGCGCGAGGCCATCCGGAGTTTGTCCCCCGAATTGCGCGAAACGCTCGAACTGCGACTGGAACAGGAATTGTCCTATGAAGAAATTGCCCACGTGCTGGAAATCCCGGTGGGTACCGTTCGCTCGCGGCTGCACAACGCCGTCCGCCAATTGCGTGATTTAATGAACCGGCAGGAGGAGATTCAACCATGAAACCCGATGTTGTGGAACGTTTGCTCATGGACCGCGCGCTCGGTCGGCTCGACCCCGACGTTGATGCCTTGCTGTCCGATTATCTGGCCCATGATGCGCCAGCGTCCGCTCAGGCCCGGGAGATGGAGGCCGTGGTCCACATCGCCAGCAAGGCCATGCGCCAACCCGTGCTGGCGGTTGTGCCGCCGAATCAAATCCGCCGAATCGTCTGGCGTCATCGCGCCGAGCAGGGACTGGCCCTCGCGGCGTCTTTCGTGATCGGTGTGGGAATTACCGCTCTCGCGCTTCGCCTGTCCCCTTCGCGCGAGCGCAACGTCATCTCAACAGCCAGATCAATCGAAGACACATCCGTGCCGATGCGGCATCTCGATGCTGTCGTAAAGAAACAGGCCGAATCCCTTCCGTTCTGGTCAAACCAGCGCCTGTATTTGCTGGCTTCGGCTGCCGAAACGGCGATTCACAGAAAGGACAATTGAAATGAACAACGCCAAGCGGTTTCTCCGTCGGGTTCTTCCGGTAACAGGCGGCCTTCTTCTGCTTTGCGCCGGTTGCGACCCGACCGACTGGATTTGTTGGGCGCCGGATGGGGAGCATGCGTTCGTCCAGGGAGCAGACAATGACACCTTTCTGATTGATCGCGCCGGGAAGATTGTTGGCAAGGCAACCGACGCACGCGCCTGGTTCCCCGACTCGCGGCGGGTCGTTGCCGTTCACACAGTGAAGCCCGCCAGTTGGGACGAATACGCCAAGTTGCTCGGCCCCGACCGCGCCGGGCAAACAATCACAGCTTCCGCCGGTCTGGTGAACACCCTGGAGAATTATCACGGCGAGTGGAGCAAATTCAGCGATTCAGCAGAGTATAAGAAATGGGAAAGCAATGCGGTGGGACGCGCATTTGCCGGGGACTGGATCACGCGCTCGGTCGTGCTCTATCTCCAGCAAACGAATCCCAAGATCCTGGCGCCGGCACTGAATTCAAGCTCGCTCTCCATCAGCAATCTCATTCCGGACATACACGAGCTCAGGACGCGCGACGTGCTGTCGCACAAAGCTGGGTCCGAGCAGTTGCTGGCGCGGTTCCCGGACGAGGTTCTCGCGACGTTTCCTTCGCCGAATGGGAATGTGCTCGCGTTTACTCTTGGCGAGCCCGACGGCCCCAGTTTGTATCTCCTCGCCACATCGACAAACGGTCTTGCCGTGAAAGTGGACGACGGGGTGCTTGAGGCCGCGTGGTCGACCGACAGCCGAAATCTGGTCTATCCCAAAATTGCAGCCCCTTACGGCTCCCAAAACACGCAACTGGGCACCATCACCAGCCGGCAAGTTTGCGGGACGAACGGGGAAATCCTCGCCAAGTTTGAAGACGCCAAAGATCTGGCCGGTCTGGTTCTCGACCCAAACCACACTCGAGCAGCTTGCCTCGCCGATGGCCGGATTCTCTTTGATGCCGCGCCCATTCACTTGCCGGCACTGTCCTCCGACGAACCCAACCCCCTGACGCTGTTTGCCATCCGGCCCGGTCCGAAGCCCACCCTTGAATCGGTCGTGCGCCCCTCCGACAGCGCGCGACTTCCCGACCGGGTGGACCGCTTTGCGCTTAGCCCCGACGGAAAGAGAGTGGCTATCGTCGACCACCAAGGGAATGTCAGTGTCCTGTCCTTGGATACCGGGGAATTGGTGGCGATCCAACCCAGCGCGGTCTATTCCAACTCGGACAAGTACACGCAACTCATTCCGTCGTGGCGAACGACCAACGAGGTCACGTGCCTCGTCCCGATCGGCGACCCGTCCGGCAGCACCCAGCGTGTGGAGGTTGTCCTGGCGAACCTGAACGGTCAAAAGACCGCGATCAGCCTGTCCTGGTCAAATGCGATGATGAAAGGATTGCTCCTGCCGAGCGAGTAGCGCGCGCTCAGCGCGACTGGTTGCGCGGGCTGCGGTTGTCGGACACGGCTTTCGGGCTCTTGCCGACGAACTGCTTGAACGCGCGGCTGAAATCGTTGGGATGTTTGTACCCGAGCGCGTAGGCGATTTCCTTGACCGAAAAACGCTCCGTCTCCAACAATTCCTGAGCCCGGGCCATCTTCAACCGCTGATGATACATTGCCGGCGATTCGCCGTGGTGGGTCTGGAACATCCGCACGACCGTGGCGGGAGAGATTTGGAGATATTCACACAGGGCGGTGACGGGGTTTGGCTCCGCCAGGTTCTGGGCCATCCACCGCACGGCCAACTCCATCCGCAACGATGGCTCGGGCGGACCGATCTTGCGCTGGACGTGCCGGGCAACGGTCACATCGATGGACAGATGCAGTTGTTCGATGGCCAATTTCGTCAATTCATCGGGCCGCTCGACCTCGAGGCGACACAGACCGTGCAATTGCTCCAGCTTGTGCCACAAGCGCGTGCCGATCGTCCACTGGCGGTACGTCCCGGAGTCCACAGCGCACTCGGTACAACGCGGACCCGTGCGCCAGATCCACACGAGGAGGTCCGACACGCCGTCAGGTCGATCCGTCCAACCGCTCGCGCAATCCGGATCGATCACCAAGAAGTCTCCGGCGCTCAGCATCTTCTGCTCGTTCTCCAAGACAAGCGTCGGCTTGCCGCGGTTCACGAGAACATAATGCCACCCGGGATGCCGGGACACGCGGATGGGGCTCTGCCCATACTGCCGATGTCCCCACGCCAAATACAGCAAGTCGAGCTGCGCGCTTTCCGGGCACACCCAGCGCGGGCGCCCGGCCGGAGGTAGATGTAATACCTTCGGGAGCAAGCTCATACACACATCCAAGTAGTCTCAACAATCATGACTCAACAGGATACTCGAATCACATTGGCGGTTCGCATGTTCCGTCGTACGATGCCGACGGAAACATATGTCCCTTATAACCTATTGTGAGCATAATGAATACGACATCACCCAGTAAAGCCGCAACAAGAAAAAAGCAGCCGGCCGCCCCACTCGCCGCCAAGTCCGTACCTTCCCCCACCACCCTTGGCCTCGTGAGATCTTTCGGTTTCGGGGACCGTTTTGGACTGGCCACCCCCGGACATCTCGCTGCTGCAGAAAAATTCGATTTCGCGCCGATCTTCGCCCAGCAATCCATTCGTGAGTTGGAGCGCACCCAGCGCACAGCCCAGGAGGTTGTGAAAGCCGCCGTCACCGCCCTCAACGATAAGGGCTACGCTGGCAAGTGGGGGGCTGATGCCGACCACCTGAAGACAACCGAACACGTTGACCGCATGAGCGCCGCCGGTTTCTGCTTCTTCACCATTGACCCCTCCGAGCATGTTGGCAAGGGCGCGCTCACGCCGGAATTGGAATCGGCGTACTCGGGACGCAAGTTCGATGTGCCAAACGTTGGAAAGCTGCAGTTTGACAAGCAAACACTGCAGAGCGCGGCGGTGAAATACGGCCGGGCCCTCGAACACGTCGGGGTCATGGGCCGTCATATTGCCAAGGTGATGGATACGCGCCCGTTTGAGATCGAGGTCAGCGTCGACGAAACCAGCGACCCGACCAGCATCTTGGACCATCTGTTCATCGGTTTGGAACTCCGCCGATTGGCTGTTCCCCATGTGGTGAGCGTGGCCCCGCGATTCATTGGCGAGTTCGAAAAGGGCATCGACTACAAGGGGGACCTGAAGAAGTTCGAGGCTGAACTCCGCCAGCATCTGGAGATCGCCCGCTACTGTGGCCCGTACAAGATTAGCGTTCACAGCGGTTCTGACAAGTTTGCGATTTATCCGATCGTCGGTCGTGTTTGCGGCCAACTTCTGCACGTGAAGACATCCGGGACGAGCTACCTGGAAGGCTTGCGCGTGGTCTCGCGGACGATGCCGAAGGTGTTCGCCGAGATCGTCGAGTTTTGCCGTGGCCGGTTTGATACCGATCGCCAGAGTTACCATATTTCGACCACGCTGGCGGACGTCAAAGCCCTGCCGAAGTTCACCGGGCCGAAGGAAGAGCCCGTGTTCCTGGATCAGGTGGCCGGGCGGCAGTTGCTGCACGTGACGTTTGGCTCCGTGCTCACGCATCCGACCTTCAAACCGCAGATCATCGAAACGCTGGTGAAGAACGCCCCGTTGCACAAGGAGCTGCTGGAGAAGCACCTGACGAAACACCTTTCGCTGCTGGCGAAGGGCTGATGCCATGCAGGCGTTTATCACCGAAGACTTCCTCCTCCAGACACCGGTAGCCTGCGAGCTGTATCATAAGGTCGCGGTCCACGAACCGATATTTGACTATCATTGCCATCTGCCGCCCGATCAGATCGCGGCCAACAGGCAGTTCCGCAACCTGTACGAAGTCTGGCTGGCGGGCGACCACTACAAATGGCGGGCCATGCGCTCGGATGGCGTCTCGGAGAGGTTTTGCACCGGCGACGCGAGCGATTGGGAGAAGTTTCTCGCTTTTGCCCGCACAGTGCCGCATACCCTGCGCAACCCGCTCTATCACTGGACGCACATCGAGCTGAAACGCTTCTTTGGCATCACCCAGCGCCTCGACGAAACCACCGCCAAACAGATCTGGGATGAAGCGAATGAGAAGCTGGCGTCCATGCCGGTGCACAAGATTCTCGAGTCCAATCGCGTGGTCGTCGTTTGCACGACCGATGATCCGACCGATTCCCTCGAACATCACCAGCGGATCCGCAAGAGCGGCAATCTAAAGACACGTGTGTATCCGGCGTGGCGCCCGGACAAGGCGCTGACGGTGGACCAGCCGAAGGCTTGGAACGCCTGGGTGGACAAGCTCGGCGAGCCGCGCAATCTCAGCGCCTTCCTCACCGCGCTGCAGCAACGGCTTGATTTCTTTCACACCAACGGCTGCCGCCTGTCCGACCATGGATTGAACCATTCGTTCAGCGATGATTGCACCGAGTCGGATGCCAAACAGATTTTCGACAACGCGCGCGCCGGGCGGCAGGTGTCACCGGCGGACGCGAACAAATTCCGAAGCTTCATCATGCAGTGGCTCGGCGAGCAATATCATGCTCGCGGGTGGGTCATGCAACTGCATCTCGGAGCGCTTCGCAACAATAATACCCGTATGATGCGGACCCTCGGGCCCGACACTGGTTTCGATTCGATTGGCGACTGGCCGCAGGCCGAGCCGCTCGCCCGGTACCTGGACAGGCTCGACCAAAACAATCGCCTTCCCAAGACGATCCTCTACAACCTGAATCCCGCGGATAATTACGCGTTCGCCACGATGCTGGGCAACTTCCAGGACGGCAGCGTCCCGGGCAAGCTTCAATTGGGCAGCGGTTGGTGGTTCCTCGACCAGCAGGAAGGCATGGAATGGCAGATCAACGCGCTGTCCAACCTCGGATTGCTCTACCGGTTCGTCGGAATGATTACCGATTCCCGCAGTTTCCTCTCGTATTCCCGCCACGAGTATTTCCGCCGATTGCTCTGCGACATCATCGGCCGCGACGTGGCCAGCGGCAATCTGCCGAAGGATATGGACTTGCTCGCCGAGCTCGTACGCAACGTCTGCTATCACAACGCGAAGAACTACTTCGGCATGGAACCGGGCGCGGTGTAGTTGCCGGTCACACGCTCGCGGAAGAAGAAACCTGATCTCTCTGGTTTGCGCTTGCGCCCCGGGTTTGCACCCGGTGCAAACCCGGACCGCTCTCCTCCACCGGCCAGAAGGCCCTTACGGCCCGAGCCGAATGCGGTAGTAGAGATTCGTTCCGCCGGCATCCGAGTAGTTGGTCTCGGTATCCCCTGCGGGCATGACAATCAGTGGGCCACTGATGTCACTGAAGTTGTTGCTGTAGCCGCCGTCAGCCGCGCCGACGGAGCCCTGTACGATGTTGGTAATCACGGTCGGACCGCCGAACAACGCGGCGTTCACATCACCACCGGATGTCTTCCATGTGACTATGTTGGTTCCACCCGACTGGGTAATCCCAACAATCTCGAATACCGAGGCCGGGTTCGTCGGATTCAGTCCGATCAGGAACTGGTTGGTGTTGCTGATGCCCTTACCATACGGATCGGCGTTTGCCGCCGCTTGGGCGCACACCGATCCGTTGTCGGTACACCCGAAATAGAACACCCGCCAGCACTCGAATGGATCTGTCGACACCGTGATGGTGACCGAGGCGCAAGCTGTGGCGTAACTGCACGGCGCCCCGTCTTCATAGCGCCCGTAGTAGGTCGTGCTCGCCGCCGGGCTGACAACCAGGCCGTTGCCCGTGCCCACCGACGTGCCCCCGCATGAGCCGCTGTACCAGTGAATCGTCTCGCCGGTCCCGCCTCCGCCGCCATTCAGCGTCAGCGCCGTCGATTGCCCGCTGCAAATGGTCGTCGCCGTGGCCGTGGCCGTCGTCGGATCCGAGGACTTTGCACTCACCGTGATGGTGACCGAGGCGCAGGCTGTGGCGTAACTG
>Ga0335069_10000095_pt1 | contig 154091 bp, 227 predicted proteins | sample Lox_Sample_11_FD_206714 | JGI IMG/M metagenome (GOLD analysis project Ga0335069, IMG submission 206714) | Soil microbial communities from Loxahatchee National Wildlife Refuge, Florida, United States - Lox_Sample_1.1 | ecosystem: Environmental > Terrestrial > Soil > Wetlands | place: USA... | reverse complement strand
AAGCGTGTCTTTGACGGGCAGATCCTCTACGACGAGAAGAACAGGCAGGGATACCCGATCCAAGTCGTACTAGACGACCAGACTCTGCTGATCACGGCTGGGTCTCAGCCTAACTTTGACGGCATGACCATCAGGGCGATGAAGAACGTCGTGTCGAATACGCGCCGGAGCTTCTTCTTCCACGAGAAAGTCACGTTCACCTGCATGGCAACTGAGACGGCAGAGCTGATCTACGTCTACTCGCTCCTCCTGTACATAATCGGTCGATACCGCATCACGTTCTTTGACTCTAAGAACTTTGCAGCCGCGACCGTATCCTACGGCAAGATCCATAAGGTCATAAACGACCCCCAGCAGGTCTTTGGTCGGGAAGTCATCATGGTTGGCCGGGTCGAGCACACCTACATCGAGCGCACCGACAAGATGGTCCAGGGCGAGGCTACCGGCATCAAGATCGCGAACATGCCAGCTACCCCTCCCGCGTACCAGGAAGAGGCCCAGAATCAAGGCTGGGACTCTCCCGATGATCCTCAATGATAACAACCATTTAGGTCAAGATCTTAATCTAACGCAGTATGGCTGACGTCCCTCCAGAACTCTACAAGAAGCTTACCTCACTCAGGAACCTGACTCAGGCCATCCAAGAAGTTCGTGGTCACTTCAACCGGGAAGCCGACTTGAAGAAGGACAACAACATCGTCCCGCTCATGAGGGCTGGTAACCAGGCGCCTAAGGCGCCGGTCAGTGCCAGTGCAGGTCCACTCCAGTACCTAGGTCGAAAGGCGACTCAGGCCGGAAAGATCGTGCACATGATGGGGATGAAGGGTTCTGCTGCACCGCATTATGAAGTTACGGTAGACGCCCACAAGATGGGCAAGGTACCGCACGTATCGATCGCTCAAGTAGGCGCTAATGGCTCCGCGATCGCACGTCACCCGCAGATGTTCTCAAACGTCGAGGACGCTGTGAAGGTGGTCAACAATCATCACAAGACGGGGTCATGGTGAACCAAGTAATCTTGAAGAAGAAGCGCAAGTGGAAGATCGAGGACCTCACTGTTCGTGACATGGACCTGCTCTCTCAAGCGTCTTACCTACCCGAGAAGAATTGGTTCTGCTTCGGCATGTCCTTCTACAAGCTGGTGCAGCTCGAAGCAGTTGACGAAGATACGCTAGTGACGCCGTTCGGAAGAGAACTCGTCAGAGCGTACGAGAGGATGAGGCAGTGAGTAGGTTAGTTCTGCTCAACAGGCTGGAAGTCTTGAAAGACGTCTTGGCGAAGTCCCACCATGAGGACATCGTCGCTGGCGTCAAGCTTCCTCTCCAGTTGAAGGGGCACGACGAGCCAGTTCCGTATGAGCATCCACACCGCGAGCTTGCGGTGAACTTCGTTACTGACGTTCACCGGCGCAATCCTTACGAAGGCGCTCGCATGTCTGAGAAGTACTTAGGCATCGGATCAGGCGGCAAGGTCCTTCACCCGAATGCACTTCCTCCTCACAAGCGGACGAAGTACGGCGACATGGAAGATAGCCCGGTGAAGAAGGCGGTCGACGTCATGCCTGCGTCAACTTCGACACCGATCGTAGTAGCGAATCCTGGATCAACTACCTCTGAACCTCGCATCGTTCAGAACCCTGCTGTCATGAATCCGTACCCTAGTCAGACCATGAGTAAGTGCGGCAGTCAGGTGAATAAAATTTTAAGCTCTATGCTGAGCAGACCCAAGGGGAAGTAGATGAGTGACTTTGACAGCTTGATCAAGAAGGTGAACGAGATCATCGACCTGGTGAAGGCAGATCCAGCCACGAAGCTTCCCGGCGTCCTCATCAACAAGGCTGCTCCCGCGCCAGCTCCGGCCCCTGCTCCAGTGCAGAAGCCGATGACAGTAGCCGGTGCTCCCAAACCCCCGACTCCTCCCGGCATGAAGGCGCCAGGCATGAAGAAAGATGCCATGGGCTCGTTCGGCGGTGGAGCTATGAACATGAACATGGACAAGGCAGTGCAGCAGCCCCAAGGTAAGCCTGGTCACTCGACGATTGGAACAATCGTTCGCACAGCAATGCACATGAAGCAGCATGGTTTTCCCAAAGATGCCAAGCAGCACATGGGACTTGCCGTTCAAGAACAGCGCAACGAAGCACACCGCACCATGCAAGAGCCAAAGCCGAACCTTCCGAAGTCTGAAGGACGCGATCCAGCTCACCTCGCGAAGTGGATGCAGAAGGCTGTTGGCTGCATGAAGATGTGCAAGAACGACATGGAGCGTCAGCGCATCACCGACGGCGTCGTCGCGAACGAGCGCCGGAAAGACAGTGAAGCTGCGCAGCGCCAAGAACATGAAGATCAGGTCTCTGAGCATCAGAAGGCCGCGAACGCTTACAAAGAAGACAAGATCGACCAAGACAAGGGTCGAGAAGTGGTCAACCCGGCCAACAAGTCTCTCATTCCTCAGGTCGTGAACAAGGCTGAGCCCTTGATGAAGCCTTACAAGTCAGATGCTCAGAGGAAGTGGGCTCATACTGAAGCTGGAACCAAAGCCTTGGGTGGCAAAGCTGCAGTTCATCACTGGGACGAAGAAACTAAGGGCAAGAAGTTGCCTGAGCACGTTGCTAAGGCCAGCGAGTCAAAGCACGATCGATGCGTTGAACATGTGAAAGAAAACAGTCCTGAAGTCAAGAACCCACATGCCGTCTGCGTAGCAGAAGGCGTGAAGCCTGCTAAGTGGGGCAAGGGTGAAGAGATGGATAAGGCTCTCGGAGGAACTGGTGCACCGTCTACGCCGACTCCCCGTCCAGATGCTGGCTTTGGCGCCGTGGTCGTGAAAGATCAGAAGGGCGTTCATCCTGAGATCCCGATGGGTGAAGCTCATCAGGTCTTGAGAGTTAATCCTAAGGGTGTTTCCCCGGCTGGCGCGGCGACCCGCGCAGCTCAAGTTCCTGAGTTGAAGAACCAGTACACCCAGAAGGCTCACGCGATGCATACAAAGATCTTGAGCACTCTGAAGGGCATGAAGAAACCAAACCTCCCGTAAGGTGAGTAAATGGCTAAGAAGCGCAGTGAAGAACAGCAAGAAGCTCAGTCGAACCAGGACGTTAGGAACCACCAGCGACCTGTATGGACGAGCTTTGACCAATGCTGGGCCTCTTGCGTTAAGAACGGGGACAAGATCTTGAAGGAGTCCGCGAAGGTCCACCTCAAGCGTATTGGCATGTGGAATGACCAGACTAAGTGGATCGATGGCCTCATACACTTTGGCATCCCCATTGAGAAGTAAAGTAAATTCAAGGATTTAACCGTAGATCTTAATCCTTGACAAGTTGAGTTAGGAGACAGAGATGGCTCGAGTTTATGTTACAGCCGATGGATCAACACTGATTATCCCGGACTCGTCGATCGCCACGTCGGTGATCTCGAATCCGCAAGGTCTTGCCACGACTGGCGTCATAGCTCTCGTTGGCGAAGCTGACCAAGGTCCTCAGTGGTCCCAAGAAGATCGTCTTTCAAGCAATTCTTTCGGTCCCGGCGACATTAACCGCGTTGTGGCCAAGTACGGTTCGGGCCGCCTGGTCGATGCTTATCGCGGCGCCGTTGCCGCTTCTGCCTCGTCTCGTATTAAAGGTTCGCCTCAGAGATTCATCCTTGTCAAGTCAAACCTTGGCTTAAACGCCATGAAGCAGACTGACGACGGTCACGGCAAGATCCTCGCCGATGCTGCCGGTGCTCCCGGTAACAGCATCAAGGAGAGCATCTCGACCGCAGTCGACGAAGTCGCTCCATCGACCAGCAAGTTCTCGTACGCTCCGTCTGCTTCCGGCGCTTCTGCCGACATCCGCGTAAACGGCGGAGCCAAGCAGGCACTCGCGATCAGCGCGAACACCCTTCCCTCGTCTCTTGCACAGGCCATCACCGCGCTGAACAACCTCAACGCAGTCGGCGGCGTCAACCAGAACATCATGTCTGGACTCAGTGCGTCAAACCAGATCGCAGTCGCGGTTTCTGGCCAGAACGTAACCATCAGCTTGACTGCTCCGGCTGTGTTCGGTGCTTCGCCTGCAATCGGCGACTCCATGAACATCCCGTCTGGCTCCGTCATAGCTGGTGTCGGTAACGCCAACGTCGGTTGGTACATCGTCACTGCGGTCAGCAACACGTCGGCTTCGGCCAGCATATCTGCAGTGAAGATCACTGCCGGTGCTCCGGTCGCGGTCTCCTCCGTAGCCCTCTCCGCCACTCCCGCCAACGACCTGGTCGACTACAGCTCGATATCGATCAACAACATGTCAGGAACAGATAGACAAGTACTGACTGGACTGGTCGGCGTCAACGCTTCCGTCTCCGTCGCTGGTCCGGCCATCACCTTCGCTCTGGCTACTGGCAAGTTTGCCTCAAATCCGCAGATCGGTGACTGGTTGCACATTCCTTCCAGCTCGGCCTACGCCGGTGCTGGTTCTGCCAACGTCGGCTGGTACCAAGTCTCGGCAGTGAACAACGTCGCTGGCTCTGCCTACGTCACGGCTTCTCGCCTGTCTAACGGCTCGCCCGTCGCTGTCAGCTCGACCGCGATCGCCGCTACCTCGGACGTCCAAGTCTTGGATCGTCAGATTCGCGGTGTTGGTAAGTCCATGATGATCTTGGACAACGCCGGTGCCGTCAACATCAACACCTTGTTCTTGAACCTCGGAACTGCCAACGCAGCTTCGTGGATCGGCCAACAGCTCGACTCGGCTTCCGAGTTCGCCAAGCAGTTCAGCTTCTCAAACTCGATCACCAACGTGAACGAGAGCCCGATCGTCGGCGGTCACATCGCCCTCGAAGTCGGCTACTTGGGAACGACTGCTACCATGAGCATAGCCATGAGCGGCGCGAACCTCATGCTCACCACCAGCGTCACTGGTGGATCGGGCACGAACCTGTCGATCATCTTGAACAGCGTAAACACGATCTCTGACCTCTGCGCCTTGATCAGCTCCAACGCTGGCTACTACGCTCAGCCTGGATCTGGCACGGATGCTCAGCGTTCGCCTATGATCTTGGACCAAGTCTCTAACGTCGGCATCTGCTCGGACGTCGCGAGCACTGCTCCTGGACTCATCAAGCGCGACATCTGGGACTTGACCGCTGGACCCGGCAACATCGCCGCTTCCTCTATTCAGGTCACTTACATGCCGATCGCTACTGCCGGTCTCCCCGACGACGAAGGACCCTACTTCTTGTCTGGCGGTGCCAAGGGTGGAACGACCGCGCTGCAGATGGCTCAGTCCATCACGGCACTGTCGACCGTTCGCTGCAACTTCGTAGTTCCCCTCGTCAGCCAAGACGCAACTCTTGACTCGGCGGCTGGACTTACTGACCAGTCTTCTACTTACACAGTCGACGCTGCGAACGCTGCGGCCCGCGCCCACGTCATCGCGATGTCGACTCCTAAGGTGAAGCGTCACCGCGTTGCTCAGGTCTCGAAGCTCGATACCTTCCAGAACCAGCAGTCCGCTGCTGAGATCCTGGCAAGCTTCCGTTGCACGATGTGCTTCCAGAGCATCAAGGACTTGAACTCACAAGGCGCCATCGTTACCTTCCAACCTTGGATGGGCGCTGCGAAGGTCGCCGGTATGCAAGCCGCTGGCTTCTACAAGGCCATCTACAACAAGGCTCTTCAGATCTCTGGCGTCGTGAACCCCGTCGGCTTCGACGATCAGGCTGACTCGCTGGTCGAACAGGCCATCTTGTCCGGCATGATCCCCGTCAGTCAGATGGAAGACGGTTCGTTCCGGTTCCGTACTGACCAAACGACCTACGGCGTCGACAACAACTTCGTCTACAACAGCTTGCAAGCTGTCTACGTGGCCGACATCATCGCCCTCAGCTTGGCTCAGGCAATCCGCGACGCGTTCGTCGGTGAGTCTGTGGCCGACGTTCAACCCTCGACCGTCATCTCCTTCGTCAAGGCGAAGATGGAAGAGTTCTTGAACAAGAAGCTCATCGTCAGGTCGCCTCAGCAAGGTGCTCCCGGCGGTTGGATCAGCATCAACGCTGAACTCGACGAGGACGTCTTGCTCGTTGACGCAGTTGTCATCGAAGCCACTTCGATTCGCTTTGCCCCGATCACGCTCGAGATCGAAGGCATCAAGGCCAGCGCTGCTGCTTAAGGAAAGGTAAATAGCTCATGGGAACCACCCAGCAAATTCTAAATGGTGCGAGGGCTCAGCTTATCGTCAACGGGAAGATCCAAGGGATCTTCACGAACTGTAGCTGGGGCGTCGCATACGATGTTCAGCCTGCTTTCATCCTCGGTCGCTACTCGCCCGCTGAGTTGACGTACACCGCTCAAGAAGCTATCCGCGTGACGGCTTCTGGCTTCCGTGTGGTCAACAACGGTGCTCACGTTGCAGCCGACATCCCGAAGTTACAAGACCTCTTGAACCACGAAGACATCAGCATCGCGATCTTTGATCGTCAGACCAACAAGCAGATCATGACCGTCCTCGGCGTACGCCCGGAAGGTTACGACACTGACGTTGCTGCTCGATCGATCAGCGCGTTCACTGCACGCTTCCTCGGCTTGAGAGCTGAAGACGAGTCGGGCTCACAGGGTGAGTCGGCTGGCGCTTCTGACCTTCTCTCGGGAACCTAACCTTAACTTAAGATAAGACCATAAGGAGAAAAAATGGCTCTTTCATTAAACTCAATCAAGAAGCTTCTTGAGGTCATGACCGCTCAGACGGAAGGTCTCGAAGTTGCCAACATCTTGAACGTCGCTCAGACGCGTCAGGCTCAGGCATCGAACCCCTGGATGATCGCTGCCGTCATCGTCGCTGCTCACACCAGCGCTACGACTGACTTCGCGGCTCTTGCAGTGGGCGATCAGCTCGTGCACATCCCGGCTGTTGCCGGTAACGCGGTCTTCGAGACTGTCGCTACTGCGGGCACTAAACCATCGGCTGCTGTCGTCGGCGATCTTTACATCGCTCTCCGCGCTGCTGCGGTTCCGGCTCCCCTTACCACTGTTCTGTAAGTCGACTTAAGGGTCGATCATCGAGCAGGAAAGCTCACGTCGTCACAGGCGTGGGCTTTTCGTGCTTCTGGGCTCAGTTGTACGGCAACATGGCCGCAACTTCGATGCCGTCTACTTCCACAAGGTGCAGTCGCACCGATCCTGTCTTGAAGTTCTTCACGTAGTCAAACGCGATCTCATCGCTCACAAGTCGCAACACTGCTCTGCCATCCTGTACGGACGCAGACGTCAGCTTCAGGACGGCGTTCTTCGCGGCTTCCTTCGCACGCTCTCGTCCGAGCTTGCGCGAGTAGTTGTCCGGCTTCACCTTGGCGGCAGCCTCTTCAGCTCTCTTGATGCTTTCTTCAGTCATCTTACTGAGCGTCTCGGACTTGATCTCCCTCAAGCTATCCTTCATCTTCTTGATGTCCTGCTTGATCATGTGATACTTCGGCAAGTTTCCAGGGTTCACGCTGGATACCCCGATCTCCATCAGTACCGATACGCCTTCATGGTTCTTAGCGAGCTGGTCGAGTGCGAACATGACGTCGATCTCGTCTATACGAATGAAGAAGGTCTTGGCTCGAAGGCGGGCTAACTTCTGCGCTGTGCTACTGCGCATTGGCCGACTACGCCGCGTCTCCTTGGTGTTCTGGTAGCGCATCACTACGTTGTGGATGTTGTAGTGTAGTGCGAACTCGTGTGTCATCTCTTTGCTCCTGTAAGTTTGCCGTGTACCCAGTAGAACGGGTAACAGATTATGCCTAGTATCCAGAGTACTGCAATGAACAACCACCAAGTGATCCCTGGACCGTCAACGTCAAGATCCTTGTTCATGTCGTAGACCAAGAACCCACCTGCAAGGAAGGCTATGATCGGGATCAAGACTTCGTTTGGGATCGTGACGGTCACGGAGACTCCGCTCGGGTTGTTGGAAGGGTGTCCTCAGACTCCCAGAAGTGGTCAGAGAACTTCACTCCGTTCACGTCGTACTCGGTACGCGGAGGAAGCATCCCTGATGCTGTGATAGCGTTGAACATGTTGGTGACCAGAGCTTGGACGAGCTGCTCGTTGTACACGCCCAGTTCCCTGGTTGTGTTACGAGCGACGTCTGTAAGCTGGGCCAAGAACTTGGACTTCTTCACCAAGTACCCACGTTCCGACCGTCTTCGAGCTTCTTGAATCCCTTGTCGAAGTACTTGTTGGTCAAGTGAGTGAAGGTCGTAGGCGAGCGCTGCATGTCGCCGAACGTCTCGATGTCCTGGACGGCAGCTTGGATCGAGGCAACGACGGTGTCGATGTCTTGCTCCTCGGTGTCGAAGTACAGGTCGAACTGGCCGTCGGCAGAGATGGCATCGAGTGCCGTCTCGGAAGTGTGGAACTCGTTGTCGCGCCATGCGTCTGCCCTGCCCTTGCGGACGTCGCGGTCGCACTCGAGGCGAACCTTGATCGGGTTGAACTCGTCCAGCGCCGAGAACTCGTTCTCGAACCGGCAGTCGTCGACGACTATCACTGCGTGAGGATCTTGCTCCAAGATCTGCTTGATGCGGTACTTGGCGATGTTGACCCACATGTTTGCGTCACGCTTGCGACCAAACTCAGTGCCGAGGTACTGGAGGAAGTCGCCAGACTTCTTCTCGCGAGGAACACCGTAACCCTCTAACACGTCCCACATGGCTTCGTGAACCGAGTAGAGCGGATCGGCGAACTTGATGTGGTGACCATCGTAGTGCTCGACGAGCCTCTCGGTCGTCGTTGTCTTCCCGCTACCTTGTTTTCCCGATACGATGATGACCATCTGTTACCCCTTTGTTTCTAAGGCTTGACGTTCTTTGGCGAGGTTCCGGTTCAAGGCAGCAGCTTCAGAGAACTTCTCACTGTAGCGCTCCTTGAGCTTGTTGATGTTCGACTGGCGGGCATCCTGTGAAGTGAGCCCGTAGATGCGGAGAGCCTGGTTGATGTTGTAGTCCATGCCGCGCAGGTAACCCTTCATCAGGTTGGCGTCGAGCGGCTTGTCGTACATGATGGTCTTCTTCAGGGTATCGACCATGTAGCCAGCGTTCTTCACCATGTAGTTGATGTTCTGCTGAAGCAGAGCCTTGGCGTCCGTCGGGCGTGCCGTGCGGATGGCCATCATGTCGTTGTTGATGAACACTTCATCGACCACGTTGAGCTGGTGAGCCATGATGCCCATGTACCAGAAGAGGTCTCCCGCTTCTTCCATGAGGTTCGTGCGATCGACGTGGTCAGCGTCGGCAGCTTCCTGGATCTCGGCAAGCTCCGATATGATGCCGATGGCACCGTGGAGCAGGCGGATGTTCGCGAGGTCTGAGAAGCGCTTCTTGAGCGGCTTCATGTCGCGGGCTTCGGTAACGAGCACGTTCTCGATGTACGTCTTCGGGTTCATTACTGGGCTCCTTTCCCGGAGAATAGATCTTGGACTTCTTCTTTTACTGTTTCCAATTCACTAGGCGTGAATGGCGTTTCTTTCGAGACGTCGATGCCACGGCCTGCGAGTTTGGTCTTCAATTCTTGAGGAAAACTGCCAAGACTCATGGCACGCTGCGCCGTCTCGGTCAGCTCGAGCTTTCGCTCTTCAGGCTGCACGGAGTACTTCCGACCGATGGCGATCGCTTCGTCAGCAAGAACCTTCAAGGTTTGACCGCTGAAGATCTCGAGGGCGCCACGGATGACGGTGTCATCGGTGATGTCTCCGCCAGTGGTCGCGTCAGTCACGGAGACCGGCCCGCCGAGCGATGCGTAGTACACTTCGCTGAGCGTAGCGTACTTGCTCGTGTTCTTATTGTAGATCTTTCGATTCTTGTACTTCTTGAACTCTGTCACTTTGTTTCCCTCCTGTGAACTGCCTGGATCGTAGCAGACGTAGACGCGTCAAGTCAAGGTACTTCTCAAACAGCGCGGCATCGTACTCGTCGGATGATCGCTTGACCTTGTAGAACTCGAAGTAGAACTGGTAGCTAAAGAACGCTAAGACCAAGAGTCCAACGGCGATTACTCCGTGGTTGACAAGGAAAACCCCGACTTGATCTTCCACCTGGAAGAAGAGAGCTTCCTTAGCCATACACCAGGTCAAACGCAGCGTTGAATAGGTCGACGTAGAAGACCTTGTTGTCCTTGTACGCCGGAACCAAGAACAGTTCGGTGATCTTACGGAAGCGATCGTCAGGATTCTTGACGGTGATCTCCCTCATGCCAGCGACGGCTTTCTTGACGCGCTCTTTATACTCGAGGTTGGCGAGTGCTGCGTCGGTCACGCCTTGTTCTCCGGTGTCGGCTGCGCATCGGGAGCAGGAGCCGGGGCTACGGCAGCGGCAGCGCGACGAGCAGGCTTTGAGTTCTTCTTTTCGGGCTGCTGCGGTGGACGGACAGGCTCTTCGGCCTTGGGCGCTCCAGCGTAGATGCGAGCTTTGTAAGCAGCGATCAGCTTGTCGAGGTCGACTGCGAAGTTGTCCTTATCCTCGAATCGAACCATGGCCTCGAACGCGACTTGGTTACGGACCAGCAGTACCTTCTGCTTGTTTACTTCAGCCTCTTCACCGTAAGTTCGCCAGATGTGACCGAACTCGTCGTTGAGGTTCTTCTCGGTTTCTTCCAGGTCAACTCGTTCGCCTACGATCCGTGCCACTGTATTCTCCTTTGATAAAGTTACCCGATCCCGAGCGCCGAGGGTGGGGGAGGTCAGGCGCCCGAGACCGGGTGTTCAGTCTCATTATGCAGCGACTATCCTTGTCGCGTCAAGTCCGGCTTTGCACTTTCCAGCATGTGCGAGGTTGGAGCAGTCCATCCCGGTGCGTCCGTCGCTACGTGCGACAGCCATACTTTGCCAGCCATCACCTCGGTCGCCATCTGCATGGCGGCTACTAAGCCAGCCTGATTTCCAGGGTACGGGTTCGTCTCGACCTGACCACCTTTCTGCATGGTGATCAGGACCCGATATCCTACCGCCGGGTCTTCGATTACTTGGATGAGCTTATGGTTGACGATCAGGTTCCCTTTGATCTTATTGGTTTTCATACTGCACCTCCAGCGGCCATCTTGACCGCTACCGACATTGCGTGAGCGTTCACGTTCTTGTTGGTGCCAAACCACAGGCTGTCGAAGCGCTTGTCGCTGTCGTCCTTGGCTTCGTGGCTGAGATACTGCGTCATGCCGTTGTACAAGCCCCACATGGTGCCGTTCGCGCTCTTCAAGTCAGCGCCGAAGCCTGTCTCGAACAGCTTGGTGATGTTCTCGGTCAGCATGGTCAAGCGAGTCTGCTGACGCTCGGTTATCTCGGTGTCAGAGATGTTCGGGTAGAACACCAGCTTGACGTACTTCTTGACGTCAGCGGTCGACACGCCGTAGCGAGCCATCGCCTTGTACATCTCGCCAGTGGCCTCGAACTGCTGGTTGGCAGTGTTGACCATCTCCTGGATCTTGTCCAAGCCGGTCTCGATGCCAGCGGTGTGGCGAACGCGGAGGAGAGCTGAGTCAGTGGCGCTGATCGCAGCGGCCAAGGTGTTAGCGCACACGACGCGGATCGGAGTGAAGCCGACCATCGCGCTGGCGACGCCGTCGTGACGGTTTGTGAGGAGGAGCATCTTGCGAACTTCGTCACCGCCGCCGATGTCCAGGGGCTTGCGGTTGAGCTGGGCAAGGACCCAGATCTTGCGACCACCATCGAGTGAGCCAGCGGTCTCAAGGGAGACTTCGCCAGACTTGATGAAGGGTTCGAAGAAGGCGAAGGCCTTCTCGTTTTGAAGCGGATGATACTTGGGACCAACTTCGCCCAAGACCTTGTTGTCCGAGAGGCGGATCACGCTCTTGGAAGCGCGGAGTGTACCGTCAGGACGGTGCGTGGTCTCCATTGCGACTTTCCAGTTAAGGCCAGCGAGCTTGATGCCCTCTTCGATCGACGGAGCATTCTGTATGACGCTTCCGAGCTTGTGCCAAGGAACTTCCTTGACGCTGAACATGTTTTCTACATCTGCACTCATCTTACCCTCCTAAGTGAGTTTGTGTTTAAGACATAATCAGATTATCGCGGTGCAGCAAGAAAGTCAATACCCCTGTCTCAAACTGTGTAAGTACGCGAAACTTTATAGTGTCCGTTGTAGCTGGGAGACGTACTTACGTCGTAGCAGACCGTCTCATAGTAGGAATACTCGTTCACTTCGCCGGTCTGAGGGTTCCAGGCCGTGGCACTGCTGAACTCCTTCTCAGCAACGACGATGAGACCCGCTGGAAGTGTAAGGTACATGCGCAGGTTCTTCCCTGGGATCTCAGGCATCTTCTCGAGTTCGGCGCGGGTCAGCATTCCCTGACTGCGTGTGAAGAGGAACATCAGCCCTCCACCTTATGCTTCTTCTCAGATATGGCAAAGCCTGTCTCAGAAGGCTTGCAGGTATCCTTACTGCGCTCTCCGGTGTCGTGAGTGTTTGACAGCTTCTTGTTGCGTCGCGAGTTGTACCGGTTGATCCCAGCGGCATAGTTGTTGATGTGACCCTTACTCATGGCAATCCTCTCGGAGTGAAGATACGTCGGTTGATTTGTCCGTAATGCTTGGAGATCTCTCTGTGGTGGTTATCTTCCATGCTCGAAGGTAACCCCGTCTCTTCGTCAGTCTCTACTGGGATCATGCCAGTCGGTACTCCGGCGATACCGCTCGGATACCGATCTTCGAATCCCCAGAACCAGAACTTACTCTTTATGAAAGTCTTCCACTCGTTGATGTTCCTCATCTACTTCACTTCACGCTTGTACATGTCGAACATGGACTTACGAAGCCGCTTCTGAGCCGTGATGCCAAGGTGAGCGAAGATGCTCTCGTACTTCGTGATGATGCCCCAAGCTTCAGCCTCGGTCATCTTGGACACCGTCTCCTCGTCGACCTCGATCTCGAAGAAGTTATCTACCTTAGGGGATTGCTGCCCGTCGGTGGTATCGTACACCGAGTAGAACACGAGGGTAGCGTCGTCGAGGTTGTAGATGTGGCAAGTCTTCCACACTGAGAAGTTCGGCTTATAGCCAACGTCTGCAACGAAGGCCTTGATGGTCTTCTCCTCGGTCTTGTCGACTCGAAGGTTCTTCTCCTCGCGCTGGATGTTGTTCTTGGACCCGTCCTGGCGGTACTTGGTCGTCAGCTCCTGACGGTTCTCGTCCAGGCCGTGCGACGGGCGACGGAAGCGCATGAACGGTGGGAACTCGCCGATCGTGGAGTTGATCAGGGCATGGAGCTTGTCGCGGTGGGCAGCAGGTAGTCCGTCGGCGAACGCTTGGAACGCCTTGGTGATGTGCTCGTTCGTGTAGTAGTGATCAGGTCCCTCGACGTAGATGAACTTCTTGAGGTTAGGCAGCCCATCCATGATGCGCTTGAACTCGGTCAGAGTCGCGGCATCAACGCGGTACTTCGTCTCGAACTCGGTGTGTTCGGGTACGAGTACTGGGGTCTGGGGTTCTTCGGTCTTACTCACTTTAGCCTTTCCACATCGCGCATGTCGCCATGCCTGCTAGGAACGATAGTATCGCGACTAGCAGTAGTACGTCAACGCTTCGCCTTCTTACCCTGTCTACGAGCCTTCCTTCGAGGTGTATGACGTTTCCCCTTCGCTTTCCCGCTCGCATCAACTGCCTCTTTCAGCTTGATCTCCAGGGCCAGCACGGTAGCTTCGATCCTCTTGGCCTGGTCCTGCATGCCCGAGATCCCCATCGATACTGATCGGCGGGTATTCTCCAGCACGAGCCGGTTCCACCGAAGGTCTTCTCGAATCTGAGCAACGTCTACTTCTGACACGTTCCCTCCTTGTCAGACTTACAAAGATCGTCTCATCCTTGGTGCCCCATGTCAAGTCAGGAGGTAATCAGAAGAATAAAGTCAATGAAAACATAGAGTTACGTATAGTTCTTAATATAGAAAGAGTCTCATACGGTTGGGATGGCTCCAGATGGCTGGGGTCGGTACGGCAAGGATAACTGAAGATGTCCACAGAGCGCAGGTGGGATGCGTATTCCACTACTCCACTCACAGCAGACGGCACTCTCAACGGGATCATCTCAGTTGCCGATACCTTCGGACTCTACACTAAGATGGCAGTCTCCCTGGCATCGAATACCCAGCCTAAGACCACGTTCCAAGTCAAAGCTGTCCTTTCACCCACGCAAGTCCAGCTCGGTCTTCCCAGCACTGACCTCAACCAGTTCTCAGACTTGACGGCGTTCACGGTAGCTGACAGCGCGGATCTTACTGCACCGCGTCAGAACATACCCGTCATCAAGCCAGACGACATCCAGAACGCTGTCTACGCCCGCGAGCCGATAGTCGGACTCAGGCAAGCCCAGGTCGACAAGTACGGACGCTACATCGACTCCACCGTTGGAGACGATGGCAAAGTGCGTCTTAGTACGGACTCTGAAGTCAACGTCGAGGTCAACAGCGTTTCCTTATTCTCGAAGCCGTACGACGCAGTCGTGGTCACCTATCCTACCTCAACCCAGGAACAGTATCAGTCGAAGGTCGGTGGGGTCTCTGGTACCAACGTACAGCTTGTAACCGTAAATTACAGTGACGCGAGCAAGAACTTGATCACCAACGCTTTCAGGATAGACAACTAATGCCGTACAAGTTCAGCCCATTTACAGGAACCCTCGACTACTACGTTCAGCCCACAGGCAACGTGAGCGGCGTGGCACCGACGACCGACAAGGCTATCGCTCGCTGGGTTGGAACCGGCGGCGATACGATACAGAACAGTCCGAACACGACGGTTCAAGACGGCGGCGCGATCGAAGCACAGGGCTTCGTAACAAAGAATCACGTCACTGACACGGTTGAGATAGGTGCTGGCGAGACCATGACCTTAGCTTCGTACATGGACCTCGACGCTGGTGGAACAGTTATCATTGATGGAGATGGTGAGTTAGTCATCATATAAATTATGGCTTTACATAGACTTTCACAAGTATCCTCGACCCCTCCTTCTCCTCCTTCAGGATACTGCCTCCTTTACTTTAAGACGGATAACGTCCTCTACATTCAAGGCTCGGATGGTATAGAGCACGCGATCGGTACCGTCAGCGACATCACAGACTTGCACGGTGATGGTGTTGCTCACGGTCCCGGTGATGCACTATTGACCGTAACGGGTATCCAAGGGAAGCCTGTATCCTCGACTGCTCCCACAGACGCGCAGTTCTTGCTGTGGAACGGAACCAACTACGTTCCGGTCAACATAAGCGGCGACGCAACTATGAGCGATACTGGTTCATTACTCATTGCGTCAGTCGGCGGTTCTACTGCCGCGAACATACACTCGGCTGAGCAGACTGCTAACTCAGGACTTGTTTCGTACCCCGGCTCTGGCCTGTCCGTAAACTACACGGCCATGATCGTAGAGTTCAACGGCGTCGTATCGTTCGTGCCTGCTGGCAGCCTGACCCTTGGTTCCAGCTTAATCAACAACTTCGTCTACGTCGACACAACGGCGACCGTTACTTCTGGCGCCACTTTGCCTCCGAATGCCATTCCTTTGGCAATGTTCTCGACGAACTTGAGCACTGTTACGTTCCTGGAAGACGCTCGCGTCATCTTGAACAAGAACCAGGTCTGGGGAGCACTGTCTGACATACAGAACTTGAGCGCTACGGCCTCAGCTTCTGCTGGAACTTCTGAGAAGGCAGCTCGGGCCGACCACGTTCACGCTATCCCGACTGCAGCCCCGGTTACTCAGACTCCTAACCAGTCTAACGCTGCCGGGTCTTCTGCAAGCCTCGCTCGAGCCGACCACGTCCACGACATACCTACTGCAGCCCCAATCAGTCAGACTCCAGACAACAGTAACTCCGACGGAAGTGCGACGACCTTCTCCAAGTCTGACCACGTCCATGACATCCCTACCGGAGTTGCGTCTGGCCTTGACTCTACCAGCACCAACACGCAAGGCTCGGCTGCTGCGTTTGCTCGCCAAGATCACACTCACCACGTAGCGAGCGGCACTCCCGTAACGCAGAGCACCGATCAAGCCAACGCTGCTGGAACATCTCCGAACTTTGCCAAAGCAGACCATGTTCATAACATCCCTACTGATGTTCCCGTACAAGCAAACGCTGACGGAACTGATCTTCAGGGATCTTCTACTAAGTTTGCTAGGGCCGATCACAAGCATGACATAGCAGTTGCAACTCCAGTAACGCAGAACACCGATCAAGCCAACGCCGCTGGATCTTCGTCGGGCCTTGCTAGGGCTGATCACGTCCACAACATCCCCACAGATGTTCCGATTCAGGCAAACGCTGACGGAACTGACCTCCAAGGATCTTCGACTAAGTTTGCTAGAGCCGATCACAAGCACGACATTGCCGTTGCTGTCCCGGTCACGCAGACTCCAGACCAGTCGAACTCTGCTGGCTCTTCGTCGAGCCTCGCAAGGGCAGATCACGTTCATGACATCCCAACTGCTGCTCCTGTCGCAGACCTTACGCCGAACACGACTAACGCTCAAGGCTCTGCGTCTACGTTTGCCAGAAGCGATCACTCTCACGCGGTAGACAGCGCAGCCCCGGTCACGCAGACTCCAGACCAGTCGAACTCTGCTGGATCTTCAGCCGCATTTGCCAAGTCTGACCACGTACACAACATCCCCAGCGCTACTCCTGTTCAGGTAGGAACCTCCAACAACAGGGGATCTGCTGCTTCCTTCGCCCTGTCTGACCACGTACATGCAGTTACGTTCGGCGTAATCGGCGGCCTCATCATGTCGACGTACGTTATCGGAAGCAACGCAGTAATCGCTGCTACCGACAGCATAGTCCAAGCCTTTGGAAAGTTACAGGCTCAGATAAGTGCCGTCGTTGCCTCGGCCATTACCGGACTCACCGGCGATGTCACGGCTTCTGGCCCTGGGAACGTACCAGCTACGATAGCCGTCGGTGCCGTCACAGACACCAAGGCTTCTCTAGCAAACAAGCCTGCCGTCAGCGTAGTTGCGACTACTAACCAAACTCTGTCTGGAACACCAACCATCGACGGTCAAGCAACTACCGCTGGCACTTCCATAGTCTTACTGACTGCACAGTCTGCCGCATCGCAGAATGGTCCTTGGGTGGTACAAAGCGGTGCTTGGACGCGTCCTACCTGGTATCCGTCGGGAGGAACGACGCAAGCGTTCCAGTTCATAACCACGCTGGTCAGGTTAGGAACTGTTTATCAAGGTTCCGTGTGGAGGATGACTACTTCTGGCGCAGTTACCATAGACACTACTGCGACTACGTGGGTAGTTACGTCGGAAGCAGGAAACTACAGGGCAGACTACACCATAGGAACTCAGTCTGGGTCTAGCTCAGTGACACTCGCGTTTGCAAACGCGTTCAAAGCTATACTTGGATGGAACCCGACCGCCAACTTTACCTTGACCATGCCGCCTACAGCTCCGACCGCAGGTCAGTACCTGGGAGCCGCCGATAACTCTGGAACTCTGCAGTGGACTAACCCGGTCGTGAACATCGACGGTGGAACGGCGAACTCCGTGTACACTCCTTCTCAAGTAATAAACGGTGGAACTCCGTAAGGAACTATCATGCCAGCAAGCACAATAATTCAGTTAAGACGTAGTACCGCAGCTACCTGGACAACGGCCAATCCAACCTTGGCCCAAGGTGAAGAAGGTTACGAGACGGATACCGGCAAGATGAAGATCGGTGACGGAGTAACTGCGTGGGCATCGCTTCCGTACGGTGGTCCAGTAGGACCCGCATCCACGCAAGTCTTGGAAAGTTACGGAGACGGATCTGACGGTAACGTAACCATATCTTCAGGCATCACAGTTCTTTCTAGAGATATGTTCTACAACAACCTGACGATCAACGGCACTGGCCAGATCAACATGGCCGGGTATAAGATCTTCGTCGCTGGTACATTGGACATCTCAGCGGCTGGGGTCGCCGCTATCTTTAACAACGGCAGTGCTGGATCTAACGCGGCTACGCAGACTGGTGGAGCACTTGGCGTAGCAGCCCCAGGCGTCACGCTAGCTGCGAGCGCTGCAGCGACTGCAGGTGCTAACTCAACTACTGCTGGTGGTAACCAAGCTGCTGCGGCTTCTGCCGGATGGAACGGTGGAGCTTCAAATGCTGGCGGTGCTGGTGGGAACGGCGGACCCAATGCCGGTCCAACTTCTGGTGGAGCATCGCGTGCTGGTACCGCAACTACCAACACTCTGCCTATTCGGAGGTATGAAACAGACTTATTTCGCGGAGCAGCGCTTATCATTCCTGGCGGCGGTGGACCAGGCGGCAGCGGCGGCTCTGGTGACGGTACTACTGTTGGTAACGGTTGTGGAGGTGGTGGTGGAGGAGGAGGCGGCGGCGTCGTAGCGATTTGGGCGAACATCATTAACCGTGGTCCATCAACACCTGCGTCATGCATCCAAGCGTTGGGCGGCAACGGAGGAAACGGTCGCAACGCGCAGGGAACATACACATTCACTATCTCGGCAGGAAGTACGGCCTCGGTTGGTGCTACTTACACCAACAACGGTCAGACGTTCATCGTCACTACGGCCTTAATTGCATCGGCGACCACGGTCGTGACACAAGTAATGACTTCGGGAGTTCCAACAAATACTGGAACCCTTACCTTGGCTTCAGGCACTGGAAGCGCTACGATTACCTACACAGCCGTAAGCGTCACAGACAGCGTCGGTACAACGAATGCCTTGACTGGAGTTGGCGGCGGCGGTGGTGGAGCAGGCGGTGGTGGTGGGTGGATCTTGATCCAGTACAACTCTCTTACTGGCTCCACAGCTACAAACTGCCTAGACGCTTCTGGCGGCAACGGCGGAGTCGGAGGTAACGGAGCAAACACGTACGTCTTTACTGTCACCGCTGGTCAAACATGTACGGCTGGTGCTACGTTCACCAACAACGGCCAGACCTTTACAGCCATCACGAACTTAACAGGAGCGCAGACGACCTTAAACACCATAGGCACTGGAGCACCGTCTGCGTCTGGAACGCTGACCAAGCAGAACGGCACTAGCTCTGGTAACATCACGTTCTCGTCGTCCACTGCTGGTACCACTGGTACAGGTGCAAGCGCGGGATCTGGTGGTAACGGCGGTCGCATCACACTTCTTCAAGTCACTACTTCTACTGGCTCCGAGTCGTTTACTGGAACTGGAACTACTGGACCAAGCAACTCAGGCATCTTTGGCGGCAACGTAGGTGCCGGTGGACTAAACCAAGTGAGTTTGTAAGATGGCAATAAAAATTCAATGGCGAAACGGAACTGCCGCAGCGTGGACTTCGGCTAATCCAGTTTTAGCCCAGGGTGAAAAAGGCGTAGAGACTGATACTGGCCAATTTAAGATCGGCGATGGAACTTCTACGTGGACTTCTCTCTCGTACAAAGGCTCTACCGGTCCGACACAAACACTGCCACTTCGCAGCTTTGGTGACGGTTCTGACGGTAACGTAACCATATCCTCAGGCGTAACTCTACTGACCAGGGACATGTACTACAACAACTTGACGATCAACGGAACAGGTAGCCTAAACACGAACGGCTGTAAGGTGTTCGTTAAGGGTATACTTGACCTAACTGCAGCTCCGGCTGGAGCAATCAACTGGAACGGTACAAACGGCGGAGATGCTTCTGGAGCTACTGGCGGTAGCCCTACGGCAAATACTGGCATAACCTTAGGAGATCAGTGCTTAGGATCTTCTGGTGGAGCAGGTGGAACTGGTCTAGGAGTTGCTGGCGGCGTAGCGCCTGTTCCGATTAACAACATGGGCGGTGAAGGAAGTGCCGGTGGAAGAGGTGGAACTGGGTCTAGCGGTAACCCTGCCGCCGGTTCTGCTGCGCGTTCAGCAGTATTTAAGACAGCGATGCGCCGGTTCGATACCTTGCTAAGTGCAGGACTGCTCTTGCCGCAGGGTGGAGTCGGCGGCTCAGGCTCGTCTTCTGGTTCTGGAGACGGCACCAACAACGGTGCTGGCGGTGGTGCCGGTGGAAACGGCGCTGGAGTCGTGGCACTCTACGTAAACGCCATAGTTACCAGTTCTTCTACTGCTGCTGGAGCTATCCAGGCCAACGGCGGCAACGGCGGTAACGGTGCAAGCGCTACAGCCGGTATTACTGGTGGTGGTGGAGGCGGAGGAGGCGGCGGTGGTGGGTGGATCTACATAGCCTACAACTATCGCTTTGGCCCTACTGTTAAAAATTTAATCCAGGCCAGCGGTGGTAACGGCGGCAACGGCGGCAACGGGTACGGAGCTTCAACAAATGGTGGATCTGGTGGTAACGGTGGTGGAAGTGGACGCATCACAGTCTACAACGTACCTAGCGGTACCGGCATATACTCCTTGCCTAACCAAGACACGATCCTCATGCCGGACACAGTCGGAGACTCTTCGTTTGGCGTAAGCATCGTTGGTGCCCTAGGTGGTAACGGAACTCCAAAGTCACTAGACTTCTAAGGAACATGTATGAAAATAACAGTCAGTTGTCAAAAATGCGGCAGAATCCTAGCAGTTGCTGAAAAAGACGTAGTAACTCAGGACGACTTGAACATGTACATGGCATCATGCTCGTGTCAGTTCGACGGCCCGTTTCCTGCAGTGATGGGAGTAGACGATCAGGATAACCCCATCGTGATTACTCCGGCAGTAGAAAACACCATCATAGCAGTGATGACGGAGAGCTAAGTCATGCCATCGCCGTTCTTCAACATCCCAGACCCAACTTACGGACGCTGCGTTCAGGTCATGAACAACGCACTGAATGCTTGGCATAACATAGTTGTCACGGTTGGTGCAGAAAACATCGCGCTTGGCATCACGCAGTCAGGTAAAACTAAGCTGATTGCCGACACCTTGTTCCCGGTCATGATGTACGGGAACAGTGGCTCCCTCTGGGAGGCTTACAACGCTCTCAGTCAGATCACCGTGACCAAAGAAATGGAACCTTTCATTACTGAAGATAGGATAGCTTGGATGAAGAATCAGCTCGTTCAGGCTATATCAAGCTTATGAAGATATACATTGGGTTCTCCTGCCCTACAGGAAAGTTCGAGCCGTTCGCGTGGCTCATCAAGAAGGTTGAAGCGCGTCCCTACGATCACTGCTACGTTCGCTTCCAGGAGCCGAGCGGTCAGTGGATGATCTTCCAGGCATCGAAGGAGATGGTGAACATGTACAGCATCCTTAACTGGGTAGCCGCAAACCAATCCTTGAAGGAGTACGAGATCGACGTGACTCAGGATCAGTCCAACGCCTTGTGGAGTCAGTACATACTCCCGAGCCTCGGTATACCGTACAGCCTGATGGAAGACCTCGGCATCCTGATCATGAAGGTGTGCAAGTGGGTGAAGAACAACCCGTTCGCCAAGGGGATGAGCGCCGCCTTCTGCTCTGAGAACGCAGCAAGGGTGTGCGGCTTCCTGGGCCTCAAGATCCCAGACGACGCGGACAACATCGACCCGACTGAACTAGACTCTATCCTCGGATCGCTCGGACTTCCGTGCGTCCTTAACCCGAACCTGATGGCGGTGTAACATGATGGCAAACGTAACTCGGAAGTGGCTAGACTTCGTTAACAAGATGAACAGCAGCGGCATCCCGCTTCCCATGGTCAAAGATCCAAAGACTAAGGTAGGATCTGTTACCACCACGCTCGTCATCGTGTCCAGCGGCCTGTGCGCTATCTCTGTTCTCCTCATGCTCGGGACTTGCATCGCTAAGATAAAGTCCGACTTCGTGCTCAACACGGAGACCGCTCAGGAGATGCACGATGCGTTCATGTGCAGCCTTGAGTTCCTAGGCATGAGCCTCGGCGCGTACCTCGGTCGCAAGATGCAGGGCGATGCTAAGGGTAACATAACTATCGAAGGCGATAAGTCAGGACAGTAAGTGATAACCGGACCCCGCAGACGCATGATATACGATGACAACGCCCAGCGAATCTTGGAGGAGACCTCCCTGAACAACTGGTCGTTTGGAGTATCGGCTAGGGCTGAGCGGGTGTCCAAGGTGAACACTCAGTGGATCGACAAGAACCACACGCACGAGGGAGACTTGATCAACAGGTCGCATACTCGAGAGTACCTGGCCTACCTTCGCAGGACGAGGAAGCTTAGAAAGTCCACTTGAAGACGAGCTTCTGGGTGGTCGTACTGGCTTCGATCGATAACAGACTACTCAGCTTCACGCTGGCAGTCTTGTGGGTCGCGAGGGTTACCGCCGGGCCGATGATCATCGCCGCGACCTTCCCTTCCTCGCCGACAGCCTTCTCGCCGTACTTCTCGTATCGTATGACAGCAGCCTGAAGCTCCTTGTTGCCCGCGTAGTAGGCCTCGGTCGCCTTCTGGCAGTTCCACTGGCCCACGCACATGCTTAGAACGAACGCTTCTAACATCATCACTTAATTTTGCCCTAGTTTTAGCCTAGTCGCAATGGGTATCTTCTTTAACAATAACAATAACTTAACTCCAGATCTTAATGTGAGAAGGCTCCCTCCTCGCTCCGTCTCTGGAGACCCTCTGAAAGGTAAGTCATGAAAACTTTGCCAGACCGCGTCAGAACGGTTCAGATCGACTGTAAGGGCGACAAGACCGGTTCGCGGTACATAGGAACATTCAAGGTCAAGGTAGTGCTCACTAACTCGGAAGAAGCCGAGGTTGAGCGCAACTACAAGGAAGAGCTGCCGGACGACAACGGTGTCAAGGACGACCTGAAGTTCAGGCACGCGACCATCGCCGAGCTTCGAGTCCGCGTCGTATCCTGCACTGCTCCCTGGTGGGGAGGCAGTCGCGAAGGCCGCGACTTGATCGACTCTGATCCCTTGTACGACCTCCTAGTGAAGACCAACGCCGAGCAGAAGGCTTGGCTTGAAGAAGTGAACAAGATAGCTGAGAAGTGATGTCAAGAAACGTCATAACCAACATCAGGATAATGGCCGTTGATAACTGTTTATCCAAAGGTCTTGCTTGGTATGCTGAAAAGGCATATAGGCATTATTCTCAGACCTATCATACTCCACTGCACACCACTAGGCAGCTACTGACACCGTTTGAAGCTATCCAGATTATGATGGAAAACGAGATGGATGAGCTTCCCATCGAAGACCTCGAAGAGATCAAGACCAAGCTCCTTGACCTCAAAGACAAGTTCTACGTCGGAGACCCCAGCGGCGATGGCTCGGACGACGGCGGCATGTCCGACGACGAGTGGATCGCGATGCAGGACCAGATCGTCAGAGAGCAGGAAGAGAAGAACAAGGCCAAGGCAGGCAAGGACATGAAGCAGGTATCCGAGAAGATCGGCAAGGCTGCATCTTCCCTGGCCGACGCGCTTAAGTCCATGCAACAGCAGGTCGGGCGCGACATCGAGGCCGAGCTGGACAAGCCACTTACGTTTTCCCCGGAGAGTAACAAGTCATGATGTCCGACATCGTCAAGCAGATAGTCCTCAAGTTCAAGACCGAAGGCGGATCTGAGGTTCAGCGCCAGATACAGGCGATGACTCGCGCCGGTGGACTACGCCCGCAGGACGTCAACAAGACCCTCGAGAACCTTCAGAAGATCAATCAGAGCTTCTCTAAGGCTGGCATGCAGACCTCGGCTGAGTTCGGCAAGGTCAAGAAGATCCTTGAGGAACTCAACACTCGCCACGTCGAGCAGTTCGCCCGCAAGATCGACCGCGTCACTAAGCTGATCGCGAACCAGGCTGATGAGCTTGAGCGCCTTAAGAACGTCAATGCTCCAGAGGATCGAGTAAACGCCCAGCTTAATCGCATCAAGGCCGCTAACGCTCTCTTGAACAGGATCTCTGAGGGTGGACCCACAGTCCCAGCAGCTCCTGGCGACGGAGGCATCCCGAACCTCCCACGAGGCTACACTCCTACCCAGCCGTATTCTGGTCCGCCGTCTGCCCTCAGCATGATGATCCAGAACGCCAGGGGGCCATGGAACATGAACCTGTACGGTGCCGTAGCAGGCGGTGTGGGCTGGGCAGCAGGCGAAGCTCGGGAGTACTTGGAAAACCGTGGACAGATCAGGTCAGCTTACTCGTCCCGCTTAAAGGATACGGCAGAAGCTCGCTACCAAGGTAACTTGACCAGGGGCGCCCTAGGCCAAGAAGGTTACTACAAGAAAGTTGAAGAAGAGACTCGGAACCGAATGCGTGCCCGCGACGTCCAGCAGAGCGCCTACGGCGTAGGTAACGTGGCTGAGATAGTTGGTGGATTTGGACTCACTGCAGCATCAGTAGCTGCTACCGTAGCGTCGTTTGGTACAGCTTCTCCCGTAACACTTGCGACAGGCGCGACTGGCCTTGGCCTCATGGGACACGGTGCCTACGGCCTCTACCAGAAGGGTAAGTATGCCCTGCAGGGCCGCGACATCGAGAAGGCGCAGGTCCGTGCACAGGTTGAGCAAGAGAAGCTCAACGAGACCATGACTCCAGAACTCCTCGCCCAGTTTAGGTCCACCCAGCGATCTCGTATGGAACTCGCAAACCAGTTCCAGATGAACAGCGGTGAGATGTACGGCTTTCGCATGGGAGCCTACGGTAACCAGTTTGAAGAAGGCGAGGCAGTTCAGGCTGCTCAGAGTCTTCGACGCTTCGGTAACAGGAACGCGATGAACTTGGCCGGTGGTGCGATGACCGCAGCTCGCATGCAGGGAACTTCCCTTGGTGCCGCGACCGGACAGATCTCTGCCATGGCCTTAAACGCCATCGGCGGAGAGAAGAAGGCCTCAGACAACTTGCGCGAAGTCTTCAGCGTCGGTGTGGCATCAGGCATCAAGGACTCAGGCATGCTCGACGGATTCAAGGAACTCGTCGGCGGTCTGATAGCTGGAGCCGGTACTCGCATGGATGCCGGTCGCGTAGCCGACGTAGTCGCCAAGAGCATGAACACGCAAGACGTCCGCGAGATGCAGAACTTACCAGGCGGTATGCAAGGAGTCGGTGCTCTTGCCGGAGGTAAAGGCGGCTCAACTCTCGATCAGCAGTTAAAGTTCAACTCTGCGCTGGAACTGCTTAAGAGTAAAGGCATAGAAGGCCCTAGAGCCATATCGATGGCTAGTCAGATGCAGCAGATGGGAGCAATGGAAGGGCTGTCTGGAGGTACGGCCATGTTGCGCACAGCTACTGGGCTATCTGATAAAGAAGTGACTCAGTGGTATGCTAAAAACTTAGAATCTAGGTTAACAAGGTATAGCGAGGGAAGAGACGTCTCTGCTGGGTTCAAACCAGGTGCTACGGCACAACAAAAAGCGCAAGCTGCTATCTACGCTGCCGACATAGAAGGAACAGGACAGGACGTCGGCGCGAAGATGGTAGATATAATCTCTGGTAATTTATACGGCGGTACTGCTGGAGCTAAGGCTTTAGCTGGCAAGAGTTCTTTGGACATTCTTAAAGAAGGTCAAGGTCAGGAAGTTGATATATACAATAAAACCCAAGCTACCGCCGAGGGTAAGGCTGAGACCGAGCGCTTCAAGGGCATCGCGCAGATGGACAAGGATGTGCAGGACAAGATCGCGACCAACATCGACTCGATCATCAGCACGTACAAAGATACCGTCGTCAAGACGTTCGAGGAAGTTGGAACTCAGCAGCTCAACAAGTCTGTAGGCGATATAGTGACTGCAGCCGACTCACTAGCGTCGGCTCTTGAGAATGCCGCAGCACGCATCAACGGGAACAGCTCTTACTCTACTGCCACACCAAGTAATAATAAGAAAGGGCCATAATGTCTTATGTCTTAGCGCAGAATCAGGAGGACTCACATCAGTCAGTGGCAGCAGTTGTACTGGCGGTGTGGTCGTTCGTAAATCGCGATACTACGCAGTTCGCCTATACGGGCAACTACTCCCCTGCGCTTAAAGTCTCTAACCCTATCGTCATAGTCTCAGACGTATTGACTGCTAAGGTATCATCATCTAAAGAAAACTTTATGTCTACAGCCGAAGTCATGCTCTCGTCTGGCGACCTGAACTACAGCGCCATCATAGCTCCTGGCGATCATTGCATGATGTGGATGATGAACAACGTGTCAGACTTCAAGCGGATCTCCGCCGCCGCACTGTCCAACTCCACGGCCAACGACTTCAACTCTGGCCTCAAGTTCGTCGGTCGCATCAACTCCATACGCGAGACACTCAACACGAACGCGGACGGCAAGAAGCAGTTCCGGTTCGCAGTCAGCATGAAGTCATTCTCTGAGTTCGGAACATATGTGTTCCAGAATCCACTGCTTTCTAGCGTGTCTGGCAACGGTACACCTGGAGATCTACAGAGGCTGTTGCATCAGATGAACAGTATGTGGACGACGATCTTCCCTAACGATAAAGCGAAAGAAACAAATAACATATCAGAGATCATCAAGCTGTTCATCAACGTGTTCATGGGAAAAGGTCCAGGACAAGAATTTAAGGCTGTTGGAGGACAAGTTATATCACCAAACGCATCTATGCTGATACCTGCGCCTATACTTACCACTCTTGGCCTGCCGACCACTCGACAAGAAGATGCCGCTGGAAACAAGTATTCAGACATGCTCCACTTGATGATTGGCCTTCAAAAATATGGCAATCAGCCAGGATACAAGCAATTTATTCCTGTAAACTACGATGGCGGTACACAGAATCAAGTAGTCTTGAACGATCCTGCCCCTGGAACTTACATAATCCCACCGGATAACTACAACAACAAGACCATATGGTCTCTCTTGGAGGCACACTCAAACCCTACGTTGAATGAGATGTACTGCACGCTCAGAACTTCAGTGAAAAATGGACGTATAATGCCGACCTTGGTTCTGCGACAGATCGTTTTCAGTAACAACCCTAACTTACTAGACGCTAACGGCGGGGGCAACTTCACAGCTTACACACCGTTTATAAGTGTTCCTAGGTGGAGGCTGAGTAAGACATATCCTTTGATCTCCTACAACCTTGGGATGTCTGACTCATCACGCTTCAACTTTTTCATATGTAAACCGGCAAACCTTGAGCGTCAGAATAGTCCAGTTGGGGATCGTGCCAACCAGTACAACAACAATAACATCTACGTAGATGCGCTCGACATTGCTCGCAACGGACTACGAAGTCACTTCGCTATGAGCACCGCCGACGTCAGCAAGGATCACACGGCCCTGACGGACGTCGTTAACTGGAAGAACCTGGTCGCAGACTTCTGGCTGAACGGCCACTACAAGCAGAACGGTTCGGTCGTTCTTGCTGGTGTTCAACCACCGATCGCCATCGGCGACAACTTCGAGATGGACGGCAAGCTGTTCCACATCGAGAGCGTTGACCATCAGTACCAGGTAACGCCTGATGGTAAGAAGAGCTTCATCACCATCCTTGGCCTCAGTCACGGCATCAACAAAGACGGAAGCCTCATCACGAATGGCGTTCATACTCGGGCTAAGCTAAAAGGTGATCACTTACCGAGCATCACAGACGAAGAGATCTACGCGAATGAGAAGATGATCGCATCGTCTGCTGAGGGGAGATCAACTCACTTAGATCCAGACATACTTCCTGATCAGACGCCAGCCAACCCTAAGTTAGGTGAGCAGTTGGCTGAGAAGGTAGATGCCATTCAAAAAAATATGGGCATAACTGGAAACGATGGGATAGCATAGATGGCAAAGCTCGGTGACGGTAGCGTTCTACCTTCAAACTTAAGTCAAGACCCCTTACCATCAGCGGAGAGTATTTATTCTTTCGATGTGTCTTTCAAGCAGGGGACGGTTCTCAAGATCTACTACCCTGAAGATCCAGCCAATCTATCTGGGAACTTCATCGAGTACGATGTGTTTGTGGCTATAAGAGATATGAGATCTGGTGCTAACTTTCAGGTGTATAGAAACTGCCAAGTTAGCGACATGTTCGGAACAGTTAACAACTTCAACGACTTCACCCTTCAGCCTGCTGAGAAGCTAGATGAAAACGGTGTCCCTGTTGGCGGCGCCACAGTTACTTTACTCTGCATAGACGGCACCTCAGTCTCTGGTCGAGCATTGATCGTCGGCGGCAAGAAGTCACTCAAGAACAAGCCTTCGCAAGACAGGGGTCAGTTCTGGGAGAACCAGTTCAACGGCCTCAACGTACTGATCGACAAGGACGGTGCATACACCATCACCTTCAACTCGACGATCGACCAAGAAGGTAAGAAGCTCAACGAAGCTGCAGCAGGCACCGTCATCAAGATAGACAAGGATGGTCGGGCCAGCATCTCTGACAACGAGAAGCAGTCGATCACGCTGGACCGCGTCGCAAAGAACATGGTCTGGACGAACGGCAGCGAGAGCGTTACGATAGATAAGGAAGCCAAGTCAATCTCCATGTCTGCTGGCAAGGACGTGAACTCGAACTCTACCGAGGCGACGAGCGTTAAGTCTGGCAAAGACATGAACTTGGAGTCTGGCGCCGCAGCGACGTTGAAGTCTGCTAAGGATATGACGCACGATGCCGGAGCCAACCTTAATACCAAGGTCGCATCCAACTGGCAGGTAAAGGCTGGCGGCAACGTGATGGTTCAGGCAGGCGGTAACGTACAGATTCAGGCAGGTGGACAGGCTCAGTTAATGGGCACCATCAACATGATTGGCGCTGGCACTGCGCCCTGTGCGGCTGTAGGCGTGAGCATGTGTCAGGGCGTTGGGAACTTGGGTTTTCCAGTTATATCAACCATTTTGACAGGTTCTAGTAGTGTATTGGTAGGAACTTAAAAATGAAAAAGAATCATTCTACAAAACCTATCACGGTTGAATTATTTAAGAAACGTCTTAGAGATGTTCACGGTGACGAAGTGGTTCTCGTTGAAGAAACTTACTGTGGATATAAAAAACAAGCTCAATTTATAGATAAAAAATATGGAATTTTTTGGACTACTCCAACCTCTGTGTACGAGCAAGGATCGCGACACACCGCACATAAAATCGCAAGTTTGAAGCCTCAAAAGCCTCTAGGTTTGGCAGAAGTACTCAGTCGCATACCTCGGCATATATCTCTAGATGTTAGTACTTATACATTTACTGAACAGAAAGCACGTTTTATTGATGACGTATATGGCGAATTCTGGGCCATTCCTAAACATGTTTTTTCCGGTAAAGCCAATCATTACAAGAGACGTTCTGAGAATCGTAAAAACACATTTATCAAGAAAACAGGATACCCGCACGCTTTATGTAATCCCGTAACGGCCCAGAAAGCTATGAGGTCGAGCAATAAATCTTATATTGAAAGACATTGGAAGACGGGACAAGAGCTTGTCTGTACTGGTTCATATGAGTTAGCGGTGGTACTTTTCTTGAATCAAAAACAGATATTTTTTGAATGGCAGCCTAAAAGTTTTCAGACTTCCCTGGGCACGCATTATATTCCAGATCTCTATTTGCCTGATCAAGATTTATGGGTTGAAATCAAAGGATACATGCGACCGCATTCTAAAGTAAAGTGGGATTGGTTTCATGCCGAACATCCCAATTCTGAGTTGTGGAACCTATCCAAATTAAAAGAACTGAGGATACTATGAGTATAGTATTTACCGCCGCTGATCGTTTGGCAATTACGCGAAGAAGCTTGAACATCGTTTTAGAGAACCAGGCGTACCAAGCTTCGTCCAACGCGTTCACTACTCAGCAAGCTATGCTTTTACAGGTTGACCAATCCAATCAAAAATTTTATGACTTCTACAACGCACAGGTTCAGTCATATGAGAACGAAGCTCGGGCCATCGATGGTCAGGTCGCTGCTACTTACAGTCCTTCTGACCTTACGACTGCGGCTCAGACGCCGAACGTCGCTCCGTTCTACCCTACTACTCCGGCACCAGCTTACGCCCTCACCCTACCTCTCATCCAAGACGGATCTTTCACGAACAACGAGGTACGCGGCAGGTTCTTTCCGTCAAGTACTGACGTCTTACATGAGCAGAATGTCATATCGGGGCTATCTACACTAATCACTTACTACCTTGCTGGGTCCTTCGGAACAGCGAGCTTGCCTACCACAACTACGGTTCCTGCTGGAGTAGTGACAGGCCTCGTCTTGACGATGGCTTCTACCACCGGCCTAAGCAACGGACAGATGGTCACGATCACGAACGGCTCAAACGTCGGCGTGTACACGATCACGGCTTCGACCGTCAACGTGTCCATAACAGTGAGCAGCGTCATACCGTCACCGACCGCCATCACAAGTGGTACCGTGTCAAACACTTCGGCCACGCTTCAGGCTCAGATCCTGGCGAACATCACGTACTGGCAGACTGAAGTATCTAGTCAGGTAACTGCACTGGGCACACAGAACGACACACGCTCGCCTTACGCTACGCAGAACGCCACAGCCCTGACGAACGCGAACTCGGCCCACACTGTGCTAGCTGCATGGCTGGCATCACCTAGTTACACGTCGGGAGGACTCGCTCCTATCCAGAGCTTGATCACCACTCGAAACTCGTACTTGCCTACGCGCATAACTCAGATCAACACGGCCTTGGGCTCATCGTCGTTCACCGGAAGCAACGCCCTGTCTCAGTCAGGCTCAACCTTCAGCGCGGTCGACATGACGAACCCGTACTACATCAGGTACCAGTGGTTGAACTTTCGCATCAACAGGGCGACTGGCAGCTTACGCAGGTACTACGATGCTACCGCTAACCAGGGAGGCGTGCAGCAGTTCTTGAATGATAACACCTCGATCAAGGGACAGTACGATAGCTACTTCTTGACGAAGGCGCTGACGTTCAACGACGGATCAAACATCATACACGTCACTGATCAGACTGGGCTGAATCCCGGTGACGTTCTGACCGCCGTCTCTGAGACCCAGCCAGAACTATCAACTACGATAGTTGCGTTCATGGGAACGACTCAGGTTCAGGTCACAGTTGCGATACCAGCTACATACACTCTCGCTGACAAGGCCAGAGTATTTAAGACACTATAAGGTGAACAATGGGAATACTTGACTCACTAAACGGCATCAAGGACAGCGTAGTAGACGCGATCGAGAAGAACGGCCTGGACGCCGTTAATCCGTTTCAGCTCTCTCAGTCCAACAGTCAGTCTAGCGTAGTAGACTTAAGCATAGCGATAGAAAACTTCCAACAGAATACCCGAGCGCTGTCAACTGCCACTCAGTTGATGTCGAGGGGTCTGCGTTTAGAATACATACAGCCCGAGGATTGGAACAGGGTCTTTCCGTACAGCTTCATTATATTAAGTCTTCAAGGTGGGAAGTACGTGAAGTATTCGGGGCTTGAAGTAGTATTGCCAATTACCCCACAGGACTTGAACGTGTCGACCCCTTTCGCGTCCACCGTTACAGTCACTTCACGCGGCATCTTGGAAGAGAACAACGCTGCCCCTCTTCGGAACATCTCGTTCACTGCGTCTACCGGAGTCTTCATACGAAGACCTAGTTTCTCCCAGACTTCTCCCGACCACAGCTTGATCGGTACGGTCTTCGCCGGAACCATCGCAGCGGTCAACAACGTAGCCTCATCCTTCCGTGCGATCGCTGGCTCAAACATCACGGCAAGCGGCGGCAATCAACTCCCGAGCGAAGAAGTGATCACTTCTGGCTACTACCAGTACCACTTGATCAGGTCCTTCCTCGAACTCTACGCTGACATGAAGAAGCGGCCCGACGGCGGTCAGTATCGCCTTGCGTTCCAGATGTCTAAGGACAAGATGACGTACCTCGTCACTCCTCAGATGTTCAACGTGAAGCGCTCGGCGTCTTCTCCGCTCGAGTACCTCTACACGTTCCAAGGGATTGCCTGGGGAGCAGTTCCAAAGGATCAGATCCAGTTTGACTCGGCCAGCGACGGTCCGTCTGCTGGCTCTCAGTCGTTGGTGAACAACATAGGAGACTACCAGGCCGTCCTCAACACCTTGAGGAACGCTCGCGGGCTCATCCAGAAGGCCAAGGACGTGGTAACCGCCATCAAGACTGACATCGACGTGAACGTCATAGGTCCGATGAACAACGTCATCCTGGCGCTTAAGGAGGCGATCTCGATCCCGGCGACCATAGCCGACCTTCCGTCTCAGATCCAGTCGTCGTTCCAGCAGAACGTGATCAGGCAGGCAAACGACCTGTTCGACCAGATACCTCCTAACCTCCAGGGACAGTTCAAGTCCGCGACCAACACTTCGGCCTCAACTCAGTCCACCCAGGCCCAGGGCAGCTTCAACGTGGAAGTGGCCACGACCGACTCGGTCTTGACCAACGTCGACTTCACCGACTCGATCTCAACTGACTCGCTCCAGCTCACGAAGTCCCAGCAGGACGCAGTCGCGACAGCTAAGCTCAACGCACTATCGATCACCAACAACGACATCAACAACCTGATCAACCAGCTCCAGGCAACGGTGACTGCGCTCGAGCCGACTGCGATCTCGCAGGGCGACGACAGCCCGATCTGGCCTATAATGTATGCTTTACAGTCAAGTCAGAGCGGCATGTATTCCTTACTCTCCAGCAACACCTTTGGCCCAGTATCGACGGCTAACCAGCAGAGCGGCGTATCTGCGCTCATCAACTTCTACGCAGAGACGACCGCAGCGTCAGGCATCGACTTCACGACTCCGCAGTCGAAGATCGCCATCCCCTGCCCGTTCAAGGTATCGCTCGAGCGGATCGCTCAGCAGTACCTTGGTGACGCAACGCGATGGATCGAGATCGTCTCGGTCAACAACCTCTCACCTCCTTACATAGACGAGGATGGGTTCACCTACAGCTTCCTGAGCAACGGCGACGGAAACCAGTTCAACGTGAGCACCACCGAGAACCTGTTCAACGAGCAGATCATCATGATCGGTTCTGACACTCAGCCTATCCAGACGAGGAAGATCAAGATCATCCAGGAGATCTCGTCGACCAACTGGCTCATCACCGTGGACGGAGACGATACGCTCGGAGACTTCACTGTGAACGAGCATGCCTTCATGAAGGCTTTCCTGCCCAACACCGTGAACTCGCAGAAGATGCTCTACATCCCCGTGGACGCACCTTCTACCATCGACAACACCGTGACTAAGCCGCTTCCGTTCATAAACGAAGACCCGGCACTGATCAAGCTCTCGAAGATCGACCTGCTCCTGGACCAGAACAACGACCTCGCGGTTACAGCCGACGGTACGTGGAACCTTGCCTTCGGGAAGGCGAACCTGATTCAAGCCGCGAAGCTCAAGCTTACGGCAGCCGTCGGCGGGGTCATTCTGCATCCTCAATACGGTGCTAAGCCGGAGGTGGGCGACTCGATCGCTGACGTATCGGTGACTGACATCAGGAACCGGATCGTGGACGCCTTCAAGAAAGACGAGCGGTATACTGGAGTTAAGTCGATCCAGGTAGTTGAGGACGAAGACGCGCTCAACATCTCGCTCGTGGTCCCTGTGGCCTCGACCGGCACCGAGCTTCCCCTGTCGTTTGACCTCGAGACTTAACTAGTAAGATCATATAGTTAAACCCAGATCTTAATCATGAGATACTCACCTCGACCCTCTCTGGTCACCCTAAGGTAAAGATGGCAGTACCGACACAAACGTCATTCACGTCCATGCTTAACACGTTCATCCGCACTTGGGTAACCAAGTCGGGAACGAACGACCTCGCCGTAGGAAGCGCCGGGCGCTCCTTTGCCGAGACTGCGGTCCTGAACGACTTCAAGATCCAGGGCGACATCATGACTGCCTTGGCCTCAGTCGACATCGACAACCTGTCGGGCTCAGACCTCGACAACTACGGCAACGGACAGGGAGTTCCCAGACCACAAGCAAGGCCGTCCAACGGTACCGTCACGATCTCTCAGGCGAGCTTCGTCAAGGTCGCGACCAAGGTCTACCAGGGAACCCCAGCACCTCCGGCTGGCTCTCAGTACGTCAACGTGGCCGACGGCTCAGCCTTCCCGCAGCAAGGCTCGATCTACATCGGTCGTGGAACCAACAACTTAGAAGGTCCGATCGCCTACACTGCGATCACGCCGGTGGGCTCCTACTTCCAGATCACCTTGTCAACCGTCACAGCAAAGAACCACAACCTCGGCGAGACCGTCATCTTGGCGCAGGGCGGCAACAGGGTTGTCCAGTCCGGCTCCATCGTCCAGACACAGGCAACTCTCACGAGCCCCGCTACCACGTTCAGGACTCTGGCATCAGTCACGCTCCTTGACGGAGAGCAGCAGTTATCTGACGTTCCCGTCGTGGCCACTACGCCTGGATCGACGAGCAACGTACCCGCTGCTGCCGTGGTGGGATTTGGTAACGCACCGTTTCCAAACGCCACTGCCACTAACCCGATCGGATTCACCTCTGGCCGGGACACGATGGCCGACGACGACTACCGTGACCTCATCAAGAAGACGGCAGCCACGAAGACCAAGGCTACGACCTTGGCCGTCGAGAACTCCGCGATCGACATCACCTCGAGCGATGACCAGCAAACGGTCACGTCCGCTAAGTTCAGGCAGCCCGCCAACCGCAACGAGCCTGGCACTCTCTTCATCGACAACGGTGCAGGGTACGAGCCGATCTTCTCGGGTCAGGGGTTTGAGTCCATCATCGACGATGCTAACGGCGGCGAGAAGTACCTCCAGCTCCAGTACCAGGACCTCACCAAGGCCATCGTCATCTCGACGCTTCAGACTCCGTTCGCCATCACCGGTGGAATGACACTTAGCGTCTTAGTCGGTGGTGTCCTAAGTCAGCACCAGTTCGCAGACAGCGACTTCGCAACTCCGAACGCGGCTGACACCTTCGAGGTAGTCAACTCCATCAACGCGAACAGCACTCTGCTCTTCAGCGCTCGCTCGTTCATGAACGACGCGTTCATAACGCTCTTTGCCAAAGACTTCGTGAACGAGGACATCCAGGTTACTGCGCCGATCTCCGGAATAGACGCCAACCAGTTCCTGGGCTTCCCGACCACGCTTACCTACACCCTCCGCCTCTACAAGAACGAGAAGCTCCTGATAAAGGACGGCGTGGTCCCCACCGTATTCTCGAACCTTCAGAGCGCCTGGTCACCAAGCATAACGAGTGGTATGACGCTCATCGTCGAAGTCGACGGCATCAGTCAGACTGCAACCGTCAACGACTCTGACTTCATCCCGTACGGCTACGCTACCGTAAACGCCAACAACTCGCTCCTCGCATGGGCGTCCGTCCTCAACACTAAGATCGCAGGAGCCACGTTCGCAGACAGCGGACTCGGATCTCTCCAGGTAAGCTCTAACAAGGGAGCAAGCAACGTCGCGAGCATCGCGATCACCGGCGGTACCCTAGTCGCATCTGGCCTCATGTTTGCCCTCGGCGTGTCAGAAGACGGCAAGGCAAGCGACTACGCGCTCAACCGCTCAACCGGTCAGATCGAGCTTGTAACGCCTGCGACTAAGGGTGACGTCTTCACGGCTGGGTCTACCAGCACTCGGGCTTTCCTCGATTCTGCAGTCATCACCGGCGGATCGATCAACCTGTCCGTCAGCCCTAATCCTAAGATATGGCTCATCGTCGATGGCTCTGCTCAGGCTGTGACGCATGGCTCCACGGGCGGATCAACCATCACGGTATCGAACCCCACGACGAACATCTGGCGCTACACCTCGAGCGTCGCGAACGCCTTCGTCAACGTGAACGTAGGTGACTGGGTCGTCGTGCCCGAGAACGCTGGCTTCTCCGCTACCAACGTAGGCTACTGGCGCGTGGATGCCACTGCCGCGAACTACTTCGACGTACGCCGGTCTACCAGCGGCGTGGCCGAGTCAAAGACCCTAGGCGGCGTAAGCGACCTGTTCTTCGCGCGGTCTGCTGGCGACATGCAGCAGGTCTTACTACCTTCGGGGCTTCAGACCATAAGCTCGCTTGCGAACAGCATCACCTCTACTCTAATTGGGGGATTCGCTGCCGCAGTCGCTGGGAACACCGTACGCATCTCTACCGACACGTACGACTCTAACCTCGGCTACCTGTACATGGCAGGCTACAACAGCTCTGCTTCCAGTCTGGGGTTTGTTGCCGGAACTTTGTCGCAGAGCGGCGTATCTCACACTGCCTTCCTAGACTCGAACCCGGACGAGACCTTCATCGAGTTCATCCACGACAGCATCGCGACAGGCGACGCAACGACTCCTTACACCAACGCGATCACCAACCAGAACCTTGCTACCTTAGGGGTTAACCCGAACAAGGTCTTCAAGTGGCTTGATCCCTACAACGGGCTCATCAGCTCGAACAGGGGACTGAAGCAGCGGCTTGAACTCATCACCGGAACTTCTGTCACACTGCGTAACTCTCCTAAGATGGATGACATCATCCAGAACGATCGCTACTACGTGGCGTCGGGCTACAACTTCAGCTACCAGGACAACCTGGTCAGCATCTTCGACAAGGACACGGTCAACAAGACGTTCAACATTAACATGGGGCGTCATGGAACTGTCTACGCGTCTACCGGCGCAAACAGCTTCAACGCGTACGACACTGACCTCGGTCCTACCTCGAACTTCCCGGCAAGCTTCGGCAACAACTTCGTCTTCAACGACTTCAAGGTCCACTTCAGGGCCAGAACAGTCCTTGACCCTGCTGGCGCCAACAACAAGATGCTGGTACGCGCGGCCACTTACGGTCCCAGCGGTAACCAGGTGCAGGTCGGCTTCTTCTACCCGAACGCGGCCAGCACTCCGATGTCGTCCGCGATCACTAACGACCTAAACACCAGCGTCCAGCTCTACTTGTCATCAGGGGCTCTGCGCACCGGCGGCACTTGGGATGCTACCACTCAGTTCGACGTGACCAACCCGATCGGTAACACATGGCGTTACACCTACAACACGATCGGCACTGCCCCTAACTTCTTGTCTGCGAGCATAGTGGTCGGCGACGTCGTTGCGATCAGCTCAGCCTCCACCTTCAGCGCGAACAATCAGGGTTCCTACAAGATAACCGCGATCACCAACGTCTACTTCGAGATCACCAAGTACGGCGGCACGCTGGAAACCGGACGCACTCTGTCAAGCGCATCGTCGCTCCAGTTCTTCCCTTTGTCAGGGGATACGGCACTCACAACGGCGACGTACGTAACCGCGAACCTTGCTTCTTACATCTCACTCTCTCAGTTGGAGTCTGGTGCTGGCAACATCACCACCTCTACCCTCGACGATAGCCTGGGCTCTGAGGCGTTCATTGGTTTGGCAGACGGCGAGAACTGGGTAGACGTGAGCAACATCGGCACTGTCTCGGTGCCGGTGAACTACTTCTCGCTTAAGACTCCGCTCGCCATCAGCGGCTCTCAGCTCGTCGGCGAAGACTTCTACTTGATCCCGACCGACGCTGACCAGCTCTCCAGGTACGTAAACGTGTTCGCTGTCACCGGTCTAAGCTCGCTCGCTCAGGCTGGGGTCTGCGACAACGCAGGCGCTGTCCAGTTCTACTCTGAACTCTTCGGCTCCTCTGGCGCAGTCGAGGTCTCCGGCGGTACTGCCAACTCCATCTCAGGGGCTGTGCAGGATTCTGGAAGCGTCGTGTCAACGTCCTACACCAAGTTCGCGATCCCGAAGGCTGCCATGCGCGGCTTCGTGGCTGGCCAGTGGGTGAAGATCCAGAACGGCGTCCAGCTTACCAAAGACTTAGGCTTCAGTGCTGGAACTGAGATCAGCTTCATGGGCGTTAACCCCAGCCTCGGTACTGCACAGATCAGCATCTCGAACTCCAACACCGGTAACCTCGAGCAGACTGGATGGTTCCAGACTCAGCGCTACCACGACTCTGACAACACGACTCAGATCAGGCTCGAGAAGCAGGGCAAGTTCATCGCAGCTTCCTGGACTGGCCTCGGCACGGCTCCTAACTTCTCGAAGACCATGACGGTCACTAACAAGCAGCGCACCTCGAGTGTGTCTACCATCACTCTTAGCGCAGCGCACAACGTCCCCGTCAACAGCTTCACCACGATCGAAGTGAGTTCTGACGACTCGAGCTTCAACGGTAAGTTCCGTGCTATGGCCTCGAGCACCACGGCGTTCCAGTACTTACAGTCTGGTTCTCCTGACGTTGTATCAGCAGCCGCGTCCGGCACAGTCCTCAAGCGACTCTACAAGGGCGATCGCGCAGTGTTCTCCGGCGTCTTCACGTTCGGCAACGCTGGCGAGTTCCTGGTCGTCAACACCTTCGGCTCAAGCACCATCTACTTCGAGAATCCGTCGGCGATGGTCGGCGACTACATCCTGACAGGCGCCTCAGACATCCACGTCATAAGTTATGACTCAGTGCGTCCTGGCGACACGTTCTCTCTCGGAACGAGCTTACTCGATGACTCGAGCGTTCCCGTCGAGACTCGCAAGGGTGAGTACCTGGTCACCGGCATCAGCTCTGACACTCAGATCGCGATCTCTACGCCCACGCTCAGCAAGAACTCTGTCACTACCAACACCCTGGGCGCTGACTTCGTGAACGTGACCGTGATCGAGGAGTTCCCGTTCACCCAGTACGCGAAGATCGCAAACGTCGCGCAGTCACCGATCAACGTGAACTACGCAGACATCGTGGTGGAGGGCATCGACCTCTTCAACAAGATCAACAGCTCGGGCGCGTCCAGCATCAGCGCAGTCAGCAAGCTTGCCTTCAACACCAACGTGGCGGTCGGCGCGGACTCGTACCAGCACTACGGCGGCCTAATCAACGCAGTGGGTCAAGTCATCCGTGGTCAGGCTTCTGACCCGATCACTTACCCCGGCGTCGCAGCGGCTGGCTCCTACATCGAGATCGACTCGGCGCTCAAGAAGAGAATCCAGGTCAGCATCGTCATCCGCAACAAGACTGGTACTCCGTTTGCCGTGGTGCGTAACAGAGTTCAGACCGCAGTGGCCTCCTACATCAACAGCCTTGGTGCTGGTGATCCCGTGGTATTCTCGCAGATCGTCTCTGCTGCCCAGTCGATCGCTGGTGTCCAGGCCGTCAGTATCTCGAGCCCGACCTACAACGCGACCAACGACCAGATCATCAGCCAGCCGAACGAGAAGCCGATCGTCCTGAGCCTCAGCACGGACGTGATCGTGAGCCTTGCTTCGTGAAGTCAGGCAACGTAAACTCATCACTTCACCTGCAAGGACACCCGCTTCTCAGCAAGCACCTCGGTAAGTTCAACATGATCGGCACGCTCGACGAGGTATGCATGAACGGCTACGGCCTCGAGGCTGGCAGAAAGTGCTGGGAAGTTGATAACCTGCACATAGCGGTCGAGTACAACGCTACGGAGTACGAGATGAACTACGGGACCGGAACTTACGAGCACGACTGATGGGCATCAACAGAAGGCTGTCCAACGCTGATAACTGGATGAACGGGACGCAGGGCGTCAACCTCGGCTACGCCATGTTCAACAACCACCACGACGACGTCAACCGAAACAACTACCCAGTGTCCGAGGTTGAGTACAAGGCAGACCTAGAGGAAGACAAGGTCAAGCTCAGCTACGACGACGACTTCTTCCAGGCGAGCTTCTGGCACCGCTACTACCGGATCTGTAACCGCAAGCACAGGATCGAGCGCCTAAGGGCTTCAGAGAGAAAGAATGGCTGATAACCAGACTTCGTTCCAGCGTCTTCGCCAGTTCCTGCGCGGAGACATCAAGGGTAAGTTCACGAACGCGATGCTTCAGGCAACCGCAGCGGTCGACGACATCAACGTGGCTACCGTTGCCGCTGCCAAGCAGAACATGATCATATGGACTGCAGAGCAGGGCTTCCTGGATAAGCTTACGTCCGCGATCGGCGTAGAGCGTCCGGCAGGCGTAGGCATCGATGATGACTCCTATCGTAACCTCGCGATCTCGATCAACAACTCGAAGACGGTCTCCAACATCTTCCTTCAAGTGCTCGAGCTGTTCTACGGGGCTGACGCAGTGCACGCAAACGTGCTGTCAACTCAGGCCGAGCCTTTCTTCCTCCAGGACGGCATGGACTTCCTGGTCCAGACTGACGCTGACGCTGCACCGGTGTCCGTCGTGTTCAACGCGGCTGACTTCCAAGACATCTCACAGGCGACTGCTGTCGAAGTGTCGACGGTGATCGCTCGCGCTGCATTGCAACAAGGCTCAAGCCTCACAGCTCAAGACTACCTCGACTCGAGCGCTGGCTTAAACTACGTCCAGCTCTTCAGCGGTACACGCGGTCCACGCTCCTCCATCACAGTACTCGGGGGACTAGCCCAGAACGTGTTCAGGTTTCCTCAGATCAGGCCTACGACTCAGGCTGCTGGAACTCAGTGGACCATCACGGTCAACGGCGGCTTCATCCGCTACACCTGGACTTCTGGCCCTGACCCGACCTTACAGAACATCTTCGCTGGCGACTACGCTGTCATCCAGAACCCACCGTTCACGAGCATCCAGGCTGGTACGTTCACCATCACCAAGGTCAACCCTGACGTGGTGGGAAGCGGCTACTTCGAGATCGTCAACCCTCTGATCCAGACTACCTCTGTCATAAGTCAGGGGAGTGCTAACGACATCCGCTTCTACTTTCCCAGGCGCACCACACTTAACAACCTCTCAAGGTTCGCGACGCTCTACGAGGTGAACCCGTACGAGATCGTGATCTACATCCCGGCGACGACGCAGATCATCAAGCGGCAGCTCATCGGCGGTTGGCACGTCCATGAGACCGGTGGGCCTGACACGTTCATCGGTGCTTACTGCTTCGACCCTACCTCAGGGGTTACCATCGGCAACGTGTCGTGCACGCTCAACCAGACGCTGGAAGCTGGTCAGCCTTACACCGTCGTGTCAGCATCAGGAAGCACCGCGCAGTTCCCGGACAGCCCAGGCAACATCATCTTGGACTTCGGCACCAGTAATCAGGAAGGCCCGATCAAGTACCTCGGTCGCCCGTCAAACGGTACGCTGTTACTCGATGCGTCATACGTCATGAAGAGGACGCACGCCAACCCGGACGTCTCGCTAGTTAGAACCACCAAGCCCTACAGCCCGGCAACGGATGGCACTGACTACCCGACTTACCTGACTGGAACTGTGCAAGGCCGCATCGAGGCAGAAGCTCTGGCTCAGTCGATCGCCGCAGCAGGGATTTTTGTCAACATAATCGTTGTCTATCCCAAGGGGCCAGGCATGAACAACATAGTGGACGTCTATGCTGGAGACGCGACTTAGCTCCTTACAATAGTGGAGTCAGGGGATCATGGGTAAGGTGAGATCAGTTAAGCCGCGACGCATCAAGCCTCAGCCGATCAAGCTGGAACCGATCGACGAGTCGCAGTTCTTTAACTTCAAGTGCCCAAACTGCGGCCATGAGTTCTCGAGCACAGCGTTCTTCGCCTACTGCACTGACCACTGCCAGCGCGAGCACTTACGAAAGCAAACAAAGTCCTAAGACTGGCACTTATAGGGAAAAATTGGTAAACTGGAGTAAACTCACTATAAGGAGCCAGGATGGAAGAGTCAACCGAGAAAGCACGAACCTCTGACGAGATCATGATCGAAGCTAACAAAGAATGGGAAGAGTTCATGAAGGGTGAGTACGAGGCTGTCACAAGAGTTCTTGAATGGATGCTTAAGCAGCCCAGTGAACCTGTAAAGTTGTGCTCTCATCCTAGACAAAGTAAGTAAAACGTCTAAGATGAGTGACGATACGCCCATCCCTTACCCAGAGAACGGCACGGACCAGGAGAAGTACGAGTGGGTGATCAAGGAAACGGTGCGAAGGTACCACCTAAGAAAGTCCCAACCGCAAGAGAGATCGCCGAAGCGTGGAAGAACTGGAAGCCAGTCGTTCCCCTCAGCTTCGTCGTCGCAGCCAGGCAAGCAGCCAGGAGACGGTAGTGAAGGCGTATAAGAAGAAGTGGCAAGACGTGTACATGAGCCTCGACATCAAGCCGTTCGGCAAGTGGAAGCGTGCGATCGAAGGATCGGTCCGCATGGCAGCGAAGAAGGAGATCCGGCGTGAAGTTGCAGAGCTTGAACCCGAAGTGGATACCGCAAAGGCTCCAGTTCGACTGCCCAAAGTGTAGGACGCATCGCATCACGATCCCCTTCGGACCCGGCATGTGGACCTGCATCGGTAACTCCCTCGAGCGGCTCAGCGTCAACCCTTCGTACCTTCAGCTCGTCGGGTGTAAAGTGCACTTGACGATCGTGAACAGCGAAGTGGAGTTCAAGGAGTGAGTATTGCGACATCGTTTGTCGCAATTATGCGACAATCGGGACACAATCGGGACATTTTTTGTCCCAATACTTAGACCACTTAAGTAGTCTAAGAAGAGCAGTTAACCCAGTTTTAGACCATTAAAGTAGTCTTTTAGGACAATTACAGCGAGTAACTTATGTCACAGCAATCTTTAGTCACAGGCGCATCATCAAAGGTCGTGGTCAACGGCAAGGTGGTGGGCTTTGCGACCAACGTCACCATCAACCGCTCTCAGGGTGTCAAGGCCATCTACGGCATCGACGTTCTTCCTCCTCAGGAGATCGCGACGACTGGCCCCTACTCCGTCACCGGCACCATGGCTGGCTTTCAGGTCCGCGACATCGGTGGACCCGCAGGCTTCGGCATCATCAATGCCTCGACTCTCCAAGACCTCCTCAACCAGAAGTACTGCGTGATCGAGCTGATCGACCGCAAGCTCAACACGACCTACGCCCGCGTGGTCGGCGTGATCTTCGACAAGGACAGTATAACAACTAGCGTCAAAGGCGTGAACACCTTCAGCGCGAGCTTCCAAGGTCTCTTCTACTATAATGAGGTCTCGGACGCCAAAGCATGATAAAGTAATTGTATGAGAATTGGTAGACCACCCACTTACGAACATCCCACTTGTCATCCCGATAGAAAACATATCGGTAAGGGTCTTTGTCAGGCATGTTACGATGCTTCACGTCTTAACAACCCAGACAGACGGGCAAAGCAGCGGGGCTATCAACGAGCTACAAGGGCGAGAAATCCGCTTGAAGCCAAGAATCGCATGCTTAAGCATAAGTACGGTATAACACTTGATCAATATAATCAGATGCTTGCCGAGCAAGACGGGGTCTGTAAGATATGCACGAACCCGGAGACTGCCGTTTATCCTCAAACAGGCAAGATCAAGAACTTGACGGTTGATCACTGCCACAAGACCGGCAGAGTGCGCGGTCTGATCTGCTTTAGCTGCAACATCATACTGGGCCATCTCGAAGATCGACCCGAAGTTGTTCACAGCGTCCTGGACTACCTCAATGCGAAAGCCTAAGAAGGTCCAGAAGCCCAGCATGCGCCTCAAGCTACCGCCGAACAAAAATCACGGTGATGAGACCAAATACGATCGAAAGAAAGACAAGCAAATCAGCCGGTTAGCTCAAGATCTTAATCCTGAGGACACCCAGTCCTAGGCAGTCCTGCCAATCTAAGGTGAAACGATGACCCGCGAAGAAGCCCTCGAGCAAGAGGTCCAGGCTCTCAAAGACCTGGTTAACATACAGAAACAGATCATCGAAGCCCTCAAGCTTAAGGCAGAAGTGTTGGCCCAGCCCGTACAAGTTCCCTACGTGGCACCGTATATTCCTCCTACGATCCTTCACCCGAACATCATCGTCACTCCTGCAGTCCAACCGTGGCCCGGCTACCCAGCACCTTACGTCGGCGACTTACCTCCGGGCATGGAACCGTTCAAGGTCACTTGTGGCACCAACGTAGAAGCTTTGCCTGGCGTCGTCGGCGGTGTTCAACCGGTCAACTACTGCGTCTCTGCGTGGCAAACTCCAGAACAGAACGAGTCCATCAGAGATCCCATCAAGTGGCTTGGAAGGCAGATCTAAATGGCAAATACACAGCGGTTTAACTGGCTTCAGGCTCAGCGCGTAGACGTCCCTCACCTCAAGATGATCGAGGATGGAAACATCTTCGACTTCAGGGCCTTACTGTCCGGCTTCATCGGTACTTCGCCCTACACCCTTAGGGGATTCTACATACCGAACGCGGCGAACTACATCAACGCTCAGGCATCGACCATCCAAGTGTCTGTGTCGGACAGCGTCATATGGATGCCTGGCCAGGCCGATGGCTCCTACCTCACAGTTCCCGCTGGAACCCCGAACGAGATCCTGAACGCGACGAACCCGAACGTCGTCGGCTCCTTCACCTCAGGGGCTACCAACTACGTATCTGTCCAGTTACTCCGCGCGACTGATCCCTCGACCAACGACCTGGTCAGCTTCTGGGACGTCGACGCCAAGGTTGAGTTCACGAAGAACGTCCCGCTTGGGCTCGTGCTCGAGTACCAGATCGTCATCAACACCTCAGGCTTCGGCACCAACATGCCGCTTGCGATCGTGGGCGTCAACAGCTCAGGCGCTGCGATCAGCATCGAGAACGCCAAGTACTCGCCATTCCGTCTAGGACAAGGTGGAGCTGCTCCGAACCCTTACTACACTGCGTCATTAACTGCTGAGAATCCTCTCATCGTCACGGCCAACGGCCAGCCAGACCCCTTCCAGAACGGTGACTTCAACCTCCTGAAGTTCAAGGACTGGATGGACATGGTGATGAGCCGTATCCTGAACCTGTCAGGCGGCTCCCTCTGGTACGTCAACGGATCTTCGCTGATCCCTGGTGCCAGCGTCGCAAACCTCGCGTTCAACGCTGAGTTCTCAGTCATCACTGGCTCTGGCGCATTCGTACATGATCCAGCCACTGCAGGCTTGCTCGAGTGGACCTCAAACGTCCTCGTCAGGTCGATCTTCGGCCCGCTGACTTACACTATCACTCAGGGGAGCGTCGAACTCAACGACGGTCAGGTTTGCTACGTCAGCCTCGTCCGCGACCAAGACTTCCAGTCATCGAACACGTTCTCCTTCACCAACGGCACCAACACGATAACTGCTGCGAACACCATAAGCGGCATCAGCGCTGGCGACTGGGTCAAGTACGCGGCTGACAACATCGCGGCCTACGCCAAGGTCAGCATGGTGTCCGGCAGCACGATCACCCTCGCGTCCAACTACATCGGCACGACCGTTACTGGCAAGGCACTTCGCTGTCAGGGAACTTACGGCACGGTCACCGCTGCTGATCCCACGGCAGTACCAGTGTCAGGGGATACTTACTGGTTAGCGAAGCGCGACGACAACGCGTTCACGACCCTCATGATCGACACGCCTGCGAACGGCGGTCTGTCTCGGGCGAGCAACTACGCGACTGTTAAGACAGTTTTGAACCACAACCTCGTCGTAGGACAGGCGATCACGATCGCGGGCGCCAACGACTCGAGCTTCGACGGCAAGTACGACATCCAGGCGGTCACGGGCTCTAAGACCTTCACGGTCTACAACCCTGGCCCCGACGTCTCCGGCGGATCACCGGCCTATACTCTCGTCGCAGACGGCTTGACCGGCGCTACTCCTGCTCCATCTAGCGGCTTCGACACTGGATCGATCACGACTCAGGACTGGCAGGGTAACAACTTCTCGCTCGGCGCTGGCATCAACTTAGGTAAGATCACGGTCGTCGGCGGTAACCCCATGGGAACTCCGACCGGCAACGTGTACATCGACGTGTACGCAGCCTCGGGCAACGTGCCCACTGGCTCCGTGCTCGCGTCTTCTGACGTAGTAGCTGCGACCGCCATCACCAACTTGGCAGACATCGACTTCACGTTCACCGGCGCTGGCTACCCGAGCCTCTCTGCTGGAAACTACGTGTGGATGATCAAGGGTACGACGGCGGACAGCTTCAACGCTGCGCGTCTGAAGAGTACCGGAACTCCTCCTCAGTCTGCCGGTTACTCGGTCGCAACTACCAACGGCGGCGTGAGCTACGCAAGCGCAAACTACACGACGTACTACCAGGTCTACTCTGAGACTGGCGGCGGCATAGCGGGCGACGGTTCTGTCACTGCGACTCCTCGCATCTACCTAAGACTGCGTGGTGGTAACGGCGTACTCGAGCAGGGCGACTCAGCTCAGATCGACGATCCGACGCTGCTCAACATCCTGAAGTTCATCGGCTCTGAGTCAGAGTCCGACACCTCTCCGCCTTACACCATCTTCCCTCAGGCTGGAAGCCCTTACACGTTCTCGAGCGCTGACTCGCTGACCATCGCGATCTCGATCTGTGCTGGTAACATCAACAGCATCTTCACGACCTTGTCGAACCCCGCGTACGACGAGTCTCTGCTGTTGGTCACGAGCGGTGCTTCTGGCAACAACCAGATCAACGGACCGATAACGTCCGGCACGAACATCACCTTGCCGCTCAACTCTCGAAACTCTAACGCAACGCAGTACTACACCGTCGGTAAAGGTTGGCTTGACCTGTTCCTCAACGGTCAGTTCCTGCCGCTCACCAACGTAGACTCTGTGACCGGCGGCTGGACTGAGGTTGGAGTGTTCGGTGCTCAGTCGACTACCATCCAGATCAACCAGAACTTAGTCGTTGGCGACGTCCTCGACTTCAAGATCAGGATGCCTGGCGGTCCTGGAACTGGCGGCGGTGCTCCCGACGACGACTTCGTCCACCTGCCGACTGACTCGGTCGCGAACAACTCGAACTACCTGCTCATCTACGACGTAGGCCTAGGCGCTTACCGCAAGCAGACTCGCGGCGTGTTCTTGGCAGGCATCTCGAACAACAGAAGCTTCACGACTTACAGCGCGAATCACACGATCTCCCTAGGAGTCGACGACTTCGTGCTCGCTGACGCATCTTCTGCCTCGATCATCATCTCGCTGCCTTCTGCGAGCAGTGCGACTGGCGTAAGGTTCACGATCAAGAAGAAGGATATGTCAGCTAACACCGTCACAGTGTCTGGAGCCGACAACATCGACTTCGCGATGACCAAGGTACTCACGAACCCAGGCGACTCGATCGACGTGTCGAGCGATGGGGTACAATGGTGGATCAACTAATGAGCTACTCTTCCCAGAGCTTCGGCATACCAGTGCAGGCGCAGTCGATCACCAAGACCTCGACCAACAACACGGGGTCTGCGATCGGTGCTGCCTTGCCTGTAAAGATTACAGCTACAGGCATGGCTACTATAAATCCTACACTGGAAGCTGACGTCCTATCCTTGGCTGGCCTCACGGTCGCCACTGTGGGTAACGGAAGCCAGGGTACGATCATCGCGAGCGGCACGATCTACAACGTCGGCATGTTCTCGCCCGGTGACGCGGTGTTCGTATCGCTCTCCGGTGGGCTCACCAACGACAAGCCTGACATCGGGGTTGACGGATTCGTGGAAGGCGACTGGGTTGTCCGAGTCGGCTTCATAGTTAAGAACGAGACCACACCTTCGCAGCTTGACCTCTTGGTCGCCATCGCGATCATCGGTCAACTATAAGAAAGGGCCACATGAGTAAGCGCTTAGTAAAAGAAAACGCCCGTCCACTAGCAAGCATGGGAGTCAGCGAGCGCATGAGGATGGCTGAAGAACTGGGTAACCAGGTGAACGCCATCCTGAAGAAGGCCCACGCTGAGGCCAACAAGGTCCTGAAGCCCTACGGCTGGAAGCTCGCGAACTTCAACGTCGACTTCTGCGAGGTTGAGGATAGTGAAAAAGATAACAAAGACAGTAAGTTAGGTCAAGATCTTAATCAGAAGGTAACACCCGCCTAACTTCCCATCATTTTTTAAGTAGGAAAACGAGAAGATGTCAGACATTAGCGTACTAGCCAGGTTAGTAGGAGCCGCAACAAGGGGCATAGACATAAGCGCCAACACGCTTGTGACGCTGTCCGTCAAGGTAGGCGGTGGTGTATCCAACACTGAACTCACCAAGACTATATTAGACCGCCTTGTCAGCCTCCAGAACGGTACCGACGTCAACACGTCCTACCACACGCACGACACGGTCTATACCCGCACCAGCTCCCTGTCTGCTGCGACCAACGGTACCGACGGCTCACGCCTTATCGGTGACTACGACAACTACCTGAACTTCACACCTACTGCTGCGACCGTCAAAGGTGCTTTGCTTGGCATCGACTCTGCCCTAGGCGCGATCCTTACTCCCCTCGACTCGGTCTTCCGAATCGAGAACGTGTCTGACACGACCAAGAAGATCGCGTTCAGTGCTGCTGGCATCACGACCGGCCACACTCGCACGATCACGATGCCCGACGCCGACGTCGACCTCGGGAACCTGACGAACTCGAACATCGCGGCTGGCGCGGCAATCGCCTACAGCAAGCTGAACCTCTCAGGCTCGATCGTCAACTCTGACGTATCTCCCTCTGCGGCCATCGCCTACACGAAGTTGGCTACCCTCGGTGGTTCAACCAACGACGTCTTGATCCAGAGTGCTTCTGGCTACGTCCAGGCTTCTGGTATCTTGTCAGGCAACTTGTTCTTGGCCGACGGCACAGTACCCGCTACCGGCAACTTCAACCTGAACAGCAACAAGATCACTGGCCTCGCGAACGGTACGAACCCGAACGACGCGGTGAACTACGGTCAGTTGACCTCTGCGAGCACAGGCCTCCTGTGGCAGAACCCAGTCAGAGACCCAGACATCACCGACGACAGCCTAAGCGCTCCTCCCGGATCGCCGATCTACAGCTTGACCTACGTCATCGGAGCATCGCCTACGGGCGCTTGGTCCGGCTTTGCTGGTCACGTCGTGTGGTGGGACGGTGCGAACTGGATCGACATCTCGAACGGCTTACCCCTTGGCTCTGGAACTCAGACTGCCATGCAGGTCGGCGACCGCTTCGGTGTGTCCATCGACACTCCCGAAGTATTCACGTTCACGGTCACGGCTGCGAACGCAACTGCTGGCGCTATCTACCTCGACTCTAACGGCTACGCCTTCATCGTCCAGAGCACGATCGCTGGCGGTACAACGCTAGTTGCGACGAGCAACGGTTATCCTCCGGCAAGCGGCACTATCACCAAGTCCAGCGGCACGGGCGACTCTACGATCACGTACTCGTCCTTCACGGCGCAGCTTGGCGGCAGCTTCGCAGGTCACCACAACACGATCGCGACCGTCACGAACGCAACGCCTGGCTCTTACGCCTACACGTTCGCTTCGCCTGCAAACAACTGGGCGTTCAACGTCAACGCGCCTGGCTCTCAGCACTACGGATCTTCGTACACCTACGTGTCGTCTACCCTCTCGTGGGTTGACTTCTCAGGTCCTTCCAAGATCTTGGCCGGTAACGGTCTGTCCTACAGCGGTAACACGCTGAACGTAAACGTCGACGGCACCACGATCGACTTCAGCGGCAACAACCTCGAGGTCAAGGCTGGCGGTATCACGAATACCCAGGTCAGCGCCTCGGCTGCGATCGCCTACAGCAAGTTGAACCTGTCTGCCAGCATCGTGAACGCGGACATCAGTCCTTCTGCCGCGATCGCCTACAGCAAGTTAAGCCTTGCCGGTTCTATCGTCAACTCCGACGTCAGTCCTTCTGCCGCGATCGCCTACAGCAAGCTGAGCTTGAGCAACTCGATCGTGAACGCGGACATCAACGCCTCGGCTGCGATCGCGTACTCGAAGTTGAACCTCTCGAACAGCATCCAGTCGACTGACCTCGTCAACAACGCGGTTACTGCTGCCAAGGTCAACACCAACGTCTTCGACCAGCTCACCATCACGGGCGGTAACGGTTCAGCCGCTGCCGTTCAGAACGCTCCCGCCTGGGTCACTACCGAAGTGGCCGGTCAATCGTTCAGCGCGAATACGACGTACGCAATCCGCAGAGCCATCGTTCAGAACGGCGAGACTGCTGGCCGGGTGTACGCTGCCGACATCGACACTTCAACCTACGACGAGTTCTACGTCATCGGTCTGTTCAACAACCCGACCTCCGTGTCTGCTGGTAACAGCATCACGGTCGTTCGTAAGGGACTTCTTACCCTCGGCTCGAGCGACACTGCGTTCGCTACCAACGACCAGGGCAAGCCGTTCTTCCTTCAGGCCGCAGGTGCTTGGAGTAACACTGCACCGTCGACTACTGGCCAAGCGATCACTCGCCTCGGCATAGTGAAGTCTACGAACGTCGTTGACGTGGATGCGGTGCCTGTTGGAGTCAACTAATGTCAGGGACCTTTCTAGCCCTAGTAAACGGGTTTCCTAGGTCCCAGGCGGCTAACGTCTACGTGCCAGTCTACGACCAGCGGTACACGGTCGCATCGCCGATCACTTCGGGTACCGCAGTCACTCTCCCAGCAAGCGGATCTTACGTGGGAGCTGAGCTTCAGGTCTACTTCAACGGCCAACGCCTAGAACCCAGCGCTGACTACAACTACGTGGGATCAGGCACCAAGACGCAAGTCACGTTCACGTTCAACTTAGTAGTCGGAGACTTGGTAGACTTCCGAGTCGACAGGTCACCGTAAAGAGGAAAACATGCCAGGACCAGGAACAACGAATCAGGACATCAGGCAGAGTATACTGAGAAGTACTCCGTCCATGATCGGCAACGCGGCGAACACCGGCGTCGACACCCTCCTCTCTAACATAGACGGAGAGATGGGCAAGCTGTTCGAGGATCGAAACATCCTCCTGACAGACGGCGGTACCATCACGTTCACCGGCACTCAGGTCCAGTTCACTGACAACCTCAAGATCACAGTCAACCAGAAGATCTCTGGCGCTGTACCCCAGGTCATTAGCCTCGGTTCTTCTTCCCAGAACTTCACGAACTCCGGCGACATGCTCGTCGCGGTCCTAAACCGCACGGCTGGAACCGCAACGCTCTCGATCGTCACCAACGGCTCTGCGCTGTCTGCTGCGGTCAACGCGAACCAGGAAGTCTTCCTGATCGCCAAGCGCGTAGACGCTGCTGACGGAACCCAGCGCTTGTACTGGCGCAACGGCTTCGCCCAGAACGCTGGTCAGACGCTTCGCCTTGGTCAAGGCGGAGGCTCCGGTACCAGTGGTTCTGGCTCCGACCTGGACACCCTCCAGTTCCGTGCCGTGTTCATCGAGCCCTTCACCGAAGGCCCGACCAACTCCGTATCTGCCGTCAACGCGAACACTGGCTTCACCAACGCTTCGTACAACGCCGCGAAGCAGATGTACACGATCAACTACGACGCATCGCGCACGATAACCGCCAACACTTCTGTTACCATGCACATCAGCGGTGGATCAGGACCTGCCTTCACGGTCGCTGCTGGTGACGTCGTCATCAACTTGGTGACTGGCGAGGTCAGGAAGATCACGGTCATCGGATCGATCAACTCCGACGGTGGTGCGGGAACCCCCTTCACGATCGAGTCGGCCTTTGCCTCTAACCCGAGCGCTGTGGCTTGCTGCGTGTCGCAGTGCGTCCACACGGTTGACATCTACAACTACAACGCGAACTCGACTGCCGCAGCGATCTCTGCCTCCTTCGGCTCTACTGCGTTCTCCGAGATCATGGTGGACTACGAGGACAACGCGGCCTCTGGATCAAACCTCTGGACGCCCGACGTTGCTCCGTTCTGCGCTTACGTAGGATCAACCGACAACACGAACTGGATGACCCTCCAGACTCGCACTACGAACACGACCGACCAGATGCAGAGCGACGTGGCCCCGACTTCGGGAACGAGCCTCTACCTCCGCTTCTTCTCGGCAAGGTCTTCTGGCACCGGCTTCGTCAACTTGCTCAACTACGAAGCCTTCATGCAGAAGGCTCTGGGCTCTGCCTCAGGCGCTACCCTCTGGTCTGCTTACGGTGTAACTAACAGCTCGACTTCTCCCATCAACTGCACCTTGTCCGTCGTAGGTGGTAAGACACAGATCGCCTTGACCGGCGGTCTTCAGTACCCGATCGGCGTGAACTCAGGAAACGCTTACGGCATCCTCGACGTCTACGTCAACGGTCAGATGCTCCCGCGCTACGTCGCTGGTTCTGTCCCGACCTCTGACGGTTACTACACTGAGGTCAGCTCGACCATCATCCAGCTCGACAAGGATTACAGCTCACTGGCACTTGACTTCATGATCGTCTACCGTGTTCAGGTCGTTGACGTATCGAGTCAGAACTCGACCGCTATCACTCAGCTTCAGACCAACGGCCTCAAGAACTACTTGATCAACGGCGCCTTCGACCTGTGGCAGCGTCAGACTTCGGCTACGATCGCAAACGGCAGCTCGTCCTACGTCGCAGCCGATCGATGGTACGTGAAGAACGGCCTCGGAACTTCTGGCGTCATCACGATGTCACAAGTTACAGGCACCTTGCCCGGTTCCAAGTATGGATGCTCTGTTCAGATCACGACCGCCCCGACAGCTTCGCAAGCGAACGTGACCGAGCTTTACCAGGTGATAGAGAACCCGATGTCGATCGACCTCATAAACCAGAGCATCTCGGCCAGCATGTACGTCAAGGCTCTCGGCAACGTGAACCAGGTCGGTATCCAGTTCGCCTACGCCACTTCTGAGATCAAGCCGACCTTGTTCTTCGGAACTGAGCAGCTTGTCACCGTCAACTCGTCAGGCTTCACGCTCGCTTCTCTGCTCAACCAGAACAGCGGTAACACTCCAACGGCGAGCGGCGTGATAGGCATCAGGGTTCGTATCACTGGAGTATCAAGCGGCAACTTGTACGCGCTCAACAACGGGTTCGTGGTTGAACAAGCTGAAGTCAACATCGGCGCTACTGCCATGACATTTGCCAGAGCTGGACGGTACTTTGGTGAAGAAGTTGCTCTCTGTCAGCGCTACTACGAGAAGAGTTATGACATTGGAACAGCTCCAGGTACAGTCGTAGATACAGCAAGTTGGTGGTCAATCGGTACAAATGTTACCGGTGGTCTATTAGTGTCAGTTGGCTTCAAGGCAGAGAAGAGAGCTTCACCGACAGTTACCGGTATCAATCCTGTCTCGGGTGGAGCATCCTGGGAAACTAGTACAAACAGCGCTTCAATAGCATCATCTATATTGACAGTGGGACTAGGTAGTGTAACTATTGGTACTTCCGTCACGCCAGCGGCGCAAACTGCGTATAAAATCCATTGGACTGCGGACGCGGAGATTTAAGGTGAAACATGAGTAAGATCATAGGCGCACATACACCATCTGAGATCAGGAACCTGGCGATCAACGGTGCCTTCGACTTCTGGCAGCGCGTCGAGGGTAGCACCACGACGGTCAACACTGCGACCACAACTTCTGGATATGCCGCCGACATGTTCACCTACGATTCTGGAGGATCAACTGTTAAGAACTACTCGATAGCTAGGTCTGCTACGATACCTACCGTAGCCCAGTCAGGATTTCAGAGTACGTACAGCTTACTGGCAACGATGGTTACGGGGATAGCATCCTTCGCAGCCTCGGACTACGTAGAGGTTTGTCAGTACCGAATGGAAGGGCTAGACTTTGAGAAGATCCATCAAAAAACAGTGACCTTTGGGTTCTGGGCTCAAGCTTCCGTAACTGGAACTTACTCGTTCGCTCTTAGAAATGGGTCTACCAACAGAAGCTACGTCACTACGTTTACCATCAACGGAGCCAGTACGTGGCAGTTTATTTCTATCTCAGTCCAGATGGACACTGTTGGCACGTGGAACTTCGACAACACGAACGCACTGTACGTCGACATAGGAAGTTATGCCGGAACCACGTACGCGACTTCTACCCTCAACTCTTGGCAGGCTGGCAGCTACGTAGTTGCTTCTTCTGCCACGAACTGGATGGCTACCAGCAGCGCAACTTTCCAGATTGCTCAGTTCTCGATCGTCGAAGGACCCTTGGGCTTCTCGGCGACTGGGTTTGCTCGCAACGGCAGAAGCATCCAGCAAGAGCTTGCGCTGTGTCAGCGCTACTACGAGAAGAGCTATCCGCAAGGAGTTGCTCCTGGCACCGCCAACGAAAATGGATGTTACCGCAACATCGCTACCGATACTCAAACGATGAGTGACGGTGGTAAGGCCTGGTTCAAGGTACCTAAGCGCCTTCCTGGAACATACACTCTGGTGCAGTTCTACTCGGACACTACTGGTACCGCTGGCAAGGTTCACGACAACAACTCTTCCAGCGATACGTCGATCACTCCCACCAACTTCAACTGGGGAGAGAACTACGTGACGATAGAGGGCGGTGCTGTTCTTACTGCCGGACACTTCTATACCGCTCACTGGACAGTTGACTGCGGACTATAAAGGATAAGACATGCCAGCATCACAAGTACTAAATCCCAAAGGCACGGTCAAGCGGACGACGACCAACGACCTCCCGTACTCGCCGATCCAACCGGTCCTCTCGAAGTACACGGCGACGTCGACCGCTAACCAGAACGTCATCAACATGACCTTCAGCATCGACCAGTCCCTGACTGACCAGTTCTTGCTGTACGTAGATGGCAAGCTTCTCACGCTCGGCTCGTCGAACGACTACACCTTCACCAGCATCGCCTCTGACAACACCTCTTCGCAGGTTACGCTCAACTACAACTTGCCCGCTAACCTGAACATCCTCGCTTACAAGCTGGGCTTGAAGAAGGAGTCTGAGTTCCTGACCGACAACCGGTTCACTCAGCTCTATGCTGAGATGGCGTCTGGCTTCCAGGGCTTCGTCAGTCAGACTGACAGTACGATAACCGCCACTACCACTACCGGAACTCCGGCTGCTGGCACGTTCTACTCGACCATAACCAACCGCGCTTCGATGGCTGACCTTTCCCAGAACTTGAAGGCGAGGATGGGCGTTGAACGCATACCTTCTCAGTCGATCTTTCAGATTCAAAACGAGTATGGTCCAAACGGGGAGACGGTCTCTGGCTTAATCAACGATACCTTCGGACAAGTAAGGTTCGTCGGTAACTGGACGAACAGCGGAGCTACTACTTCCGGCCTCTACATCTTACCGTCAACTTCTGGCTCTGACTACATCGAAGTTACCTTCTACGGGACTGGCCTGAACTGCCTGTTTGCGATCGGCAGTGCGGCAGCGACCATCACCGTTGCGACCGACGGCGGTGCCGCTGGGGCTAACATCTGGAGCAGCTCGTTCTCAAACGTGCTCTCTGGAAGGAACTACGCATCGGACGGGATCATCAAGGCGGTCTCCGGCCTTACCCTCGGCATTCACACCGTAAAGATCAACTTCACGTCCGCAGTCCAGATCGGGGTTCAGGGCTTTGAGTTCTTGAACGAGTCATCGAACATCACGGTTAGCCCTGGTGTTGGGTACGTTCAAGGGAAGAAGTACACCACTTCTGCTCAGTCTACGTTCGCGTACAACGCTATCGCTACCGGCACCAGAGGCGGACGAGTCCTGGTCTACCAGAACGGTGACGGGTCTATCGGAAGTGCGTGGCAGGCAGTCAACACCTCTTCTGCACTCTTGACATCTGCGGACCACACGAACGAAGAAGTTGCTAAAACATACTTCCCGCGTGAGTTTGGTGCAGGCCGCACTGACGACTTCAGCAGAGTGTCGGGTAGCCAAGTTGCCGCATTTACCTTGGACGACGGTACGACCACGTTATCGTCGACTGGTTGTAACTTTTCAGCCATCAACGGCTATGATGCGCTAGGGCACAGCGCTTCATCGCAGAGCCATATCCTGACGTTCGTCGGCACTGGCCTTGACATACAGTACACCGCGTCTTCGTTAGTGGGAGCAAGCTTTACCTACGCAATCGACGGTAGCACTGCGGCTGCCATCACCTTGCCGACTAGTGGAACACAGATCGTAAAGGTCGTGTCTGGACTGCCCTACGGCAGCCACACGTTTAAGCTCACCCTGACTGCTGTTACCAGCGGTTTAGGCGGCATAGTCAAGTTCATGGTTTACCAGCCCAAGAAGCCTTCGCTTCCTTCTGGAACCGTGGAGATTGCTGACTACAACGTGATGGCAAACTTCAGCACTTCTGCACTCACAGACAACACTGCGAACGGTGCTCTCATCTTAGCTCAGGGAACACTGTACAAGAGCATTGCCAGAGAGTTTGTCTACACGGGTGCCAACTGGACGATACAGTCGAGCACCACGTACCCCTCTGGATGGGACACGAGTACTTCCACCAACAACAGCCAACCAGCATCGTACACTTTCTTCGGTACTGGGGCAGTATTAACCGTAGAAAACTCCGTCGGAGGCACGTTCAGCGTTCAGGTCTCCGTTGACGGAAGTCTGTATGCTACCGCAACTGCCCTTCAGAACATGAGCAACGGCGGTGGTGGAACGTACACCACCACTACTGCAACTGGACTGATCCCCGGTCGCATCTCGATCTCTGGACTAAGCTTAGGCATCCACACGATCACCATCCAGAGGAGTGCTGGAACTGGAAGCTTCTTCTTCCCGGACATCCAACTCATCGTTCCGATCCACTCGTACAAGCCGAACGTCTACGCGGATCTCCAGAACACCCTGAACATTGGATCTAACTCGATCAGCGATAACCGAAAGTCAACTCCGGTCAAGGATGCTTTGCCTGCAGTGAAGGCGTGGTCGCAGGCAGTTGGAGTCACGGCAACGCCGACCACGACGTCTACTACAGCAATCCCTGTTCCCGACCTATCATGCACCATCAAGACGAACGGGGGACCGTTAGACATAAGCTACTCCGCCGTCGTCTCCAACAGCGGTGGTGCTGGAGACTCAGTTAACCTCCAAGTTTACGTAGACGGTGTTGCGGTGGGTAACTCTAAGGCTAGTGCGGTGGGAACAGCCGGTTCTACCATTACTGACAGTTTCATCGTTCAGGTTGCCCCTGGCTATCACAAGGTAGACCTGTACTGGTTTGTAAACACGAGTACAGGCAACATCGGCGCTCGCATACTCACCGTGAGGGAGAGGTAACATGACCATCGACATCAACCTTGATTGGAAAGCCTTCAAAGTAGACATGAACCTCGTCCACGCTTGGCTCGCCAAGAACGCGGGCGACAAGTACTGCGGATGCTCTGCGAACTCACAGTTCCAGGTTCACTTCACTGATGAGCCCGGTCAAGACGTCCGCAGTGCGGTCGTCAGCTACTGGAACAAGATCAACAAGAAGTCGGCTGAGTACAAGAACTACCAGTCCGCAGAGGATCGCAGAGCTGACGTCGCCAACGCTCAGGCCAAGGCCAAGGCTTCCGGTCTATCAAAGCTCAAGGCGCTGGGCTTGACCGACGACGAGATCAACGCGCTGATGGGACAGTAACATGCCAGCTACCAACCTCTTCACAACCCCCGGACTTACGTACGTTCTGCCAAGCAGTCTGTCACAGGGCTCCGGCATCATATCTGCTACCGTAGCTGGATTTACGCTGACCGTCGCAGTTCCAAGCTTGACTGCTGGAACCATGTACTACGTCTACCTCTTGAACGGTGCTCTACAAGTCAGCTCTAGCGTCTCCAGTACGTTTCGAGGATCGAACTCTGGTGCACTCCTGGTTGGGGCTTTCCTGGCTGACAGCAGCGGAGCGTTCGGATCGTTCGTCACGATCGTAGGCTTACCACGCACAGAGACAACCCTCCTGTTTCAAGGCACGGCTGGCGGCGGTCTAGGCACTCTCACTGGGGCTAACTTCTACTACAACCGCGACGGGAAGAACATCACCTGCGACTACCGCTTCACCACCGGTACCGTTTCTTCTGCTATAGCACTTCTTCCTCTGCCTACGAACATCCTGGTCGACTCAACCCTGATCCCTTCTGGAACACTGTTCTTGGGAACGTGCTTGAACAACAGTAACGTGGGCGAGACTCGCCTCGTCGCTCTCCCTGGACAAACCACATCCAACCTGTACTTCAACACTGCCAACACCTTGAACGGTACGCCCATGAACGGTAACGCCTCTCCGTTTGCTACAGGTCAGATTGAGTCTGGCCAGTATCGAGTACCGATCGCTGCCTGGTCTAATACTCCGCTCATCGACCTATAAGATCTTCATGGAAGACTCAAGCGACGCTCCCATCCAGCACTGCCCGGTGTGCTTCTCCTACGTCCTAGGACACCCTACGAACTCGTTCTACAAGAAGTGTCCGACCTGCGGCTTCAGCTACAAGGTCGGCGAAGAGGCCAAGGCTCGCAAGCGGGCTAAGGAACTCAAGAAGAAGCAGGGGCAGAACTGATGGGTCCGCTCATCCCTGTTGGTTGTCTGGTTATTGCTGCAGTTCTTGGAATGCGAGTGGCGGTGCATAACCTTCTGGATGAGGAAGGACGTGAGCATCGGCTACGTGAGAGACGAGCAGAGCGTGCGGCACGTCGTAGACAGGCATCTTCGGGACAAGCAGGCGACACTCGACAAGCTCGACGTCGTTGATCTCCCACATCCATCCTAAGCCAGCCTCCTGCATCAGCCTCTCTTCGTCTGAAGAGTTGACAGATGCGTTCAGCATGCCCACGTAGCGCTTCAGCACGGCCCGCTTCAGGCATCCCAAGGCCCCGCGCGGATCAGCCATCATCTCCTGGTAACCTACCCTCACGTACTCGTGGCTTGGCGTCGCGAACGCGATCGGCCTCATGATCATCGTGAAGAATTCGACCCCCAGGTCCACGGAGTTGAGCTTCGCGTAGTGAACGACGACCTTGTCCGTCTTCTCGAAGTGGAGTAGGCTGCCGTTCACTTATCTTCCCCTCTGCGCTTCCAGGTACTTGTTAGCGATCTCTTCGATCTTCAAGGCGTGAGTAAATAAGTGAGCTTCTGGGCTCATGTCGCAGTTCGTCGTGATCAGCCCTTGGTCCTGCAGGTACTCGTGCGAAGCTCCAAGGTACGCCTGCATCTCATCCTCGATGACTTCTTCGTGGTAGCCCTTCTTGCGGAGGTGAGCGGCCAGCGGGCTCAGGTGAAAGCATATCGAGAAGTACTTCTGCACTTCTTCCTTGTAGGCCTCGTTTGAGTACCAGAGTGCGTGCAGCTTCTCGTGCTTGACCGTGGAGTCGTCGCCATCGTAGGTTCCGATGATGTAGAACTTGCCGCGCCGGTAGCGGACGGCTTCCAGGAACTCCTCTTCCAGTGCAGTCAGGGGATCAAACGATCCGTCCTTGAAGTATTCGAGGACGTGCGATGGGAAGTTAAAACCGCTCCAGTCCACGTAGTACGTCCAAGCTCCGTGGAAATTGGTGTACCACTCGCGGAGTTCTCCTAGGGTAAAGACCTTGCCGCGAAGTTCTGGGTTCTCGTAGTGTTCCTGGAAGCGAGCGAGTGCCTGAGCCAGCTCGACCTGGGTCGGGTAAGTGACGTGCAGCAGGTTGATCTTCTCGTCGAACGAGACCTTCACTTTGACCTAGCCTTCTTCTCACGACGCTCTTGGTCAATGGCCCACTTCATGCGCTTCTGCCTAGCTTCTTCGGCGGTCATCGGCTTGCGCATCAGTATGCAGAGGACGCCAGTCTTCGCGTCGACCATCGTTCCGAACGACTCATACCCATGCTGCTGGTAGTCCTCCATCAAGGTCAGGACGTGCCAGCCTTCGCCGTTGGTCTGAATCACGTTGTAGTGATAGCCGTACTCGCTCACTTGATCTTCCTCGTCGCCTTCCTGATCAGGCTGATGAGCCTCTCTGCGTCTGCCTTGTCGTTGAGGCAGATCGTGACAAGCTCTGATATGGGATTACTGTCCTTAGGATGCTCTTCCGTGACGGTGATCGGCAAGAAGTAGGTCTTCCACTCGCGGTCGTACCGAGCGTCTGGAACCTCGATCACCTGGCGCATGGGAGCCTTTATCCTGACCTCGTTGATCATCTTCATTTATCCGCCATCTTGCTGAAGGCCATCGCGTTCTTCGTGCACCACTCCTTGTACATCTCAACTAACGGATCACCTGGATCGACCCCGCGCATGCTCGAGGCTGCGAACTGGCAGCCGATCACGAAGCCCTGGTTCCGGCCCACGTTGAAGTCGTGCAGTACGATCGGCTTCATCTCGTGCTTCTGGACGATGCCGCCTGCCACGAAGCCGAGCAGCGTTCCCAGTAAGATCAGGTACGCAATTACGTACACCTTAGCCATTACGTTCTTCTCCATCTTGCACCACCTTTAACTCATCCAGTTGACATATGATCGTACCACGACGACCGACGAACTTCACCTCTACATCGGTGTCTGCTATGCTCACTATGACGCCGAGGCTCGTGCGCCCGACGCCCAGGTACTCGAAGTCTTCTGTGAGGTTGACGACGTCGCCCTTGTTCATACGACGATGTTACCAGTAACTGGAACGGTACGGTTGGTGTTTGCCTGCCACTGCCCAAGCAAGTTCACGTAGTTCTTCTTACCCTCAGCGTTCGCCGTCAGGTACGTCTTGGTAGTGTCGTACAGGTTGGAGAACTGAGACTGCAGGAACGTGTAGTTGTTCAAGACACCGAGGACGTAGTTGTGAACTACGCAGTACATCTGGCCCGGCAGGAGGTTTCCGTCAGTGGCGTCGTCGAGCCACTTTTCCCACAAGTTCAAGGTCTCAACCTTGGTGGTGTACGGACCCCTCGTCCGCGTTAGGTAGTTGAGTAGCACCAGGCACAGGTGGTTGTCTGGCGTCGTCAGCCGAGCATCGGTGATCGATACGGGTATGTCCAAAACTTGGTCTATGGGCAAGGGCTGGGCGACTTCTGCGGTTGGTCTTGGCGTCGGCTGCGGCGCGGACTTGGACAGCTTCTCCTCGATGCTGGTCGTAGCTTCCAAGATCTTCTGGATACTGCTCCGCTCCAAGTTCCTGAGCGTCCTCAGCTCTTCCTTCAGAGACTCGTTCTCCGCAGTCATGCGCACGATCGTTTCGTTGGCAGACGCGAGCTGAGCCTTAAGCTCGGACACTTCCTTCGAAGTTGGCTGGGTAACCGTAGTACTCTTCCTGATGATGGTCTTCTTCCCTTCGCCAGCCTTGATCACGGGCTCAGCCTTCACCACGCGGTGCGACTTCACGGTCACATGCTTGAGCAACTTCTTGATGATCCGGCCTTGCACGTCTTCGAAGCGGTAGAGCCTACTCTCTCGCTTGCCGTTGTCGAAGTTCACGAGTGCGTAGTCTAGGCCGCGAAGCTTGCCGTCGTTCACGAGGTTACTCACGGTGCTTATGACAGCAAGCCGGGACTCTGCGCTCTTGTTGATGAGCTTGGTGTCGACCATGTAGTCGTATATGTCCTCACTATTGTACAGCTTCATAGACGAAGCCTCGACTTTAAGTATTTCGATGAAGAGTCTTGACTTGAAGTTATAGTCGTTAAACAGAGGGCTGTTAATTGCAGCCTCAGTCTTCTCGCTCAAGAATCCTTCGCAGGCAAAGTACTTACGGACGATGAGCATCATCTCTTCATCCGTCAGGCGTGTCTGACGCTTCAGTGCAGAGTACGTCAGCAGCGATGGGACTGGGGTCGCAGGCTTATCTTCTTGGTTCTTGGTCTTCATGTTAGTTCTCCTTTTATGTTCTGTACTTAAACTTCGCATCGTAGTTCGGTGCATCTATCCACACGGCTTCTTCTATCTGACCGGCATATCCTCGGTGCGCTACATTCCTTATGGCCTTTATTAGCTTAAAACCGTAAGGCTTCGCCAGTTCGAACTGCTGATGGGTGATAGTACCAGAGTCGTAGCATCTTTGCCAGAAGATAAGCATGTTCATCACGCTGTCCTCTATGCCGGGTGTGTACGGGCTTCCGATGACGGAGTAGTAGAACTCCTCGACCTGCTGCTCGAACGTCTGGGCCTTAGGTGTCTGTACCATCTTCGCCTCGGTAGAGCTTGAAGCCGGTAGGGACGTGGTCTGTCGTGAAGCGGATAGGGTCCTTGGAGGTAACCAGGGCGAGTGCCGCTTCCTTGGCCGGTGAGTCCTGGTACTTCTCGAGTTCCTCGCACGCAGCCTTGGCTCCCATCGCCATGTAGATCTGGCGGCCTACGGTATGGGCGTTCTCGTTGGACAGGTGCTCCATCATGATCTTTGCGAAGAGCTTCTTGCGCATCTTTAGGATGTTCTTAAACCGGCGCTTGGATACCCGGCCACGGTGCGTGACGTACGCTTCGACTACGATGTCGTAGAAGACGGGGTTATGGTGCAGCTCAAGGTGGGCGTAGGTCTCAGGACTGACCATGTAAGGCGGATCGTACTGGCCAAAGTTGTCCAGGCAACGCTGCGCGGCCTCTTCGATGATCTCCTGAGTCAGGACAGCGCTTGTGTCAAGGACCGCAGACTGGTCAGAGCCAAAGTTTGAGAACATCTCGTCACTCATGCCGTTCCTTCCACTCTTTCAAGACTTCCTCGTCGGTCCAGGTATCGTACCCACGACCGTAAGCGAGGATGTGGCGGATGTCGCCTGGCGTGTACTCGTTGCCTGCTTTGACAGCGTCTACGATCTCTTTAACGTCAGCCGTTATTAGGTCGTCGATCATATCTTCCCTACTCATAAGGCACCAGCTCCACTTCGACTCCCATGTACTCTAGGAAGTTTTTCCTTATCTTAACAGGAAAGCGCTGCAGAGATCTAGTCTCTGCGTCCCAGGTAACCTTCGTATCGCGGTCGTTGAACTCGTCGCGCTCTTCGTTGAAGATGTCTATGACAGTCTGGGGCAGCATGATCTTAAACTGCTTCGGATCGTGGCGATAGCCGATCGTCATCACGAGGTCCTGGATCGACTGGGCGATGCTCTTGTTGAAGCGCTTTACCGTGTAGGAAGTCTCCCACTCGAGCAGTTCGGTGGATAAGCGACTGACCTCAGCCTTGAGTTCCTCCACGGTCTCCATCAGAGCTTACTCCGCAACTCTTCGAGCTGTGAGTTCAAGGCCTTTCGCATGCTCTTCCTGAGTTCTCGCATGACCTTCAGTACGATGGGGCGCAGGTCTTCGACGGCTTCGCTGCGAGTCGTGTAGTGCGGGCCGTCTCCGTAGTAGGAGCGACGTCCCATGCCGACGGTCGGATAGTACGGGAACAGGTGGGAACCGCCTGACTTACCGTCGACGGACGTGTACGACCAGCTCGAGAACGCAGCTCTGTACCTGGCGCGAACCCTCACTACGTTGAGGTTCTGGTCAATGATCCAGACTATGCGCGTCTTATCCTTCTGCTCGAACCCAGCGTTAATCTTCATGCATGTCTCCGAACTCCCCTAGGTACTCGAAGTTGTACAGGAACGGATTACCCCTCATGTCGGCGTAGTAGGAACCAGGTGAATGTTCACCCTCGATCTTGTAATGGATAGTGTGCTTGGTGGGTTGGCCGGGCTGGTAGTGCGAGTCAAAGCTCACAGGCCACGCTATGATGATGTCGCCGTACTCCTTGTGCATGAATACTTGACCTATGCCGCTTTGACAGCTTAGTCGAAGTTCTCTGGCCTCGTCAGCCTGCTCCAGCGTTACCCAGCGAGCGCCCTGTCCATATTCTCCGAAGTCTATCGATCTCATGCTTCCCACACCTTTATCTTCTTCTTGTTCACGACGTTGACAGACTCACCGTCATTCTGGTCCAGCCACTGCATGTTCTTAGCGATCTCGCGAGCCTGCCGAAGATCCTTAGGCTTTGGCCCGTCCGGGCCGTCGGGATGGACTACTTGACCTTCGACCTGCTCGCCGTCAGGCAAGGTTATCTTGACCAGGTACCTCACGTTAGTCCTCTCTCAGTTCGTAGTTTGGCTCGTTCATGGTACCACCGTAGCGACGGTCGTCAGCTCTATAAGACTCTCCAAGATAAGCTTCGCAGCAGCCGCAGTGGTCTTGGTACTCACCGTATCCGTTGTTCCCAAGGGTATCGGTATGGTAGCTCTCGGTAGTGTAGCACATGCGCTTGGGATGCGTGCAGGCCTTACGGAGCTGCGCGTCCAGCTTGTTGAAGCGCTTGAGGGCTAGGTCCCGCATCTCCTTGATCGTCTTCAGCTTGGCTACGGTCATCTTAACCTTACTCATCGCCGTTCCTCTTCCCGCTGTTGCTGCAGCGGCAGTGGTAAAGGTTGTCGCTGCGCTCGGTCCCGATCCTTACTATGGTGTCAAGGTAACCAGTGCAGTAGTCGCGGCAGACTTCGATCGGGTCCGGCCCCTTCGAGCATCCAGCCATCAGGACAAGGGCAAGGATAAGGTACTTCACGGGGTTTCCTCCAACTTGTTGATCTCTTCCTGGGGATCGAGCAACTTCATTATGCACTCAGTCACAAACTTCTCAACGATCTCCTGATCGTCGAAGTGGCCGGGGTACATCGTCCTTAGGTGCCTCATGGCGTTGTCTGGGATCTGTAACGGCTCAGTCGTGTAGGTCTCCATCAGCCCATCTCCTCTCGCGCAATCTCTTCTAAGCGCTCGTCTATGTCAGCCAGGAGCTTTCTCTTCATGGCCTCTAGGCGGGCATCAAGTAGGTCGAGGCTAACGCCAGCAGGAGCATTCCTTACCTGCTCGGCGATCTCGAGGACTTCTACGTGCATGCTCACGATGTCGATCGTGTTCATGGCATACCGTCCACTCTTCGGCCTGTGTTCGGGATCACTTGCACTGCCCGATCGTCCCAAAGCTCAACCATCTGGAAGTCCTTTACGTTCGTAACCTCAAGCTCGATCCCGACATGCTTGACCAGCCACTTTTTGACGTGGACGACCTGTGCGGGATCACTAGCTCGAGCTGTCATGATCTTAACACGACGGCCTTGAGCAAGCCAAGTTTTAACGCGGGCCATCATTATAGGAACAGGTTCACCGATATGCTCAGGACCCTTCCAGCCATCGTAGTGGGCGAGCGTCCCGTCAAGGTCTACGCCGATCCAGCTTCCGTTAGTCACGGCTTCTCCCCAACTTCCTCAAGCAGAGTCTTCACTACCTTGGCAACTACTATCGGGCGGATACCGTCGTCTGGAGAGAGGATAAGCTCCTTGTGAAGCTCTCTGAGGCCAACGACGAGCTTGTCGTAAGCCCACTTCTCTATGATGACGTCAGTCATGGACGAAGCCGTTACGCTTCCCTTCGTGAAGCCTCCAGCCTGGTTGAAGAATCCGACTAAGATCTTAGGCTTCTTCATATGACCATCTGCCTATCGTAGTTGTCGCAGTAGGCTATCGCCTTCTTGCGAGCGTCCCAACCGTCTTGCTCGTTGAACCACTTAGGAACGCACGGCAAGGTCTTGTGCTTGACGACGTACTCAGAGTGGCAGCCGTACGGCTTGTTCTCGATCTCGAACTCTTGCACAGTTGCGACTTCGTTCTCGTATATGATGCCAAGGTCATGCTGACTCATGTGATGTCCTCGCGACGAACTGGCGGATTCTCGTTCAAGAGAGCTTCGCGGTCTTCGTCAGAAAGGCTCATGAGCTTGTCCCACTCAGAACCCTTTACTACACGCGTGACAGTAGCAGTGAACTCAACTGGTCCTAGATTAACTTCTTCAGGTTTGTACTGTCCAATAGTATGCATGGATAAATCTTTGGGATCGTAGGATACGGTAACTTCGCCTGTGTAAGCGATTAACTTACCGTTAATGAAGATCCTAGCCCTTGCGCCAGTGAAGACCTTGGACGTCTGCTTGAACGCCCACTTGAACGGAACAGCGGCGAGCGCTGCTGCCGCAAGCATGCCACGGATGAAGCCACGACGGTTCATGGATACTTCCCGAGCTGAGCGAGCTTCATCTTCAGCTCTTCCACCTTGGTAGCAGAGTGAGATGACAGGATGTTTGCCGTAGATACTTTGCTCAAGTTTTCCTTATGTTCTTTCTCAGCTTGATCGAGCTGCTCTTTCAGAACATCAGCTTCCGTGCGAATGCACAGCTTGCGGCTATCGCAGACGGTCCATCCACCGAAGTCGATGTCGCTGCTGTAATTTATGGGGCAAGCAGTGTGACTGTTGATGTAAACCTGGTCCACTCCTGTGGGCTGATAGAGGTCATCGATCACCAGCTTCTCTCGGAGCGCTGCTTGGATTACTTCGACTGCTTCTTCAAACTGCTTCCGGGTGGTCATTACTTCTTCTCCTCTTGGAGCTTCATCACGCGCTTACCAGCCTCGAGGATAGGAAGACCGGCTTCCGTCGGCACGTAGATGACCTCAGTGCCCTGCTTCTCCTTCAAGCCCTCGATGTAGAGCCAGCGGAGGTAGGCTTCGTTGTTCTTGAGCGAGTCGCCGATGATGTTGTTTGCTCGGGCCACGCCGCCAGCGCGGGTGACCTCGACTTCGGCCAGAGACTTTGAAGCCTCGAGCTTACCGAGGGCGTCTTGGACCTGAACCTTCTTCGAGTACTCGGCGTGAGCGAGCTGCGCTTCACCTTCCATGCGCTGCTGGTACACGTTGTACTGCGGGCAGCCGATCATGTAGAACAGGAGCAGGATCACGAACGAGATCGTTCCACCGACGGTGAAGCCGATCATCCGACCAGCTTCCTTAGCACGCTCTTGCTGATAGTTGTCCATTTAGTCCTCCAGTCCTAAGTATTTGCGCCAGTAAGGGCGCTTCTCAAGTACTTCCATACCATACTTTTCCTTAAGCTCCAAAAACTTCTTGAAGTGTTTCACTTCGAGACGATCGTGCAGAGACAGAACTACATCTTCTGGACCATCCCAGTTCCTGACGTCGTCGAGCCAGCAGACATGGATTGACTTAACGTGACCAGGCGGTGAGTTCTTTCGACGCTCGGCAACTTGGGCCATGTGTTCTTTGAAGTCGCCAGTCTTCTTCGACACAACTTCCCATCCCGCCGGGCCGTGCCACTCGATCACGACCCACTCGTACTTGACGCCGCTCATCGTGGTGGTCTTCTTAGGCGGCTTCGGCGGCTTCTTGCCAGCCTTGCAGCCCTTCTTGGTGCAGGGGATCAAGATCGGCTCTACTACGTCAGGGGACAGGTGGAAGCCGGTGCCTCCGCAGAAGTCGCACTTCATCCTATCACCGGAACCCTGAAGCTGACCGGAGCACTCGTGACGTGCTGGTCAAACTGAGCCCTGATGATGTGCACTTGGTTGTGCTCCTTGAGGTGATCGCACACGTGACAGTTGGTGTAACCGACCTGCTGAGACTCGGACTTCTCAGCGCCGCACAAGGACTTGTACCATATCTTCTTGGACGGGTAGATGCGAAATGGCATCAGGAAGATGTGAGTCATGCCTCATCCTCCGTGAAGTAGTCGAGGCTGGTGACATGGTTCTCAAGGGCGAAGGCCCTGTTCTCAAACTTCTCTTCGCCGAAAGCCTCTCTGAAAGACTTGAGGGCTGAGAACTTCATCTGGGACCTGCGATACTCCTTCCAGACCCCGCGATCTTCGAGCCTAGCAGCGCAGTGCTTGCAGGACAGGTCGGCCTGGTCTAGGTGCGGGTACTCTGACTTCTCGCGACCGCAGAGCGATCGATACCAGACCTTCTTGAAGGGCCAGATCTGGAAAGGCTTGACGAAGATGTGGACGTGGTTATCGCTCGCCATTCTCACGCTCTGCGATGACGTCAGCGATCGTTCGTGGCTTGAACTTCGTCTTGCGGCGTGAGTCGGCGGAGTTCTTCCTGCCGTTGTCGGTGTTGCACTTCCAGTTGTAGGGGTCAAAGAAGACGCCGTTCTTCTCCTTGCGCGGAGCTGGTAGGATGAGTGGCTGGTTAGTGGTCTTCATCGACTCCTCCAGTACCGGACGATCTTAGTTCCGATCGCTAGCCCGGTCCAGGTTCCGAACCAGAAGAACATCCAGGCAGTTACCTGTCCGATAGCGAAGGCGATGATCAGGGCTGCGCCTGCGCCGACGATCGCACCGTTGAAGAAGCGTTGCGCCTTGTCCCAGGTCATGCGAAGTCCTCCGGCACACCGCCTCGAGCGGCGTCAGAGAGTGCTCGGTTGAGCGTCTCAATCTGGTTCATGTAGAAGCGCTTGCCAACCTCGTCCTCAGCGTCTCGGAGTTCGCAGTAAGCGAAGCGGAGGGAGGTGTCGATGGCGTCCATGAGGTCGTTCTGAGGCGTCAGAACGCGTATGATCTTGTAGACGAAGATCAAGAATCCGATGAAACCGATAAGGTATGCAGCCAGATCGCTCATAAGTCCCTCCTAGAGCTACCTAGATCTTACTCTTCTTCACTTCCCGAGTCAAGATGGCTATGAACGCCCTCAGCTCGTCGTTATGCTTCACCGCTACATCTCTGGAGTAGCTTGCAGTGCTGGAGTAACCTATTCCGTCGCCGTCACAGTAATCAGTGATGTTCTCTGACTTGAGCGAACATCGAAGGACCTTGATCAAGTTGATCTTCTGCTGCCTAGTCATCGTTGGACTCCAAGAGAGCTTTGTTCCTCTCCCAGGCTTCCTCCGACCCCATTATAGAGTTGCTCCTGTTGATCATGATGGCTCTACCGTTGACGTCCCCTGATGAGCCGTGTAGTCCACGGTCTTGGAACATCGCGCAGGTGTTCATCGTGGCTATGGCGTAGCCCTGCTGGATCATTATCGACCCGCTGAATACTTCTCCGTGGTTGGCGTGCCTCTTGTCTGCGGCGCTCACTTGTGCCCCAGCCAGCATCCGGCTGAGTATGCCGGTAAGAAGATCTGCTCAAGGTGGTTCTTGTCAGTCCTGCAGTCTGAGAACATCGGACCCCACTGACTATCCTGAAGCCCAGACACTAGCATGACTAGGCTCCCCATCGCGTAGAGGATGGCAGCAGATCCTAAGACGTACTTCAGAGTTTTCATGCGGCATCGTTCCCGTTAGTGTTTGTTCTGCCAGTAAACGAGCTGAACCAGTAGAGCAAGTTACAGCCTAGGCACTTGATGTAGGTGGTGATGTCGTTGGCTCCGTAGCAGTCGACACCTGTCACCTCGTTGTAGACGTTGCGACCGCAGCGCGGGCACGAGTAGAGGCTGATCTTGTCGCCAGGCTCGTAGATGTCAACCGTCTTCACAGGCGGACCCACATCTTGTGTGACTCTCTGTTGTAGTGACTCGACTCGGTCGTCGTTATGTCAACCTTAAGTCCAAGCTTCTTCAGCTTCCACTTCATCTGCTCTGCTTGGTCGTCTAGCGAAGTGTCGAAGGAGACTTGGCCGTTCGTGATCAGCTCGCTCACGTCCCTGTAGCTCATGCCTGCGTCGATGAGGTCTTTGCGGGCCTTCTTAAGCATCTGCAGAAAGTTACTCATCCTGAACCTCCGTCCCGTCGAACATCTTAGGCTTCCCGAACTTCTCGCGGGCTTCCTCGATCACCTCGTATATGCGGCACAGGTACTCGTAGAGCCCCGGCGCGACCTTCTCGTACTGACCCTTGTACTCAGTCCAGAACGGGCTGATCGTTAGCTTGTTGACGTGGAACAAGCCATCTTCGTCCTTATGTAGTGTCGATGGCCAGTAGGTGTGGTCCCAGGAGTAGGCGATCTCGTGCAGAAGCTCGTCGATGGTCTTATGCTCACCCTCAGCGAAGACGACTGCGCTGTACGGGAAGTATCGAAAACATCGAGAGTCGACCCAGAACTCTACGGGAGAATCCTTACTGTCATCTCTCAGTAGGAGCTGGTTTTCTTCGGGACGTCGCTCTAAGATCTCGTATGCCCTGTACTTCGTCAGGACACCGCCGACCTCGGCGATCGCGTAGTGTCCAACCTCGAACTCCATGATGCAGTTGTTGAAGTCGATCACTTGCAGCTCCCCAGTACGGTCTTCGTCCCCTTGAGGCCGACGTACTTCTGCGACAGGTGTGTTCCATCGACGCAGGTAAGCTCGAGGCCGTAGTCGTTCACGAACCCGGCGCTTACTCCACCGCACTTCTTGCAGTAGTTCTGCATCTGCTCTTCGATGCTGGTGTTAGACCCGATCTCGATCGAGCAGCCAGAGATGAACAGTGCCAGGAGGACTAAGGTCTTCACGTCTGCTTGTCCTTCGGAGGCATCACGAACACCGCACGCTCCAGCACCTTCTCGACGGCACTTGCGATCTCGGCGTCGACGCGCTTCCTGAAGTCGTCGCTGATGACCTGCTTCATGAGTTCGGTCAGCTTCTTCTCAGATCCCCAGCCGGTGAAGTGCTGCTTCACGATCTGGTCGAGCTGGTTCTGCACCGCGCCCTTCTTGATCGTCTCCTCGACGGCTTCCTTGACCTTGGCGTGGATGACCTCGTTCGACTTGATGTAGTTCTTGACGGCCTTGTAAATTTCAGCACCTGAGACCTTCACCGCGAGAGTGGACGGCGGCTGCTTGATGGTAGCCATCTGGACTGTCGTCTCGTCGTCGCTTCCAAGGATGAGCACGCGGCCTTCGCCAAGCTCCCTGCGGAGGGAGGTGCGGATGTTCTGGATCATGTCAGCGTCGATGTCTGGGCCTTGGATGTTGAGGACCAAGATCTCGTCGTCCGCCAGCTTCATGCCGTTAAGCGTTATCGGCTGGTCCTTGATGTCGTCAGTTGCTGGGCTGCTCGTGGGAGCCGGATGATCCTTGTCCCAAGGTCCTGCGTCGTATCCTTCGTCACTCATCGCACAATCCTCCGTCTTAAGATATAATCACCGTCGTAGATGATCGTCTGACCGTCATGATACGACGTCTTCTTGGTTAAGTCTACACCCTTCAAGTACTCTTTCATGTACTGCTCTGCGTGAAAGATGCTCTTGAAGAGGCCGTAGTTCTGAGGCTCTATCTGATGGCTGAACTCAAGCTCGTAGACTTCCGTCATGCTACTTCCTTGATCTTCCTGAACCAGTCCGGCACTGCCTTACTGTAGTTGCTGTGGACGATCTTACCCTCAAACCACACGTCGACCCAGCACTCCTTGAAGGAGTCTGCGAAGGCCTTGGCTTCCTGCTCGGTGTCGAAGTGCCAGGACGGGTTAAGGCGCTTGCTCTTAGACTTCGCCTTCCTGTACTTCTCCGGCTGCTTGACTAGGTACCTCATGTTAGTTCACTTCGTCCAAGTTTGTGCACAGGACTTCAGCTCTACCCTCGGACATGAACGGAACAGAGTTTCCTGCCCATGATATGGTACGCTTGTCGACGTCGTACTCGCCGACCTTCAAGAAGTCTGCGAACTTCTCGCGATACTCGTCGAAGTCCTTCGCCATGATCAGGACAGTCTTATACTCCTTGTCACCCTTCTCTCGGAACTTGGTAGCGTACAGTTTCATAACTTCTCCATCTTGTTTCTGGTCGACTCGATCTCCTTGGCGACCTTGTTTAACTTGTCGGTGATCTCGCTCGGCTTCGCACTCTTGCTGGTCAAGATCTTGCGGCGCTTCTCTAGCAGAGAGTCTAAGTGCTTCTGCAGTTCTTCCTTCTTCATGATGAAGCCTCGTCGTATATCAAAGCGGCCATGAACAGAGTACCGCTGATCAGCGTACAGGTCGCTGCGATACGATCGACGGCGATCAGGTGTAGGCCAAGCAGTATCCATACGAAGATCGCTACCGTACGCATTACCTGAGAGATGATCATACGGCCCTCATGATGGCTTCGTGCAACTTTTCAGTAGTGTGATCGTACTCGCAGTCGCCAGACGCACCTCCTTGGACCTCGGACAGGATGAACTCGCACATCTCCTCGACGGCTCCCATGAACACTCTGGACGTGAACAAGTCAAGCTTGCCGTGGTTAACGAAGCTGGCGATGTAGTGCTTGCTCTTCTCGTCGTAGTCTACGCCGAATCGCATCTCTGGATCGTTGCACACCCTGTCGTGCGATGCGACTACCTTATCCACCACGCGCTTCAGGACTGTCTTGTCCAGGCACCGAAGCTCCTCGAAGAACTCTGGAGACGGGTGGTAGCAAGTGCCGCTGCACTTCTCGTACTGAAACCGAAACAGCTTCTTCATACCGTACTCTCCGCGTCGCTGTAGCCCTCGTCGAATCGCTCGCCAGGGGCAAACGGTGCGACCGTTGCGTCGTCTGGGAATGCCCAGTAGATGCTGTAGGTGTACTGCTTGCGACCTGAGCCATCGTATGGACTATGGTGCCACACCAAGTATCCCAGGCTGACGAGCCAGTCTATGACAGGCTGCTCCAGCTTATTCCTGTACCCGAAGTACGAGTAGCTAGGGCTACCGCAGAGCATTGCGCGGGTGATGCCGTCCATGAGGTCTGCCTTGAGCGTCTCCATCTTGTTGTACGGGTTGGCTTTGTAGGCAGCCGCAGCTTCTGCAGCCGTCACCACCTGTACAAATGTTCCGTTCGATGTAATCATACTGCACCACTCCTCTCCGGCTCAGGGGCCGGTTCGTATTTACGTTGAAAGACCGTATTTTTGCACGGATAAAACTCGCCCTCGGTTCCGCAAATCACCCAATCACCGATGCCGACCGACATGGTACCTTCCAGGGTGTGGATCTGCAAGCTCTTACCGTTGTACGACAAGCCGGTACCGCTGCCTACGCTGATGGACGATGCCCAGTCGCACAGCACGCGCCAGTCGCCGTCCCACTGCTTCGCGTCGATGTGGACGACCTTACTCTTGAACCTCACTTGGTCCTCTCCCGGTAGCTGTGTTCAAGTGACATGCAGATCTGAGCAAATAACTGAGTTAGTCCTTCTCGGTTGTCCTCGGTTACGCTGTTGTTCATCTTCGCTACCATGAACATGCCAGTGGCGCATCCGATCACGTACTCAGACGGCTCCTGCTTGACAGGCTTGCTCGCGCAGGCCGCCAGCGACATGGCAATCAGGCTAAGGGTTAGCAGTTTCATTTTCTCTCCTTGAGTAGACTTCTTTAAGGTACGCTTCCCAGCTTGCGATCTCACGCTGCTGCCGTCTGCGGATCATCCTGTTCAGTGCCTTAACCCTCATGCGGTGCAAGGGCAGGATGACGTAGGCTTCAAAGTCAGTCCAGACGTGCAGCAGGCTCGGGTCTCCCATAGCGACTACGTGACGGTACTGATCCTTCATGTTCGGACCAAGTCCGTTGAACTGCCAGAGCATGCTCTTGCCAGGGTTCATGTCTATCGCGCGCTTGATGCGCTGCGCAAGCGACGTGCCGGACAAGAAAGTCATCAAGTTATCAGCAGAACTTTCACCTGGTCCGAGAGACTTAACCGCTGATGACTCCAAGGCAGACTTCATCTCTTCCTTCTCGGTCTGCGTTCCCTCGATGAGCGTCGGGTCCGTGAACTGGAGGAGCTTCATGTAAAGTTCGTCGGTGACGTATACGAACTCGTTGCACACGTACTCGCTCGGAGTAAAGTGGCTCATGTCATTATGGCCTTCGATCAGGTAAACGTGAGGAGGCCTGCCTATCCTAACCATTGCCGTCTCCTATGTTCTTGATGAGGACAGAGTTTGCCGGGTTCGATGGATCGACCAGCTTGGCCTCGTTGGGCTTTATAGATACGTCGACCATGACTGCTACGCCTTTGTTGATCTCGAGGTGCTGCCTGATCCAACGCATGAACAGCATGGCGCGGTCTGAGGCCATGAACGTGGCGTTGCCGATGTCTGAGACCGGCACCGGGAAGCGAAGGCCTGACTCTGTCTTGTAGAACAGGTTCCCGTCGCGGTAGTACTCGAAGGTCACGAGTCCCTTGACGTGTTCCTTGATGCCACTACTCGAGCTTCCGAAGCTAACGTGCTTGCCCATCGTCATCCTCCACTTTAGTAAGTGGTAACAGATTTTTGTCGGCAGGGGAAGGGGTCAACATGATGCCTGATATGCTGCACTCCGTGATCACGTTCCCTCTCCTGGTCTTTATCGATCCTGTGGGAACCGCGTACATGCCGGATATGTCTATGGGACTGAAGGTATCGATGTCCGCGAAGACTTGGTTACCTTCCTTCCTAAGCTTGGCTACGCCTAAAGGTTCACCTTCACTGATACTCTTACCTATGTCACTGTCACGGAAGAACTGCACCGGATGATCTGGAAACGTCACGTCTCCCATGATGACCTCACCTTGTGAGTCTATCGAGCCGTTGATGTTCACGACGACTGCGACGTACTTCACAGGTACCCCAGGAAGTGTGCTTCAGTATCGTTGCCGTACTGACCATCGTAGTCATCGGGGCTCCAGTCGTTACCGTGGGACCGCTCCCAGTCACCAGTTGTGTTGAATAGCACGTTGCCGTTATCATAGTACTTGTTTAAGTTCAGGTACTCGGACGATCCGTCAGGATAAAAGATGCGCAGCATGGTATGGACACCATCCTTCTCGCCCCATCGCTGTTCTTCTAACCATAGCTGCGGTTTCTTCATCTTAATACCCCGTGTACTTCTTGGTTTCGTTATACCACTTCGCTAGTGACTTTGGAACAGGAACTCGTTCGGGCTGGCCGGACGAGATAAAGTCGAAGCAGAGCATCATGTCGTTCTCGCTCACTATGAGCGACGACGCCCAGATCGAGTCGATCAAGGTGACACAGTAGTGCTTGTCGAGGTGTAGATAGTCTACGACCTTCACCTTAGAGTCTTTGACGATCGTGAACCCGTTGTGCGTCTTGACGTCTTGCAGCGCACGGGCCGTCCATCCGACTAAGTCGTTACCTTGCCCCTTCTTCATGCCTTCCCTCCAAGAAAGTTTCAAGGTTAGATTACAGGGCCTGTGACATTGTGTCAACGCAAGTCTCAGAACGAGACGTTCTCGATTGGCCTTTGCGAGTTGTGAGTGCTTCTTCTATAGTCCATCCAGATTTTAACCTAAACGCGATGGCAGATCCTTCCTTAAAACCTAAAGATTCTGCCCATTGTTGGTGAGTCATCTTCTTACCGTTGAACTCTAGGTATCTACAAGATCTTCTATTATTGCACTGTTCTTTGTTAGTGGACCACTTGCAGTTTGCCTTACAGTAGTTGGCATTATTATCGATACGATCTATAGAGTGTTTGTCGGGGCACACTCCCATATCTTCTAAGAAAGTTTCAAATACCATCCATCTTGGGTCAATAGTTATACCTCTGCCGCCATAGTTAGGATACTTGGGATCTTTGGGATTGAAGCACCGCTGGCGCATCTTGTGCCAGACGTTGTACGTTCTTGAGCGGTGATAGTTTTTACAGTGACCGTGAGTTTGCCAATACATGAGAAGATTTTACAGCGACGCCGCCGCTGTGTCAACCACAGTCACGACCACCTCGTCAACCTTAAAAGTTGGTATCCCGAACCAAGGCGCGAACAAGACCACGGACGTGACCTTGCCTTCTTCCACGTACTTGCGAACTTGCCGGTAGACCTCGGCCCGCTTGGTCGATGCGATCTTACACTCGATAGCGACGCGCTCTTCGCCGCGAGTGACCATGAAGTCTAGGCGGCTTCGCTTCGAGATCTTGACCTCGCGCTCGATCTTGACGTCTTGCGGCAGAACCTTAGGAAGAACGTCGTGGAGTGCAGCCTGCATCTCTTCCTCGGTGTTTACCGGGACTCGGACTGACCTCAGGGCATTGGCTACGTCGGCCTGAAGGCCAACTTCCTGGATAGCTTCTACTGCCTCTTCGCCGATCGACTTGAGGTACGACTTCGCAAGCTCTCGGATTCGCTCCTTGCCGCCGCTGTCGAACGCCAAGATCTCACCGGCGCTGTCTTTGCCTTCCACTACGCCATCGTGCTGGTCACGCTTCTTCGCTACGAGTTCGATCATGAACGGGTCGGCTCCGTCGGCGATCGTCAGGTAGAACGCCTGGACGTGCTTCGTCTGGCCGTCGCGGTCAAGGCGGGCTACGACTTGATCCATTACGTGTGGGCTCCAGTCAAGCTCGCCGAACACAGCGGTCGCGCAGGCTCTCTGAAGCCCATCGAGGCCAGATCCAGACCTGAGACTGATGATGAACACCTTCGCATTCCCCTCGACGAACTCCTTGACGGCCTTGTCCTTCTCCTTGGGAGACTCGGTGCCGGTGTACATGACGGGATTGTAGGCCTTCAGCTCCTTCATCCAGATGTCGTAGACGTCGCGGTGCCAACCGGCCAGGAGAACCTTGTCGCCCTGGTCGCAGATCATCTTTACGAACTCGGCCACAGGCCTAGCCTTAGCCACTCCAGTGGCGTGACGGAGCTTCCAGTCGAACTCGCGGGAAGACTCGCTCTGCTCGTTCACGTTGCCATTCAGCACGCTCAAGGCCAGCATCTTCATGACGTTCTGGACGGCTTCGAGCTGCTTCATGTCGGCGTCGAGCGTGTAGACGTGCTTCGAGGCTTCTCCGAAGTGGAGCCCAACTTCTTCCGGGGTCCTCCGCATCATCAGACCGCGTGTCTTCAGGTAGTGGTTGAGGACGCTAGGCTCCCGGACTACGCCGGACCAGCCGCACCACTCTTCCACGAACTCGTCGCGGCTTCCTAGGCACTCAGGGGATATGGCGTCCAGGACACTCCAGATCTCGTCACCGTGGTTGTAGATCGGCGTACCGCTCAGACCCGCGCAGAACTTGACGCGCTCTGACAAGATGCGAAAGATCTCGCGCTTTCCGGTGCCGGTGTGCCTCAGTTCCTGGATCTCGTCGCCTATCAGGGTCTTGAAGTGACTCTTGTCGGCCAGGAGTGTGTCCTGCCACGGCTGGAGCCGGTTGTATCCTGTGATCAAGACGTCGACTTGGGGCAGCTCGTAGTTCTTGAAGCCTCGTATGACGTGTGTGCTGGCGCCGGGTAGGAACCGATTTACCTCGCGCTCCCACTGAGAGCACAGGTGCGGCGGTACCACGATCAGCGCCGGGCGCGACTCAGGCTCCTGAAGCATCGAGATGCCGGACGGGGTTTTCCCGAGGCCCATCTTGTCGGACAGGAGCATGCGCTTGAGCTGCCAGATGGCGTTCTTGAAGGTAACTTGGTGGGTTCTGAGGCTTAAAGCGAGCTGAAGGGCTTCTGGACTAACGCGGTACGTCGTATCCTTGTCCGCGTTGACCACAGACTCGAGTACTCGGTCATACTCGTCAGACTTCTCTTGGATCTTGCTTGCTGTCAGGGGATCGCAGGCCAGGTTGTACCTCTGCATGATCCAGAGGATGTCCTTGGCCGAAGTCATGTTGAACGGGAACGTGATCGGACGATGGGTGTACTTGCCCCGGTTGGACCAGTTGGTCGCGTTGTCGAAGATTGGCCGAAGTCTGGACATGACGTGGGGCTCTGCGTCAACCAAGAGGCGTCCATCCTCTATCCTGACCTCGCCCTCAAGCCTCTTCATCACTTCACCGCGTCTAGTGCTGCTCTGCAGATCGCCAGTGGAGCAGTGTCGGCAACTCCCATGCCGTTACACGCTTCGCCTTCGTTGGACCATCCCAGCTTACAGATCCACTGGTCGTCGTCGAACATAAGAGTGAACCCGCAGACGCCAGATACTTCGTGCAGCTTCTCGACGACCTTCCACGCATCGGCCATGTCGTACGAGTACGAGGGGAGCGGGTTGAACAGGATCATCTCGCCAGCGCTGTCGTAGTAGTCAGGCTTCCCCAGGCTGAAGGCGCCGTACTGCTTCTGCTTTCCCCAGCGCTCCTCGTAGACTTCTTCGCCCATGAAGTGTGTCGCGACCAGGACGTCTAGCTTCACTCCATCTGCTAAGGGGTCGATAGGGCTTTTAGAAGTATGAACGGTGATCGAGTTAGGCATCACTCCTCCATTATGAAGGCAGAGTAGCTCAGTAAGTCCTTGTCGGCCAGGGACAGCATCGCCTTGACTTCGTCGAGCAGGTTGATGACTTCGATGAGAGAGTTATGCGTCGTGGTCATGGTGACTTCCAGCGAGTCGTACCCACCCACGTACGCGTTTGGGCGCATGGCCACGCTGTCGAAGTACGGTGACTGCGACAGAGTCTTGCGAAGCTCGTCTACCGACGTGGTGATTACGCCGTTCTTAGTGCCGAACGAGAACTTGTAACCAACCATCTTTCCTGCTTCCATGTCTCCTCCTACTTAGTACTTCTCAGACACTCTTCGATCTCTTCTCTCACAGTGTCGAAGTCTCGGTCATCGTTCAAGATCCTGCACGGTCTGTTGCGGAGCTGATCTTCGCTGTGGCCGACGAAGGCGGTCGGGATGTAAGGCACCATACCTTCATGCTCCTTGAGTGGAGCAGTTACGTCTATGTTGATGTCGTAGAAGCGGATCGGCTTCATCTTCTCAGACAACTTCTCGTAGACCGGATGAAACAACTGACATCCGGGACACCACGGTGCGGAGTAGAGGAGGACGATGCCAGGTCCAGGCTTCGCAAGCTCAGTCTTGAGCTGCTCCGGGGTCGAAAGCTCTACCACCTTCGCCGATGCCATTGCTGAAATCAGGATACTGCTGAATACCAGGATAAGCTTGTTCATCATTTGCCATACTTTCTTTGATTCGTTTAAACTGCTTTACGATCTCTTCAACCTTGTAGTCTATGATAGCGGGGTTAACCATCCTTTGCAAGCCAGCAGGAGCCCTCATAGCCTCCTTCATCGATAGGAGAAAGGATACGGACTGGCTTGTTACGGCCAAGAGGTCCCATGCATCATTGCGCTTGATCGAGTTCCACTCTTCCAACATGCGTAGCTTGCAAGATCCAAGGCTGCCGTAGTTCAGTTCCATGTCGAAGTGGGTATCCCTATCTCCTATGGGCTGCTGGCTGAACATCTCGAACTGTCGCATGCTGCTCTGCTTACTCTGCCTTGACTTGTACAGCTCCGCTACTGTCCGGCGTGGCATGTAAAGCACTGGATCGGGAGCGCTGACGCCCGACTGGACGCAGAGAACGAACAGCTCTTCCATGACTTCCTGGAGCTTGTCCAGTAGATCTTTGCTCATGGATACGTTCCACGATCACCCGTGAACAACATGTACAGGACGCCCATGATCATGATGCCCATCCATCCGATCGGTGTGAACAGTAGGACAACTAAGAACATGGCAATGGTACCCAGGATAGCTCCGCCAGCAGTCGTGATCGCATCCAAGAGCTTAGTCAAGAAGTCCCAGACGTTAGTTTGTCTTCGGCTCACGGGCTTTCCTCCTGAACTCTGCCGCGTTGTTGCGGTGCTCTGCGGCCCGCTCTTCGGCACGCGCGGCTTCTGCGTCTTCCTGCTGAGCAAGATGCTCGAATGCTTCAGGCAGCGTGTGGAATATATGATCTATCTCATTACCCCTGATAGTCCACTTGGTCCCCTGATAGCTATCATCCGGTGCAGGGTCCTCTTGGATGACTACCTGTTTGTCAGTAGCCTTGACGACCGTAGAGGGCTCGGGGTCTCTCCAGCTCCTGCGAGCGTAGTATACTCGATCACCAGCCTTGAGCTTCATTAAACCCTCCAAGGTTTGACACACTATCTTATCTTAAGTCTCAGGTTAGTTGCAATGGCAAAGAGGTGATCGACTTGGTCTGATGCGTCTTGCAAGGCGTTATGTGCGACGGCACCGGCGGGTGCCTTCACCCATGGGGCCAGGCTCTTCCAGGTACGAAAGCAGCGGCTGTTCCAGAACTTCCACGGCACTTCTAGGCCGCAGGCTTTGAAGGCGTACACCATGAGGGGTAAATCGAAGTCTGCCCCGCAGCTAAACACCTTCACGTTATCCCCACACTCCTTGAGGAAGTAAGTGAGAGCTATCAGTGCGCCTTCTAGGGTGACGTTGTCTTCTCCGACCTTCTCAGACTCAGACTTGGCAAGCACAGACCGGGCTTCCTCGGGCTGAGTAGCCCACCAGTTGATTGTGTCTTGGTCAAGAGTGAGGCCCTTGGCGACGCAGCTCGCCTTGTTGATGACGAGGTACAGCGATCGCCCCTTCTTGCGGGTCTCTGGGTCAAACTCTATGGCTCCAAGGGAGGCGAAGGCGCAGCCGGGCGAGTTACCGAATGTTTCTAGGTCTATCATAACATGGGTCATACAATGCCTTTATGTTCAGCGATCTTCTTAACTTGATTCAAAAATTGCTCTGGGCTATAATCTAGTTTCATTAAATTGCACATGGAACAGCACGGTACGCAGTTTTCTATCGTATATCCGACGCTACTGTCTATTCTGTCTATTCCGTTCACAAATACTGTTTGCTGTCGAGCCCATCCAATAGTGACACTATTCGTTGGCCTGAAGGTGCCATCGTGCTTCATATATACATTGTACGGGGCCGGTTCTTGACCGCACCAGTGACAGCTCAAGCAGACCAAACTCATGAACTGTTCTGTAGTTAAATTATATTCCAGGTTCCTCTTTCGTGCAGACACTTTAGTTCTTCGCTCCAGGCTTCTATATGAAGTCTGCCCTGGAGCCATCCTAAGCGCCCTTTGGGTTTGTTCGACAGTGTAACAACCGCAAGATTTTGTGCGTCCGTTCCTTAATTGCGCCGCCCTTACATCAACAATAGACCCGCAATCACACTGACAAGTGAAAAATAAGGCATGAGACGTAGATTTTTTATCAGAAACTTTCAAGACAAGAAGTCTACCTAATTTTTCTCCTATCTGAACAGGAGCTTTAGGCTTAGTAAGTTTAAGAAGTACGGCTTTGGCATAAGTTGAACTCCAGCATCTGCCAAGAGCAGATGCTATGCTTTGAGTCGTCACCTTACCATAATTTTCAGTTAAGAAAGAAACTTCTTCTGAAGTCCACTTTCTCCACTTCTTCATTTATTCGATACCTTCTTCTCGCCAGCTTCCTTGATTCGGTTCATGATGTAGTTTCGGACGTTGAGCCAGAACGTGTCCTTCGACAAGAGCTTGTCGACGATCGCCAGCGCACCGGCGGGCGTATGAGCCTTCATCATGCCGCGTGCCTGCTTCTCGGGGCTGCCGCGAAACACAGGCATCTCAGTGATGATGAGCTTACCGTCTTCAGTCTTCGTGCGAGTAATCTGGTAGATCACCCGGCCAGATCCAATCTCGTAACCGCGCTTCATATGATTCTCCTTACCACTGAACTTCTAACGTCTTTGTTGCCCGGTACGCCTTCTTACCGCCTTCGGCGTAGTAGCGAACCTTGAAGCCGAGGGACTTCAGGAAGTCAAACGAAGTAGTCGCGATCTTCTCGCTCGTGAAGTCGAGGAACGTGTTGCAGAACCCGAAGCGGACCTTCGCCATGCGAACGACGGCAAGCGCTTCTACTGGGTCATCGATCAGCTTCTGCTCAACCTTGTTAAGCTCTGAGGCAGTGATGTACTTCATAACGGCTCCATCTTAGGTTTGAATCCTGGAACAAGCATGGTCAGTATATCGAGCGTATCAGTATAGGTCAAGCCGTTCTGCTTGCTAGTCGTGAACTCGGGGTTGTACTCGACCTTGAACATCTTGTTGCGGTAGATGACGGTTTCAAGGTAGTTCTGCGGGAGCGGCGGGTTATCGTCGATCGATACCCACCGTACAGGTCCCTTGTACGTCTCGGCGACCTCTTCCAGAGCCCACCCGATCTCGTTACACCTCCACGATGACATCTTGCGCGGGGTAACGTCTCTCACGTACTTGACGAACTCTCCGAGGCCGCGAACTTTCAAGGCAGACTTGATCTCGGCCAGAGAGAACGCCATTCCCCAGCTAGAGGAGATCCAGATCTCCTTGTCTTCTGGTAACTTCTCAAGGAGGAACCTTAGGTTCCTGACGGCAGACGGGTCCAGGTTAAGTCGCATGAACCGCTTGGTGTCAACGCGGTGCGCCATGTCCGGCATCGCCTTCTCGTACTCGCGGTACTTGAGGTCGGTGTAGAAGTACCCGCGACTGTTAAGGACACCATCAATATCAAGAAAAATCACGTACTTCACATCATCTCCTCAGGCGGCTTCACGTCTGTGTGCGGGATCATGCACATGCCAAAGTCATCGACCTTAGTCGTCTTCTTGGTGCAAGCGACCATCATGATCGCAAACGCGAGCGCCATCATCAAGATTAGAAAACGGACGTCGTCTTTGGTCACGGGTACACGTTCCTCATGTTTGCAAGCTGGTCGGCTTCACCGGCGTCCAAGACGGCCATCTCGTAGAAGTGAAGTAGAAGGTCTTCGCCCAGCGCAGAGTCAAACTTGGCTGGAAGCGTAGACTCCTTCTGAACGATCTTGAGTTCCTCAAGCAAGCTTTCGATTAGGCTGGCAACTTCCTTGTAAGGAAGCTCACCTTTCTTGATCGCAAGGAGAGTTGCGGCTTCCGGGCGTGGTAACGTGATTCTACCGGTAGTCAGAAGCTCTAAAGCTTGCTTCCCAACACGGACGGCATGTGACAAGGCCTTCCAGTCGACTCCTTCGTTGGTCTCAGCCTGACGTGCACGCTTGCCGTATTCGTCCCAGACGCGCTGGAAGACCTGCTTCGTATGCTTGACGTTGTTGTGGAGCGGGATCTTGCGGTTACAAACTTCGAAGTACGTCTCTTCGCACTGCTGACCGTTGCGAACGTAGTTGTTCGTCGTGAACTTTATCAACGGTTCGCTCTCGTCGAGCTTCAAGTCTGAGTTCTTCTCTACGAAAGACCTTAGGCCTTTGTCCCGTGGAACTACGCTCTCAGCGTCGTACAGTACTTGCAGCTTAGTATCTTCGCTGAACTGGTCAAGGTACTCCATCACGCGACGGATAGCGCTGATCCTGGACCCCTTTAGGCCGTACTTCGCGGCCTGCTGGCGAGCATACCCGAAGAACGCGGTCACGTCTTTGTGGACTAGCCTATGAGCGTTGTCGCGAAAGAGTGCCCACTCACGGTCCATCTCGACGATCATGTCGTCAGGAGCAAACAGGATCTCCAAGGCTGCCGTCTGACCTTCAGATAAGAGCCGGATGAACCCGTTCAGGGAGAAGTCCTCGCTGTCGACGTCAGAAGACGTGTTCTTGACGTCGTTGTCCTTCTTGGTCGACTCGTTGATGCTGGTCTTAGGGTATCTGCCGAGTAAGATGTCGCGGCCTGATGGAACAAACACAGACTTGAAGTCCAGGTCGGACTCCGGCGTACTGGTACCATATAGGTGAGAGCCAAACTTGACCTTGATCAACGTACGCATCAGGCGAGTCCTAACTGCTTAAGGCGCTCAGCCAAGTACTCCTTGGCCGTGTAGCGATCGCTCAGGCGAACTTCCGGGCGCGGATGTAAGAACAGGGGCATAGAGTATCGGCTCTCGGCGGTCGAGTTGACGTCGACCACCACGCGGTGGGTCGTGCTCTTGAGGTAACCGCCGGTAACCTCTTGCAGCATGTCACCGACGTTCACGATGATCATGTCCGGGTTTGCGTGGATGTCGTGCCAGACGCCCATCGAATCCTTAACCTGCAAGCCCGAGTTTGTCGCAGCAGGAAGCAGTGTAAGCAGGTTGATGTCTTCGTGAGCCGCAGCGCGAGTAGCGCCTTCTTCGACTTCGACATCCTTGATCGGTGGATAGTGTATGATCCTGAACAGAGTCTGCCTGCTTCCGTAGATCATGTTGCTGAGATCCTCAGTCGAGTTCATCTTCACGTTGCGCAGGCGCAGCTCATCCTCGATCTTGTTTAAGAGGTTCGTGGCAAGACTGAGCAAGTCGTATCGGAGTGACCAGGTTGAGCAGTTAAGGTCATCCTCGCCATGCTCCAAGTGGTCATACCAGTGGTAGAACTCCTTCAGGTCACCGACCTTCGCATCCTTTGCCTTCTCCGACTTCATCGGGAAGTAGCCGCCATGGGTCTCCTTCGAGTAAAGGAGCGCCATCTTCTTCTTGAGCGGCTGGTCGAAGAACTTGCCCCAGAGCTTGTACGCATCTGAGAGCTGTCTCGGGTCTATCTCATGACCAGTTACGACCGCGAAGCCGGTGTTCTTCAAGCTATCGACGAACTTCTTCGAGAAGCCTGGGTACGTCAGCGAAGCAATTTCGACATCCATCTCTTCATCCTTTTCTTAAACCTATTTTTACGCTCAGTCCACGTAATCGGACTGTATCGAAAGTTGTGGATCTCTACCTGGTACTTCCGAGGTACGATCTCAGAAGGCTCGAGCGCGAAGATGTCTATCTTCTTATGCTGCTGACTGACTGCCATACCATCGCACTTGAACGGACCGATGCGACCAAAGTTATGGTACATCGTGTTCCACAGGGCATGGGCGGTCTCGTAGTCGTCTGTCTCGAACTTAAGGTTCATACGGGTCTATTCCATACTGTCTCAAAGTCTCCCAGAACTCATCGCTCATCTCCTGTATCAGCTTACGCTGGTCTTCCGGGAACTCTCCGTACTTCAGACGCTTACGGAAGATGTCGTTCGCGATCGACTCCAGGGCACACTTGCAGTCGCCGCCTTGTTGGGCAGTCTTGAACTCACTCTCTTCTTCTGGAAGGTTGAAGGAAAGTATACCCTTAGCCATTGCCTGTCCTTGGGTAGAGCTTGTCCATGTCGATGATGATCTGGGTCTCAACTGTGTCCGGGTGGATGTTGAAGCTGTCTTGGAAGTTCTCGTCGCTGTCGGCGAACACCGTCAGGACCATCATGTCGTAGGCGTCGTAGATCAAGAAGATTTCTTCTCCCCAAACCTTGGCACGCATGAGGTACTTCGGATTGCGCTTGTAGCCAAGGTGGTAATCGCGGTTCGGAGCCCACCGGAAGTTCTCGTCTCGGCGGATAAGCTCGGCGAACGACCGGCCACACATCTCAGTGAGCTTGAGGTAGGTGCCGATGCCAGCCTGCACGCCTACGCGTTTGAACAGGCGCTCTCTTACGTGCTTGTAGCGGTTCTGGAGAAGTCGAGCATGGTTCGGGTAAAGGTCCTGATTGTAGTGGATGTCGTACGGATTCGGGCGGGAACGACGACGGCGTCTGCCATCGTCTCCGCCATCTCCTGAGAGCAACATATGCGATGTTAAAACGATCTTTTCCAAGCTACTCCTCCAGTTTGTTATATCCACGCCACTTCTCGGCGTAAACTCCAGCTTTCTCAAGCATACTACATATGAGCTGGGCGTGCAACTTTTCCGGGTTACAGTTCTGCTTCCCTCGTAACTCTTCGAGACTCCAGTCTAAGTCCTGCCTCGTTTCGAGAACTTCCCTTGCGGTTACGTCAGGGTCCGCACCTAGGGCTTCGTGCGATCGCGATAGCTTGATGGGTGGATGCTGTCCAGGCTCTATGCGAAGGCAGTACAGAAGCTCAGTTCCCTTGAACACACCGCCGAGGATGGTGCGCTCCTTGTCGGGGCTTGAGTCTCCGTACCCAGCGGGCATGCTAGTTCCAGCGCCGCGCTTAGGCAGCATCCCTCGAGAGTAAGACGAGATGCAGTGCCCCTGCATCTTACCCCAGCGAGTGACCGTTCCAGTGCTGCGCGGGAGGAGGAGCCTCAGTTCGCCCGCCCTGATACCATGCAAGTGCTTCCAGCGGTCGTCCCACTTGATGACGATGGACTGACCAAGCTCGTCGAACCGACCAGCCTGCTTGGACACGTCGTCGTGGAACTCCTTGGCCGTCTTGTAGTACCTCCTAGCCTGAACGCCGTTCGGAAACACCTTGAGCTGTCGCGGAGTAGCCTTGGTCAGCTTGTCGCGAGACTCCCTTAAGATGCGACAGGCTTCGACTAAGTGATCTAGCGGCGTAGAGGATCTTCCTCCGTAGACGCCAGCTTCGAGGGCCTGCGCCAGGGCAGCAGCGCCGTCTGCAGGCACAGTATTAGCTTCCAAGCTGGGATCTCTCTCGAGCCATCCCAGAACCTTGACGTGTCCGAACTCCTTGACGATGTCCACGAAGAACGCACGGAAGTCTATGTCGTCGCGGCTGACCGAAGTCTTGAAATATGGGATCATCTGGACTATGTACTCCATTGGTACTTCGGCGTCCATGAGATCTTTGGCGAGCTTGATCCACTGATCGATGTAGACGATTACGCCCGACTTATGGCTCCCGTAGGAGTAACTGCTGGCTGGGTCACCAAGGACAGTGTGAAGATTCTCGCCGAAGGCATTTACGAGCGTCTTAGGACGACGTCCAGTTATCTTCTCGACTAGGGAACCAATGCTGGCGATCTTGTAGAGGGTCCGCTTCCTTAGGTCTGAGACGTCAGCCACGTAGCGAAGAGCCTGTGCTCCCCACTCGCCGTGCTCGGCCTTACCCTGAACCTGCGAGACGCCGGGGTAGAAGACCTTCTTTATGACGTGCAAGATTCGCATGTCGTTCTTGACAACAGAGTCCTCGGCTGGAGCTTCTCCAGCTAACTGACGAGACAGGCCAGAGTAAGATATGGCATCTTCTCTACGGTACGAGCCGTACTGGGGCTGCGAATCACACATCCCGGCCCACATACCCCACTCAACCAGGAGTTGCTGGATGTCGCTGTCGCCCTTCTCCTTGCGGGAGATGAAGTGCTCGATCTCTAGCGGGTTCTTGACCCAGATCTTCCTCTCGCCGAGGTTGAACTGTACTTCGATGGCCTCGCCCATGTTCCGGCGTGATGCTTCGTTCCAGAACTTGAGGGAGAACGGATCTTGGTCCCACCAGTTCTGCGTGATGCCGTCTGGGTGATGGGCATTCCCGACGCGCATGAGCACGCCACAGCCTACCGCGAAGCATACGCCCGTGACTTCTGCAGAGTGGCGCATCAGGCGCTGACTGAGCGCAGCGCCGTCCGACTTGACCCTAGACTTGCTTATCGAGAATCCTGATGCGTCAGTCCTGGTGTACCACTGGCCGTTAGGAAGAACGTACCAAGGCTCCCTGAACATGATGACCAAGCGCTTCTTGTTACCGAAGGCAGTGAACTTCTCTCGCTCGCCGACCTGGAACGGATACTTCTGGTTGAACGAGAAGGTCTGGTTTTGAACTTTTATGATCTCAGTTGATAAGTTATCCACCGCTCACCCGTAAGTTTACTTTGCCGAGGTTTACGTCCATGTCGTCGACAGCGATGTCGGGCTTGAAGCTACCCTTGGCAACGACTTTAGCTTTGAGACCAAGTTTCTCAGCCCAGCGTTCAGCATAACTTGTGCCGCCTCCGGACCAGATATACATGTCACATCCAATACGCTGGAAATGATGAAAGAGTTCAATGTTTTCGTACTTAGGCGTATCTTCTCGCTCGCCTACTTGATGAATCAAAGTTCCGTCCACGTCGAAACAAATGCTAATTGTGTCCATTTTTAGTATTTAACCCCTTAAATTTTTTATAGATGTCGTGTTCCTTCTGCCACGCCCAGTCAGGCTTAGTTCTGATCCTCATCCTCTGCCACTCACGCCTGTTGGTGCGCATCATTATAGCAAGGAATACTTGTTCTCTCTTCAACTTAACATAGGGAAGTACATCACTCAAGAAGCGGTCTAGTCCGTGACCTTCAAGAGAATACTTCAAGACGCTGTTATGAGATTGAAACTGGCCCTTCCACCTGCTTTCAATCTCATTAAGATTGCCTCCGTATTTTACAACTAGCTCGGACAAAACTTCCATGGTCAAATCTTTCTTGATCCATGATAGCTGGAACACGGCTCTGTAATGAAAGCCGTTGATAGTCTTCTGCTTCTTCCTCCTGACTATGGAGATGGAACCATCAGAGTCAAGGACTCCAGCTAAGTAAGCAGGCTCAAGGTACATCTAATACCTCTCCACGATCGGTCGCGCAATCTCTGCGAACTCAGGATCTTCGCCGATGCTTGCGCGGTAGTACCAAACGAGGGCGCCCATCATCGGGTCCTTCTCTCCCATCTGGGTGTTACCGAAGTTTGGCTTACGGTACTTCTTGAACAGTTTTCGAGCAAACCAGGACAGAGGGGTCGGGTATCGATACTGCGACACCATCAAGACGTTGTGCATGTTGTCATCATCGGTATCGCCCGGCCCCGGCCACCTAAACGTGAGGGTTCCGTCAACTGACAGAGGTGCCCATAGCTTGAAGATCACTGACAGGAGTATGAAGAGGTCCAGGAAGAAGTTGATCGGCCATGACCATGCCCCGAGGAGTCCTCTGGCAAACAAAGTCCATAAGTCAGGCGTGATGAAGTCGGGAGTCTTCGCCGTTACCGCTTGAGTGCGCGGATCGACCCAGTTAGGGTATATGTTCTGCGCGAACATGTAGCGCTTCAGGCAGGCCTTGAGCAAGTTCCATAGCCTAACCTTGTCGGTCGTGTAAGATAAGAACGCGATGACGGCAGTAAGCTGATCGCGCGATACGTTTCTTGGATCGGAAACCCACTGAGTTGGGTCTGGATTGCGAATGTATATGCCAGGCTGAACTTCCAAGTTCTTGAAGGCATCGTCTGTAGAGCACAGCTTGGAGATGCCGTCTACGGCGTTCTTCAACTGAGGACTTTGATCCTTCAGAGACCACTTGATAGGGTTCATCGCAAGCCTAAGTCGAAGTTCGCCTGTGAAGTAGTGGTGAAGGGAGTCTCCGCCATCACCCTCTGATATGGGGAGTCCATACTTATCAACTTGCATAAAAATGTACCTCCTAGATTAAAAGCCCCGACGAAGCGGGGCCACAGTTTATCTTAGTGGTAGAGGTGGTCTGCAGTCAAGACAGAACCGTCCATGTTCAAGACCATCGCTATGTTACCGCCAGCGCTCTCCGCGTAGTATAAGGTGAAGGAGTGCGTGACGGCAGCCTCGAGCAGCTTGGTTCCTGAAACGGTCTGGATGCCGTGGGCTCCGTCGTTGTCTACGACCAGTGTTCCGTCGATGTACAGGAGCGACCCGTCGTCAGAAGACGTTGAGAACCCGTAGTATCCGTCTTCTGCCACTACCAGTTGGCCCGTGCACACGATGCGGTAGTTGTTGTTCAAGAACAGTGGACGAATCTCAGGATCGATGAGGCTGTTGCCTGCAGTTCCCGCCACGTTAGCCTGGTTGATCGAGGTCGACAAGAGGTACGAGTACGTCGGTCCTGTCGTGACGATCGCTTGTGCGGCAGTGTATCCCGGACTCGAGCTGGACAGGTACGTGCCGGAAGCTACGGCAACGACCTGGCACGATAGACCCGGAGTAAGCGGAGCTTCGCCCAGAGTAGCGCGGTAAGCGTTCTCAGAGTCGACGATCTGCTGGATAGCGCTCGGCGTCGGAGCGGGTGCAGCAGGTCCCTGAGGCCCTTGCGGACCAGTTGGTCCCTGTGGTCCAGCCACGTAGTCGGTACTCTCCATGCGACCGCAAGCGGCCAGCATCATCATGGCGATCAGAAGTGATAGGTAAGTTACTGTTTTCATAGGTTTCCTCCCTTTGTAATTTGAATCTTCTTCGTACGCTCCAGCTCGTCGTTCATCCTCTTACGATAGTCGACGATGCCGTCGTTTGTTCCGGGCTTGAGCGACTTGGCGATCTTAAAGATCTCCGAGTCAGAGAGCTTAAGTCGAGCCTCTAAGCGCTTGATTGCGCGGGCGCGACGAAAGTTCTTGCGATTATTTGCGGGCGTTCTAGTCTTCATGGTACCTCCACGTACTTGAAGTTGGGTTGTTGGTATCTAACTCTGACCTTCCTCGGATGTCTGAAGTCCCTGTGTCGAGACAGGATCATGTACTTAGTCGTAGTCGTGACAGCCAGCTCGAGCATGTAGTAGAAGTCATCGTACTCCATGAACCGTGGCGTATAAACTTCGTAGTATCCCAGACTTAGGCTGAAGTCCCAGTAGTAGTCTTGAGGCTCGTCGTGGTACGGGTACTGCCGACCAACGCTCTTGAGCCACTGGACAAGCGAGAACCTTCGCCCAGTCAAGAACTCGATGTTCTGACCAGCGAGCGTGCGGATCTTCTTGATGTTGAGACCGCCTGCGTTAACCCCTAAGATGTTGCTGACCTCGTTTGCGTCCATTACGCAGCCTTCTCTTTCTTGAACTTGCGACCATCAAGGCCACGGCCCATCAGATTAAGGGCTTCTTCCACGGTCGCGAGGCCGAACGTGCCGACCCAGTTGTCGAAGTGGCGCTCGTAGATGCTCTTAGGTATGCGGCGCTTCTCGACGACCTCGTAGCACTCTATGATGTTGCGCATGTGAAGGTTGATGACGTAGGCGGTTGGTGACTGGGAAAGGGGAAACTCACCGGCCAACATGATGCCCGGCTTCGATTCGATCTGAGTAGCGGTTTGGTTATCCATGATTACCTCCACTCTTAGATCTTACTGCGACGCATCGCAGGAGTGCAAATTTTTCGTGAACCTTGTATCAAACCGAGACTGTGTGCTAAGATGTAGCTCGAAAAGGAGAACTACAATGCTAGGTTTACAAGAGATCATCGGAAATGAAAAACAAGCTAGCGAGCTTGACCCCGACAAGCTGGCTCAAGAGCAAGACCTGCTCGATCGAGCCAACAAGGTTCGGACGGCCTGGAACAAGCCTATGACTGTCACGAGCGGAGTCAGGACGTGGGAGCACCACCTCGACATCTACCGAGCAAAGGCTGCGAACCACCAGAAGCCGTTCTTAGACGGAGTGTTTGACGAGAGTAAGGTTCCGAAGCAGTCGAAGCACTTAGAAACTGTGACCGACTGTGCTGCCGTAGACATCGCCGATCCAGGCCTTGAGATCACTAAGTGGCTTAAAGAGAATCCGTCCATCCTTGAAGACGCCGGGCTTTATTGTGAGAATGGCAATCAAAACTGGGTACATTTCCAAAATAAACCATTTGGATCATATAAACCTGGCGGTACGCGATGGTTTAATCCTTAAGATAATCTATGGCCCTACTCATAATCTCTAAACTATCTCTGAAGTAACCTAAACCTTTATTGCATGGATCACATAAAAGACCGCGCACCCTGCCTGTCACATGACAATGGTCTACGGCTAAAGTTTTCTTTAATTCTGCTTGAGCCGTCCCGCATATAGCACAACAGCCGTTTTGACTTTCTAACATTTTTTCGTAAATATTTATATCTATACCGTACCGTTTTCGGTAGTGGGTCTGCCTCTGAGCTTCTGAAAACTGTTTTTCTCCTGCATCCTTCAGGCGCTGTCGCCTTTGACGGTCATATTCCTGTTTTCGTTTCTTTACTTCAGGGTCTTGATACCTCTCCAGCATCGCTGCGAGTCGTTTTTCGCGATTTTTCTGATACCACTTTCTACTGCTTTCAGGGTTATATGCCATATTTAATAACAGATCTTGTCCCTAAGCATCGTAAACATGATAGGCGCTCCGCTTCGGAGTACCGTCAGTGTAACCTCAGTTCCAACCTCTCCGCGAATCTCCCTGTCACTCACGTGGATGATCACGTCTCCGGCCATGAGACCTGCTCTCTCGGCAGGATACCCATGGTGAACTTTCAAGATCTCGACGCCTAGGGCATTAAGGTTGGTCACTGTGATGCCTATGCCGCCAAACCAGCGCTTGCAGTCGTCGTTCTCGTGAACCATCTTTGCGGGCTCAGTGACAAGGCCTGGCTTCTTGTCTTTAGTCTTCCCCTCGTCAGTCTTCTTATCCTTGATCTCCTCGGTGATCAGGTCAACGGTTACATGTTCTACGTGCTTAACGCCTGACTGGGCACCGTTCGCCATCTTCATCGCAGCGCCCTTACTGCCGGTCACACATCCATGCATCGGAGACATCGACAGGAAGATCAGCGCATGGGCGATAGCGCTTGCTAGTACGTACTTGTGACTACTTCTTTCCATCGAGCTTCCTGACCGCCCTCACCATCTCTTGAGTGAGCTTTCTTGACTGAGCAAGGTTTAACCTTAAGTGATATTCTGTCCCGCCGCAGTCAGTCCCTTCTATCCACTTAACTCCCGCGATCTTCAGTAGGCCGCGAGCCTTCGAGTCCATGGAAGCCCAGTAGAACATGCCGCTTGATGGTACTTCATCGTCTCCAGACAAGTACTCGAGCTTTGACATCTCCTCGCGGTTACAGTCGATCTGTAAGGCCGCTTCTTGAGTGAACTGACCCATCTCTACGTTCTCTATGATGCTCGAGACGAGCCGCTGAGAGGGAACGCTCACGCCTAGGGTCATGTGGTAGTTTATGTCAACCATCTTATCAAACAAGTACGAGTCATCTGTTGCGATCCACCCAAGGCGAACGCCGTTGAGTCCAAGCAGCTTCCCGAAGCTGCCGATCATGATCTTATGCTTAGGATTAGCAGCATGGAGCTTGCTGTAGATTCGGTTCGCGTACGTAGCATCCCAGATGTCGCAGTCGTCGAGTCGTGTTTTCCCCTCAGGGTTTGACGGAGAGTCAACCAGACGGACCTCGTCCCTGTACTCGATTGCGTCGTCCGCGAACGGGACCGGGTTGGCCCCGGCCATCTCTATCAATGACGGGTAGTGAGAGAAGTACGGCTCGTGGTACCTGACAAACGTGCAGTCGCTCAGAGACAGTGCTTTGACGGCAACGATGATTGCTTGAGCAGCTCCAGCCGTAATCAGGACATGCTTGTAGTTGTAGCCCGTCTCGTCACGTATGACGCTGCGGGTGTCTTCGATCAGCTCTGGGAGTCCGGGGCCTGTGCCCGGATAACCCATGTCACGAACCGAGAGGATCGTGTTGTGCTCTCCCATGTGCGGAGTATAGAAGTTAGCGAGGACTTCTCTTACGCAGACGGCTTCGCCGAATCCGAAGTCGAATCGCTTCTTAGGTACTTCTTGCATAGGCGTAACTGTTCCTTCGCGAAGTTCTTGTCGTTGAGCTTGCGGTTAAGCCCCGACGGGTGAGGTAGCGAGAAGTGGTCGATCTTGAGCTGCTCGAGAGCCCAGGCGGCCATAGTTCCTAGAGTGATGATCTTCGTCTTCTTGCCAGACAAGAGCAAGATCGCCTTCGCGACCTGCTCCAGAGAGATGTCTGACTTCTTGACTTGAGCCGACGACTTGGTCACCTTGCTCGACACGTTGATGATCTCGTACTGGTCCCGGCTCAGACCAAGCTCTTCCGTCCACCGAAAGAAGATGGAGCCAGAACGGGTACCTACGAAGGGTACCCGACTGTCCGCGTTCTTCGGAGAAGGATTGCAGCCGACGAAGATGATCTTCATCTACTTACGCTGGAACTGTCCGTTGATGGCGAGTAGCTGCTCGATCACGTTGTCGAGGGCTTGCTGGCTCGGCGCCTTACCGCGCAGAACTTGCAGGCCGACGACCTTGTCGACGACCACCACTGCGGGGTCTTCGCCAACGGAGGCTTCCTGAACTTTAGAAGGATCGACTTCCAAGAACAAGATCTTGCCGTGGTACTTCTTAGCCGATGCCTTGAACATAGCTTCCATCTCCTTGTCGCCGCTGGTGACAAGAATTAGAGCCGTAGTGAGCTTGCTAGTCTGAAGATCCTGAAGGCTCTTCGTCAACTGCTCCTTCGAGGTGAGCTGGGTGACGTACGACTGGTGAGCAACTTGGTACGCGGCATACTGCACCGTACCTGCGAGGACGACTGCGGCGGCGATGGCCGCTAAGAGCAACTTCTTCATTTTTTCTTCTCCTTAGGAGTTTGTGTTACAGGCCTATACTCTACGATCTTTACCACAGGATGTCCACTGCCGTCAACGTACTCTTCGCGTCCAGCCGGGTAGTGGATGTCCAGCCAAGCCTTGACCAGGCCAAGGATCTCCCCGTGCTGAAGGTCATGATCGTCGCACATCTCGAACAGGAGGGGTTCCATGTCCTGGGTTACCTGACCAAGCGGTCGGAGCTTACGGCTCATCTTTGCCATCCGTGTGGAAGCGGTTGTCCTCGTCCTTGTCCTTCATAGGATTAAAAGGATCAAGGAACGTGTTCTTAGGCATGAACTTGTCGGCTGACAGATCGTCCAGCATGAACTTCGGCTTGCACATGGTCACCGTCACGAAGCCATCAAGTCCTAGGATGTCGGCGGTATGGTCTGCCCAGCGTGTTCCGGCTGCGCTCCATACGATGACCATTACGCCCTGCCTGTACAGGCGCTTTACGAAGTCTATGTGGCGTTGATGATTCAAGAATACTAACGTATCGTTTCCATGAACATCCTTGGCATGGGTTAAGTGCCGCGTGTCGATGCCTTCCGGGTAAGACCATAAGATCATAGTGTCGTCGCAGTCTACGAAGACCGCCTGGTCGTTCCACAGGACTATGCGCTCTTGGGTGTTGATGTCTACGTGTATCTTATCCTTCATCGTCGACCCCAAACTGCTTGTTCATGTCTTGGCAGTACACCTTCTTCGCCGTCACCTGCTTGATGTGGTACTCGCCTTTTCCGTAGTATATCATGCCGGTCAGACAACCACCAAATACTCCGCCGGTATCCAAGCCGAACACGGTCCCGGCGCCTGGATTCTTATAGATAAGAGGCTGCTGGAAGACGCTGTGGCCAAACGCGATGTCGTACTGGTGATCGTAGACCTCGTACCATCGCCTCCAGCCCTGAGCGTAGGACTCCTCTTCTGAGTATCCGCTGCCCGCCTTAGCCTGCGGACCCCACCACCTCGACGGTCCAGGGTTCCATGCCTGGATCATCTGAGCCCTGATGACGTTCTTGGGCTGCTTGTAGAACGGTATGCGGGGCCAGACGCCGCCGTGGGCTATGACTAGCTTCAAGTCGTCGAAGATGTGGATAGGCGGTAGCTTTGAAGCCCAGTCGATGTCTTCCTGGGTAACTGATGCGATCGTGCGCTCTTTGTCGGGGTTCGGATGACGCATCTTGTTACCCTTGACCTTGGCAGACCAGCGGTTGATGATCGACTGCTCATGGTTTCCCAAGATCGAGTTGATCCCGCGCTGACGACAGATGCGGCTGATCGCTCCCGAGTCAGGACCGCGATCCCACAAGTCCCCGAGGACCCAGATCCTGTTATTTGGGATGCCCTGATCGTTGATCCATGCCAGGAGTTCCTGAAACTCGTCAGGTATCGCATGAACATCTCCTATTAGAGCGACCGGCTTCGTCATTTACTTAAAGTTTGTTTTAGCAAACTCTCCAAAGTACTTTAATGCAAGTTCGTCATATGTTTTAGCTGCTAAGATCTCGTCGTCGAACCGACCTGCGTTAATCATCTTACCATTTACTTTAATAGCAGTCTTCCACTTTGATCGATTTTTGTCCCAAGTGACACCTTTATAGCTAGACGATCTGCCAGACATCTTCGCGCTGTTGGCCCGGTTACTAGAGTTTGTACACAGTCTTAAGTTGGTTTTTTGATTATCGAGAGTATTGCCGTTTTTATGGTCTACCTGGCAGGCTGGGAAGCCCATAATCAGTCGATGTAGGAGGATTGGATACGACCGGCCTTTATCTTTACCGGTTCTGGCAGCATAAACATCAGTCTTGTTTCTGATGTACTTTCCACTACTTCTGGTTGGCCGCGCTTGCCACTTCCACTGCATGAGCATATCGTAATCTTCATCGTCAACGACAGTCACGTATCCTTTCGTGAGCGGTATCGTCTTACTCATGGATTAGATCTCTACTTCCCTTACCGGATTGGTTACCATATACATCTCATCACACATGCTCGCGTTGATGAACTTTATGTCCATGAACGTCTTCTCGCCAGAAGCGCAGTGGATGTGACCAAACTGGTGAACCTTCGGCTTAACGTGAAGCAGTCTGTTCAGTAGGTCAGCACATCCGACAAGCTCCGGCGGGTGGTAAGAGGTTCCATCAACCTTAACGACCTCGTCCAGGATACCATAAGGTGGGCCGTGAGTGATAAGGTAATCTATGCCATTGGTGGGGATCTGATCCCATACCTTCCTTAAGGCTTCGCCGCGTGGGAGGTTAAATGCCCATCCGCAGAAGGCAGGCTGCCACGGAGAGCCGTAGAACCTTACCCCGTCGAGGGTCACTTCTTCGTCTTGGAGGTAGATGATGCCGTTCTTCTTACAAAGTTCTCGTACCCTAGTCTGATCACGGAAGGCAAGCCAGTCGTGGTTACCGGCCACGTATATGCAGTGAACATACTGGTACCGCTTCTTAAGGTCCCCTAACTTCTTCAGTTCTCGCTCCATCTCCCAGATCTCACCGCGACCGGTCAAGTCACCAGAGTGAACGATCGTGTCCCCACCCGGAAGGGCAGGGACCTTGTCGAGGCGCATGTGTGTGTCTGAGAGGCAGGTTATCTTCACTTACTTCCCTAGGTCGAGCAGGCGTTGCAAGAGGCCCCGCTTAGGAGTCTCCGTGGCTTTCAGAGCCTGCGTTACTTCAGACACCTTCTCGACGTGAGCAGTCGGCTGAGCTGCGAAGGGGTTCATCAAGATGCGAATCGTGCCGTCCTCGACGCCCTTAAGAACTTCTTCAAGGCGCGATACACTCTCGATCTTCTCCATCTTGAACTCACCGCCGTTAACCGACAGGGTCAAGTATCCGTAGAAGCGCTGAGCGCGGCGTGCCTCAGGGAGGACTTCCTCACGCAAGCGCTTAGCAGCCTCAACTTGTTGTGTCTTGACCAGGGCGTCCAGCGCATCGGTGTTTGCTGGTGCCGCAGGAGCAGCATCGGTCTTCAGCGAAGACGTCGTAGTCTTCACTTCCGACACTTCTCCGCGAAGCGTCTCGACGTTTTCCTGAACTGTGTTCAGGCGCTCGTTGATGCCGTTCAGCTCGCCGCTGACAGCGGTAAGAGCCTCGACGACGGGATTACTGCGCGGGCTGCGCGATTTCTTTGCTTTCTTGCTTTTCCGAGCCATCTGGCCCTCCTTTAAGTTCAAGTGGCTTCTTCTGTGCTTCAATCTTTGCCAACGCACGATCGGCCAACATCTTCTCCATGCGCTTCTTCGCTTCTTCCGGCGTGATCGGGTACCAACGCTTGACGTTGATCGGCTGACCACTGTTAGTCATAGAGGCTTCCGAGCGATACTCACCTTTGCGAACTTGCTTTGCCCAGGCATTCCTGTTGCCGTACACGTCAAGGGACATGGCGTTCAGCTCTTCACGATCTTTTCGAGTCATCTTTCCTCCGGTGATACATGTCACTAAGATAACACCATGCAAAGTTGATAGTCAAGGCTACAGTGGCGACCACGATGAGGAGCAGTAATAGTAAGCGATCACGTAGTCTTAGGATCTTCAACTGGAACTCCAACATCACTCATCAATATACCGCGAAGATGGTCCACCTCATGTTGTACGCACCGGGCATCGATCTCCGACAGGTTCTGGGACCTGGTCTTTCCCGCCGGAGTCATGTACGAGACGAAGACTTCGTCCCTTCTCTGAACTAGGTAGTGCTTACCAGGCAAGCTGAGGCATCCCTCGCTGTCTGTACTTTTCTCATGACTCTGCTTTACGATTACTGGGTTGATCATGATCTCGTTCTCAAGAGTGCCGCCGACCAGCTTGGTGTTTATCACGATGATCTGCTTCAGTACTCCAACTTGAGGTGCTGCTATGCCGATACCGTTGTTGGCCTTCATCACTTCGACCAACTCCTTCATGAAAGTATCCAAGGCTGCTAAGGCTGCAGCTTCAACCTTCTCACTCTTCATCTTCAGGACTGGGTGGTCGTCAGTCAGGACGACTAAGCTCATGCATCCGCCGACTTCTTGAGGCTGCTGATGAACATGGGCAGAGTGTACTTGACCCAGTCGATCACTTCTTGCTTGGTCCCAGTCTGCGAGATGCCAGACACCTGCTTCAATCCACTCTTGGTCTTCACGTAGTCACCGGCCACAGACAGGCGACACTGGAAGAGACCAGCCTTGAGGCAGTTGATGCTGCTTAGGACGGTGAACCCTTCGATGTCTTCCGTAACTTGACCAAAGTCCTGGCTCGCGGTTGGCTTAACCAAGTCGATCACGTTACCGAGCTTACGGCATAAGTTTTCAGACTGGTTAAGGTCCATCACTTCTTCTTCTCCTTCTTGAGGAGCTTCTCCACGCGAGCTGAGACCGAGTCGATCTCAAGCTCGAAGCGCTTCACGCCAGCGGTTCGAAACACGGTGTTCTTCTCGGCGAAGTTGTCGACCACCTTTATGATCGCGTCGCCGTGGGTCAGCTCGACGCCGACGCCCATCAGGTCTTTCAACTCAAGGGTCAAGCTGTCCTTCTCGTTGTACAAGCTCTTGACAGCGTTGAGCGTCATCTCGATGGTCGCAAGGCGCTCTATGATCTTGAGCATGCGATCTGTCTTCTGTTCGGGAGTCATCACAGACTGTTCGTTTTGGTCCATAGCTGCTTCCATGTCCTCTCCTATTTGTATCGCACCATCGTATCACGGAAAGGCGCGTTGTAAAGTTTATAGTTTACTCCTGTCTCACAAAGAGACATCAAGATCTTGTGCAGGCGTATGGGCGCTGCCTGGGAGGTTCCAGTCATGCGGTCGAATCTGTCCATGGGAGCTGTCGACAGTACATCGCTACCCCATTCCCATACCACATCAGTTCCGTAGTTGGAGGTTAGAGCCTTGTGCTCTCTGTCGGTTCCATTTGCTACGACGATGCTGTGCTTGAGCTTGTAGGATGCTGGGTAGTACGGCTTCTCCGCGAGGTCGTTATTCTCGTTGCCAGCAGCCATCACTATCACGACGCCCTTAGAGTCAAGCTCTTGCATGAGAGTCCTCTCGAGAGGCATGGCCTTATCGCCTCCGCCGGAGATGTTTATGTACTGAACTCCCATCTTCAGGGCAAGGTCTAGGCATGCTGGTATGTCACTGTTGTCTCTGTGCAGCTTGTTGCAGGAGATGATCCTGACTCTGTGGCATAGGCCAACAGGGTGACCTTCGTCTATGGTCCTGCCGTAGACTATGAGTCCGGCGACGTGGGTTCCGTGCGCGTCGCCCTGGTCATCTCCGTCTTCGAGGTCGACGCTTCTGCTGCGGTCGACGTAGTCTTTTAGAAGCTTATGATCGGCGTCGATGCCGGTATCGATCATCATCACTAAGATGTCGCCAGACGACGGTGCGGGAAAAGTTTCCTTGACTTTCTCGATAGAGCACGACGTGGCTCCTGAAAGTATCACGAAGACGAACATCATAGCGGCTACGTTAGCGGCTACCAGAGACTTAACGAGCATCTTCCCTCCTGATCTCAGGATAAGGGAAGTCTCAGTTGAAGTCAATCCTGTGCTCCCCGACGTAGTCCAGGACGGACATGTTGTATAGGGTAGTACAGATCAAAGAGTCGTATCGACCGCTGAGGATCTCAACCTGCTGGAAGTTCAAGCCAATGGCATTTGGCAAGATAGGGATGCCTGGAGGTCGCGGTGACTGGTTCGCTACGATTACTGCTCCGACGATGGCTTCTATGTTTATGTCATCGTTCTTGAACCGATAGCCAACGGTCTGGTTCTTCGGGTTGATCTCGACCCTAGGCCTTAAGATGCCAAGCCTTCCGATAAGCGCCTCGATGAAGTCGTTGGGGATCTCAATCTCCACTGAACCTTCTCCCTTGCGGAGTACGCTTGCACTCGGGGCACCACATGTCGCCGTTCTCGCGGCGAGTCCACCTGTGCGGCGGACACTTGGACGGCGGGTTCTCAGACAGGCTCTGATGCTCGACTACTAAGAAGATCAGGCCAAGGAGCATGAGTAGGAAACCCACCTCTCCTTGACCGGACAGCATCAGTAAGAACCCGACGATGACTAGGAAGAACATCTACCCCTGCTTGCCTGCGATCACCTTCGCGGTGACGTTCTCGGCAGCACTCTGCTTGTTGCGCTTAGTCAAGAACGCAAGCATCGACTTGTGTGCCTTGCGATCGCTGGAGCGACCGGTAGTGCGCTTGCGAAGCCCCTTCTTCATGCGCTCTTCGCGCATCAAGACCAGTAAGTGACTAGCTTCGACGAGCAGGGCTTGCTTGTTGACGACGGTCTTTGCCTCTTGGATAACCTTTCCGTCAGCATCCTTCTGCTCTGGAACTTCGACGGTGCAGATCGACTTGAGTGCGTTGAAGTCATCTTTTCCAAGCTGGCGCTTTAGGAGGTCTAGCCGGAACTTCAGAGTCTGGTTTGCCTTCACGCGGTTTGCGCGAAAGTTATCCATCATCTTCTTAAACTGCTTTTCCTGAGCCTTGCGCTGCTTCTCAACCTTCTTAGAGAGCGGGGCAGCCTTCTTCTCTTCTGGCTTTGCCTCGTCAGCATTGGCATCGGCTTCAGCGATGGCTTCCACCAGTCCTTCGTCGATCGTACCCTTCTGCTCCTCCATCACTACTCCTCCTGTTCGAGAATCGTCATCTCATCAACCAAGCCAAGCTCAACTGCTTCCTCGGCAAAGATGTAGCGATCTCGCGATATAAAGCTAACAAATTTTTTGAACGATGGCAAGTTTTCTGGATCAGTGATCGTCTGCTTCATGCGGTCGTAGTAGATCCTGTTCATAATCTCCAACGTCTTCTTCTCAAACTCGGCCCGCTCGATGAAGTCAGGAACGACTGAGCTGTGTCTGGCACTTCCAGGGTGGACTAGCATGCAGCAGTATTGATGAATTACGCGACGGTCACATGCCTGCAGGATGACTGAGCCCATGCTCGAGCATTGCCCGATGACTACGCCTATGATAGTGTTTTTACAGTGTAATATGGCGTTGTAGATGGCGATCCCATCGTCCCACTCGCCGCCAGGAGTGTTAAAGTAGACGTAGATCTCACCTTCGGTCTTGTCAAGAAAGTGAAGGCTCTGAACCGTCTTCCTAGCGGAGTCAGGGGATACGTCGGTAAACAGGTAGACGCGACGGTTCTTAACGTCGACGTCGGCTTCATGGATTGTCTTGATGCTGTCAAGTTTGTTCGCTGACATATGCCCCTAGTGTACCATGACGTCTTCGTAAACGTAATCCTCGAGTGTTTGAAGCTCTGCGTCATCGAGCTTCTTGACCTGGCTCCAGTAGAACTTCATGCCAAGTCGTTCTATGCGCGTTCTGATCTCGGCTGAGACCTTGAGGGCCGCGATCTCTTCCGACCTAAAGACTTCCCGCTGGACGTACTGTCCCTCCCGGTCTTGGTAGGTGAAGATGATCGACCAGACTTCAGTCACGGTGTAAGCCCAGCGATCCTTTCTTGTCGAATCCTTTGGCGAAGCGAGCACGATGTTCGACCATCTGCCTGATGACTTCCTCGAAGGATAGGTCCTCGATCTCGGCGCGTATGCCGATCTCTTGGATATGCGCTATGCTGAGGTCCTTGGCGTCGTTAGCGGCGAGCGCAGCTTGCTCGGACTCGTTCAAAGGTCGACCTTCGAAGAACTCAAGAAGCTTGATCTTCTCGGCCAGTGACGGCGGGTCCAGCTCGATGAGTCGGTCGAAGCGACCAGGGCGATCCGCGAGTTCCTTCAGGAGGTTCTGCGGGTAGTTCGTGGTAGCTACGATGAAGGTAGGGAGCTTGAAGGTCACGTTGATGCCGTCCAGGAAGTTGAGTAGTCCAGCGCTAACCTCACGCCTTGCGTGTGCCCCATCTTCCTCGCTGCCGCCGATCTCTTCTACGACCAGGATGACTCGGGTACATCCCTGGACATATTCAGCGTTGAAGGTGAAGAAGCGCCCAACGTGCTCAGGCTTTACTTCAGAAGACGGCCAGATCAAGGCAACGGTTCCAGGATCTTCTGCGACCAGCTCCTTGATCGAGAAGCGGATGGCTGCGCTCTTGCCCATGCCGGGTCCGCTGTAGAACAAGATCGAGCGCTTTGCCGGGCGCTTGCGCTTCTGGTAGACGTGGAGCTTCTTGAAGAAGTGTTTTCCCTGGTTGACGATCGTTGTCGTGTTTGCAACCCCAGCAAGCAGCTCGTCAGTGCGAAGCTCAGTCTGATCCAGCCGCATACCAGCCATAGTCATGGTCATCGTGTAGATGCCAGGATGAACCTTGATCTTCTTCTGCTCCTCTTGTTCGTCGCCCTCTTCGTAGTCGAACTGGGCGATCACTGTGTCAGAAGTGAGGCATAGGTCTGAGGTAGGAAGCTCAACCTTGCTTCCTGCTTCGCCGAGCAGGTCATCAAACTTGGTGACTTTCTTGATCTTAAACTTACTCTTACTTGTGGTGCTCACTTTGTCTCCTTCTTGACAAGTTCGTATCCTTTGGACGCAAGTAGTATCAGGACCCCATGCGTGTAGCAGCTCGCCATGTGGTTGTCTGGACTGTGCCTGTCGGGCATCGTCTCCCTAAACCTAGCCAGTGCCAGGTCTTTTACCTGGCTAAAGTCTCTCTGGTTGAGAGACTTCTCGAGGTCATGTGGTGAGACCCCTTCCTTCTTCATCAGAACTCGAACCCTACAGTCAGCAGGCCGCTAGTTCTGTTCCCGAGGTTGGTGTTGACCATACCACCGGCAAAGATGTTCCCAATTATTCGCTTCTGAGCTTGGAACATGTAAGTAGGAGTGGGAGTACCGCCGCCGAAGTCGTATCCGTAACCGCCGGAGATCATCCAGCTCGGCTTCTCGTTTGTCACGGTCTTATCTACCTTGATGGACTCATCTTCGTGCGTGGTGATGAGGTCTTTGTCCTCTGTTCTTTCTTGAGTGATCACGGTGCCGTCGGGCTTCTTGATCGTAGTCTCTGTCGTAACTTGATCCTTGTTCTCGACCGTTACGGTCCTGATGACTTCCTGGGTCTTAGTGACGACCTTCGTAGGCACGGTCATGCGTGCGGTTCCGTAACCGACGACAAGGGCGACTATGCCCACGATCGCGGTTATCTTCCAAGAGTTTGTAGGTAACATGCCAGCTCCTGATTCGTTTGAAGGTAGTGGTTAATTGCAATCTTAGCATTGGCCTCAGCTTCGTTCAAGTCCTTATCTGAAACTATCGCTGGTCTCTTCAGGTTGTTGCTGTAGCCGTTAGACCCGAGAGGCTTGTTGAGGATAAGGGAGCCGTACTTCTGGAACATCTCCCAGTCGCCGTGGAGCAGGTTAGCTCCGTAGTCGGATCTGGTCGTGACGGAGATGTCGTTGCTCTCGTTCCTGGACTTAGGAATGTTGTAGTGGAGGATGTTCATACCCTTGTCGTCGTCAGACCTGTTAAGGGTGATGATTTGCCCCATGTTCTGAGCGATGCCGTAGGACTCGTCTATCTCCTCGTTGCCGAGGAAGCGGTCGTTCTCAACCTTACCCTTGTTCATCTGGGCACCGACCCGGTTGACCTGGATGGCTACTAGACAGTGTGCGTCAAGTTCGACCGCTAGCTGGTTAAAGATGTCGTAGATATCAGCCAGCTCAGCTCGGTAGAGGCTTTCCTTACCACCAGCTCGGCTCTTCAGGCGGAGCTTCTTCGGATAGTCGTCCACGATCATGTCAAAGCCCTTGCCGGTCTTGATGATCTCGTTCTCTTGAAGGCGCTGGATCTCTACGATCAGGTCTTCAACGAACATCTTGCCAGTCTTGATGTACGGCAAGTAGACAAGGTTTCTTCCTATGAGTTCTTCTGCAAGCTGGATCTGATGGACGACGTACCTGTGAACTGCTTCCATCTTGTCAGCCGGTACGCCGAAGTTGACGTGATCCTTCGCAAGCGCAAACCTGATGAACTTGGGAGGAAGGCCGACGAACGATGCCGTCAGGCGCTCCTTGATCTTGCTCGCGTTATCCTCGTGGCTAATCAGCAAGGTCTTGTATCCCTGAACGGCAGCGTGCCTTGCCATCGTTAGGAGGGCCTTACTCTTACCCATGTTCGTCGGTGCCATGACTGCGCAAGTCTCACCCTTGAATAGACCACCGCCTAGACTCTTGTCTAGGATCTTACTTCCGGTCGAGATCGACCTACTGTTCGGGTCAGTCTTCTGGAAGAACTCGAGGAGGCCCTCGAAGCTCTCAGTCTTAAACTCATCGAAGAAGGATGCATCGATGATGTCCTTCACTCGTTTGGACGTCCACTCGTACGAGTCGTCGTACCCGTTCTTGTTGAGCTTGCTAGCACCGATGCTGAGAGTTTCCATCAGCATCTTCTTGCGAAGCCAGCCAGTCATCTGCTTCTGCAGAGTCTCGAAGTTTACTGCTTGCCGAGAAGCGATGCACTTTACGATCTCGGTCTTGATCTTCTCGCGGTCTTGGGTCGACTGCTGCAGGAACCACGTCTCGTTCAGCATCTCCTCAGGGAGGGCGATCCCTCCGACTTCCATGCACTTCGGAGCGTATCCGTGCCGAGTGTAGAATGCGACCATCTGAGTGTAGATTGAGATCGTGGTAGGGCTGCAGGTAAACCACTCAGCCTTGATCTTGTTCATGCAGCGGTGAAAGAACTTGGCGTCAGTAAGGCAGTAGCCGACGATTGCTTCTTGGTAAGCCGGAGTAAACTCAAATGTGTAGTCGGTTTTCTTATCGCTCATCAGTCCTCAATGTACAGGAAAAGCTCATCTCTGGCAACGAGCCTTGCGTCCTTAAATGCCGCAGCGCACTCCTCGAAGGTGCAGTCACCGAAGTCATCCCGATGGTCGGGGACCTCGATCAAGTAGCAGGGCATGTTGTTCTCTATGAGAAAGTAGTCGCGAAGCTTCTTAGTGTTGTCCGCTGCGTCACGGTCAAGGGCCATGTAGACCTTCTTCACGCCAGAGTTCTTGATCATCTGCATCTGATCTAGGCTTACGAGCTTGCCCATCGTGGCTACGAAGCCTCCGACCTGCTCGAACTTCAGTGCCGAGATAGGGCCTTCTGCGATGATGATGTGCTCTGACCCGACCAAGTTATCGCGAAACATGAGAGTCTTTGACTTCCATTCACCAGGAAGGTTCCTCATCCGGTCCTTCTTGTCGACCGGGTCGATCGCTCGGCCCTGATACCCGTATATCTTGTTGTCCATGATGACCGGGAAGATAACTCGGCGGGCTCCGAAGGCGTACATGATCCCGTACTTCTTCATCATGTCAAAGGTTATCCCGCGACCTTCCAAGTACGCCCTTCCAGGCGCTGAGATGTCGGCAGAGATAGGTGCGATGTCTTGAGGGAGGTCGCCGGGGCTGATCGGTTCTATGGTCTTTACGTCCGCGACCTTCGGCTTATCGTCAAACGATATGTCGAGCGTGTCGCCTACCTGAAGGAGCCCCTGCTCAAACTCAGTCTTAACCATGTCCAGGTCTAGCCCGGACACGATCGACATGCAGAACTCTAGTTTATCGGACGGCTTCGGACAGGAGTGATCTTCGCCCTTGAAGCAAATCGTCTTGCCAGTAGCCTTCTCGACGTATAACTTCTCAGAGCCTCCGCAGGCAGGGCAGTCAAACACGTAGCTTCTGGAAGTCTCGTACCTGGCTTCTATGCCGTACTTATTGAAGAACTTCTCTATCTTCTCAGAAACTTCCATAGTCACCGTAAGAAAGAACTGGGCAGCCGCGATGGAGGGGGTTCGCAAGCTGCCCAGGCGGAGCGCGAAGGCTCCTAAGTTTAAGTTAAGTCGTTGTCTCTGATGGCGTTGACCAGCTTGTGCTGGAGGTCGGTGTCTTGCTCGACAGCTTCCTCGAAGTTCGCAGCGCCCTGCCACTTCTTTCCTTCGTAGACGTACTGCACGTTGTTCGGCCTCTCTACGATGCCCATGTTGATGGCTATCTCGGCGATGGCCTTGCCGTGGTTGATGATACCACGCGTGTAGGACAGGTCAATCTCTACGGCCCTGTTCTGAGGTCCAAGCGAGTTCTCTTCCATCCTTACGCGGATCGTATGTCCTGTCTGGATCGGATTACCGGCTCCATCCTTCTTGTCGCTGTCGAACGTCTTCGAGTCCTTAGAGTTCACCTTCTCGCAGAGAACCCAGTACTCGACAGAGTGCTTGAGTGCTTTGCCGCCAGGGATGACGTACGGACGATACTTAGCCGTGTTGGGGTCCATGTTATCGCGTACGTGTTGGCACAGGATGAGGGCGATCTTGAAGGTTCTGATGACTGGCAAGATCAGCTTCATTGCTGGACCTAAGTATGCGGCAGCATCGCCCATGACGAAGTCTGTAGTCTTCTCGCGGTTGGCTTCCTTCGGGTAGTTGATCATGGCGAGCGAGTCGATGATGATCATCTTGATCGGAGCACCGTCTTGTAGCATGGCCTTAACTTCGTTCGCTATGTAATCGAAGATCTCGACCGGGTTGTTCGTCTGACGCGATATGAACCGGTTCTTGTCGATACCGAACGCTTCAACCCAAGTGTCCACGTTGTCACGGAACTCAGTGTCGAAGTGAAGGACGATCGCTTCTGGATCATCCTTATGAAGCTGACCGGCGTAGGCAAACGCGATCAGTGACTTACCAGACTTCGGAGGTCCGTACAGGAGCTGCGTGTAGCCAGACTTCATGCCCATGAGCTTACCGTACAGGTAATTCAAGGCGCCGCTTGCAGTCCTGGCAATCCAACTCTCACGGGCTCCAGTTACGAGCTTTGCTGCATCTTTCTTAAGCTTCGATAAGAAATCCATTATCTTCCACCTGCTAGGTTTCGTGTTGAGAGGGGCAGTGCGTTGTACTCGCACACCTTCTTGGCGCTGTAGTAGGCCATCTCGACCGCCAGTCTCTTGTTAGACAGGAGCTTCGACACGGCAGTCAACACGTCGACGCGCTCCCTGGCAGCCATAACTTCTTTGTCCAAGGCTACTGCGGCCTTGCGTGTGTCTGCGCTAGACTTAACCTTCTTATCCTTGAGCACCATCTCGACTCTCTCGAGTAGGGCGATAGACTCGGTTATGTCAAGCTCTCTCTGAGCTGTCCTAAGCTCGACCTCAACTTGACCGATCAAGTCGGCGGCCTTACTCATCGCTACTGTAAAGTCAACGATGAGGTCTGGAAGGGTGAGGGGATTGGCGAGCCGAACCTCTTCGATTCGACTCTCCACTTGGTTGAGTTTAGTGAAGTCCAGCTTGAAGGTGCTCTTACCGTCTCCGGTAATCAACTCCAAGTAGTTCTGGACTCCAACTGGTTCGCTCATTAGGTTTTAGCTCCTGACTGAGCGGCTTGGTTATTGAACAGGAACTTCCTCACGTCGTCAGGGATGCCTGGCGCTGCCGGGAACGCTGGTGCCGTGGGAGCAGTCGGTGTCTGAGCAGGAGCTGCGGCTGCTGGAGCTGCCGGAGCTGCCGGAGCGGGAGGAGGAGGTGCAACGGGCTGGACTGGCGTACTGGGCATCTGCGACTGAACCCCCAGAGCACCTAGGGCTCCAACAGGAGCAGCCGGTGTAGTAGGTGCAGCGGGCGTAGTCGGCATCTGGTATCCGGTGAGGGTCTGAGTCGGAGTATCATCCGGCTCATCGTTGTCACCGTCGTCCTGTGCCTGTCGCGACTTCATCATCACGCGGCTGATCACAGCCGGGTCCAGGGTAGCGAGCTGGGCCTGCTCTTCTACAGAGCGGGTCTCGTAGAGCTTCGTGAGGTCAGAAGCCTCGGCTTCGATGCGCTTCAGGACGATCTCGTCCAGGGGCGCGAACTTGTAGCTCGGGTTGATGATGCCGGTGACGGGATCACGCTTCAGCTCGGTAACGGGCTCCACGGAGAACTGAGTCTTTCCCTTGTCGTCCTTCCAGCGCTTGAACTCGAAGAAGAGTCCGCTGTTGGGGCCGGTTCCTACTGCGTCCAGACCTTGGGAGGAGAGCTTCTTCAGCTTCTCTTCTAACTGAGTCCATGCAGTCCATGGGATCTTCAGGATCGCGATCTGACCGTCGGGGGTCAGCACGTTTAAGTAGCACTTGTTGTCAGGCGCCAGGGAGTTCACCTTCTCGAGCATCTGAGCGATGACCTGAGGATTCTCGCCCGCTTTCTGGGCGTTCTCGATCATAGTCTTCATCGCTGCGGCCTTCTCGAGGATAGGATCGGCCTGAACGATCTGCTTGTTCTTCTTCCGTTGGATGGAAGCGGTCGGGAACTTCTTGCCGCCGGAACCTTCCAGCCAGATCACTGACCAGAAGAACATGATCGAGTTGCTGTCCTTGAGAGACCCGAACGGGGGTAGGGGACGAGCGACGATCAGGTTCGTTTGACGGTTGAACCCCAGGCGAACTTTCTTGGGACCGTATCCGCCTTGGCGGGGTTTGTTGGGATCGTATGAGCCAACTGACATATGTTTTCTCCTTAGTTTTTGGTTTTCGTGCCTTTGTTTGCTGCGGTCACGGCCTTGGCAATAGCCGAGCGCAGTTGTGTCGCTGTCATAGCCGGGTCATACTGGATGGCGCCGGGGTAGTTGGAGGTGGTGAGAACCACCGAGCGACCGGTAGCTTTACCGATCTCCTTGACTAACTCGAGAGGAACTTCGACCAAGATCGCGATGATCTTGTCGTTGTCGATTCGCTTAAAGATCTCTTCGTTGAGGCGCTTCGTGAGGTAGATCCGGTTCAGCTCGGTACCATAGGCCCCACGGAGCATGATCGTGATCTTCTTGGTAAGTTCCTCACGAGTCTTGGCAACTCCGTAGAGGGTAGCTGCTGGCTTCACCGCTGGCATGTAGTCAGCTCCGATCTGGTAAGATACGTCTCCGGCCAGGAGGGAGTTCAGCCGCGAGACGAACTCAGCGTTGATCGGGTAACCGGCGGCGAGGTCCTTCGGGTAAAGGGTCTGAGCAATCAGACGATCGATGTCCTTGTAGCCCAAGCACACGACGTTGTCGTTCTCAGTCGCGAGCTGGCTAGCCAAGGCTAAGGCGTCTGCGTCTTCGGTAACCACTACGGTTACGGAGTCGCGGGTGATCCGCGCAAGCAGGTCTCTCTCTATGTTGGGAAGAGTGCTCACGGCTCTGTTCTTTGCGCCTTCGCGCTGGAACTTCGTCTCTGGACTTCCGTCCTGGATGTTCATCTTCGAGAGTTGCTTGGCCTTCAAGTACTCTTCGCGAAGAGTCTTGGTAGTTTGTTCTGGCATCTTTTCTCCTTAGAAGTTTTCGATCTTCTCGAGCTTCATGATCTTATCGATTACGAAGTTCTTCTGGAACTTCTTCGTCATCACAATCAATGCTACGCTTCCATCTATGTCTTTGTCAACCCCATGTTCAGTCTCTCCCCATGATGGGAACTTTACCGTTTCGATGGTCGAGTCTCCGGCTTCAAGGGTAAGCTTCATCATGGTCTTTGAACCTTCAGCGAACGACTTCTCCTCGCACTCAGTCACGTACGCGACCATTGCAACGGTAGCAGTGAGGTCTTCGTCCTCTGCATATACTTCGTAGTCGCTAGGCGTTATGAGCGGTGCGTTATCAAGCTTCTTACTGTTTGGGTCCTTGTATACCAGGTAGTTGCCGCGCTGCGCGATGAGCCTACGGTCTGCCAAGATCGGTAGCGTAAGCGGTGTTACGTCTTCCTTGAAGACCTTGAAGATGGCCTTCTTGAATAGGAAGTTCATGAGCGGAGTGAACGAGAGGTACTGGGCTGGGACAGCTTCCTTCTTCTCGTTGTCCACCAGGGCCTTCGTCTGAAGGTAGAGGTCGAGCTTCTCAGCGTCGTTAAGGCCTGCTGGCATCAGGCAGTCCATAGTTCCAGAGAACACCAGTCGAGTTACGATCTTCTTGTTAACGATGCGTCGATTGATGCGCTTAACGAAGTCTTCGAGCGAGGCGTATGGTGCCTTGTTGATGATCTCCTTGGCTGTGGCCGGTCCAACTCCATCGATCAAGTTGATCGGAGACTGGATGTACTCAGTGCCGTCTTCCCTCTTGGCGATCTGGAAAGTCTCCTTCGACCTGTTGACGTCAGGATACTTCACGAAGTCTTCTACGTGCGTCCAGTAGTCTTTGAGGTCTTTCTTAGAAGCAAAGGTCAAGATCGATGTCCAGAACTCAAGAGGGTAGTGAATCTTCAGGTACATGCCAGCGTATGCGACGTAAGCGTAGCTGGTCGAGTGAGACTTGTTGAACGAGTACCGGGAACTCGCCATGATCTGGTCCATGAGAAGTTGAACCTGCTCCTCGGTCCAGCCACGCGCCAGAACCTTGTCCTTGAGGTCCTTGGTATACTTGGCGAGTAGGTCAGCATCCTTCTTACCGATACCGCGACGAACACCTTCACCGTCTTCTGCGGTGTAGTTCGCCAGGTCACGGAAGATCTGGATCGTCTGCTCTTGGTAGAGTGCGATGCCATATGTTTCTTTCAAGATTGGCTCAAGGTCATCGTTGACGTACCGAATCTTCTCGCCCTGCGCTCGAGCAACGAACACGTCGGCTAAGGTACGGCTGGAAGTTGCGCTCTCAGGAGCGTCGGTCGTACCTGGTCGGCCAAGAGCCGTGGTAGCAGAGAGCCCGTCTATGTCCCTCGGCTTTATTCCCTTGAGGAGGGGGATTGCCGTGAAGGAGTCGAACTGGAATACGCCAGCGACCTTTCCTTCAGCGAACCACCTGAAGCACTCCTCGTCGTACGGCAGATTGCTCCAGTCCAGGGTAACGCCGTGGCGCTCCTTGATCAGCTTCAGGCATAAGTTCATGTCTCGAAGGGTGTTTAGGCCTAGTAGGTCCAGCTTCACAAGGCCTGCAGCCTCGAGCTGCTTCGGGGAGAAGCCGGTTACTCGGACTCCGCCAACCTTGGTCACAGGAACGTAGTCCTGGACTGGCCTGTCAGCGATAACCACGCCACAAGCGTGCTGGCTCTTCTGTCGAATGATGCCCAACATCTCCACTACTTGCTTCCAGACTTCAGGATTGTTCTCTGCGTAATCTTTGAGGCCTTTATGGGTCTCGAGTAAGCCTATGACCGGGTTTCCCTGCTGGTCGACGCCGCCAAAGACGTATAAGTAGTCGTCCATGCCGGTCGGAGCTGCCTTGATTGACTTGCACAGCTTCATAGTTTCAGGTCGAACTTTGCCAAACTTAACGCGCTCAGCGTCTTGGATCGATGACTTGAGCTTGAGCTGTGAATCTACTGAGATCCTGCAGAAGGCGTCTCCGTACTTGTTCGTCAGATACTCGAATACCTTGTCTTGGTCGGAGATGTCCATGTCCACGTCTGGCAGGGTGTTTGCCTTGATGCGGCCAGTAGTCAGGAAGCGCTCGAACGACAGGTTATGCTTCAGAGGATTTACGGCGCTCACGCCTACGAGGTAGAGCAGGAGTACGCCGCCAGCAGATCCCCTCACGTTCATAAGGACGTCGTTGTTACGGCAGAACTCTGCTATGTCCATCACGGTGAAGAAGTATGACATTAGGTTGAGCTTGCCGTTGTTTGCCAGAACGTCGATCTCGTACTTGAGACGCTCGAGCATGGCTTGGTTATTCCAGTCCATTCGACCGAAGGCTTCGATGTACTTGAGGAGAAGTTCTTGCCAGTTTGGAGGGAGCGGCTGGAGAACCCAGCGCTGCTTCGAGGTCACCAGCTTGAAGTTGTCGAACCGGCTGCCGAACTTGTACGAGTTATCGATCCATCCCTCGAATGTCTTCTTGTCGACCTTCAGCGTCTTGTTGAGTGACTGGAATGCCTCTTGAGACGTAAGGATGTGGTACGAGTTGTAGAACTTCCAGTTCTCGTCACCGTTACCGAGCCGGGCATCTTGAACGATCTTCTGTTCTGGGTAAGCGAAGTGAGAGTCCAGTGATACTATGATCGGGTCGTTGTACTTGTTGGCTAGGTGGATCATGAACTCGTTGGCTGGCTTCTGGATGTCGCCGTCTGGTGCGTACTGCGTGCACTCGTGCGGAACGAACTTGCCGGTACCAGGCTTGTCCTTGTCGGGACGAGACCACTCGTGGGTAATCTCGTGAGGAAAGATCTCTACGTAGAAGTCATCCTTCCCTGCTATCTCGCGTATGATCCTGTAAGCCTTCTCGGCCAGCTCTGGAGTGGCGATGCCAGACTTCTTGCGAGGGAGGATGAACTTCTGAGTCATCCCGATCAGGCATGACGAGCAGATAGTTATGTGACCGGCAGCTCCTCGGATCTCTTCGAGGGTAGCGATCGGCTTGCGCTCTCCCCACTTGACCACGGCTCGCTCTTCCATCGCAGGAGTAAGCTTGCAGAAGTACTGGTAGGCCCACTCGTCCTTGAAATGGACGGTGAGGTGAACGTACTCGTTCTTCATAGCCTTCTCGACCTTCTTCTCGAGGTCTTCGGCATCCTTTATCTTTCCTGACTGCTGAACTTCAAACGTAACGATCTTGCGAAGCTCTTCCAAGAACGGCGACTGAACGTAGAGTTCGATCCCACAGATGGGCTTAAGGCCTGACTTACCCGCCTTCTCGAACAGCTCGAGCGCGGAGTTCATGTTTCCATGCTCCGTCACGGCGACGTGAGTAGCACCAAGCTCTTTGGTTCGCTTGACTACGTCCTCAACTGTCGCAGCGCCATCCAATGAATAGTGCGTGTGACTGTGTGGATTTATGAGTTGCTTAAAGTATGACATCCCCTCTAATCTACCTTAAAACGAAAGTACCGTCTACCCTTCTCTATGATGCCCTTCCAGAGCTTGACGAGTTCGTCGGGCTCCAGGACTAGCAGCGTGCATATGAGCTTGTCGTTGTTGCGGTTACTCGAGTTGTTTTCGACGAACTCGCTGAAACTATTGTTATACTTCTTGGAGTTGATGAAGTCAGTCTCAGACTCGACTTTTTTCCTTAGTTCGTCTTTATCCACTCGTCCTACCTTTGAAGTCTAGGACTACGCCGCGTCGCGTCTTGATCACGAAGTAGTCGATACGTTCTCCCAGGTGTCTGATCTCGATGTCGTGGTCCTTAACCAGAGTCTCCAGCCTAGAGACTATCTCGCTGGACTGTCGGATGGCACCGCGTACTCCGTCCATCTCTGCCTTCAAGCGGCGAAGGTCCTGGATGCTCAGTAGCTGGTACTCTCGCCTAGCCGCTCGCTTTATCTCTAGCAGAGAAGCATGCTTAGACCTGTAGATCTCAAGCATTGCACTCTCTTGCTCTAATCCTTCCAGCGCGACTCTCCTGCCGCTCACGGCGTTGTGGAGGTTCTGCATCAGGGCTTGGTAGAATCTTGCCTCATCTTCCGTCATTTTTCTTGACCTTGTACTCGCAGAAGTCACAGGACAAGAAGTTAAGTGGCGCCATCCCTCTGCGCGGGATCTCTACCATGTCCAGGTGACCTCTGCCACAGTTAGGACAAAGGTTCTCTGGGGATCGAACGGGTTCCTTTTCCTTGACCTTAGACCGTCCCTTGAGCCTGTCTATCTCCGCTCGGAGATGGTGGATCTCTTGGTCTTTACGTCTAAGCTCCTTGTGCATCTCACGTAGCTTACCGCGAAGAGTCTCATCCCGAGGTTCTTCGCTTCTCCTAGAGTTTCGGCCCATGCCGCCTCTCTTACGATCATAACTCCTTGAACGGCGTGATGATCTGATCAAGTTTTGTTTTTCCCGCTGAGTCAGATGCATCGACGAACCGGACGTCGCCGACGGGGTACCCCGGAACAGACTCCCACATGACCTGCACCTGAGGTGCTTCCATGATGTTTAGGGTCTGAGCGAAGGTGTTCGGCGGCGTCAGTGCTCCGTTCAGGAAGAGGTGTGCTCCGTTTGACAGCCTAGTATGCAATGCTTGGTGGATGTGGCCGCAGACGAAGATCTTGTACTCGTCGGTGTCCTTCAAGGAAGCGTTGATCTTGTTGGTCTGGTTCTCCAGGCTCTCGATGTTCACCTTCTTGCCAGGATTGCCTGGATTCAAGTTGGTATCGCCGTGAGTCGCATACCCGCGATACCCAGACGCATCGAACTCAACCCAAGGAGTCATCGGCTGATGGAAGAACACGTTCTTGTACTCAGACATGGCGATGCGGATAGCGTAGTAGATCGTGGTCTCGATCGCGTTGTACTTGAGGGCCGTGGCACGACTGTGATGAACAGCAGTATCGCGACCGTGGTTACCAACTGCGAACGATACGTCGATCCTACGGAACTGAGATGCTAAGAACCGTATGGCCTGAGGATATATGAAGATCGCACGGCACGTTTGGATATGCAGGAGGTCAGCGGACGTCCGATCGTGCAGCTCGTTCTCGATCAAGTCGCCGAGGATCAAGAGGTTCAGTCGGGTGTTGTCCCGGTACTGAGTCTTATACTCTGCGATGTTGAGGGTTAAGGCTGCCAAGGCACGAGCTTCCTCGACCTTGCCGTAGTTGATGTTGGTCTCCTTAGCCACGATGTCAGATCCTACGTGGTGATCTGACCATACCGCGTTTACGGTACGCTCGATCTTGGCCGTGGCCTTCTTAGGCTTGTACATCGGGCCAGACATCTTCGGCATCTTAACCAAAGACTCTCTGACTCGCTTGTGAAGTCTCTCGACGTCGCCAAAGTCTTTCAGGAGCTTGTTGTACTCCCGGCGGATCTCGCTCATGTCGGATATGATTGCGTGATCCTTGGGCTCTTGCGGAGCGAAGTAGGAGTTGCGAACGCTGTTGAAGCCGCCAATCTTACGTACGTCCCACTCGGAGAACTTACCTCCGAACTTGTTGTACTGCGCCTTCGTCAGAGTCCAGGGTTCTACGCCTGCAGCCTTGGCTACCAGGCGAATGTCTGCAGCGACTGAGTCAGCTACAGACTTCTCGGCCTTAGATTTACTCATCATTACCCCTGGGGAGCAGTCGGAGCTGCTGATTGTGCGGCAGCAAGTGCTGCGGCCTTGGCTTCTTGAGCCGCTTGGCGTTCAGTCTGCGGTACCATCTCGTAGATGGCCGTGATCTTCATCGTTCCGACGGTATCACCAGCCTTCTTGCCGACCAACTGGTCAGACAACTCTTTGGGAAGCTTCGAGACCGGCTTCACAGCGTAGGCCTCGTTCTTCTGAGAGTCGTCGTATACGATGATCGATCGCAGGCTGACGGTGTCAATCTTACGGATGATGTTTTCTTCCTCGTCCTTCTTCAGGCGAGCTTGCACTTCCAGGATGCGCAGGTCGTTGACCTTGTTCGCGACGTTGACGCGAGTCAGAGGTTTTCCTTCCTCTGAGAGGAGGTAGATGGCCTGAAGTTGGTCAGTGATGAGCTGCTGCTCGTTGATGCTCTCGTTCATCGTAGCGCCGGTGATCGAGAACGCCATCTCAACTTCTTGCAAGAGTCGTCCGTGGTGGGCAACTGCAGCCTGCAGGTCGTTGAACTGCTGCAAGAAGGTCTTTGGAGCCTCTTGCTTGGGAGCAGGAGGAGCTACCGGTGCCGCCGGTGCCTGAGGAGGCTGTTCTGGCGACTGAGCAGGAGCGGCATCTTGCGCCGGTGCCTGAGGTGGTGCCGAGGTTGGATCGTTGGGCGCTGCGAGTGGCTGTTCTTGGGTAGAGTCGGACATTGTTTTCTCCTGTTCGTGTTTACTTACATTCTTGAGTTAACGTCATCTGCATCAGTGGTCGACGTGTCGTTCGCTACTACGTTACCGCCGGTCAACTGCTGAACTAAATTACTCACAAGGTCTTGCGGGTTTACGACGTTCATGTCTCGCTGAGAGATGTTTTCAGCGGTAACCGCGACCTTAGGCTGCTGCATGGTTCCGATCAGCTGGTCTGCTGTCGGCATAGGGCGTCGATTCTTAGGTAAGGCATATCCAGCGTCGGCACCCTTCTTAGGAGTACGACCTGGAACCTTAGGAGCTACCCTTCCAGGCTGCTTTGGAGGAGCCTGTCTCTGCTGCGGCTGAGCAGGAGCTACCTTACGCACTGACGGCTCGGCGGCAGATACCGTACGAACAGACGGCTCAGGCGCGGCAACGGTCCTAACGCTCGGAACGCGCTCGGTATCGGTCGGGACTGGCACAGACGGAGTCTCTGTCTTGAGAAGGCGGGAGGCGAGTACCTTCAGTGCGAAGATCTCTTCCCTAGAGAGGGGGAACTCCTGCTTCTTCTCTTGCTCTTGCTGGCCAATGTTTAAGAGTTGGTTGAGCTGCGTAAGTGCAAACTTCTTCAACTTCTTGTTAGCTGCGGTAAGGATCTCGGGACGGGCAGAACCTTGCTCGAACACGTCTTGTTTGATGAGGATCTTCCAAAGGTTTGCCTCTTCCATCCGCATCATGGCGGCGGCGAGGGCCTCGTCAGTCTCAGCTTCTACCTGTGCCTCTTCAGCCTCGGTCTGCTGAACTTCTTGGATGAGCTGGTCAGCTTGATCTCCCATGTTATACTCATCTGGATCAAACGACTGCATCTTTCACCTTCTTCTTTCTTTCCTTCTTAGCCTTAGGCTCCTTGTGCTTAGGAGCTATAATACCCTTGCTCACCATAAAACACAAGCCATGTAGAATTGCATCTAGGATGTCGTACCCATCCTTGGTTTCCGGGTTGGCCTTCTCAAGCTGTGCGCGGATGAACTTCTTAGCTCCGGGTGACCAGGGGTATTGCTCGATCCACTCGGCAGACATCTGCTTCGTGGAGTCTCCCCATCCGTCTCCCAGCACAGAGCGTCGTGCCTCGGAGATGCTTTGCCACGATATGTCATCCCAGATCTCAGCCTTTATCGCGCCGATCAGCTCGGTTAGAGACTGCTTCGAGAACCCCATGCCCCAAGGCTTCTCGCTTACTACGTGATCAGGCTTTTCTAGGGCGATCATCGCGGCAACGGCGTGTGCCATGTAGCAGTTCTTCTGGGAGATGCCCCACTCTGAAGGGGCAGAGAGGAGGTGACTCCAGGAGATGCCTAGCATGCCGGACGGAGTGGGTTCTAAGACCACTACTCCGAACGACTCGCCTGCTGGATCAAGGGCCATTACTTTCACGCATCAACCTCTTCGGTAATTCTTTGATGAACTGCTCTCGCTCGCGCTGCTGGTACTCCAGGAACTCATGGATGCCGATGCCTACGTTTCTAGTGAAGTTGAACAGTATGACACGGTTATCATCAGGACTCAAGAGTTCGACCTTCTCGGCGTACTTCTTGATCTTACTTACTGGTATGAACAGGCCGTGTCCGTTCGTGTACTCCTCAGTAGGCTCAACGTACCTTGCGATAAGACCTATGACTTTACCTTGTGGATCGATCACTGGAGAACCAGAAAATCCTGGCCCAATGTTCGGAGTGATCTGGAACTGACTAACGTCGTGAAAACTTAAGGTCACGCCTTTGAATGAGTTGCACATCAGGTAGTCGAACTCGTTGTTGACTGGTCCAAGGCATTTAACTAAATCAGCGGCCTCGTTCAGGGTGATGGAGTCGGACGAGTAACCGTCTTCGGCTATGATGTTAAACTGCATGCCGGGATAGCCGACCACAGAGATCTTGTCCAGCTTCGTGACGTCGTTGCCTAGTTCGAGGTAAGAGCCGGGCTCTCCCTTCACGGAGAAGAAGCAGATGTCTTCGCCCATGGCCATGGAGATCTTGTCGACCTTCAAGGCTTCCTTGTCGTAGTTGATCTTCTCCTTACTGTCGACGAGTCGAAGAAACGTCTCGCGACCTTTTCCGATCATCACGGCGCAGACGTGGTTGTTGGTGATGCCGAGAACTTTTCCGTCAGGTAGCTTTGCGAAGAACGCAGTGGCGTACCCACTAACGTCGTCTTCCTTACGGTTCTTGAAGGTAATGACCTTGTGGATGCTCGGAGCAACTCTCTGAATGATGTTCTGCTCGGCGATCGCCAGCGAGGGAAGTGCGAGGAACATAAGGACCGGGGCGAAAAGTTTCACAGGTTTCCCCGACTCTCCAGCAGAAGCATGATCAATGAGATGCGGTCTTTGCGATCCTTGATCACGTTGTTGTATCCGTCAGCCAAAGCCTTCGCGTTGGCGCGGTGCTCTGCAAGTACGGTGTTGTTCTTCTTCGACTCCATCTGCTCGTCGATCTCGCCGGTCAACTTGATGATCTCGTCACGTAACTTCTCGTTGCTCGCAGCACGAACTGAATCGACGAAAGTCTCCTCGACCTTCTTCATCAGCTTCTGCAGCTTGTTCTCTTTAGCTTCGTCCATCGTGACTCCTTAATGAGTGAATAATTGCCATAGAACGTCAAGTTCGTACAGGATACCGTCTTGCTCCAGGCCTGTCAATACACACTTGACTTGGTGATCCTTTTCCTCTTCGTACACTGACCGAAGCTTCTCGATCAGGAAGCCAAGCTTCACTTCTCCGCTGAAGAAGTTTGATCCCATCTCCTTCACGTAGTGCACTGCGGCATCCTTTGACTGGAATACGTACAGAGTCTTTACCTTGGCCTTGTCATCGCGGTCGATCATGACGGCCCGAGAGTCGCCCATCGGACCGTAGCAGACGAAGACGAGGTCTTCCATCGAGATCTCTCTCCACACGTTATCAGGCGTGTCTGTCTTCTTCTGTACCCGCTTCATCACTGGCATATCTCGACCGTTGCTATACCGTTCTTCTTGATGACGTTGATCCTGTTGTCGATGGCCGCGTTGAACTCACCAGCGTGATCGATGATCAGGTAGGCTTTATCTTGTGCCTTAAGTCTAAGGAAGTCCAAGATGCACTCTTTACTGTGCTCGTCGATCCAGAAGAACTGCTCGTCAAACACCTTCCAGGACAGGGATACGCCAAGTCGCTTGCTCAGTACAGTTTCCAGAGCTTCGTCGACTGACAGGATGACTGACAGTTGCTCACCGCCGGACAAGGTCGCGAACGACACTTCTTGGGTACCAGAGAACAGCTTGTAAGATATGGTCTTGCTGATCGACTTGGTCGTCTTTACTACTGTGTCAGGCGTAAAGTACAGGCTGAACTTAGCCGCGACCGGTATAGACTTAAGGTTCTCGTTCAGGTTGGCGTTCAGCTCGTCAAGGATGGTGTCAAAGATGTAGCCGAGGAACCCGTTGTGCGACAGAACTTCGGCTGCCTTCGTCAAGACGTTTATCTCGGCCAGGAGTTCTTCATGCTGCTTCTCGGACCGGTTTACTTCCTCTACCGTCTTTGAGCGTTGAGCTTCAAGGGAGGTAAGGGACGCCTTCAAGGACGCCACTTGGCCTTCACGCTCTTTAACAAGCAAGTTCAGAGATGCCAAGCTCTTGTCGATCTCAGCATCTCGAGTTCTGGCCTCTCTCAAGGCGTTGTTTGCGTACGTGTTGACGGTCTGCTCGTGGAACGATAGCTCTCTCTTGGCAGAGTCCACCAGAGAGTTCAGGTTCGTAAGCTTTGCCTTCAGCTCCTCAGCCTCAGCCTTGAGCGTGGATGAGTCCTGTGACTTGTTGAACTCCTCGATCTGCTTGACGGCGCCGTCTCTGGCACTGGTTAGACCGGCGATCTCGCTGCCGCTGCAGAACTTGTTCAGCTCTTCTAGCTTGGCCTGAGCTTCCTGATGGGCTATGACCAACTTCTCATGCTCGCCCATAGCCTTGGAGCGCAGGTCCTCGAATATGTGAGAGGAGATCGACTGACCGCAGGTATAGCAGGTGTCTGGCTTCATAGCATCTATGGATGCCCTAGACTTACTGATGGCCTCTGTCGCAGTGGTGACCCGAGTAGAGAGGCTAGCCTTGTTACTCATGACCTGGTGAAAGTTCGATATGGCCTGGTCGATCATGGCAAGGGAGTCCGTCATCTCCTTGGGAACTTCGACCTTACTGTTTAGCTTAGTAGTCAGCTCGGTAAGTCGAGCATTGATGGCCGCCATCGATTCGCCGGTACTCCCAGCGACAGACTTTAACCTCTCGGCAGCCTGAACCATCTGATCATAAGTGGGGCAATCCTTCTTCAGGAGAGACGGATCGGCGGCAGCCTTCTCTAGTCCAGTCTTAATAGCTTCCTTCTCACTCTTCAACTCTTGGATCTGAGTCTGAGTTAGGACGAGCTGTGCTGTGTACTCGGGCGACGTGCGCTCGGCGATCTTAGACGTAACGTCGCTGATGTATGGTTCGATCTCGGCGACCTTAGTGCGAAGCTGCTTGATCCAGGACATCGTGGACTCGGCCTCGGACAGCTTGTCCTTGAGGTCTTCCGAGACTTCTTCAGCGGCGCTCTCCAGCTTCTCCATCTCGAAGAACGAGCCCAGGAACTCCTTCTTATCCTTGTCCTTCTTCAGGAGGAACCCACCGAACGATCCCTGAGCCTTGTCGGTCAGATAGAGGATCTGCTCTGGAGTCAGCTTCAGGATACCGTTTATCTTCTCTTGGACCTGCTCGCTGGTGCCCTCAAGTTCCTTGCCGTCATGCCAAGCCTTCAGCTTGCCGCCGAGCGTACGGTCGATCGCGAGTGACAGGCCGTCGACTGTGTAGTTGAGTCGAATCCTAGCCTTGCCCTTACCGTTCCAGTTCCTAAGCTCGTCGACGTTGACGTCGCAGAACTTGGGGCCGAACGTGCCGACCTTGATTGCGCGAGTGAGGCTGGACTTGCCGGACCCGTTAGATCCGCCGTCGTCCTGGTTCTCTCCGCGAACAGCCCAAAGGCCTGGGCTCAGCTCGACTGTCTGGTTGGGGCCGATGCTCTGAAAGTCATCGACGGTCCAGCTATCAAGTGTTATCTTCATTTTTCCTCAAGATCTTATCCCTGGTTTCCATAGTCTGGATGTACCGATCGCCCTTCTCCTTCGCCTTAGCTACGGCGTCGCGGCGAAGCTCGACCTTCTTGATCATGGCACCGTTGTCGACGACCTCAACGCTGGTGGTGCTAACGTCGGGCTGCTGAACTTCCATCGCACCGCCGCACTCGCACTGGAGGAAGCCAGGGCGCTTGTCGAGGAGCTTCTTGATCTCGTTAGAGCATAAGTTGCACTTGAACAGGAACAGTGGCACGGTGTCTCCTTAGTTCGGCGGCTCGAACTTCTCTTTGTAGGCTCGCTGAACTGCGGCTTCCATAACTTCTTGCTCGGCTGCGTAACTCTTGCTGACGCTGTCTTCCAAGGCATGATCGCGCTTGAACACTACGATGCCTGACAAGGTCATGAGCATCTTGGCGACGGCCAAGCTGTTCTTGATCGCCATCAAGACGGCAGAAGCGGAGTCCAGCACGCCGATTGATACGGCGTTTCCGAACTTGTGGTTGAGGGCGTCGTACGTGGTCATGAACGAGTCTTCTTGGTCTACTCCCATGCCGCCGAGAACTTGGCCGATCTCGTCGGGGTTATACCCGCCGTTGTCGAGCAAGCGAACGAACGGAGTTGCGAGGGACTCAGCGAGGATCTGCTTCACTGCGTCTGACACGTCAGAGCTGAGCAGCTTAGAGCGAAGTGCAAGCAGTGTCTTGCCGCCGCCGGGCAGAGCGCCGTACTTGAGCGCTCCCTTGATGGAGGCGACCGCATCTTCGACGCGGTGACGCTTCTCCTTCAACTCAGCTTCTGAACTTCCGAGTACTTTCAGGCGAGCGATGCCTCCGGTCAGGAGTGCCATGCGTTCCTGGAGGATCTCTCCGTCCAGAATGCTCTCGGCCTGCTTCGCTTGCTGCTCGAGTTCTTCTACCCTACCCAAGATGTTCACCTCGTGCGGTTTTCCAAACACGACGGAGCGGTAGCGGTATGACTCGAACAAGTCCATAGTCTCCAAGCCGAGGTCTGCAAGCTTTGCCGTCTCGAGCGGTTTAGTGAGCGGGTCGAACACGGTCGCACCGGTGAAGGCTGACAGGTCCACCAGGAAGTGGTACGGGCTGTTCGCCTGCTGAGTCATCATAGTACGAAGGGGTACGATGTTAAGCGTGCCAGGGTCAGCGAAGTTCGACGCGAAGGCAGAGAGGACTTGGTCAGAGAACTGGTGAGCTACTACGACCACGTTCGGGCTGAACTTCTCCTTCTTCTTGATCGAGTCCTCGTATCCTTGACCAAGGATGCCGATGATCGGTAGGAGGTGCCCAAGCTCGTTGAGCTTTCCGTTGTACAGGATGAACCACGGACGCTCGAGCTGGATGCGGTAGTTGCCCTTGTCGTTGATGAACTCTTCGATGTAGCGACCGGCAGTTTCTTCGAAGCCGACTGCGATCGGGAAGCCTTCGACGCGCTCCACTGCGAAGCCGGAAGATCCGGGAGACTCCGCCACGGTGATGTTCCCGTTGTGTCCGACGAGGTCGAACGCTTCGAGAACGGCGTCGGTCATCTCAACGTCGTTGTTAGTTGCGATCGTCGAGACTTTGCGAAGAAGGTTGTCGCTGTCCTTTGCTGGGATCTTGAGAGACTTCTCCTTAATGAAAGGCTCTACGACCTGCTTGAACGCGAACTCTAGGTCTCGCATGATCTTCTGCGGAGACGTGTGGGGATTCTTCTCGATGTACTCGAACCCGCGTCGAATCAGGGCCTCAGCCAAGATCGTTGCGGTCGTGGTACCGTCGCCAGCCTCAGAGTTAGTCTTGGAACTCGAGTCGCGAGCAACTTCTAGCACTGCCTGAGCAGTTGGGTCCGAGAACGCCATCGAGTTGAAGACGGTGATGCCGTCTTTGGTGGTGAACGGCGGCAAGTTTTCCTGCCTCTCGATCAAGACAACTTTTCCGTTCGGACCAAGAGTATCGCCGACCATGCGTGCGGCTCGTCCAACGGTGCTTAAGACGATTTCTTTAAGTTTGTCCTTGTCGGACGTCATCGTCTTGGCTGCAGTCTTCGCTTTCGTTAGTTCTCTCTGGTACATACTTCTCCTTCATTGCCTCTTCTGAGGTTAGCAGTAGCTTGACGAGTGGTCAATACATGAATTATATTCTTGGCTATGAGACCTACTCGCTGGTTTAGAGAACTTCCAAAGTTACCCGGATTCTACATCATCACCTTTGAAGGTGTCGATGGTTTTAAGGTTGGCAAGTTCTCAAGTCCTGAACGCATGTTGTCATACTGCAGGCCCTGGAATAGAAAAATCACTAAGGTTTTCGTGTGGCAGTTCACTTATGACACTGTTCCTGAAGAGATGAGCGAAAATCTTGATACTTGGGGCGAGTACAAGTCGCGTGAGTTTGCTGGTTGGCTTGAGCGCCTGATCTTAGATATGATCCCGGCGCAGAACAAGAACGGTGAGTTCGTACGCCGCGATACGTCAAACATAACAGTGGCGACCGTCAACGATATAATCAAGGACTATTTACCCTCTAGGAGCATATTCTGTGGATTTGAAAACACTGAACACGATAGGTGAAGCGAAAGAGTCTTTGATCTGCCTGCGATACACGAAAACCCTCAACGAAGAGGCCCTTCGTGAGCCTCGTTGGATCGAGTGTAAGTCACTCTATGACCAAGCCAACAACAATACCCAGAAAGCCATCGTATCCATTTACAACGCACTGCACTATCACAATCGACAGATTATATGTATGACCAGAGACTTGACCATGAAGTTGATCAGGGAGGATAAGAACCATGTCAGCTTTGGGATCAGGAACGATCGATGGACTGAGATCTTATCGGCTCTGTTCACCGCGAACATCTTGAAGCTCATCAGTCAGGAGAAGAGTAAGCCATGGATAGTGGAGGTTGTTGACTCAGACCTACTAAAACATATGAAGGGCCGTTCCCGAGAAGAGCTTCTTAACGAGTGTTTTTCTTTCATAAAACGACAAGGAAAAAGTGGGGACGGACTTGGGGACGGACTTGGGGACGGACTTGGGGACGGAGTACGTAGTACTAACGTCCCACGAAGTACGATCGGGACGGCTTTAGAGACCGTCCCTCTCCTCGTAAGTGAACAACAGAGTATTGTTACCAGGCATGACGCACCGCTTCCAAGAGTGGGCAGCAAAGAGTACCGAGACCTCGTCGAGAAGCGCACGGCTGAGGAGCGTCGAAAGAGGGACAATCCTCTCTCTTGACCTTTACACAATCTGGCACTATCCTGTCTGAGATGGTTGTCAAGTAAAATTGACGCCATGTCTCAAACCGATACAAAGGCCAGATGCAACTTGTTCAAGAAAACCCAGTAAAGATAGTAGTTTATGCCAGCGACGAGGAGATCTCGAAGCTGCGGAGTCTCCTTGCGTACAAGGATCGTACCGTCGAGCGTCAGATCAAGACGCTTGCCAAGATGAAGCACAAGTGGGGAGAGGCTTATTGCCTAGAGCGCATCGAGAAGCTGAAGCCTGACCTGAACAGGAGCATGCTCGAGTTTGATGGAAACAACTACTGGTTCCTGTCAGGCCTTCAAACCCGCGTTCAGGAAGCTTTCCCCGGAACGACGTTCGAGTCTAAGGTAGAACTTCCAGAGTTTAAGCTCATCCCCTGGGACAACAAGCCGCCGTATGATCCTATGGCCCACCAGACGAAGGGTTTCACCGCCCTACTTGCGAACCCACACTCGCACGTCGAGATGGCAACTGGCGTCGGCAAGAGCTTCCTGGCACACCTCCTCACCAAGGCCGCCGGTATCCCAGTCATAATCTCCACTCCGAAGACGAACCTTGCGAAGGCGTTCTACAAGGAAGCCATCAGGTACTTCGGGAAGAAGCGCGTCGGCATGTTCGGCGCTGGGAAGAAGGAGATCGGCAAAGACATCCTGATCTGTGTAGGCAAGAGCCTCTCTATGGTCAAGGACCCAGAGATGAAGAAGGAGTTCCTCAAGTACAAGGTCTTCATCTCAGACGAGAGCCACACGCTCCCGGCGAAAGAGTTCCAGTACTTCTGCTGCGACCTCCTCGCCCATTGCCCATACCGATGGTTCCTCTCAGCTACCCAAGAGCGAAACGACGGCAAGGACCTCATGCTGGAAGGCATCATAGGGAAGCGCGTCTACACGTACACGATCCAGCAGGCGATCACCGACGGCGTACTTGCTAAGCTGTCGTTCTTAGTGTTTGACGTAAGCAGCAAGTCGACGTATAAATCAGATAACGTAGTGAAGATGAACCAGACCCACATCTACAAGAACTACGACATAGCGCACATGGTCGCAGGTCTGGCAAACGAAGCTGTTCTCGGCGGCATGCCGACCTTGATCTTGGTCGACGAGTACGTCCAGAACGAGATCTTATCAGTCCTCTTGCGTGTACCGTACAAGTTCGCTTCAGGTGAAGCCGACGGCAACGCGATCTGCGAAGAGTTCAACGCTGGTAAGATAAAGTGCGTCGTCGGAACTTCGGCTGTGACGACCGGTACCGACTTCAAGCCAAACAGACTGACGATCTCTTGGCTCGGCAACAAGGCAGGAACGAAGGTTAAGCAAGGTCCAATCGGTAGGAGTACACGCATCGACCCTCCAACCGGTAAGTACGAGTGTAAGGTCGTTGCCTTCAGGATAACCAACGTCCCCATGCTCAAGAGGCATGGTGACATCTGCATGAGTTACTTCTCAGAAGTTGGCCCTGTTCAAGTAGTGAAGATGGCAGGATGAGATGAGCATTACAGTAGTACAGATGTACGTAAAGGAGATGAACGAGGCGATGGAAGGTCTCGACCAAGCGAGCGTAGAGGACCTCTTCAAGAAGCTCTACGGCCTGGAGAACCAGTTCTCGCGAAAGCTGAAGTCGGTAGGCGGCGGCAAGCAGGTCTACCACGAGTTCATCAAGTTCATCCGCTACCAAGAAGGCAACATCCTGACTGCTCGCCCTTACTTCAGAGAGAAGGAAGGTGCGTACAAGGAAACCGTCAACTACGCGATCGATCACTCGAAGCCGAAGATGCTTCACGACGTGAAGGTAAACTTCCAGTTCTGCAAGTTCGCCATGGACACCCTGAAGGCTCTTGGCAAGGAGAGCCCTGCCCTCAAGGAAACTTTCGAAGACATCAAGATGGTTCGCGAGTCGATAGTAAACATGTACCTGAGGCTTGGAATGAATCGAGCCAAGGGTCACGTTCGCACGTCAGCTACCATGGACTTCTCAGACCTAATCCAGAACTCCAACGAGGGTCTGATCGCTGCGGTCGACAAGTTCATCCTAGAAGACGGAACTCCGTTTCACCAGTTCGCGATCGGATGGATGGTAGCCTACCTGATCAACGGGAACCTACTGAACCTAAGCGTCTCGATCGGACCACACGCAGGTAAGAAACTCTACAAGATCAGACGCATCCTCGAGAAGCTCCCCAACGCTAAGGCAGAGGAGATCGCGAAGCTGGTGCCGGACTCATCGGAGTCTGAGATCAACGACCTCATAGCAGCGTCTTCCTACATGTCCTTGGACAAGGAGTTTGAGGGAACTGACCTGAGGATGGTAGACACGCTTGCCCATCCTAGCGACTCAAACAACGATCCATACTTGATGGTCGAGCACAACAACCTGATGAGCCATCTTCAAGACTTCATGATGACGCTCACTTTACTTGAAAAGAAGATCCTGACCCTCAAAGGCGTTCAGGGAATACTTACGGAGGTACACGTTGAAGACCTTAAATGACTACGTCGCAGTTGCTCCCATAGAGCTTGGGCACGACAAGGGCGAGAGCAAGAGGATCGTTGCTGGATTCTCTGGTACAGATCGAACTATGAGGACGATCATCTCAAGCAAGGTCGTGTTTGACTCTAAGCAGTTCAAGGCTGGTCAGACCATATACTTCAAGGCTGAGATCTCAAAGCTCACGACCTTCTCTGAGCGCCATCGCCTGTCTGACGACGGGGTCGAGTTCATCCTGCTTCCCGAGAACCTCACGGTAGGCGTAAGTGACAACTAGGCACAACGACCTCATCATCGGAGACATGCACGCCCAGGTATCAAACTTGGGCGATACGGTACGCCTACTCGAGTTCATACTCCAGCAGGCTATCGATCGATCGCCTAAGAGAGTTATCTTTCTAGGCGACATGTTTCACACACATGCAGTAGTGCGACAGGAGATAATCCATATTTATCGTAGATACTTGCAGGAGATAGCCACGGTCGCTCAAGTTTGGATCATTTCTGGTAACCACGACGGCATATCACCATCCAACGCACAGATAAACATCTGCGAGGCGACGTTCGGCGAGCTTCAGAATGTTAAGGTTGTGTCTAGCACTGCCTGGGATGATGACTACGTCTACGTTGCGTTCATGCACGACAACGACAAGTTCGTATCAGTCGCAAATGGCTTCGCCAATACGCAAGACAAGATCCTACTCTGTCACCAGACGTTTGATGGTGCATGCTACGAGAACGGAACCCCGATACCACATGGAGTCAAAGGCGCAGACCTCAACTACAGAGCCATCATCTCCGGCCACATACACAAAGCCCAGACTATCGGCAAAGTGACGTACGTCGGAACTCCGCGTATGGTAACTCGCGGTGAGGCGAATGACTCAAAGTTCATCTATCACATCTCCGACGGCAAGGTTCACACCTTTGAGCTGGCCCCGATCTGTACGGATCACCTGGCCAAGCGTTACTTTTCGTGGAAGTATACGGAAGATGGCGGGGTCGTAAAGGTCAACGTCGACGCCTTGAATGCCAAGATCGGCGATGAGATCAAGGTCACCGTCGAAGGCAGCGAGGAGTTCTACGAAGCCTTCACCAAAGAGAACGTGAACCTAGTAGGTCGAGTTCGCTTTGTTCCGAACATCAAGAAGAAGCTCGAGGGAAGGGTGTCGATCGAAGAGTCTGGAGACATCAAGCAGGCTATGAAGAAGTACGTCCTTGAAGTCGCAGACATACAACCCGAGATAAGGGAGAAGGTTTGGCACAAGGTAAGCAGTCTAATATAAACTCGCAGGACCAAGACTACATCCTTGCGAAGATCGCGCTGGTGCACTACGGCATCTTGCACGACTACCTGACCATTCAGATGGAGAAGTATACCATAGCGTGCTGCAACATCTCTCTGCCGAGCACCTTTAAGATAGTGCCGGACGAGAAGATGATCGTGTACGACTTGGTCACGGAGAAGTCGAAGCCGCTTCCCCGAAAAGGGTGGTGGTACAAGGTATTCAAGTACCGGATACCGAAGAAGGTTTACGAACAGGAGCGAGCTATCGCAGCTCTTAACCTCAGAACCTGGACTATGGCCTTGTTGTCTGGTTGGGTACAAACAGTGAAGGTGTATATCGATGGAACAGAACAAGCCTAGCATACCAGAGGTCCTACCCCCGGACACTACTCCTGTGACACAGCAGCCAACAGTCATCGAGCTGCTTGGATGGACGGAGCATGAGAAGGAACTCTTGAGGAGAGCGGTGGATACCGGCTTCAAGCCGATCTCACCGACTCTCTCTGCTCAGATGGCCGCACTGTTCATACAAGGGTACTCGTGCGCTGAGATCGCGGCCCAGAACAAGGGGTTCAGCGAGGCCGACGTCCTCTACTGTCGCAAGAAGTTCGAGTGGGACCGAGAGAGGGACGAGTATACCGTCAACTTGACGAAGCGTGCCGTGGCGAGCCTACAGCGCCAGAAGATGGAGTCGATCGAGTTCTTAACGAACACGATGTCCGTGATGCACAAGCAGCACCGCGAGAAGATGCTCAAGTACCTCCAGACCGGCAATGCCGATGACCTGCCTGAGTTCCAGATCACCAGCATGAAGATGTACAAGGAAGTGATCGAGACTATCTCTAAGATCACCGGAGAAGATAAGGCCAAGGCCCCAGCTAGCCTTACGCAGATCAACGTCAACCAGGGCGTAACCGTGAACACTCAAGAGCCCTCACGTCCGGCCATAACTCAGGAACTTCAGTCGAAGATCCTCCGGGCACTTGCCGGGTCTGTTCAGAATAAGGGTAAACCGCAGGAATGAACGAGATCGAGAAACTCTTAGAAGGTTTGACGCCAGAGGAGAAGGCTCTTCTGTGCAAGGACTTAGTCCGCATGCGGTGCAAGACTCGCGAAGACTTGCACAACTGGGGCAAGTTCTTCATGAACGTCGACCTTGCTGACTGCACGGTATCCCGGTTCGCAGACTCGAACCCACTAGACATGGTCTGGGAGATCTACCAGCTCTGCGCGGACGATCACCGCGAGGAGCCGGTCTCGCTCATGTACATCGCCGGTCGAGCTTCTCAGAAGACTCTGGCCGTTGCCGTACTTCAGGTCATCTTGCCGCTTCACTTTGGTCGAGCAGTCGTTCACCTTGGCGGTACGAAGGATCAAGCTCGTCGTGCATACCTGTACTTCAAGAAGTTCGTTTCCAGACCCTACCTCAGAGACTTCTTGTTATCTGACCCAACCCAGAGCAAGACTACGTTCGTCGTCGACGGCGAAGAGGTGGACGTTGAGATCTTGTCTATATCTCCGATGGCTGTTCAAGGATCTCACGCTCCGATCGTCTCCCTTGACGAGCTTTCATCTCTTAGCAAGGAGAAGATGGCTGCTTACCAGGACGTCGGCGGTATCCCGGTATACACGAACGACGGGAAGCCATGGTTCCAGTTTGGCATCTCTTCTCGCAAGGGTCGGTACACGGTCATCGAGACTGAGTACGAGAACCGCGAGAAGTCTGGGATGCTGTTCAGGTTCTGGACGATCTTAGAGAACACCAAGCGCTGCCCTGACTCGATCTCCGGCACCGAACCGTTCACCTACTACGTCAACGCCAAAGAAAACATCAAGATGACTCAGGAGGAGTTCAACAAGACCGACGAGTCAACGCAGTCGAAGATGGAGAGGATCAACGCGTACAAGGGATGCTTCTCCTGTCCGCTGGCCGCCGTATGCGCCGGTGACCTCAAGAAGCAGACTTCTACCTGCCGCACGCTTCGTCCCACCCAGTCGGTCATCGCGGAGTTTAAGAAGGCCGACCTTTCCTGGTTCTTGTCGCAGAAGATGTCGATGGAGCCTTCGTCGGAGGGTCTGATCTTCGCCAAGTTCAAGAGAGTTGTGTTTGAGAAGACGCCGCGCGAGATGTACAGGATCTTCACCGGTACCGATCCTGGCCGGGAGCTGGCTGAGTCTGAGCTGGTCAACTTCATGATCCAGAAGGGTGTGAAGCGGTACGCAGGGCTCGACCACGGGAGCACGCATCCTGCAGTCGTCGTGGTCATCTACGAAGACGGCAACGGCATAATCTACATCATGAACGTCACGGCCCAGGCCGAGCTTGAGCCTGAGCAGTTGAAGGAACTCGTCTTCAGCATGAAGAAGAAGTACGACTTCCACACGCTCTACCCCGATACCTCGCGTCCTGAGCTGAACAAGATGCTTCGCAAGGTCGTGAAGGTGTTCGACGACTTCGACAAGTCCGGCCAGATCGAGAACGGCATCACGCTCATCCGCCAGAAGCTCTACTCTACCGGCGGTACCACGGCGTTCTTTGGCATCAAGGGAAACTGCGACTTCATGTGCTCGGAGATGGAGAAGTACCACTACGATCACGACGCGGGTGGTAAGCTTACGGACGTACCGGTTGACGAGTTCAACCATTCTATTGATGCTTTGCGTTATGCAGCCATCAACCGTTGGAAGACCCGAACCGGCGGAGTGGCCGCGAGTACAGCCGGACAAGTTGATGAGAAGCCGAAGGAAGATCCGAAGCAGTATCAGCAAGCTGTGGCAAAGAAACAGGAAAACTGGCTGAGCGATCAGATCCGACAGTCGGTCGAAACCGGCGGCGGTGGTGAAGGCTTGCAGACCTCAAAGTCGAAAACTAACTATTGGGATATATAAGTGAAAACACTGAGTTATCGCCAGATCTTAATCCATAGCAGTCAAGTGTAGGGAGTGAAGATGAGTCAGATTAACCTCCAAGTGAACGCCCTGGCCTTCTCGGACAACCAGGCGTCCAACAACCCGCTGGTCAGGAACTTCGATCTGACCTACAAGATCCCAGGTATCTCTGTGGACAACCCGTCGGGTCCGACCTACAAGCTCGCTCCTGGTGAAGTACGGACTATTTACAACGGAACTCGAACTCTTGCGATCGACGGCACAACTGCCTTCGACGTGTCCCTGCCTGATCCTTCCACCAACATCTACCGCCTAACAGCTTCGGCTGGCACTCCTCCATCGTTTCGCACCGATCGGCTCCCAGGAGTTGACGGTACGACCGTGTTCACCATGACCATGAGCGGACCGGTCGCTACGTTCACAGCCCCTTCCGTTGCGGCTGTCCCCGCGTCGTTCTCAGGTCAAGTTGCTGGCATGACTACCGACGTCACTCTTACGGCGGTGACCGCCGGTACCGTCGGTAACTCTATAGCGTTGACCGGCGACGGCACCTCTTCGATCTCGTCCCTAATCAGCGCCTGGAACATCGCGAACCCTTCGAACCAGGTTGGGCTTACTTCCGGCGACGGAACCCAGATCCCAAGCTTGTCTGCAGTTATCCAGCTTGCTAACGGCGCAAACGCCATCACGGGCATCAACACGACCAACATCGTGGTCGGTGACATCTTGAAGCTAGAGCCTGGAGTAGGAAACTCTGCTACGAACCAGGGCGAGTTCGTCATCATCGCGAAGACCGCTAGTTCAATCAGCATTAAGAACGTGAACGGAACTGGCGAAACATGGACGGTGTTGGACCCGACTAAGTTCTACGTCTACAGCTCTGGCGGCGGCAACTCAAACCAAGTCCAGATTGGCGATACTGTCATCCTGTCTATGGGGTTTTCTCCGGCTTCGCTGGGGTCCTACGAGATCAGCGACGTTACCCCTAACTGGATCGAGTTCTCGGTCGGAAGCCAAGGCGGCCTACCTCTTGAGACTGGCATAATGCCTACCGCTGCTGGCATGGTCATCTACAGCGCGGCGAAGACGTTCGCGCTTATCGCATGCGTCGACACGATCTCTGTCCGGTTTAACGCAGACGCCTCTGACAACACTCAAGTTATCCCGTCGATCGAGCCAAACAACGTCGAGAAGCCTGGACTGCTCCTCAAGACAGGCCCGTACTACATGCTCGTAATCCACAACATGAGCTTGAACCCTACAGAAGTTCTAGTAGCTTCAGGTGAATAATGGCTGACAAACTGCCAACACAGACAGATCCAAAGTTCCGAAAGATCATGACTGACGTCATGGACCCTGGAAACAACTCCCAGGACCCGATCAGTCAGATCCTAGGTACGCTGAAGAAGGCCCAAGACCTTGAGGCCATCAAGCTGTCGTTCACGGAAGATCCGCAGAAGGCCGAGCAGTACGCTGCCGTCTACAAGCGTCGCATCTTCGCAATCCCTCCGGTCATCCTCAAGCGCACTCGCGACACTGAGGAGTTGGTCGGCGGCATCATCTTACCCCTTCGTGGCAAGCAGATCTCCCTATACGGCGATCCGCGCCCGAACCGCTTCGACATCGGCTTCGTCATAAACCCTCAGCCACACCTCTACGAGGAGATGGAAGAAGAGCAGATCGACAAGATCAAGAAGGAGATCGTTCCTAAACTCCGCGAGATCTTGCTGAACTGCGGTAGCAACGACGGCATCAAGGACAAAGATAAGTGCACGTTCTCTCAGTGGCTGCACATGATCACAGAGGACGTCCTCCTCTACGGCTGGTTCGCTTCTGAGGTTCGAGTAAACGAGATCGGAAAGTTCCACAGTTGGCGTGCGTCTGATGCTGGTACGATCTACTTCGCGAACGACATGAAGTCGAACGAGAAGCACCTTGAGTCTATCCGCGAGCAGGCCAAGAAGATCCTTGACCGCCTTAACCAGGGTTCCGACAAGAAGATCGACGTAGACAGGTTCACGAACGGCGACTATACCTGGGTTCAGGTCATCGATGATCGCCCATACCAGGTCTTCACCGACAAGCAGATGCTTGTCTGGTCGCTTACTCCGTCGACCGACATCGATCGCGCTGGCTACCCGGTTAGTCCGATCGAGCGCTTGATCAACTCGGTCGTCACACACATCAACCTGACCACTCACAACAAGATGTTCTTCCTTAACGGACGCGCCGCACGTAACGTGATGGTGTTCCAGTCGGAGAACCTTGACGCAGACGACATCCAGGCGATCCGCGCTCAGATGACTGCCCACATCAACTCGGCCAACGCCGCCTGGCGCATGCCGGTGTTCGGCGTAGGCCAGAACGACAAGATCACGATCCAGCCACTCGACGCTGCTGGCCGGGACATGGAGTTCCAGTACCTAGCCGACTTGAACAAGCGCATGATCCTTGCGGCATACCAGATGTCGCCGGACGAGGTCGCAGCCCTCTCGTACCTCTCGAAGGGTACGAACTCTCAGTCGCTAGCCGAGTCAAACAACGAGTGGAAGATGGTCGCAGCCCGCGACAACGGTCTTCGCCCGATCTTAAAGAGCATCGAAGCGTTCTTGAACGAGCGCTTGCTCCCGCTCATCAACCCCGAGTGGTCAAAGCTCGTACGCATCTCGCTCGAAGGCTTAGACGCCGACAGTCCTGAGAAGGAAGCAACTCGCCTCCAGCAGGACTCAGCGATCTACCTGACCATGAACGACATCATGGACCGCGTCGAGAAGAAGCACGTCCCGATCGGTGGAGACTTCCCACTGAACGCCGCGTACATGGCGAACGTCGAGAAGTACTACACGATGGGCGAGATCAAGGAAGCCTTTGATCCAGACAAGTGCAAGGGCTACGGCGATCCGACACAGCATCCTGAGCTTGCGTTCTACATAAACAACCAGGCATGGTTCACGTTCATGAACCTTCAGATGCAGCAACAGCAGATGCAGATGCAACAGCAGCAGATGGCACTTCAGGCTCAGCAAGGTGGGGGTAACCCAGAACAGGGTGGGGATGGTCAAGGTAACCCAGAACAGGGTGACTCCAGCGTTCCTCCACACGAGGGTCAGCAGCGCGGCCAGAAGGCTCAGCCCGACCAAGAACAGCAGCCAGAACAGTCCGACCTAGACTCAGCGATGGGTCAGATCGGCGAAGCTCTCACTAAGGCAGAGAGGGATCTTCCGATCAACCGCAAAGAGATGCTGAAGCTACACAAGGCGATTCGCAAGAAGCAGACAGAAGCCTTCGAGCGCGACTCAAAGAAGATGTTCGATGAGATCATGGGCGCGGTAGAGGGCAAGAAACCTCACGACGGCCATGACCATGACTGAAGCACTACGTAAGATCATCATCAGCATCGTCGACATGTACTTCAACAACGCGAAGATCCGCCTCGTCGGACCCCAGTCAGTCGCTCGCAGCATGATCTTCCAGATGCGCGACTACGATCCGAAGGCCACTATCCTCCACGCGTACCTTCACGCCAACTCCATCCATGGGGCTGGCACTCAGTTCCCTGACCAGACCAGCATCAAGAAGCTTGAAGCAGTTACCAGCCAGTACCTCGACTCGATGAAGGCAAAGGTTCAGGCTGATACCGTACGAACCGTGTCTGACGCGCTCGACGAAGCTAACCGGAAGAGCAAGATAGACAAGCAAGATCCGGCAAGCTGGCTCAAGACTGAGGACGGTCAGAAGATACTTGACGGCGTACGCGACGAACTCGAGTCCCAGCGTAAGAAGATCGTGAAGGCAGTCGACGGCATCACTCAAGTTGAGCTGTCGAACTCGCAGAACATAGGCTCAGCCGACGGTATCTTAGCAGTCGCGCAAAGAATCGGGATCTCTGACCCCGTCGTATTCAAGATTGGTGTCTTAGATGACAAGAGATGCACGGACTGCTGGCGACTTTGGACTATGGAAGACCGCGTTACACCGCGCCTGTACTACATGTCTGAGCTTGTAGCTGATCCAGGCAAGAAATCTGGCAGTCGTAACCCATCTGTTACGCTTACTCACCCAAACTGTCGGGACGTCGTCACTGTTTTAATGCCTGGATTTGGCTTCGATTCACGCGGGAAGGTGATCTACGTTGGGAAGGGTCACGACGAGATCGCGAAACAACGCGGGCCTCAGTAAAGTCAGCCTTGTTCTCCTCAAAGCATCCCTTATGCATCACCCTCTCATGGCCGTCAGCCTTGAGCGTCGCACTTACGTGGCCGTTACCCCAAAGTTTTCGCCCACATTCCCAGCAGAACCTTACCCTAGGCTTTTCGGTACTCATCTGACAGCTCCTTGTTAGTAGGGAAGTCCTTCGGATTCGCTCGAACTTCGTGCCAGTATGGTGGACGGCCTTCCACGAAGGCAGTCAACTGCTCGCGGTTCCACTTGTCGTGGGCGAGCAGGTAGCGCTCGAGCAAGTCGAGCTGTTCCCGCATCTTGTTAACGAACTCTGCCTGAACGAGGTGCTTCCCGGCATACTCGTCGAGCAGGATTTGCATGTTTACGAGACCATTTATCTCCATCACAGTCCAGAACCTCCCGACTCAGCAAGTTGCATGCCAACCTCGATCTCGTCGGCAAGCTTGCGAGTCATATGACGACCACGTTGACGTCCACGGTACGGAGCTACTGCTTCACGGAACGTCTCATCCTTCTTAGAGTGATTTAAGATGAAGATGTACATCTTCTTCTCTGACTCTATAAGCTGCGACGGGGCTCGGTTGTTCTTCTTGCAGAAGTCGATGATCTGCGACTTCATCTCGGCGACGTCATCACTTTCGTACTTAGGTTTGTTTTGAGGGGCAGCCTGTGGTACAGGAAGTGGCATCTTTTCGACTGGTCTCTTGATGATGTTGGCGGTGACAGCTTCTGGCATGATCATGAATACCTGAGTGCTGACCATGCGACGGATGCCGAACCTGGCTGCTGGTTCTGTGTTGATGAGCCTGTGCAGCTTGGGTATGCTGTTGCTGTCGAGCTTGATCCCTCGCAAGAGTAACTTCTCAACGATCTCTGGCATAGCCATAGGTCCGTTGAACCTCAAGATCGAGTAGATGTGCAGAAGAATCTGCATCGGTCCTATCTGTTTCATTTTTTCTCCTTGTATATCCAAGCAATGACACCGCCGTCGTCCATCGTGACGAAGGCAGCTTCGTAAAGGACGATCTTCTCAGACTGTCCGTTCTCCAGGTATCGAGTTCCGACAAAGTTGTCGTCGCGGTATGGGTTATAGCTCACGCGGTACTTCCTGTACATGCCATCGTTGCCGAACGGCGTGAGGTGGTTCAGCGTAACCTTCGTTCCCACCATCAAAGCGTGCACGTTCTTGCGCTTCTCGCGGCGAACGCGGGTCCGACCAGCTTCGCTGACGCGGAAAGTCACGTCCTTGAGGAGTAACTCGTCGCCCCCGGTCAAGTTGACGCGCTGAATGACGCGGCCAGTCTTGCGACTGCGGATGGAGAACCACACTCCGTCTCTTCGATTCAAATTCCGGTAGATCTCAACCACACATCCTCCTAGTTTATGCTCGGCGCGAGGCCGTAAGCGTTAAAGCGCTGTGTCATTCGCGTTATCATCTGGTCCAGGCTTATAGGTTCACCATCGAACCCTTCAGCTTCGTTATCGACGATCTGATACAGGTCCTCGAGCTGCTGCTCGGACAGGTCATTGAACGGCGGGATGCCCACGCAGCGGCGCACAACTTCGATCTTGAACCTCGGATTACAAGTTTGGCCGATCATTGACCATCCCTCTCGTCAAAAAACTGCTCTTCGTATCGGTATGCCTGCTTGGTCTCTGCTATCGCGTTCTCTACTAACTTGCGAGCGTCGGAGCCGCTCATGCGGTAGCCTGGACCATGGTCACGGGTCATACTTTGCACGACGGCACATAAAGACTCAAGTTGTTGCTCGAGCAAGCGCTGCTCGAGGTTCCGGCGGGCTTCCCAGATTGTCTTGCCATATCCGCAGGCACGCCATCCGTTGCCGGACACATACCCAGCCTGGAAGACGCGATGGTGGTCGTCGGGGATAGGAGTGGTTCCAGCCTTCATGACGATCGCATCGTACTTCATCTTAGCCTCTCTTCCTGAAGGGCTTCTCAATCTCGTTGAAGTCGTGACGGCCTTGAGGATCGCGGGTAGTCAAGCGTTCGGAGATGATGATCTTGGCATCGTTGAGGGTCGTCATGGCAACGTCCATCATGCCCATGCTCATAGCTTCCTGGGCGTCAGAGAGCATGCCCATGACGTACATCGACGCCGGTGTGCATCCTTGATCAAACATCCGCAGGACCGATGCTTTATGCTCGGCTATTTGCTTGCGAACCATCTCTTGGTGCTGTTCTTGAGTCATCCCAGACAATGCGTTGTGGCAAACCATTCTCATAAATACCCCCCTCTACCCACTCAGTATCGTCGATCTCGATCAGATTTGCAAAGTAATTTAATGCGACGCCCCAATATGATAAATAGTAGTTAAATTAAGGGTTTAAGCCTAGATCTTAATAGTGGATCATGGAAGCTCTTAGGAAGAACATAGTCGTTGCTGCCGTACTTACCGCCGAGTGCCCGGATACCTCCGGCGAGACGCTCGACGTCAAGGGCGCCGACATAAGTTCGCTCAAGAACGGCAACGCGCCGATCAACACCGAGCACGTCAACCCCGACGACCTTGGCAAGGATGATCTTGAGAGCACCAATGCTGAAAAAGAGAGAGGTTTCAATACGATAGTCGGTCGAGTCATGGACGCCAAGAAGATCTTCGGCGAAGAAGACTGTGACAACGACCTCGAGAAGAAGGCGTGGAACGACCTGAAGGTTCCCCTGATCTTCGGATACTGTGAGTTCTTTGACTCGCCGGATCATCCGAATGCTCAGGCGGCTTCAGCGATCATCCGACAGGCCCGCGACGGCAACTTCGATCACATGATCGGGTTCTCGGTCGAGGGTAACGTCCTTAAGCGGGAAGGTGGTAACCTTAAGGAAACCATCATCCGGCGCGTGGCGGCTACGGCCAAGCCATGCAATAAAGCAGCGGTTATTCAAGCGGTTATCAAAGACACAGCGTCGCGAGACACCACGCCCGAGGTAGTTACCAAGGCGTCCCAGGACGGTAGTGTTTTCCTAACTAGCTTCAACAACGAGCGTCAGTTCTTCGTACTGGACGACTTCGGCTTGACGAACGCTTTGCGTAAACTCAAGAAGACGATCGCCGCCGGTGGTATGAACGCCGCTCCCTCTGCACTCTCTCAGGGCTCGGCCCTGCAGACGTCCAAGTCGCACCTCGACAAGCTCGAGTCCGCTTTAGGTGAGAAGCCGATAAGCCGCGACCTGATCTCCGCAGCCGTACCCGGCCTGAAGGAACAGCAGATCGGAAACATCATGAAGGTTCTCCGTCAGCGCCGCCTCAAGCGGTATGAGCAGGAGTTTACGGTAATTTACGAGCGTTTATTTAAGGCCATCTAACCTGGTCGTTTTTTAGCAAGTCGCGTCATTTAACGCAGTGTTCTCGTAGATTTACGTCCAAATCTTGAGTATATAGCAGTCACGCAATGCGTCCAAAGTGAACCTTAAGGGAGATCGCAAATGGCTAGTAACTCTCAATCAATCGCGAAAGAATCAACGCTTCTGTTGAAGCTGAAAGAGCGCCTCGCTCTCTTCATTCCTTCGGCGACCATCTCTGTTCAGTATGATGCTTCTGGCGCCAGCTTGCTGGTGAGCTTCGGCTCTTCGCATCAAGCTATGGCAGTCAAGATCCTGAAGATCGCTTCTGACTTCACCGACAGCGTCGGTAACTCACAAGCTATCTGGGCTCCCCTGAAGTGTCAAGTCTTGGAAGAAGCTGCTGCTGCCGATGCCAACGCATCGATCGTCGACGTGAAGTACGCATCGTTCGTGAACAACGAAGTTTCCCGCATGTCTCTGTTGCAAGAGCGCTGGATTCTGCCGAACGGTACCGCTCCGGCCTTGAGCCAGTTGAACTCTGACGGCACCGTCGGTGGTTCTGCTTCGCTCGCTACTACGATCCGCCCCGACATCCAGTGGCCGTTGTCTGGTCAGTAAGCCTAACTTCTCCTTAAGAAAGGAAGAGAAACATGTCAGTTGAAAACGTCGACATTAAAGCTCTTCTCGCTGAAGTTAGTACTGAAGTCCAGAAACTTCTGAAAACTCAGCCGGAAGGCACAGATCTGAACAAAGCAGATCTCTCGCGTCCTGGCAAGGAGCTGAACGCAGACTCTGCGCAGCCCTCGAACAAGACCAAACCGATCTCTGAATCGCGTCCTGGCAAAGAACTGAACTCTGACAGCCCCGGCAACGCCAAGGGCAAGTCTGTTGAGAAGGGTGAAGAGTCTTCTTCGTCCAGCTCGAGTTCCAGTGTTGCCAAGCGTGAAGAGTCCTCAAGCTCGTCCAGCTCGGCCAGCATGAAGAAAGACGACGAGTCTTCTTCAGGTTCTGGATACGAGTCGCAAGCTCCCGAAGCTTCGGCTTCTGCTTCGAGCCCCGCTGCCGACCCCTCTGCATCTGCTCCCGCTCCGTCCGAGTCGGCTCCCGCCGCCGGTGCTGAGCTGGAAAGCATCGAAAGCCAACTTCAACAGTTGGACGACGACATGCTTCAAGAGCTGAGCCAGAAGGTGAAGGCTGAGATGGAAGCCCGCATGGCTTCTGCCTCGGGTTCTGCCGCTGCTCCTCAAGGTTCGCCCGCTGCTCCCGGCGCTCCCGCCCAAGCTCCTGCTCCCGCTATGGCAATGGCTATGGCTGAGAAGGAAGTTGGCGAGAAGCTCGCTAAAGCTGAAGAGCGCATGACGAAGGCCGAGAAGGAAAACGAAGAGCTGAAGAAGGCTCTCGGTGACATGACCGCCATCGTCTCGCACATGATCAACCGTCCGAAGGTTCGTGCTGCCAACAGCATCACTGACGTACAGTTCGTTGATCGCGGCGAAGAGGCCTTGAAGAAGGCCGAAGTCGAGAAGATGTCCAAAGAGGACATCACGAAGAAGCTGAAGGATGTGACTTCTGACAACAAGAAGCTCGCTACCTTCTCGAAGAAAGAACATGACGCAATCCTGGACTTCTATGCCACAGGAAAGCGTTCACCCGAACTGTTAAAAGTGATTCAGTAAGGTAAAAGGAGAAAAACGTGTTGCAACAACAAGTTGAAGAACTAAGAAAGACGATTGAAGCCGGTGGGTATAATGCTCAACCGTCGTCTCTCACCCAAGGTTCAGCCCTCCAGATGGAGGACCTCAGTCCGGTCATGAACGTGGCTACGTTCACAGATCAGATGATCAAGCTGCAACGGATTTTCAAATCCACTCCCGCTAAAGGGACGCTTGTTCAGTTCAACCGTCAACTCGACTACGGTGTTTTCGGCGGATCAGCCGTTAACGAAGGTGCAGTCGGTCAAGAACATACCAGCACGTACATTCGTGCAGTGGTTCCGATGGCCTACTACGTCCACATCCGTCGGGTTACTCTCCAGTCGACTCTGGTTCAGACCTTTGACGGTGTGAACTCGGAAGATCGCGCTGACGCTGACGCAGCCTTAAAGATCGCCGGTGACATCGAGTTCCACCTGTTCCGTGGTAAGTCCGCTTACTCCGACAGCGGTGCCTTCGACGGTAACCCGTTGGCGATGGCCGAGCAAGAACCCGGCATGCAAGGTCTGGACCCCCAGATCCGCATCGGCGACTACCTCGACAGCGCTAAGGACTTGATGTTCTCTGAGTACGGTGCCAACCAGTCGGTTCAGTTGAACCAGAACGGTCAGCTCACTCAGACCACGATCGAAGATGTGTACGCTCGTACGCAGATGAACCACGGTGCTCCTGAGAAGATCTACCTGGACCCCTTGACTCTCTCGGCTTACAACAAGATCGCGTTCAACAAGGAACGCATCTTCTTGGCTGGTTCTCCCCAGCACGCCACTGGCGCGACTCTCAAAGAACAGTTCGTTGCTGGCGGTGCCATCAGCCTCGAGTCCAGCCGGTTCTTGTCTGGTAAGACCGCTCCGGCCCGCGTCCTCGTCGGTTCGCCCGCTGCTCCCTCCTTGGCTTCGGCTCAGGCCGCTGCCTCGACCAGCTTCAACGCTGGCGAAGTTTACCAGTACATCGCTACTGCAGTAAACGAAGTCGGTGAGTCGCCCGCTGCCTCGTTGTCGCCCGCTGCTACGATCGCCGCTACCGGTAACCAGGTCAACCTGACCATCACTCCGAACGCTGGTCCCCGCGTGTTGTACTACAACGTGTACCGCTCGCTGGCCAACGGAACCGCTACCCAGTACATCGGTCGCGTAAAAGCTATGGGCTCCTCGGCTGTGGTCTTCAACGACCTCAACAACCGCGTCCCCGGCTTCGTGACTGGCTTCGCCCTCGACATGCGCGGTTTGGAGATCTCCGAACTCTCGCCCTTCAAGTCCTACGAGCTTGCTCGCACAGACTTGACCATGCCGAAGGCATACTTCCGGTTCTGTACCGCTGTCGTGAAGCTTCCCCGCTTCAACATGCTGGTCGACAACCTTACTCAGTAAGGTTACCCCTCAAACAGCTCACGCTGACAGAACCCAGGCCGCAAGCCTGGGTTTTTTGTTTTTAAGGGTACTCGACGAGGAGCCGGTAGCTGTCGCCTCCCCAAGTGGTTGCGTAGAACTGACCGCCGTTGTGAAGTACGACACCGGTGAGTCCGGCGAACATACCCGCTTCTGGATCTTTCTTTGTTGCTTCGATCCTGTCGACGAGCCACTTCTCGGCCTTGTGTGCTGGGACGAAGATCCTGGTAATGACCGCCTTCTCGTTGCGGTTCAGGAAGTCACCTACGATGTCTTCCAGCTCGTCCATCATATCCTTCGGCGCCTTGTCGATCTTCTTCTTCAGCTCAGCCCGTATCTCTCTGAGTGACGCGATCGTACTGTCCAAGTTCAGAAGTTTTTCCTTGTCTGTCATGTCAGCCCTCCTCGGCTTGTTCTTGTTCCCATAAGTCCCAGTTTACTCTGACACCGTTATCATCGCCGCCAGCCCGCGCTCTGTAGAGCTGATACCTGACCGGCTCGACCTGCGGCAATTCGATGTTGACCACTTCAGGCTCTCCCTCGATGCCTGGAGGCGGAGGCACCACGACCTGCTGCGGTTGAGCCATGGCGTATCTCATAGCGTCAAGGTAGTGATCTTCTTCGCGTCGTTGAGCCGCGATGCCGTACTCAGGGTTAGCAAGTAGATCACCTGGCGGGAGCTGAAGAGCCCGCGCGATGTCTTCCTGAACTGCCTGGATCTCGTACCGGAACATACCGTCGTAGTCCTTCAGGAACTTGAACGAAGCCATGAAGACTTCCTTGTCGTCCCTGTCGGCTGTCGAGTTCCCCTTGCCGTAGAACTGCTTCACCTGCTTGTCGTAGATCTCGAGGTTGTACTTCATCTTACCGGCGACCCAGACGGCAAGTAGGACTTGCTTCCCATTACCATCGCGGACGCGGGTACCGTAACCGCCGATGCAGTTGTTCATCTGCTGGCCCCACTCGACGATGTCGAAGTTCGACTGAGGAATCTGGATCATGTAGTGGCGCTTGGTCCTGATGTCTGAGAACTCAAGTCCGTGCAGGGGCTTCACCCAGTCGACTTCCATCAGGCCGAGGTCGAAGTCCTTCGACGTGAGCTTCCTGTACTCCTTTGCAATGTAGTCATGCAGTTCGCGAAGGCTCTTGATCTTGTCCGGCATCGCGATCTTGCCGTTTGCGACCCACCATTGCTTGAACGTGTCGTTGAAGAACGAGAGGCTGTCATCGTTGACGAGGTCAGCTATCTTCTTTGAGTTACCAAGCAGCTTTATGAACTCCCGCACCCTGGTCATGACGATCTTGTCGTCCTTACGGAACTTCTTGAGGGATTTCCTCCACGCAACTATGCACGATCGGTCGTTCTCGAACGCGTACTTGTAGGCGACGTCACGCGGGTCGTACAGGTTGTCCTTCGCAGCGTCCACCAGCAGTGAGTAGATCCCGCTCGAGAAGCTGCTCGACCCTCGGAAGCCTGCAGACTGCTTCGATAAGAGGTAGTTACCTAGCACGTTGTTCATGTGATCGGTCGTTAGGATGCCCTTGAGCGAGAGCGCCATGAGGAGGAGGTTGACGTCGATGCCGCCGGTGATCGTCATGTAGACGTTTCCTGAGTACTTCTCCCTAACTTCGTGAGCGCGAACTTTGCCCGACAGGTTGTTCGACCGGTACTGGTCTTCGCTGTAGAAGTCGTGCATCGTGGCGTAGAAGCACTGAAAGACAGACTTGGTTGAGAGCTTTCCCTCGTTCCCTGTGAACCGGCGTACGACATCCTTGATGTCCTTGCACTTCGCAAGCTCCTTCAGCACGATCGGTCTTATGTGTCCTAGGTGGAAGCGGTACGACGGGATGATCTTCTTGACTTCTGGATTGCCAAGGCCAGTCTCCCTGTTTACCGACGTCGCTTTATCTATGATCCCTGGTACTATCTGTGACCTGTGATACTTGATCCAGTCCTGCCTGAGCGTCTTGATGATCGGGTAGCGGTACTCGATGATGCTGGCTGCGAAGCGAAGGTGCGGGTCGTAGTCTTCATCCGGAACATTGTACTCGATGCCGTTGTCCTTCATCAGGTCCTTGAGCGCGGCCTCGAGGTAGCGGCAGAACCAGATCTGAAGTGCATAGTCAGTCACCTTGTGCGTATGGAACATCTTGTTGATCTTGCCCGAGTACTTGACGAGGCTGGCGATCTGGCCTATGTGCGACTGAAGCTCGTTCGAGATGTTGTTGAACTTCATCTTCTTCTCGGACAAGATGTGCGGGAAGCCTATGTTCTTCCGGCGGTAGACCTCGAGCGTCTTACCCTTGCGAAGGTAGAACGACATGATGTTCATCTCGCGAGTCTTGGTCTCCTTTACTCGAGACGACACGTACTTGTGAGACGCTACCTTGGCGCGAAGCGTTACCTTGTTTGCGGTCTTGAAGAACGAGAGCCTGGTGACCTGGTAAGTCATGTTCGGATCGTCTTGGGCGACGAGCCACGTCCAGTACTTCGTCCCATTCTTGGCGAACTTCCAGTTAGGCTCTATCATCGGGATGTGTGAAGTCGACGCCCATATGGACGAAGTTGATGTTGAACTCAAAGCCACGGCGGATTGTCCCGCGCGACTCAAGGACTGCCAGCACGCCGGTCACGGCCTGCTTCAAGTACCCTTCTTCCTCCTTGGACATCATGCTCGGCTCCGGTAACTCCAAGATCAGGTTTCTGACCTTGGCAGACACCTCTCCTAGAGCCTTACTCTCACTCATTGTTCTGTACATCTTCAATCCTCTCCAGCGCTTTAGTGGCCTTGGTCTTGTCATACGTCTTATGCACGAGTTCGTCGTTCTTGTAAACTTCCTTCGTGCAGACGTTCGTCTTCATGTTGCAGATGATCAAGACAGACTCTTTATGGTTGGCGTCACTGGTAGGAAAGTCGACGGTGTAGTCGTTGGCGTCCGCGAAGGCGAGGTGCGCGTAGGCAAGTGCGATCATGAGTACGAAGAACGCTGTCTTTAGGTCCATACTTCCTCCATTGAAAAGGCCGCCCCTGGCGGGAGTCGAACCCGCATCCAACGCGGCTGGCCTGCCACGTAATGAATGCCCGACTGCAGTCGTTCATCCAAGCTAGGCCCTACTACCAGCCTAGTAAAGGTCTCAGAGGCACAGCCAGAATATATCACAACGCGGTAAGGTATTGCAAATTTTTGACGTATTGTGCTATCCTGAGACAGATGACGCACAGGAAGCTCAAGAACTACATGGTCTCCATCGCGAAGCTGTACGGCGCTCGCGTAATCTTTGAAGAGGGTATGACAGGGACCGCCGAACTCGACGGGCGCATCCGAGTGGGAACTGGCGGGTCTAAGGCCTACTTCATCTCAACCTTCTGCCACGAACTCGGCCATCACGTCAACCAGATAGACGGAAAGTACCCCATCTATCACGCCGGGCCGAACTCAAGGGCCTGGAGTAAGGTCGAAAAGATGTCGCTGGAGTGGAGGATCGCCTACGCTTACCGCGCAGAGGCGTACACAGACAAGGTAGCAAAGAAGCTCTGTGCGACGTGGTTCCCTGGAGTGAAATTCAGCGGGTACTACAACGGTGACGCGCAGTCCAAGGCTTTCATGTACGGCTACTACATGAATGGGTTTGATTCAAGAGTAGGCTTGACACCTCCGCCGGGCCGGTAGATACTGACCTAGGTCTGTATGAGTGCGTGGTGAGATCAAGTTAGGGGTCTCCGCAGGAACGGTACAGCGAGGCTGCAGAAACGAGCCGCCGTGCAGCAAATACCTACCTTGAACGAGTAGGGCGTACTTATACTTGACCACAACTTGGAGGGAGACAAGATGGACAATGCGACAGTTTCCCAAAATCGTCAATAAAATCAGTAAGTTCACAACTTACCGGAACCGTCTTAAGCGGATGAGGTCATTACTGGACCTGGGCTCTGAGCGCGAGGCAGCGCGACTGGTGCAGAAGCACTGGCACCTCTTTGACCTGGACTTTGTCGCTTATTGCGAGTCGTTTTAAGGGTTTAGCTCAAGATCTTAATCCTCAATCGTGCACAGCGCCATTCTTTCGCCTTTAACGACCTTTCCAGGATAACGCAATGCCTCCAAGAGACTCCAAGACAATCGCCCAGATTGCCTCCCTAGACACCAAGGTAGGCCTCATAGGGGCTGACGTGAGTGAACTGAAGGGTGAGATGAAGTCGGTAAACAAGATCCTGGCCGTCCAGGAAGAGAACTTAAGGCAGCACATGGAGTCAGTGCGGCTAGCGCGAGAGCAGAACGAGTTGATCAAGCAAGAGCTGGAAGGGAAGATCGCGCCGATTCAGAAGCACGTCAACAACGTCAACTTCCTCGGTAAGATCATGATCGCGCTCGTCGCGTTTCCCGCAGCGATGTACTACATCGCACAGCTCGTAAGAATGCTGATGGGGAAGATTTAAATGAGACTAGGCATCGCAATCCTCGACCCAAACTCTACTCTGAACCAGCTCAAGTACCTCAACCAGGCTGCGTTCTTCGCGGGCGACACCGGCCAGATCTGGATGCAGCTCGTCGACCTCGATCAGCCGCTCGGCCCCGCAAACGTCTACTCCCGCTACATGCCCGCCGCTGGCGCGGCCCTCACCGTCAACTTCTTCTCGAACAACGACGCCAACGCCTTCTCGAAGGTCGGATCGCAGCCGATCGCGGGCGACCCGTCGATCTGGTCTGTGAGCCTTACCTCTGCCGATACCATGAAGATGGCAGGTGTGAACCTTGGCATCAAGCTCGTTCAGGGCGCAAGCGTCATGCAGGCGATCGCACGCAACGTCGTGAACGTCGCTCCTCAGTCACCCTTTCAGTGTTAGGTAGAACATGAGCGATCAGTCAAACTTCAAGCCAAACATATCAGGCACGTACCCACAGAACGTGCAGACGGTCAACGGCAAGGGAGCTGCGGGCTTCACCCGCGTCGAAAAGTACCTCGACGTCGACCGCCTCAAGGCCCGATGGCTGTTCGGCATACCCCTAAAGCATCCACTCACCAAGCAGACGCTGTCCGACGAGACTCTGAAGGAGATCATCGACAACGGCGCGGCCCGCGTCGAGCTTGAGTGCAACATCGACGTCTTCCCGGTCACCCGCGTCTACAAAGACATGTGGGACAAGACGAAGTGGGACCAAGGCTGGGGTCAGATCTCGGTCGGTCGCCGCAACGTCACGACCCTCCACGAGATCTCGATCAGAACGTCGTCTTCCTACTCGGTTCAGAACGGCGTGAGCGCTCCCTACGATGATCCTACGAACGACCCCACGAGCGAAGGCGTGATCCTCTACACCTTCACCCTCGACTGGGTCAACATGAGCTTGGCTCGCAAGGGCATCCTCGACTTCGTTCCACTTCAGTCCGCGATCAACGGCACGATCCCCGGTGGTTCGTACGGTGGTGCTGCTGCGGCTTTGTTTAGTGTTTTCACTAAGTTACAGTACGTTCCTGGATTTTGGTATATTAAGTACTCGTCGGGTTTTCAAGAAAACTCAGTACCTTCAGTGGTAAACGACCTGATTGGAACGTACGCCGCGATGGAAGTTCTGTCGATGCTGGCACCTCTGAACAAGTACAACTCTCAGTCCATAGGACTCGACGGCGCGTCGCAGTCGATCTCCGGTCCCGGTAACCAGATTTATGCGCTGCGTTATCAGGAACTCGAAGAGAAGGCTGAGAAGCTCAAGGACCTGATCAGGGCGTTTTTCTCTGTTAAGATCTTGATGTCGAACATCTAACATGATACTTTGAATATGTGCTGAAGGCGTGGAAGCTGTGGTGCCTGCTGGGATTAAAGCCTGAAGGATAAGTCACTGGAACACGCAGGGAGAAGACAATACCTGATGCCGAAGACAGAGGTAATCTGCGAAAGCATGAACTCTAGTACGCATGCCGCCGGAGTAGCGTCCGGCTCAGCACACCTTAAACACTGTTCAATTTGCAAAAATAAAAAATCTCTCGACAGTTTCCATAAAAATCGCTGTAATGGCGATGGTTTGCAGCGTACTTGTAAGGCGTGTTTTTCATCTCTTTATCAAAAAAATGTAGAAAAGCGATCTAAGCAAAGAGAGGCTTGGAGAAAGAGTCATCCCGAGGCCCATACTCTGCATTCTACTCGTTGGCAAAGACGTAATCCAGCTAAGGCACGCGCCAAGGCTGCCAAGCACGACCTTGCTAAGCTCCAACGTACCCCTCCTTGGCTTACCGAGACTCACTTTCAGCAGATCGAGATCTTCTACGATGCTGCGGTGAGGCTCACCAAAGAGTTTGGTGTGGCTATGGACGTTGACCATATCATACCACTGCAGGGTGAAAACGTATCAGGTCTTCATGTTCCGTGGAACTTACAGGTTCTTCCCGCTGCTGAAAATCGATCTAAATCCAACAAGATAACCCTTCGGAACTCCTAAGAGTTTCGCCACTTTAGGCCAGCATCTTAATCTGGAGTGTCTATGCCTGATCTCCGGTCTAAAGTCGATCTCCTCTTCAAAGTCGTCCTGGCCCAGAAGCTCCAAGAGAAGTTGGAGAAGGCGCAGTCTCGTCCGAACGATCGCATCCGACAGGTCGCCGACCAGTACGCCGCGCAACGCGGTATCCAGCTTAACCATGCAATCGCGCCTGTCAAGGTTGATCGTGATCACGCTGCCAAGATCGCCCTCGCCTACCACCAGATGAAGCATGACCCGAGTCACCCGGAAGTGAAGTCCGCGTACGACGCGCTCGTCCGCGAGACCGGCGATCAGTACGCCCACATCAAGAATACCGGCTTAAAGATCGAGCCCATGCCTGCTGGCATGGAGAACCCGTACAAGAACGGCTCCAAAGACCTCTTCCACGACATCGAAAACAACAACCACATGTGGTACTACCCGACCAGCACCGGTTACGGAGCCGGTGCCGAGGTAGACCAGTCCCATCCAATGCTTCAGACAACTCAGCACCTCGACGAGCACGGCAAGCCGATGATGGCGAACGACATGTTTAGGATCGTGCACGACTACTTCGGTCACGCGAAGGAAGGCTTCGGCTTTGGTCCGAACGGTGAGGAGAACGCTTGGCGACATCACATGCAGATGTACTCGCCGGAGGCGCAGAAGGCCCTCACTTCTGAAACTCGCGGTCAGAACTCCTGGGTCAACTTCGGCCCGCACGGTGAGCATAACCGCGCAAACCCACACCAGACAATCTACGCAGATCAGAAGGCCGGTCTCTTGCCGGACCTTGCTTACAAGACCGTCACTCATAACGCCCTCGAAGATGACGTGAAGAAGTCAGAGGCGCTTCGCAAGACTCCCTTTCAGTATGACTATGAGCAAGATCCCTCGAACGCAACTCATGACTATGACATCTTCAATGATAGCAGAGAATATAAACTCATTCACAATGTCAAGCTGCCTAATGGTTTACAATACCGTCAATACCAGCACAAGAAGGCGCTCCCGCACGAAAACAACTTTGTCCACACTATCTTTCATCCTGGATACGATACCAACGTAGCGGTTGTACATACAGCCAACGAAGGCCCTGAGTATCATGGCGCTGGAAGAACGGTACCCAACGTAGTCCAGTGGTCTGAAGTTCATCCGTTGTGGAGAGGTAAAGGGCTCGGTAAGCAAGCCTATCTAGCAGCACTTCTTCACGGGAAAGGAATGGAACAAGGACTGTCGTCTGATACGTGGGTCTCACCGGCAGCTCATAAAGTGTGGCTCTCCTTCAGATCCGTCCCTGGTCTGAAGGGGTTGATTGGACGATACGCCAAAGATCCCAATCAAGAAAGTCAACGCCATCAAGTTTACGTTGCCGACGCTTCCCAACCGCAGCACAACTCTATCTTTCGCGGTCACTTCTCCGATTACATGCCTAAGCCCGAGAAACTCGCAGCCTCAGAGCATGACCTAGATAAGGCCAAGAAGAAAGTTTATCGAAAACCTGCCACGGTCCAGATCTCAGACCTCCATCAAGATCCGGGAGGAGTTGCAAATGCTCATAAGACTTTTTATTGGACTCCTGATTTTAAGGTAAGTGACAAGCCGGTAGCTGTTGGTGTCCATGTTAAAGACGGAAAGATGTATCTACTTAACGGCTATCATAGAGTACTCGCAGCTCAGAAGAGGGGAGATACTCATGTTCAGGCTGAACTTGTACCTACCAAGGGTAAGTTAGGACATCCTAGTCTGAAGGGTTATGAGGATCAGTTCTTTCATGAACCCGCTACCTGGGAAGAGATGAAGGTAAAGAAGAGCGAGCCAGACTACGTCGGCGAGCCCATAGTTGGGCGCTACAAGGACTTTCCACACATCGAAAAGGATTACGGTCACTCATACCTGATGTGGCCGGTCACGATCAACGACGAGACTCGCGATCCGGTCACCGGACATCGCTACCACATAACCCTACGCCACGCCGGTGAGCATCCTCCAAGCAAGCACTTCCTGGACTACTACTTTGGACCTACGGCCCACATGGTTCCAGACAAGTTCGAGCTTCAGCCTCACATCTTCGATACTCCGAACGGTCGCTACCACGTACTGAAGCTCACGAAGCATCCGCAGTGGATGCAGGACGTTCACAAAGGCCTCGAGGAATACCTCGGACCTGACAAGTTTCCGAACTACATCCCACACATCAGCGTTCCTAAGCACGTCTACGATCGGTTCATCGCTGATCCATCGTCGATCAAGGTTAAGACTCACCCGATCGAGATGTGGAGGGAAAGCGATACTCTCTGGCGGGCTCCTCGCCGACTGGCAGCTTCGGAGTATCAGCAAGAAGACCTCGGCAGGGAACAGTTCGGAAAGTCCGAAGAGTTGAACAAGTCGAAGAACGTCCGCGAGCAGCGTGCCGACGTGTTCGGAACCAAGGATCAACCTCCCGCAGGATCTGAGATGCGCGAGAAGCACATGAAGCATATCTCTAAGTTCGCGCAAGACTTCCTACAGCTCAAGATTCACCCGTCCGGCGGTAAGTGGGACGAGAAGAAGAACAAGCGCCGCCCTGGATACGACAAGCCAGGCGAAGACAAGCCTGACTGGAGAAGCGGTAGGCTCGAGGCTCAGTGGAACCCGAACGCCATGATCCATGAGATCGCTCACTTGATGCTTCTTCCTAAGGGAGTTGGCCTTAAGGCAGGTCAGTCTTTGATGGACAAGCAGTACTCTGACATCCAGAGTCAGTACGGGTACATGAAGCAGAAGAAGCACTCCGCTGAAGTTCAGCCTATGGCTGCTGAGCAGTTGATCCGGCGCTACCTTGGACTTCCTGCCAACAAGTATTACACAGAAGCCGAAGGTAAAGATGCTCCACCGTACATGTCAGTTGAAGATCCTCCACAAGTAATTGGCACTCGAGTTAACATCGGCAAGAAGAAGGAGAAGTGGGTTGACCTAGTTCGTCAGTCTCGCTTCCTCACTCCCGAGAACAGGCAGCGCATCGAGGACGTTCTCTCAAGGAAGATCATCTTTCACCCTCTGCAAGGCTGGATCGATAACCCAGAGCATGCCAGGGCGCGTCAAATCGAAGAGCGTCGACAGAAGAAGATGTTTGGTGATAAGATACGCTTCAAGGATGACGACGACAAGCTCGCGGCATCCGAAGAAGAAGAGGTAGACTTGAACAAGGGAGGAGGCGATGATGAACGATCCTAACTACGTCGTCGGCATCCTCAAGCAGTTCAAGGCGAAGTCAGACTACGAGAACGCACTCAACGAGCACCGGAAGAAGTTCAGGGCACACAACTACGGCCTACATCGTAGCAACTACGTTGACCATAACTTGGCGTTCGAGCACCACATGGCCGACTTCTCTCCTCAAGTGTTTCGCGATCACTACAGCGATGACCCGGAAGGTCAGGCTGAGTTTGACCAGGCGCTTCACGAAGCAAGGGAAGAGCATGCTCAGAAGTTCAAGCCGGAAGAGTGGACTCACAAGGACGAGGTCCTTAAGCCCGAGTACTTCCAGTTGCTTCAGCGGGCTCAGGACGACCACGACAGTAAGTTCCAGTACACCACTCCTCAGGAAGACTTAGGCGGTGGTAATTTATGAACTTTTACGTTTATAGATATATCAGATTAGATACCAATACCCCATTTTACGTAGGTAAAGGATGCGGCAAGAGAGCTTACAAGAAAAGTGATGGCAGGAACCGCTACTTCAAAAACATCATGAAGTTTACTCAATGCAGGCTTGAGTTTGTTGCGAAAAATCTCACGGAAAAACAAGCCTTCGATAAGGAGATTGAACTCATACGCCTATATAAAAGCCTCGGGTATTGCGAAGCTAATATGTCTGTGGGAGGAGAAGGATCTGCTGGAGTAAAGAAGTCTGAAGTAGTAAAGGAAAAAATCTCCATTGCTAATAAAGGCAAACATGCTAGCCCTTCTACTGAGTTTAAACCGGGCACCAGCCACTGGCGTGGCAGAAAGCAGTCCGCAGAACATATTCAGAAGCGTGTATTGGCTAGGGCCGGTAAACCGTCTAAGATGAAAGGCAGGCCTCTAAGCGAAGAACATAAAGAGAAACTTTCCAAGGCCGCACTGGGACGAAAAAAGTCAGCAGGGCACGTTCGCAATCATGCTGCCTCTATACGAAGGCGCAAGAAAGTCTTGATAGACGGAAGAGTTAGGTTTGTATTGCCATGAAACTAATTCATTATTCACGTAAGTCAAACCTTAAGTCCATTAACCCCGAGATGCAGGGGACTGGCGCTCCTGCTGAAGAAAATAAACAAGGAGTTCCATCTGTAACTCGTAGTTATTGGTACCTTGAAGGTACTACGCCAGAGAACGTCGTAACCAGCGGCGCCTCGCACGTCTATCGGGCAACATTGCATCCTGGCCAGCGAATCTACGACGTCTACAAAGATCCAGACAGCATCTACCAAGAGCTGAAGAACTCCGGCCAGACCACCAACCCCGGCCTCGTCACTTCTGACGAGTACCTGCAGGCGATCAAGGATCGCGGCTACCACGGCTTCACGAACTCTGGCCACGGCACGATGAGTAACGTCGTAGCCATCTTTCATCCTCAGGAGATCGAGGCTGAGGAGCAGATCCGGCCCGAGCATCACGAGAAGGCTTCTCTGCTGAAGAAGTCTGAGGATCATACTCTCGGACATCACTTCCTGTTCACTGTCGAAAACCCGATGTACCCTAAGCAGACCTCGGGCACGCCGGAAGAAGTCGTTGATCGACTCAAGAACCTAGGCGAAGATGCTCAGATGGTAGAAGGACACTACGGTGCGCCTGAGAACTCCATCATGGTCAGAAGCCCTAAGAACATTGAGCTTCTTCACAAGATTGCCAAGGCGCACGGCCAAGAGAGTGCGATCGAGTCTGACGGGTTCAACCATAAGCTCTTCTTCTACAATGGCCCAAATGCTGGCAAGTACCTCGAGGGCTCTGGCACTCAGTGGTTCACCGAGCCTCCCGAAGACTTCTACACAGGCATACGCGACAAGCACGGCAACTCGCTCTACTTCCGTCACCACATAGACGGCGAAGAGTTGAAGGAAGGGAAGCACGTTCCTACCGTTCGAGAGATGCACTTCGACGATCCTTGGGATCAGGCGAAGCACGATCGTGGAGGTGACGAGGAGCTTGCTCGCTACAACGATCGCGGTTTCAGTAAGGTCAAGAAGAGTGAAGACAGTCTTGAAGACCTTAGGAAAGACTTCTCTCCCGCAGGACAAGAGTTCGCAAACTTTCAGCAGTCTCTTAACGGAGACGTGATTGATGAGAGTCAGGTCGGCCCGTACTACAAACCTAAGAAGGTATTGGCAGACTATAATCCAGACGAAGAAGAACATCGGATCGATAACCCAGATCTTCCGATGAAAAATGACGAACTCGAGCCAAACACGACCATAACTCCCCAGGCTACTCTTGAGGACCTCTATCGGTCATATAAGAACTCACCGCATCATCCAAGAGCGTTGGCACTCAAGTACATGATCCACAGGATCGAAAACGCACATGCCTACAACGGTGCTGATCCTGGAACTAGGGACGTACTCGACTCTGACTTCCTAACTCATCATCAGAAGGGTGACGCGGGCAAGAAGAACGGGCTCATCGGGAAGACAGCTCTAAGGAAGTTCGTCGCCGAGGCTCAAGGATTGGCTGCCGAACTCATCCAGCACAAGAATAAGTTACATCAGTTCCTTCAGACATACTCAGGTCAGCACATCAAGAACGTCAACGGCGTTCCCAGCGTCGCCCTCACTCGTGGCCTCAGCACCGCTACTCCTGGACCCGACCACGCTCTCGCTTCGTACTCTGACACGAAGCATCCAGTTCTGGGAGAACATGCACACCGTCGATGGGTTCCACTCAGTAAGGTATGGTACTCGTACGACGTTGGTCCTAAGGAAGCTTCTTCGGACGATCACGGCGACGAGCAGGAGTTCCTAGTCTCTAGCCATAATCCTGTACCGGCTCAAGAGTCTGACGTCATGCAGTTAGTTCCCAGAGGCCGCAATCACATGAACATGACGCCGCTTGACCACTCGGCTCTGAAGTTGATACGTCGCGATCGCATGTCTCCTGACGAGATCAGGAACTTGCACGCTTCGTTTGACCAGGTTCCGTGGAACAACAGGTCTTCTCTCAAGAGGGCCATCGTTAATCACCCGGACGTACCGGCTGACGTCGTTGAGAAGTACGTCAATGCCCTGGACAACGGCTGGTCACGCTTAGACCACTACCACGGTTATGGTAAGGAGCCGGTCAACCAACTTCCTGGTCCACTCCTGCACAAGGTCGTCGAGAAAGCTCTAAAGTATTCTCCCGGCGACGTTGGATACCTCATCATGACTCAGCCGAACATGTCTCCGGCTACCAAGAAGTTGATCTGGGAAAACCGGTTCAAGGTTCAGCGTGATGCCCTCCATCCTGCCCAGAAGCCACTACACGACTTCCTGACTCAGTACGAAGATGAGCAGCTCGCGGCGTCCGAGAAGGATGTCCTAGAGAAGCGCTCGAAGAACGTGCGTCAGAAGACTCGGAACTTAAGCTCCGATGACCGCACTAAGCGCTTCATCGGCTGGCTTGGACGCCAAGGCATAAAGGCGAGAGCGTCCCGGCAAGATCGCTTCGGCGTTGGCCCTAAGCAGAACGAGCTTCTGTTCACGCCTGAGCGGGGTTCGCCCGAGCACGAGTACGCTCATCAACTAATGACACCCGACAGTATGACACCGAGGGAGTATCAGAAGCAGCTCGGTCAAGTTACCGCTTCTTCTACCATGACGCCGGAGCAACGTCAGTCGGACGAGAAAACTGCGTTCATGATGCAGCCTAAGCTCGCACGGCTCGCTGGTGTTAGCGCTCAAGACACTAAGAATGTCGGTATGCTAAGCGACGTCGAGCGGGAGCGCCATGCGGCAGCAGCTAGAGCAATCGTTGACTCTAAGATCTTCAAGAGCGAAGGCTTAGAGTATCCCATCAACTACCTGATGGACAACCACGGCGAGCCCGCAGTCGACCACCTCCTGAGCTTCGTTCATCCACACGACTTACATGCTATCAGAGCCACTATGGTCGACAACGGGTATCCGGTCGATGACAAGTCTGAGCTGTTAAGGCACATAAGTGAAGTGGTGAACACGCAGGAAGGGCGCCAGCGCATGGCTCACGCTCTAAACCGTCTGCCTGAGATCCACGAGGCAGCGTACAGTTCTGGCGCCAAGCAAGCTAAGGCCTTCGACCAGTACCTGAAGCACGCTCACAAGGCTAAGGTAGACCGCCTGACGCAGTCTTGGGCCAAGATGCAGCAGGAAGGCCATCGCATGGCTGACATGCTGTCTGAAGACGTTGAGAAGAAGCTGCATTCTGAACATCAAGAGAGCATAGAACATGCCCATGACTCTGCTAGGCCAGGCGGCAGCGAGCACGACACAGGTTTCAGCACTCGCTCGTTCAACGCCAGTAAGCACGTTCAAGATAGGCGAGGCCACGATCAGTTTCAGAC